>Ga0153921_1000191_pt1 | contig 44300 bp, 37 predicted proteins | sample TSNJ005MetaG_FD_104691 | JGI IMG/M metagenome (GOLD analysis project Ga0153921, IMG submission 104691) | Attine ant fungus gardens microbial communities from New Jersey, USA - TSNJ005 MetaG | ecosystem: Host-associated > Fungi > Mycelium > Unclassified | place: USA: New Jersey, Brendon T. Byrne... | reverse complement strand
GTGTTTGGCGAAAACACCGAGAAGGGCCGCGAGAAGTTCCAGGAAGACCTGGACATCACCCATCAACTGTTCAAGAACTTCGTGTCGCGCTACCGCCCGCAGCTGGCGATTGATGATGTGGCCACCGGCGAAGTCTGGCTGGGTGTCGCGGCGCTGGACAAGCAACTGGTGGACCAGCTGCAAACCAGCGACGAATACCTGGCGACCAAGGCCAAGACCGCCGAGGTGTTCCACCTGCACTATGCCGAGCGTAAAAGCCTGCAAGAGCGGGTGGGCCTGGCGGCCAGCGGTTCGGTCGACCGGGTGCTGCTGACCTGGTGGAGTCGCCTGACCCAGCAGCGTTTCTGGTAACCCTTCAACTGACTGTCGAAGATCAAAATGTGGGAGCGGGCTTGCTCGCGAATGCGGTGGATCAGTCACAGATGTATTGACTGATCCACCGCATTCGCGAGCAAGCCCGCTCCCACATTGGGTCGTGGTGGTCGCATTATCGAGTCAGTAAAGAGACCTGCGGCACCGCCGGTATGGGGTGCCGCATCAACGAACCCACCACCAGCGCCCCCAGCAAACCCAACAACCCCGCCACCCACAACACCACGCTGAACCCGCCGACAAACGCCTGCCGCGCCAGTGGCTGCACCATCCCTCGTGCCGTTTCAGGCAGCAACGCCATGGCCGCCGGCATATCGCCAGCCACTACCCGTGAAGCAATCCCTGCCGCCTGGTCCTGCCACTGGGAGCCGATGCTCGTGTGCAGCAACTGTTCGCTATGGCTGCTCAACAACGCCCCATACACCCCGATCGCCAACATGATCGCGCTGAAGCGCATGGTGGTGCTCATGCCCGACGCCATCCCCGCGCGATCCCGTGGCACGCAGGCCATGATGTTTTTCTGCGTATCGCCATTGAGCAATCCCGCGCCGGCCCCCGTGACGGCAATCGCCAGGGCGAACGGCAGATAGCCGCCGATATTGACCGCCCAGGCACTCAGCAGGTTGCCGCACCCCACCAACGCCAGCCCCGTCGCCATCATCGTTGCCGGGGCAAAACGGCTAGCCAGTCGGGCGCCTATCCGCGGACAAATCAACATGGTCAAGGCAAACGGCAACATGCCCAGCCCGGAGGCAATCGCGGAGAAGCCCAGGCCGTTTTGCAGGTAGAACGGCAGCAGCGTCATCATCACCTGGGCACAGCCGGCGTAGGCGAACATCCCCAGCAGTGCGCCGATAAAGCGCGGGTGCCTGAACAGTTGCAGGTCGACCATGGGCCGCTGTTGCAGGCGTTCGGCGAGTACAAAAACACCCAGCAACGCAGCGCCTCCCAGCAGCCGCGCATAAGTCAGCGGGTTGTCCCAGCCGATACGGTTGGCTTCGATCAAGCCCCAGATCAGGCACAGCAGGCTGGCACTGAAACTCAGGCTGCCCCAAGGGTCGAGCCTTGCAGCCTGGGCATCGCGGGATTCCGGAATCGCGCGCAGCACCAGCCCCATCAGCACCAGGCCGACCGGCAAATTCAGATAGAAAATCCAGCGCCAGCCCAGGTACTGGGTAATCAACCCGCCGAGGGTCGGCGCGGCGGTCATCGCCACGCCCATGCACGCGCCCCAGAAGGCCCAGGCCCTGGCGCGTTCCACTTCGTCATGGAAGGTATGGCCGATGGAGGCCAGGGCCGAGGTCAGCAGCAGCGCTGCGCCGACACCTTTGACGGCGCGAGCGATATCCAGGAACAACGCATGCGGCGCCGCACCGCAGCCGAGGGAGGCGAGGATGAAAATACCCAGGCCCCAGACCAGGGTCTTCTTGCGGCCAAAGCGGTCGGCAATGCTTCCGGCCGGCAATAGCAGGGCGGCGAAGGCCAGCATATAAGCGCTGACCACCCATTCGATATCGGCAAAATTCGCCCCCAGGTCCCGGGCGATGCTCGGCAGGGTCACGGCGACGATATTGGTGTCGAGCACGATCAGCGAACAGACCCCGGAGGCGGTCAGCAGTGTCAGGCGCGGGCTGACCTTGCTCATGGCTGCACCGAAGCCACCGCCGCGAGGGCGATCTCGTCATCGTGGGCCGGAGTATCTGCGCTGATGCCGATGGCGCCCACTACCTGGCCTTCAAGGATGATTGGCTGGGCGCCCTTCATCATCAACAGGCCGGCGGTGATGGCTGCCGGGCGGCCATTGTTGATAGCGTTTTCCAGGTCCCCGGACGGCCGCTTGAAGAGCGCTGAAGTGCGCGCCTTGCCTTGGGCCAACTCGATACCGGCCACCACGGGAGCGCCATCCATACGCAGCGTCAGGATCGGCCAGCCACCGTCATCGACGATGGCCACGGCGCAGGGCCAGCCCTTGTCGGCGGCGACCTTGCGCGCGTGTGCGGCGATCTGCTGGGCCGTTGCCAGGCTCAGGATTGCCTTGTGGGCAATGCTTGCCGGGGCTTCTGCGGCCAGCGCTGCGGGCACGGTGCAAAGACAGGCAAGCACCAGGACCAATGATTTGACGAACATGGGAAAGCCTCTCTACTGTGAACGTACCGCGAGCTTATCCCCGGCAGGTGGCGTCCTTGTTAGGCGCCATACAGAACTTCATTACCTTTGAGCTAATCCTGTGATGGAAATACGTCATTTCCGCTACTTCCTGGCGGTTGCCCGGCAACGCAATTTCACCCGTGCTGCCGAACAGCTGGGTATCGCGCCGCCGACCCTGAGCCGGCAGATCCAGGACATGGAAACCACCCTCGGTACGCGCTTGTTTATCCGCCGCCAGCGCGAGGTCAGCCTGACCGAGGCGGGCGCGGCCTTGCTGATCGAGGCAGAGGCCACCGTGCGCCAGTTCGAGTTTGCCCAGCGCAATGCCCAGCGCGCCGGGCGCGGCGAGATCGGTCATATCGAGTTGGGTTATGTGGCGTCGGCGGTGTATTCGGGGTTGTTGCAGCGCCAGGTGCAGTCGTTCTGCGCGGACTGCCCGGACGTGAGCCTCAGCGTGCGCGAGAGCCCCATGGCAGCGTTGCCGGGGCTGGTGGCGGAGGGGCGTTTCGACATTGGCTACATTCGTTCGCCGATGACCTTGCCTGATGGGGTCGAAGCGGTGCGGTTGAGCAGTGAAGGGTTTGTACTGGCGTTGCCCCAGGATTCGTGGCTACTGGGGTTGAAGGCAATCAGTTGCGAGCACCTGCAGAACGAGACCTTCATCTTGCCCGAGCAGATCAGTGGCACGCTGCACGTGGCAGCGCAGGGTGGTTATGCGCCGCGACTGGGGCCGCAGCCGGGTGGTTTGGTGGCGGTGATTGCGTTGGTGTCACTGGGGCAGGGCGTGGCGGTGGTGCCGGAGTCGGTGGTGGGGCATGTGAGCTTGCCGAATGTCGTGTACCGCAGCATCGAAGGCAGCGAGGCGTCGTCCTGGTTGTCGCTGATTTACCGGCGCTTTGAAAAGGCGCCGGCGGTGGCGCGGTATATCGAGCAGGTCAAACTGAGTGCGGCTGGTTTTGGTGATAAAAGTTAAGCCGGGTCGCGGCCATCGCAGGCAAGCCAGCTCCCACAGTTGACCGAGTTGCCTGGGTGTACGCGGTCAACTGTGGGAGCTGGCTTGCCTGCGATGAGGCCTGACCAGGCGCTACACCAACCGCGGTTGAACCGAATCCGCCAATCGCGTCAGTATCAAGCAGCACGATACCGCTCCGGCATCCAGTACACCCAGTGAGCGCTCGCCCAGGCGGCTGGCACGGCCAATCTTCGCCACCAGATCCCTGGTGGAATCCCGCCCCCGAGAAGCAGCACTTTTCATCGCCTCCAGCGCATCGCTGAATGACGCTCCTGACCCATGGGCCTGTTCAAACGCCTCCACCGCCGGAATCAAGGTATCCATCAAACACTTGTCACCCACGCCGGCTTCGGTGATGTCCTGCAACGAGGTCAACCCGCCCCGCAGCAAATGGGCAAAGGTCGCCGCGTCAATCTGTTCGCTGCCGCGCACCTCATCCGCCATGCCGATAAACAGGCTGCCATACAACGGCCCCATGGAGCCGCCGATGCCTTCCATCAGGCTCAGTGTCAACTCATCCAGGGCTTCGGCCAGGGTCAGCTGGCGGCCTTCAATCGTGCGCCCGCAATGGGCAAATCCCTTGGCCATGTTGATGCCGTGGTCGCCATCGCCAATGGCGCCGTCGACTTCGCTCAGGTATTCGCGGTTGGCAACGATCACGCTGACCAGGTCGGCGACGATGGCGCTGCCGTCGTGGGTGGAGAAATGCTGGCTCATGGTTTAGTCCGCCTGGGTCATGCCGATGGAACGGCAGGGTTGGTCGATCAGGGATTTCAGCTCGGCGTCCAGGCCCAGCAAGGTCAGGGTCACGCCCATCATTTCCAGGGAGGTGAAGTAGTTGCCCACGTAGCAGCGGTGAATCTTCAAGCCCCTGGCTTGCAGCTGACGTTCAACCTCGGCGTAGAAAATGTAAAGTTCCATCACCGGCGTCGCACCCAGGCCCGAGACCAGCACCACCACGCTGTCGTCCTGGCTGAAGTCGCGGTCGGCGAGGATCGGTGCGAGCATGCGCGCGGCCATGGCTTCGGCGGATTCGATCGGGATGACTTCAATGCCAGGCTCGCCGTGATGGCCGATGCCCAATTCCATCTGCCCGTCGGGAATCTGGAAGTTCGGCTTGCCCACCGCCGCGATGGTGCAGGGCGTGAGGCCGATACCGATGGATCGGCAGTTGTCGACGGCCTTCTGGGCGACACGGATCACGCCGTCCAGGTCGTAATGCTGGGCAGCGGCCGCACCGCCGACCTTCCACATGAAGATCTCGCCTGCCACGCCGCGACGCTTGGCGATGTCGGCCTTGGGCGCCGAGGCCACGTCGTCGTTGGCGACCACGGTGCGGATGCGCATGTCCTTGCTGGCGGCCATCTTCATCGCCAGCTTCACGTTCATGTTGTCGCCGGCATAGTTGCCGTACAGGCACGCCACCCCGGCGCCGTGGTCGGCGGCGCGGAAGGCGTCGAAGAAGCTTTTGGCGGTGGGCGAGGAGAAGATTTCGCCGACGGCCACGGCGTCCACCAGGCCCGGGCCGACATAGCCGAGGAAGGCCGGTTCATGGCCGGAACCGCCGCCGGTCACGATGCCCACCCGGCCCTGTGGTGACGGCTTGGCCTTGCCGATCACACGGGGATTGGTTTCGTATTGGCGCAGCTCGGGGTGCGCGACCAGAATACCCCGCAGCATGTCCTCCACCACCTGGTCCGGATCGTTTATCACTCGATTCATAACGCGGTTTCCTGTGTTCTTGTTCTTGGTGTGGGAGCCGGGGGCTTTGTGGGAGCTGGCTTGCCTGCGATTGCATCGGCTCGGTGTCACAGATAGACCGAGGCGTCTGCATCGCAGGCAAGCCAGCTCCCACAAAAAGCCTAAGCCCGGCGCCCGCAGGGTTTTGGGTTATTGGGCCAATCAGGGTTCCAGGACGACTTTAAGCGACTTGTCCCCGCGCTCCATCACCGCAAACGCTTCCTTGAAGTCCGCCAGGGCAAACTTGTGGGTCACCACGTCGCGCATGTCGATCTTGCGGTTGCCGATAAAGTCGATGGCGCGCGGGTACATGTAGGGGCCGAGGTGCGAGCCCAGCACGTCCAGTTCCTTGCGGTCACCGATGATTGACCAGTCCACCGTGGCCTCGTCGTTGAACACGCTGAATTCCACGAAGCGCCCCAGCTTGCGCAACATCGCCAGGCCCTGGTTCACCGCCTTGTGGTGCCCGGTGGCTTCGATGTAAATGTCGCAACCGTAGCCGTCGGTGATCTCGCGAATCTTCGCCATCACGTCGACTTCAGCCGGGTTCCACACTTCATCCGCACCCATGCGCAGGGCGAGGGCAGCGCGTTCGGGTTTCATGTCGAGCACGATGAGTTTTTTCGGGTTGCGCATGCGCACCGCACCGATGATCCCCAGGCCCAGGGTGCCGGCGCCGGCCACCACCACGATGTCGTCGAAATCCACATTCGCCCGTTCCGCCGCGTGCAGCGAACAGGCCAGGGGTTCGATCAGGATGGCTTCGTCCGGGGCAATCGAGTCCGGTACTTTGTGGATGATGCCTTCCTTGGTGAAGATCATGTACTGGGCCATGGCGCCCTGGACGTTGTTCTGGAAGCCGTACAAGTCGTGTTTCTGGCACATCCAGTACTGGCCGTGGTTGCAGAAGCGGCAGCCCCAGCACGGCACGATCTGTTCGGAAATCACCCGGTCGCCGACCTTCACCCCGCGCTTTTCCGCGCCAGGGCCGAGGGCGACCACGCGGCAGACAAACTCGTGGCCGGGAATCATCGGCGGCTTCACGTAGCGCGGCTGCTCGGCGTCGCCCCAGAACGAGGGCGCGCCGCGGTAGGTCTTGATGTCGCCCATGCAGATGCCGCACAGCTCGACCTTGGTGAGGATCTCGTCGGGGCCGGGCGTCGGCACATCGACGGTCTCCAGGCGATAGTCTTCGGGGCCGTGACAGACCACGGCCTGCATGGTTTTCGGAATGACGGGGGACAGTTGTTCGGCAGTGCGTTCGGTAACGGTAGACATGACGATAAACCTCACGACAAAAGATCAATTACTGGATGCTGTAGCCACCGTCGATCACCACGTTTTCCCCGGTGATCATCTGTGCGGCGTCGCTGAGCAGGTACAACGCCAGCCCGGCGATTTCTTCCGGCTGGGCAAAGCGGCCCGCCGGGATCTGCAATTTGGCCCGTTCCCCCAGCTCGCCCGCCCAGGCCTTTTTGCCGAGGGCGGTTTCGACGATGGTCGGGGAGATGGCGTTGACGTTGATGTGGGGCGCCCATTCCATGGCGAGCACCTTGGTCATGCCGACCACGGCGGCCTTGCTGGCGCAGTAGGCGACGTGACGGTCCAGGCCGATCACCGCCGCTTGGGAGGCGAGGTTGACGATGCGCCCGCTGCCCTGGGCCAGCATGTGCCTGGCGCAGGCCTGGGCCACGAAGAAACTGGCCTTGAGGTTGATGTCGAGAGTGGTGTCCCAGGCGTTTTCACTGACGTCCAGGGCCTTGTCCAGCAGGGCCACGCCGGCGCTGTTGACCAGATAATCCAGGCGTTTGAAGTGATCGAATACGTAATCGACGGTGCTGTGCACCTGGTCGAGTTGGCGCAGGTCCACGGCGATGCCGATGTTCCCGGCGCCGAGGCTGGCGGCGACTTCGACCACGGCCGGGTCGCGGTCCAGCAGGGCCACCCGCGCGCCGCGTTCCACCAGCAGGCTGGCACAAGCCAGACCGATCCCGGCGGCCCCGCCGGTGATCACGGCGCAGCGGCCGGTGAGGTCGAAGGCTTGATTCCAGAATCCAGACATAAACATGACTCCATTTTTCAGATCGGTGGAGATCCAATGTGGGAGCGGGCTTGCTCGCGAAAGCGGTGTATCAGGTGGCACATCTGTTGAATGATCCACCGCTTTCGCGAGCAAGCCCGCTCCCATACTTGACCGGGTTTCAAGTCAAAACTTACTTCGTACCGCTCACCTGCTGGTACAGCGCATCCGCATTCGCATTGGTCACCGGCACCCACGGCAGGATGTAGTTCTTGGCGGTACCGTCACCCCATTTCACGTCCTTGCCATAACGTTCCCAGATCACCGACTGCGGCTTGTAATCCTTGCCGGCCAGCGCCCGCAGCGCCACATCCAGCGCGCCTTGAGACTGGGCCTGGGCATCCTGCAGGAAGGTGGTCACTTCATCTTTCTTCGCCGCCTGGATCGCATCCGGCATGCCGTCGATGGACGTCACCGGCACATCCTTGGACGTCAGCCCATGGGACTTCAACGCCTGCACCGCACCGAGGGCCATGTCATCGTTTTGCGCGATCACCCCGTTGATGCCCTTGGGGTGTGCGTTCAGCCAGTCTTCGGTCAGGGCCAGGGCCTGGGCGCGGTCCCAGTCGGCGGTTTTCTTCTCGATGATCTTGATGTCCGGGTGCTTGCCCAGTACTTCCATCTCGCCCTTTTCGCGGTCGATCTGCGCCGACTGGCCAATCGGGCCCTGGATGATCACCACGTTGCCGCGGCCCTTGAGTTTGTCGACCATGGCCTGGGCCTGCAGGCGACCGCCTTCCACGTCATCGTTGCCAACATAAGGCACGTTGGCGTCCGCCACCTTGGTGTTGGAGGCGATCACCACCACGTCATTGCTCATGGCGGCCTTCACGGTGCCGACGCCGGCCTTGGTGTCGATCGGCACAAACAGGATCGCGTCGTAGTGCTGGGTCACCATGTTTTCAATCTGGTTGTTCTGGGTCAGTGCGTCATAGTTGCCGTCGAACACGGTCAACTGCACGGTGCCGTCCTTGACTGCGGGGTGTTCCTTCAGCTCGCGCACCCAGTTCTGCATGAACTGGCCCTTGAGCCCGTACACGGCGGCGCCGATCTTGTAGGTCTTGCCATCGGCGGCCAGGGTGACACTGCTGGCGAGCAGGGAGAGTGCCGCGACGGCGGCCAAAGTCGTACCAGGTTTCATGAGAGAACTCCGTTATTGTTGTAGTGGTAGTTTTCAGAACTAGCGTTTCTTCTTGCGCCACACGTCAATCAGCACTGCGAACACGATGATCAGGCCCTTGGCGACCTGCTGGTAATAGGAGGACACGCCGAGCAGGTTCAGGCCGTTGTTGATCACGCCGATCAGCAATGCGCCAAACAGCGTGCCGACAATCGTGCCGGTACCGCCCGACAGGCTGGTGCCGCCGATTACCACGGCGGCAATCGCATCCAGCTCATACGAAGTGCCGGCCTGGGGCAGGGCAGAGGTGGTGCGCGCCGACAGCACCACACCGGCCAGCCCGGCGAGCAGGCCCGAGACCACGTACACCGAAAACATCACCTTGCGCACGCCGATCCCGGAGGTGCGCGCGCTCTTCTCGTTGCCACCCACCGCGTACACATAACGGCCGTAGGTGGTGTAGCGCAGCACCATCCAGAAGATCAGCGCGACCACGGCGAAGATCACGATGGGCACACCGATCGGGCCGATCTTGCCGATGCCCAGCGCCAGGTAGGCGTCGGGCAGGTCAGTAATCGGGCTGCCGTCGTTCAAGATGAAGGTCATGCCCCGGGCAATGCTCAACATGCCCAAGGTCGCGACAAAGGGCGGGATCGACAGGTTGGCGACCATAAAGCCGTTCACCACCCCGAGCATCGCCCCGGCGAACATCCCGGCGCTGACCGCCGCCAGCACGCCATAGCCCTGGGTCGCGACCATGGCGCTGCACAGCCCGGCAAAGGCCAGGATCGAGCCCACCGACAGGTCGATGCCCTTGGTCAGGATCACATAGGTCATGCCCACGGCGAGGATCCCGTTGATCGAGGTCTGGCGCAGGATGTCCATCCAGTTGCGCCAGGTCATGAAGTATTCGCTGGCGAAGGCCATCACCAGGCACAGGAGGATGAACACCAGCGGCAGGCCGAAGCGGTCGAGGGACAGGCGCAGGCGACTGCGGGGTGCGGTCGTGACGGGGGCGGCTGCAGGTGTAGAAAGTGATTTGGCATTCATGAGGCAAGACTCAACAAGGCTTCCTGGGAAAGGGCGGTATCGCTGCTGATGGTCACCAGCCTTCCGCCTTTGAACACGGCAATACGGTCACTCAGGTGCAGCAATTCCGGGGCTTCGGACGACACCACAATTGCCGCGCCGCCGGCGCGCACGAACTGGTCCAGCAGGTGATAGATCTCCTGCTTGGCGCCTTCATCGATGCCCCGGGTCGGCTCATCGCACAGCAGGCAGATCGGCTGGGTCGACAGGCATTTGGCGAGCACCACTTTTTGCTGGTTACCGCCGCTCATGGATTCCACTGGCAGGTCCAGGGAGGTGGTCTTGATCTGCAGGCGCTTGACCATGTCCTGGGCCAGTTGGTTTTCCTTGCGGGCATTGATCAGCGACCAGCTCGACAGCTGCTTGTAGGCCGACAATGCGATGTTCGAGAGGATGCTGCCGCTGAGCACCAGGCCGCTGTCCTTGCGGTCTTCGGTGACCAGCGACATGCCGGCCTGGATCGTTGCCTTGGGCAGGCCGATGGGCATCGGTTTGCCTTGCAGGGTCACGCTGCCGGAGTCCGGCGTGGTGAGGCCGTAGATGCAGTTGAGGAATTCGCTGCGGCCCGAGCCCATCAGCCCGTAGATGCCGAGAATCTCGCCCTGGCGCAGTTGCAGGCTGATGTCCTGGAATTCGCCGGCGCGGCTCAGGCTGTCGACGTCCAGGCAGCATTCGGCGGCGCATTCGCGGCCGACCTTGTGGTCGATGCGGGTCAGTTCCTGGCCGACGATGCCGCGCACCAGGTGGGCGCGGTCGATATCGGCCATGCGCCCGGTCTCAACGAAGGCGCCGTCGCGAAAGATGCTGTAGTCGTCGGCAATCTGCGCCAGTTCACTGAGGCGGTGCGACACATAGATGATGCCGGCACCACGGGCGGTGAGGCGGCGGATCGCCTTGAACAGGGTTTCGGCCTCGCGCTCGCCGATGGCCGAGGTGGGCTCGTCCATGATCATCACCTGGCAGTCGTGGCTGAATGCCTTGGCGATCTCCACCAACTGGATCTGCGCCACGCTCAGGCGATGCATGGGGCTGGTGGCGTCGACGTCGAACTCCAGGCCTTCCAGCAGTTCGCGAGTGCGCCGGTTGAGCTCCTTGCTGTCGACGATGCAGCCGGCGCGGCGCGGTTCGCGGCCCAGCCAGATGTTTTCGGCGACGGTCATGTAGGGAATGGGTTCCAGCTCCTGGGTGATCATCGCGATCCCCGCCGCGAGTGCTTCGCTGGGGCGGTTGAACTGAACGGGGGAGCCGTTGAGCAGGATGGTCCCGGCGTCACGCTGGGTGATGCCCATCAGGATGCTCAGGAAAGTCGATTTGCCTGCGCCATTGCCGCCGCACAGGGCGTGGACGCTGCCGGCCCGCAGAGAGAGGCGCCCCTCACGCAGGGCAGGAATCCCGGCGTAAGCCTTGGCGACGTGTTCAGCCTGGAGCAGTAATGGCGTGGCCATCGGCGTGTCCTCGTGCTGTGAATTCTTATTAGGTCGCACAGTCATGTTTCGCTGTGAGCATATGTGTATCAAATGAAATTCTGATCAGTCAATCTCTTTCACTGAAAAGTTGTAAATGGATGGATTTGCGCAAAGTAAGCCGATTTAGAGGGCTTTGACTGGGAGGTCAGCTAAATCCTGCTTGACAGGGCGACTGGAATATCCGAGAAATGACTGAGATAAATTTCATCGAGTGATCATATGATCGCTCTCCAGTACCCAAAACGGCAGCGGAGCCAAACGCCATGAACACACCTTTCCCGGTGGCTATCGGATGCGATGAAGCGGGTTATGAGCTCAAAGAGCTGTTGAAGCGCCATATTGAGGCGCTGGGTTACCCGGTGACGGACTTCGGCACCCATTCCACGGCGCCGGTGCTGTACCCGGACATTGCCCTGGCGGTGGCCACGGCGATCAATGCCGGCGAGCAACGCTTGGGCGTGCTGGTGTGCGGCACTGGCATCGGCATGGCCATCTCGGCCAACAAAGTCCTGGGGATTCGTGCGGCCCAGGCCCATGACACCTATTCGGCGGAGCGGGCACGCAAGAGCAACGATGCGCAGATCCTGTCCATCGGTGCACGGGTGATCGGCGCGGAACTGGCCAAGAGCATCGTCAAGTCGTTCCTGGAGTCGGAGTTCGAAGCCGCGCGTTCCGGGGCCAAGGTCGACCGCATCAACGCGATCGAGCGTGACGGGCATCAGTAGTGGACGGAACGGGGCAAGAGTCGGGAGAATGCGCCTTTGACACCGAAACGGAAGCCCGTGCCCATGAGTGACAGTACCCAGCGCATCGCCAGCGACATCGACCTGATGACCGAAGTGGCGATGCTCTATTACCTTGAGAACGTCACTCAGGAAGCCATCGCCAAGCGCTTCGACCTGTCCCGGGCAAAAGTCAGCCGCCTGCTCAAACGCGCACGGGATGAAGGGATTGTCGAGGTGCGGGTGTTGCAGCACCCGGCGATGAACAACGAGCTGGAACAGGCGCTGGTGGAGCGCTTCCAGCTGGACCGCGCGTTGATTGCGGTCGACCACAGCGACCCGGACACCCAGCGCTCGGCGGTGGCGAGCCTGGTGGCCAACTACCTGAACAAAACCCTCAGCGACGGCATGATCGTCGCGGTTGGCATGGGGCGCAACGTCGGTGCGGTGGCCGATAATGTGTTTTTGCCGGTGACCCGCAACTGTACGTTTGTGTGCGCCATTGGCGGTTCGCTCAAGGCGGGTGAATACATGAACCCCGACCACATTTGCCGGCGCCTGGCCCTGCGGTTTGGTGGCGAGAGTGAAAGTTTGTACGCCCCGGCGCTGGTGGCCAACCCGGAACTGCGTGGGGTGTTGATCAGCAACGATACGGTGCGTTCCACGCTTGACCGTGCCCGCCGTGCGGACATGGCATTGATCGGCATCGGTGACATGAGTGAAAACAGCAACATGGTGCGCATGGGGTGGTTTTCGCCCCAGGAAATTGCACAGGCGCGGTTGTCCGGCACGGTGGGGGACATGATGGGTTATGACTTCATCGACATTCATGGCCAGCCGGCGGTCAACGCGATTCAGGGGCGGGTGATCGGGTTGACGGTGCAGGAGCTGTTTCGGATTCCGGATGTGGTGGCGATTGCCAGTGAAAACACCAAGGCGGCGGCAACGCTGGGGGCGTTGCGTTCGGGAGTGATCAATACCCTGGCGACCACGGTGACCAATGCTCACACCATCCTTGCGCTGGATGACGCGACGCGTAAAAGCTGACACCGCCGATAGTCCAGGCCCTGAACATCAACTGTGGGAGCTGTCGAGCCTTGGCGAGGCTGCGATGGCATCACCGCGGTATGACTGGAGTACCGAGTTGTCTGCATCGCGGACAAGCCCGGCTCCCACAGTTGACTGCCTCAGGGTTTCCACACCTGCACATCCTGCGCATCCACCGCCTTGGGCAACAACCCCGCCTTGAAGAACGCATCCGCAATCTTCTGTTGCTCCCCCAGTTGATCCAGCGTCACCGGTTGCACCTCATAACTGCGATGAGCATTGGCGGCCTCGACAGTCTCCACATCCAGGTTGCCCCACAATGGCCCCAGCACTTTCGCGGCATCACGCGGGTGGCTCTTCACCCACTCGCCAGCCTGGTGCAACTGCTCGTACACCAGCTTCAGCACTTCCGGATGCGCCTGGGCATAGGGCGTACCCGTCAGGTAATAGCGCTTGTAACTGGCCAGCCCGGTACCGTCCGCAAGGGTGCGGGTGGGCAGTTGGCGCTGCACGCTGGTGAGGAACGGTTCCCACGTGACCCAGGCATCAACCTTGTTGTTTTCAAACGCAGCGCGGCCATCGGCGGGCGTCAGGTACGCCGGCTCGATATCGGAGAAGGCCAGCCCCGCCTTGTCCAAGGCAGCGATCAATAAATAGTGAGTGCCGGCGGCCTTGGTCACGGCGATTTTCTTGCCTTTCAAATCCGCCAGTTGCTGGATCGGCGAGTCCTTGCGCACCACGATCGCCTGGGCTTGGGGCGAGGGCGCTTCCTGGGCGAAGTAGGTGAGCTTGGCCTGGGCGGCCTGGGCGAAGATCGGCACGGTGTCGGCCACGTCGGCGCTGATATCCACGTTACCGACGTTGAGTGCTTCCAGCAGCGGCAGGCCACTGGGGAACTCGTGCCAGGTGACGTCGATGCCGTCGGCCTTGAGGGCTTTTTCCAGGGTGCCCTGGGTTTTCAGCAAGGTGATCAGGGTCGAGGATTTCTGGTAACCGATGCGTACGGTTTCCTGGGCTTGTGTGCTCAGGGTGGTGCAGAGGCCCAGTGTGGCAAGGCCTGCGATGAAAAGGCGATGGAGCGAAAACTGGGGCATGGCGTGCTCGACTCTTAATGGATTAAGGTGAGCTTATTGTTCTAAAAAACATTCGATAAATAATTTTTCGATCTTAGCTTAGGGCTTTATCGGGTGCGCCGTTCGCGGCCTTTCAGCGTCAGGATGAAGGAGGGCGGTATGCAGTTGTATGTTGTTCGTCACGGCGAAACTCAAGCCAATGCCGAGGGGCGTTACCAGGGCTCGCTGGACATTGATCTCAACGAACGGGGCGTGCTGCAGGCGCGGGAGTTGCGGGAAAAATTGCCGGCGCAGATCGACGCCGTCATCGTCTCGCCGCTGCGCAGGGCTCAGCAAACGGCGGCCATTGTGTTTGCGGATGATGGGCTGCAACTGCCTACGCTGGATGTGTTTCGTGAGCGCGGCGTGGGGGTGTTTGAGGGACTGACCCAGGCGGAGGCGGCGCAGCGTTATCCCGACCTTTGGGCGCAGAATATTACCCGGCAATGGGAGCGGGCACCCACGGACGGTGAGTCAATCTCGCAGTTCGTCGAGCGCATCCGGGGCGGATTGAATCAGTTGCTGGTGAACCATGGGCAACAGGTGGTGGTGCTGGTTGCCCATGGGGTTGTCGCCAAGGCGATTCGCGCATTGGTTCGCGATGATTTCTCAGACTTCTTCGCCTGGCAGTTGCGCAATGGCGAAGTGCTGAGTCTCAACATCGCCACAGAGCCCAATGTGGCGAGGGAGCTTGCTCCCGTTGGGGTGCGAAGCGCCCCCTGGTAGGCCGCTGCGGTCTTTTAGGATGGGCCGGTCAATGCTTTTGGGGTTGCTGCGCAACCCAGCGGGAGCAAGCTCCCTCGCCACAGTGTGGGTGTGAGTCATGTCTACAGGGGAACGCTCAACGCCTGCGCAAACGCCTGGGGCGTAGGGCTTTCCGGCCAGGTCGGAACACCCTCCGCCAGCGTTACCCACGGCTGCTTGTGCCGCAGCCAGATATGCGCCACCGGCTGCACGGACGGGCTCTCATCCAGTGTCCCGACCCGCAGCACAACCAACCCCGGCGCTGCCGTCGTGGTGTTGCAGATCCGCGTATGGCACACCCCGCACAACCGATGTTCCGAGTGCTGCCCATCAACGTCATAGGCATATTCCGTCAGCGAACCTTCAACCCGCAGCGCATCCGCCGGCAACAGCGCATGCAGGGCAAACGCGCTGCCGCTCCAGGTCTGGCAGTGGCGGCAATGGCAGGCATACACCGCCAGCGGCGCGTCGGTATCGAGGGTGTAGGTCACGCGGGTGCAGCGACATTGGCCCGTGAGTGTCATCAAAAACGATCCTGTGCAAAGTGAGGGCGAAAGCCCCATCGGTTATGCTCGCCAGCATGCCGCAGCCCCCGAACAAAGAACATCCGCCAAAACTGCCCAGCGGCTCACAGGAAATGTATGAACGCCCCGCAACTCCAATGGGAAACCCAGCGCGCCTTCCTCGCCGTGTTGCGCACCGGCAGCCTGTCGGGCGCGGCCCGTTTGCTGGGGATTGCCCAGGCCACCGCGCGGCGACGGATCGAGGCCCTGGAGCAGAGCGTCGGGGTCAGCCTGTTTATCCGCTCACCCGCCGGGCTGTTGCCCACCGACACGGCCAAGGACCTGATCAGCCACGTTGAAGCGATGGCCGTTGCCGCCAACGCCTTCAGCCGCGCAGCCTCGGCCGACACGGCCCTCGCCGGCGGCACGGTGCGGCTCACCAGCGGCAAGCTGCTGGGCGTTGAAGTGCTGCCGCCCATGTTGCGCAGCCTGCGCCGTGATCATCCGCAATTGGCCATCGAACTGAGCGTATCCAATCGGCTGCAGGCACTTGCCCGGCAAGAGGCCGACGTCGCCGTACGCATCCGTCGCCCGGTCGAATCCACGGTGGTCGCGCGCAAGGTCGGCGACCTTCACGTAGGGTTGTACGCCGCGCCCGAACTGTTGGCAGAGCAGGGCACGCCGGACACCGTTGCGCAATTGCACGGCTACCCGCTGATCGGGCCGGACCGCAACTTGCTGGAGATCGAATTCCTGGGTGAGCGCGGTTTCGACTGTTCGGCGCCCAGTACGGTGATTCGCACCGATGATCACCTCGCGCAGTTGGCCGCGTTGCGTGCGGGGCTTGGGATCGGCGTGTGTTCAGCCCAGGTGGCACAACGTCACGGTCTGGTGCGGGTGTTGCCCGCGCAGGTGGATTTCAAGGTTGACGTGTGGATCGCCATGCACCAGGACATGCGCAAGGTCCCGCGCATCGCCGTGGTGTTCGATGGCTTGGGCGCGGCCCTGACGGACTTCTTTCAGCCGCGGTAACGCAGCGCTTCCACCAACAGCGCAAACGCGGGCGAGGCCTGGCGACGGCTGGGGTAATACAGATGGAAGCCGGCAAACGGCGCACACCAGTCATCCAGCACCTGCACCAGTCGCCCGTCCGCCAGATAAGGCGCCACCAGGTCGGCAGGCACGTAGCTCAAGCCCAAGCCGTCGACCGCTGCCTTGAGCAATGGGTACACGCCATTGAACGTTACCTGGCCAGACACCCGCACATTCAGGCTTTCGTCGCCCTTCTTGAATTCCCACACATACAGGCCGCCATTGGTGGGCAGGCGCAAGTTGTTGCAGGCGTGATCGGTCAGGTCTCGGGGCGTGCGGGGGACCGGGCGCTGGGCAAAGTACGCCGGTGACCCCACCACCAGCATGCGCATGTCCGGGCTGATGCGCGTGGCAATCATGCCCTGGGCCACATCTTCCCCAAGCCGTACACCGGCGTCGAAGCCGTGGGCGGCGATGTCGACGAAGCCATAGTCGCAACACACCTCCACGGCGATATCCGGGTACTGCGCCAGGAACGGTTTCAGCACCGGCCACAGGATGAATTCCAGCGCGTGGTCCATGGCGTTGATGCGAATGGTGCCGGACGGCCGGTCGCGCAAATTACTCAGGCCTTCAAGCCCCACCTGGATTTCATCGAAGTGCGGCCCGACCGTATCGATCAAGTGCTGTCCGGCTTCGGTGGGTGACACGCTGCGGGTGGTGCGAGTCAGCAGGCGCAACCCCAGGCGCGCCTCCAGGGCGCGGATGGTATGGCTCAGCGCGGACTGGGAAACCCCGAGTTTGGCCGCCGCCTTGGTAAAGCTGCGCTCACGGGCTACCGCCAGAAAGGCGAGCAGGTCGTTGGCGTTTTCCCTGAGCATTGGTGAGTGATCCTCATAAGTATTTTCGGATTCTAGCGGCTAATTATCACAATTCGTAACTGTTAGATTGGATTCAGTCCCCTAACCCGGAGAATGATCATGCGCAAACGTACACTCGGTAACAGCCAACTTGAAGTCTCGGCCCTGGGGCTCGGCTGCATGGGCATGAGCTTTGGCTACGGCCCTGCGGCCGACAAACAGCAGATGATTGCCTTGCTGCGCAATGCGGTTGAACAAGGCGTGACCTTCTTCGATACCGCCGAAGTCTATGGCCCGTTCATCAATGAAGAACTGCTGGGCGAAGCCCTGTCGCCGCTGCGTGAGCAGGTGGTGATCGCCACCAAGTTCGGTTTTGCCCTCGACCCGTCCGGCAATGGCAAATGGTCCGGTCTCGACAGCCGCCCCGAACATATCCGCCAGGTGGCTGAAGCCTCGCTGAAGCGCCTGAATACCGACGTTATCGATCTGTTCTATCAGCACCGGGTTGATCCGAACGTACCGATCGAAGAGGTGGCCGGTGCGGTGAAGGATTTGATTCAGGAGGGCAAGGTCAAGCACTTCGGCTTGTCGGAAGCCGGCGCCTCGACCATCCGCCGCGCCCATGCCGTTCAGCCCGTAACCGCACTGCAAAGCGAGTATTCCCTGTGGTGGCGCAAGCCGGAGGCCGAGGTGTTGCCGCTGCTGGAGGAACTGGGCATTGGTCTGGTGCCCTACAGCCCGTTGGGCAAAGGTTTCCTGACGGGCAAGTTCGACAGCCACAGCACCTTTGACAGCTCGGACTTTCGCAGCAATCTTCCAAGGTTCACCCCTGAAGCGTTGCAGGCCAACCAGGCTTTGGTTGAGTTGCTGCGCCAGGTCGCCCTGCGCAAACACGCCACGCCATCGCAGATCGCACTGGCCTGGTTGCTGGCCCAGAAGCCCTGGATCGTACCGATTCCAGGCACCACCAAAACCTCGCGCCTGACGGAAAACCTGGGGGCGCTCGAAGTGCAGCTCAGTGCGGCAGAACTCCATGAACTGGACGTGGCCGCTGCGAACATCGCCGTGCACGGCGACCGCTATCCCGAAGCCCTGGAACGGATGACCGGCCTATGAAAACCGGCCTCGCCGCCACTGCACTTTCACTCTCCCTATTCGCGTTGGATTCACCGGCACAGGAGACGCCCATGCTGACCATCACGCCCAACGGTTCCCAGCCTTCAGCCAAAGGCCCGGCGGATTATTTCACCGGCACGGTACGCGTCGACTCACCGTTCAAGGGCACCGACGCCGCGCGTGTCACCGGGGCCTTTGTCACTTTCGAACCGGGCGCACGTACCGCCTGGCATACCCACCCGCTGGGCCAGACATTGATCGTCACCGCAGGCCTGGGTCAGGTCCAGGAGTGGGGCCAGCCCGTGCGGGCCATTCGCCCCGGCGACACGGTATGGATTGCACCCGGTGTCAAGCATTGGCATGGCGCCACGGCGAACACCGCCATGACCCATATCGCGATCAACGAAATGCTCGACGGCAAGGTGGTGGACTGGATGGAGCAGGTCAGCGACGAACAGTACGCCGCGCAGTAATCGGTTTCACCGCCGCAACTGCGGCTCGCCTTCAATGCAGCTCACCAGAAACTCCATCACCACCTTCACCGAAGGCGAGCGGCGCATATCCGGATACACCGTCAGCCAGATATCGCGAACCGGGCCTTCGGTGGTCGTTGCCAGGCGCACCAATGCCGCGTCGTGATCTCCCACCAGCGTGGGCAACACCACCGCACCTACCTGGGACCGGGCGGCCATTTGCTGGGTGATCAGGTCGCTGGCGGCGAAGGCAATCGTGCGGTTGCCGCGCACCTGATGCATCCACGCCTGTTGGGGCAGGTGGTCGCGGGTGGCGTCATAGGCAATGAATGTCCACTGTTCAGCGGGTAACTGCTTGAGCTCGGGCGTGGCATAGAGCCCGAAACGCACGGCGCCGACCTTTCTGCGTACCAGCGCTTCCTCATCGGGACGCACCGTGCGCAGGGCAATGTCGGCTTCGCCTTTGTCGAGGGCGGCCAGCGTCGTCGAGGACATCAACACGATATTCAGCTTGGGATACTGCGCCCTGAACCGTGCGACATGGGGCGCGATGCAGTGGATGGCAATCGACGGCGGGCAACTGACCCGCACGGTGCCGGCCACTTCGATCGAGGCCACGCGGGACAGGCGCATCACTTCTGTGGCCATCTCGCCCATGCCGGCCGCCAGCTTCGCCAGTGCCAGGCCTTCCTCGGTGAGCGGCCGGCTGCGGGGCAGGCGATCCACCAGTTTGACGCCGAGGGCTTTTTCCAGGGCATCGACGCGCCGGCCAACAGTGGCGTGTTCCACCTGCAGTTCGCGGGCGGCAGCCGACAGTGATTGGGTGCGCGCCAGCACGGTGAAGAAATACAGATCCTGCCAGTCGAACATCGGGTTATTTTCGCACGGAGGGTGGGAGGTATTGGGGAATTCTCGTACAGAGTAGCGCCTTTTACCATGGCGCATTCCCACTGCAAACGGAGTTGTCTCGCGATGAAAGCCCTCACCCTTGAAACCTACGGCGGCCCGGAAGTTGTTCAACTGCGCCTTGATGTGCCCAAACCCCAAGTGACCGCCGGCCATGTACTGGTCAAGGTGGCCTGTGCCGGGATCAATTTCATGGATGTTCACACCCGCCAGGGCAAGTACGCCAAGTCGGTGACCTACCCGGTACGGCTGCCGTGCACTCTGGGTATGGAAGGGGCCGGTGTGGTGGTGGCGGTAGGCGAGGGCGTGAGCCATTTGGCTCCGGGTGATCGGGTGGCCTGGTGCATTTCATGGGGCGCGTTCGCCGAATACGCCAGCGTGCCCGCCGCGCGAGTGGCGCAGATTCCCAATGCGATCGGCTTCGATCAGGCGGCTGCGGCGATGTTCCAGGGCTGCACGGCTCACTACCTGATTGAAGACGTCGCGCGGTTGCAGGCGGGCAACAGCTGCCTGATCCATGCCGCGTCCGGCAGCATCGGCCAGTTGCTGGTGCAAATGGCCCGGCGACTCGGTGCCACGGTATTCACCACCGGCAGCAGCACTGAAAAATGTGCGATTGCCCTTCAGCGCGGTGCTGATCACGCCTGGCCATACGACGGGTTTGCCGAGCGAGTCTTGCAGGTAACGCAGGGGCGGGGTGTGGACGTGGTGTTCGATTCGGTGGGCAAGGCCACCTTGCGCGAGAGCTTCAGCGCTTGCCGCACGCGGGGGGTGATCGTCAATTACGGCAACGTCTCCGGTTCGATCACTGATCTGGACCCGATGGAGTTGGGGGAAGCCGGTTCACTGTTCCTGACTCGCCCACGGCTCAACGACCACATGGCCGACGGCCCTACGGTGCAAAGGCGTGCCAATGCGGTGTTTGCGGCGATGCTCGAAGGTTCGCTGACGGTGGATATCGAAGGGCATTACACGCTGGAAGAGGTGCAGCAGGTGCACGCGCGGATTGAGGCACGGCAGCAGATTGGCAAGGCGGTGGTGTGGCTGGATCGTGAACTTCACTAATGGCCAGAGAGCTTGTGTGGCGAGGGCGCTTGCTCCCGCTGGGCTGCGAAGCGGCCCCAACACCTGCCAATGGGGTCTTCCTGGAGAAACGCGGTGAGTTCATTGGGGCTGCTGCGCAGCCCAGCGGGAGCAAGCTCCCTCGCCACAGGGGTCGTGGCGCTTGTGAGGATCAGTTAGCAGCAGGCGAAAAAAAGCCGGCTGATCAGGCCGGCTGGGGGTGAACCGCGAACGACAGGGGTTACGCGCGGTTTTCCATCAGGCGGTCAGCGCCACCTTCAGCTACACGGTTTTCTTGAAGACGGTCAGCACCACCTTCAGCTACACGGTTGCCCTGGAGACGTTCAGCGCCCCCTTCAGCAACACGACGTTCCAGCAGGCGATCAGACCCGCCTTCAGCAACGCGGCGTTCCAGCATACGGTCAGACCCACCCTCAGCCACGCGGCTGTCCATCAGGCGATCCGCGCCGCCTTCAGCGAGGGCAGGTTGGGTAAAGGCGCTTACAGCAAGTACCGAGAAAGCGAGGCTAAGCAAGAGTTGGCGTTTCATGAGGGTGTGCTCCGGGAAAGTCGTTGGTTGGTATGGATGCGATGTTACGCGGCAGATTTTTTAAGAGAACTTCATTGGGCTGATGGTGACTATCGACGCCAGCGATGGCCCGTTTTCCCGGGCCATCGCGTCGCTCATCACGGCATTTCTGGCAGTTCCCGAGGGCGCAGGTCGAACACCAGCACCTCGGCGTCTTCCCCATGGCTCAGGTGAATCTCCCGCTCATCGCGCACTCGGGCGCCGTCGCCTTCGTGCAAGCGTTGGCCGTTGACTTCAACGCTGCCCCGCGCCACATGGATGTAGGCGTAGCGTTCCGGGGCCAGCGGCAGGCTGGCGGTTTCAAAGCCGTTGAACAGCCCGGCATACACCCGCGCGTCCTGGCGCACGCCGAGGGAGCCGTCGGTGCCTTCCGGCGAGATGATCAACTGCAACCGGCCGCGTTTCTGCGCCTCGGTGAAGTGCTCCTGCTGATAGCGCGGTTCGGCGCCCGCCACATCCGGCACGATCCAGATTTGCAGGAAGTGCACGCCCTGGGTGTGGCTGTGGTTGAACTCGCTGTGGGCCACGCCGCTGCCGGCGCTCATCAGTTGCACGTCGCCGGGGCGAATCACCGAACCGGTGCCCAGGGTGTCCTTGTGTTCCAGGGCGCCTTCGAGCACATAGGAGAAAATCTCCATGTCGCGGTGCGGGTGTTGGCCGAAGCCCTTGCCGGCGGCAACCCGGTCATCGTTGATCACCAGCAGGTCGGAAAAACCCTGTTCTTTGGGATTCCAGTAGTTGGCGAACGAGAAGGTGTGGAACGACTTCAACCAACCGTGATTGGCGGCGCCGCGTTCCGAGGCTTTGCGAAGGGTCAGCATGGGGTGTTCTCCTCAAGGGAAGCCTGGCTGCGAGATGCAGGGCTTCGGTGTGAGGAGAAGATTACTGGTTAACGATAGGTTGATTAAGAAGCTGAAATCGGAATGACTGTCTCTTTTAGATTGACGATCGCCAGCTGTGCCGTCCGCAGATGATGGCGGTAGCGCAGCTGAAGTTTGCGCCAAGCCATCGGGTTCACGCCTTCGCTGCGGCTGAACAGGTGACAGAAGTGCGCCTGGTCGCAGAACCCGCATTCCTGGCTGATCTGCGTCAGGCTCAGGGCGGAGCCGGTGATCAGCACCTTGGCCTGCTTGATGCGTTGCTGGCGAATCCATTCCTGGGGCGATACACCGGTGGTGCGCTTGAAGGCCCTGGAGAAATGGCTGCGGGACAGCTCACAGGCGCGAGCCAGTTCCGTCACCTCCAGGGGGCCAGCAAGATTGGCGAGGATCAATTGCTTGACCCTCTGTTCCCGCTCTGAACACAGGGTTCCGGTTGCAGCTGCTGGTTGAGCCATGATCGCTATCCGTGGTCGATGGGCGCTTGTTTTCACACACCTTACCGGTGAATGAATCCCCAGTGTAGACCGCTGCAAGCATCTGTTGAACTGAGCACATGCATGCAATTTTTCTGGATCGGGCCGTCGCACACTAGCGCGAACGTTCAAGCATCCAGGGGAAGGGCACGATGGACTCAACAGCACAAGGCGGGCCGGACGAGGTCGTGACCCTGGTGGTCAAGCACCGCATAAAACCCGGGCTTGAAGCCGACTACGAAGCCTGGCTGCGACGCATCGTGCGTATTGCCGGTGAGCGTCCCGGGCACCTCGGCGTCGATGTGGTGCGCAGTAAACAGGGCGGGTTGGCGCTATTCACCTGCGTGCTGCGTTACCGCTCCACCGAAGACCTGGAGCGCTGGCTCGATTCGCCGCAGCGCCTGGAGCTGATCAACCAAGCCGCACCGATGCTGGCCGACGGCGACCAGACCGAAGTCGGCGCGGTCAACGAGTTCTGGTTCTCGCCCCTGGCCGATGCTGCCGCCAAGCCGCCGCGCTGGAAACAGGCAGTGGTCACGCTGCTGGTGATCCTGCCGCTGACGTTGCTGGTGCCGATCATCTGGGGCCCGGTACTGCGGCTGCACCCGTTCCTGTCCAACTACATCGTCGCCACCTTCCTGGTCACCCTGACCATCGTTGTACTGGTGGTTTACCTGCTGATGCCGGCGGCCACCCGTCTGTTCGCGCCCTGGCTTGAAGCCTCTGTAAAGGAAACCCTATGAACGCCGACCTGATTCTGTTCAATGGCCAGTTCCACACCGTGGACCGTGAAAATCCCCGCGCCACGGCAGTAGCGATCCACCAGGGACGCTTCGTCGCGGTGGGCACCGACGGCGAAGCCATGGCCCTGCGCGGCAGTGGTACCCAGGTCATCGACCTCAAGGGTCGCACTGTCATCCCTGGCCTCAACGACTCGCACCTGCACCTGATCCGTGGCGGCCTGAACTACAACCTCGAACTGCGCTGGGAAGGCGTGCCGTCACTGGCCGATGCCCTGCGCATGCTCAAGGATCAGGCTGACCGCACGCCCACGCCGCAGTGGGTGAGGGTGGTGGGCGGCTGGAACGAATTCCAGTTCGCCGAAAAACGCATGCCCACCCTCGACGAGCTCAACCAGGCCGCCCCCGATACGCCGGTGTTCGTGTTGCACCTGTATGACCGCGCCTTGCTCAACCGTGCCGCCCTGCGGGTGGCCGGCTACACCAAGGACACGCCGAACCCGCCCGGCGGCGAGATCGTGCGCGACCACAACGGCAACCCCACCGGCATGCTGGTGGCGCGGCCCAACGCGATGATTCTCTACGCGACCCTGGCCAAGGGCCCGAAACTGCCCCTGGAATACCAGGTGAATTCCACCCGCCAGTTCATGCGCGAACTCAACCGCCTGGGCCTGACCAGTGCCATCGACGCCGGCGGTGGTTTCCAGAACTATCCCGACGATTACGCGGTGATCGAACAGTTGGCCAAGGACCAGCAACTGACCGTGCGCATCGCGTACAACCTGTTCACCCAGAAGCCCAAGGAAGAACTCAGCGACTTCAAGAACTGGACCGGCAGCGTGACCCTGCATCAGGGCGACGACTATCTGCGCCACAACGGCGCCGGCGAAATGCTGGTGTTCTCGGCGGCCGACTTCGAAGACTTCCTCGAACCACGCCCAGACCTGCCGCTGACCATGGAGCAGGAACTGGAACCGGTGGTGCGCCACCTGGTGGAACAGCGCTGGCCGTTCCGCCTGCACGCCACCTACAACGAGTCGATCTCGCGGATGCTCGACGTGTTCGAGAAGGTCAACCGCGACATCCCGTTCAACGGCTTGCCATGGTTCTTCGACCACGCCGAAACCATCACCCCGCAGAACATCGAGCGCGTGCGGGCGCTGGGCGGCGGCATCGCGATCCAGGACCGCATGGCGTTCCAGGGTGAGTACTTTGTGGAGCGCTACGGCGCCAAGGCCGCCGAGGCCACGCCGCCGATCAAACGCATGCTCGCCGAAGGCGTGCCGGTGGGCGCTGGCACCGACGCCACCCGGGTGTCGAGCTACAACCCCTGGACCTCGCTGTACTGGATGGTCAGCGGCCGCACCGTCGGCGGGCTGGAACTGCACGCCGAGGGGCTGCCCCGGCTGACGGCCCTGGAACTGTTCACCCACGGCAGCGCCTGGTTCTCCTCCGAGCAGGGCAAGAAGGGCCAGATCAAGGTCGGCCAATTGGCGGACGTGGCGGCACTGTCGGCGGACTTCTTCAGTGTCGACGAGGAAGCCATCAAGTGGATCGAATCGGTACTCACCGTGGTCGGCGGCAAGGTGGTCTACGGCGCCGGCGACTTTGAAGATTTCGCACCACCCAGCGTGCCGGTGCTGCCGGACTGGTCGCCGGTGGTCAAGGTACCGGGCCACTGGCGCCCGGCGTCAGCGCTGCAAGCCCAGGTGCACCAATGCAGCGGCCCCTGTGGCGTGCATGCCCATAGCCATGAACGGGCGCGTCTCTCGAACGTGCCGGTCAGCGACTTCCAGGGTTTCTGGGGCGCGTTTGGCTGCTCGTGTTTTGCCTTCTGAATCTAACCCCAAAAGAGTATTCCCATGACTTACAAACGCCTGAACAAAGATGACGCCGTGGTCCTGCTGGTGGATCACCAGACCGGCCTGATTTCCCTGGTGCAGGACTTCTCGCCCAACGAATTCAAGAACAACGTCCTAGCCCTGGCGGACCTGGCCAAGTTCTTCAAGCTGCCGACTATCCTCACCACCAGTTTCGAAAGCGGCCCCAATGGCCCGATGGTGCCGGAGCTGAAAGAACTGTTCCCGGACGCGCCGTACATCCCGCGCCCTGGCCAGATCAACGCATGGGACAACGAAGATTTCGTCAAGGCAGTGAAAGCCACCGGGCGCAAGCAACTGATCATTGCCGGTGTGGTGACCGACGTGTGCGTGACCTTCCCGACGCTGTCGGCCCTGGCTGAAGGGTTTGAAGTGTTTGTGGTGACCGATGCTTCGGGCACCTTCAATGAGACCGTGCAACAGGCGGCGTGGGCACGCATGACGGCGGCCGGTGCACAGCTGGTGAACTGGTTCTCGGTGGCCTGCGAGCTGCAAGGGGATTGGCGCAACGACATGGAAGGCCTGGCGAATCTGCTGTCGCCGCGCATTCCCAATTATCGCAATTTGATGAACAGCTACTCGGCGCTGACGGCCAAATAAACCGCTCTCTGATATGCAGGTAATCCAATGTGGGAGCGGGCTTGCTCGCGAAGGCGGTGTGCCAGTCAATACATGTACCGACTGACCCACCGCCTTCGCGAGCAAGCCCGCTCCCACATTTTGATTTGTGGTGTGGCGACTGACCGGCTATAAAACAGCCCAGCGTCCACCGAGAAGCGACAATGAACCCCTTCGAAGACATGCGCCTGTTTTGCCAGGTCATGGAATCCGGCAGTTTCACCGCTGCCGCCGAGCATCTTGGCCTTTCCAAGCAATTTGTCAGCCGCCGCCTGATCCAGCTGGAAGAGCGCCTCGGCGTACGCCTGCTCAACCGCTCCACCCGCCGCCTGGACGTCACGCCGCTGGGCCAGAGTTACTACGAATCCGCCCTGCGCCTGCTCAGTGAAGTCGAGCAAGTGGAGCAGGGCATCGCCGGGCAAAACACCGAGCCCCGAGGCACCATTCGCCTGAGCGCGCCGTTGTCGTTTGCCATGGCGCACCTGGGTTGCCTGTTGCCGCTGTTCCTGCAACGCCACCCTCATGTCACCGTGGAAGTGGACCTCAGCGACCGCCCGGTAGACCTTATCAGCGAGGGCTACGACCTGGTGCTGCGCATCGGCACCCTCGAGGATTCGACCCTGATCGCCCGACGCATCGCCAGTGTGCAGCGCGTCTACTGCGCCAGTCCCGACTACCTGGCCCGCCACGGCACGCCGCAGAGTCCCGATGACCTGGCCGATCACGCATGCCTGCCTTACGGCCATGGTCGCCAGGTCCAATGGCACTTCAAGGTCGATGGCAAACCCCACACCCGCAACGTCAGCGGGCGCATGCGGGTCAACAACGGTGAGCTGCTGCGGGATGCCGCCGTGGCCGGGTTGGGCATCACCTACCTACCCCATTTTATCGTTGCCCAAGCCTTGCAGGACGGCCGCCTGGTGACGCTGCTGGATGACTGCGCGCCCGAACCCCTGACCCTTTCCGCCGTTTACCCCCAGCACCGCCAGAGCTCGCGCCCGGTGCAGGCGTTGATCGAGTTCCTGCGTGAACGCCTGGCCGGCGGTTGTTGAATCAGAACGCGTACTGCACCCGGCTGTAGTAATACCCGCCGGTAAACCCGAACGGCGAATAGCTGCCCCAGTTATCGCCGAACGACGAGTTCTTCACGCCGATGTGATCCGGGTATTTGTCGAACAGGTTCTGCGCACCTACGGCCACCGTCAGCTGTTTGCTGATCGCGTAGGCCACGTCGAGGTCAGTGATCCACTTGGCCGAATACGTGCGGTCCAGGCTCGCGTCGCTGGAGCTGTTGACCTCGGTGTAGGTGCCGTAGCGAGTCAGGCGCAGGTTGACGTCGAAGTCGTGGATCGCCCAGTCGGCGGAGAAGATCATCTTGCTGCTGGGTGAAGTCTTGGTGATCAGTGCCCGTGACTGGCGACCCATCAACTGGAAGTTGCCCAGGGCGGCTAGCTGCGCCGGGGTGTCGTTGACGCTGAGGATCTGCGTGTGGTTGTAGTTCAGCGCCGCCGTCCATTTCACCGAGCCGTAGCGGTCGAGGTTCTGCCGGTAGTTGCCCACCACGTCCACCCCGGAGGTGCGGGTGTTGGCGCCGTTGGTGAAGTACTGTGCGCCCGCCGTGGCCGGTACGCCGATGCTGTCCAGCAGGGAGGCAATGCCCGGGCCCTGGAAGCGTTCGCTGAGCACCAGGCGGTCCCGCAGGTTGATCACGTAGCCGTCCACCGTGAGGCTCAAGTCATCGCTTGGGGTCACGGCGAAACCGAGGCTGAAGTTGGTCGAGCGCTCCGGCTTCAGTGACTTGGCACCCAATGCCTGAGCGCCGGCGGAATCCACCGGCAGGATCACGTAGTTATACGACTGGTACACGCCATTGATGGTGTCGAACCCGGTGGAGCGTGCGGTAAAGATCTCGTTGGCCAGGGACGGTGCGCGAAAGCCGTTGCTCACGGTGCCGCGCAGGGCGAACACCGGGTTGAACGCATACCGCGTGCTGAGCTTGCCGCTGCGGGTACCGCCGACGCCTTCGTTGTAATGTTCGTAGCGCCCGGCCACGCCGATGTACCACTGCTCGGTGGGGTAGAACCCGAGGTCGACATAGCTGGCGACGCTGTTGCGGCTGACCTTCTGCGCGTCTTCCGGACGGATGCCGTTGGTGACCTGAGCCCCCGGATCGGGACGCTGCCCGGCACGCGGATGGCCTGCCGGGAACACGTAGCTGCCATCGATATAGGAAGCCTCGGAGCCGGCGCGGGTCTCGTAGCTTTCGCGCCGGTGCTCCAGGCCGAACGCCACGTCCAGCGGCTTGGCCAGGCCGATCTCGTAGGTGTTTTTCAGGTCGAGGTTGGTGGTGAGCTGGTCGGCGATGTAGATCCCGGAGGTGAACTTGTTCGGTGTGCTTTCGCCCAGGGACGGGTTCTGGTTGTCGTAGGTGCGCTGCTTGGCGTAGTTGCGCCCGTAGGTGCTGCTCAGGTCCCAACCCCAACCGCCGCCGAGGTCATTGCCCTTGGCACCGAAGGCCGATTGGAAGTCGGTCTCGTTGACCAGCCAGTACGGGCTGTAGCCATCGGGGTATCCATTGGGCCCGGTGGTGATGGTATTGCGGCCGTTGGGCAGGCGGAAGTTCTGGCCGTCGTTGTTCTCCCGGGTGGCCAGGGTGGAAAACGAGTACAGCGTCAGGTTGTCGTTCAGCGGCAGGTCGAGGTTGTACGCCACATTGCCCAACTGGCTGCGGGGCGAGCCGTAGCCTTTGTAGGTGTGGTGGCTGGAGGTGGCTTCGCGCGGGTCGGGGGAACCGTCCGCCAGCGGGTAGTAATGGCTGCTGTAGCCGTTGCTGCCGGCCTTGTTGTCGCGCTCCTGGTAGCGGGTGTCGAGGGACACGTTGAGCACCCCGGCTTCCCCCACCTGGAAGCCATAGTTCAGCGCCTCCTGGCCGGTGCCGCGCTTGCCGTCGTAGTTCTGCCCCAGGGTGGTGTCGGAACTGCCGCCGGTGGTCTGCTTGAGGATGATATTGATCACCCCGGAAATCGCATCCGAGCCGTATTGCGCCGCCGCACCGTCGCGCAGCACCTCAACATGGTCGATGGCAGCCACCGGGATCAGGTCGAGGTCGCTGGGGGCCGCGCCGCTGTTGATGCCGTTGATGTTCAGGGTGGCGCTGGTATGGCGGCGTTTGCCGTTGACCAGCACCAGTACGTGAGAGGCGGTGAGGCCGCGCAAGGTGGCCGAACGCACCACGCCGCTGGCATCCCAGCCGGCGCGGTCGGGCAGGTTGAACGAGGGGATGAGCTTGCCCAATGCCTCCAGCAAACTCGGCTTGCCCACGGCCCGCAGCTGTTCGCCGCTGATCACATCAATCGGCGTGGGGCTGGTGGTGACGGTGCGTTGTTCGGCGCCACGGTTGCCGGTGACCACCACGGTGTCGAGGGTGGGGGAGCGGTCTTCGGCAGATTCGACGCCGAAGGACGCCAGGCCGCACGCCAGCGAGAGCGGCAGGAGTTTCAGATGATTGTGCCGGTGTAGCCTTTTACGATGAGCGAGCTTGCTGTGGCCAGGGAGCTTGCTGTGGTGAGGAAGCTTGCTGTGGCGAGGGAGCTTGCTCCCGCTGGGCTGCGTAGCAGCCCCAATACGGTCTTCCGAGGAAATTGCGGAGTCAGGCTTCAGGGCCGCTACGCGCCCCAGCGGGAGCAAGCTCCCTCGCCACAACGGTGCCGTCAGCCAGTTGAATTTTCGCATGAGAGTGGAGCTCCTTGGTCTCGAGTGATGTCCCTGTCAGCGTTTGCGCGCGGCAACCGCTTCGATTTCTACCAGCCCGCCGGGCAATGGCAACGCGACGACTTGCACCGCGGTGCGCGCCGGTTTTTTCGGCTGCTCGGCACTGCCGAAGAACGGCGTGTAGCCTTCCTGCAACCCGGCAAAATCAAGCTTGCCGCCCTTGGCTGGATCGCCCACCAGGAATATCCGCAGCTGCACCACATCTCCCAAATCCAGGCCCTGGCCTTGCAGCACACCCTTGAGCTTGTTGAGGATCGACGTGGTCTGGATGGCCGTGTCGCCATAGGCTGCAAACGAGTCTTTCGGTGCCTTGGGGTCATGCAGGTCGGCCAGCAACCCACTCACAAACAGCAGCTCGGTCTGCGGCGGCACCGACACCGCCAATGAGATCGGGAAATTCGAGTTCGGCAGCGGCACGCGCTTGATCTCATCGGCGTGGGCGGCAAGGGTGGTGGCGGTCATCAGCAGTCCTGCAAAAAGCGTCTTCATCGGTTCATTCCTTGAGAGAGAAAAGTCAGGCGGCGACGCCCGGTTGCTGGCGTTCGGCATGCCGGCCGATCAGCGAGACGATGCGCCGCGCCGAATCGGCGGCGCTGTTCTGCCAGATGCCGACGCCGCCGTGGGCGAGGGCGTCGCTGGCCAGGTACGTGCGGCCCTGGGGCTCGTTGAGCAGGCGGTAGGCGCTTTCGCCGACCTCGTCGTTGACGATCCACGGGCCCTTGCTGTAGCTGACTTTCGACCAGTTGATCGCCACCGGTTTTTGCAGCTTGGCGCTGTGGCCGGGGTGCAACAGCTCCACCGCCTGGCGTGAGGAGGCGAACTGTTCGGCCAGGGATTTCTGGCTGAAGGCCTGGGCCGATTCACTGGTGTTGTAGGCCGCCACCAGAATCCCCTGGGCGCTGTTGAGGCGGTCGCTGGGGTACCACAGGCCTTTGACTTCATGGTCGAGGTACGACAGGCCGCCGTAGATGTTGAAGTCGGTTTCCCAGAAGCGCGGCGCCTGCCAGGCCACCTTGTTGGCCTGGTCGCTTTGCGCGGTCTGGATCGCCTGCTTGAAGGGTGCCGTGAAGTTGGTTGGCAGCTTGGCCAGCAGCGGCAAGGGCACGGTGACAATCGCGTAGTCGGCACTCAGCACCTGGGTCTTGCCGCTGATACGGTCGCGGTAGGTGATCCGGCTGCCTTGCTCCGAGGTCTGGATATCGCTGACTTCGGCGTTGAAGCGCACCGCATCTTTCAGATGCTCGTAGAAGGCATACGGAATACGGTCCATGCCGCCCACCGGCTGGAACATGGTGGAGGAAAACTCCGGGATTTCATCGAACACCAGCGCGCCCCATAGCTTGGGATTGAGCAGGGTCTGCAGCTCCAGCGGCGCGCGGGTCACGCCGGTCTGGTCGCCGGCGCCGGGCACGCGGGTGTAGCCGGAGCGCACCGAACCCTTGTATTGCAGGTCGCCGTTGAGGTCGCCGTACACTTTGAGGAAACTCAGCAGCGCCTTGCGGTCATCCACGCTCAGGTCCTGGTCCAACGCCTTGCGGCTGACCGTGCGGGCCAGCAGTTCCGAGAGCTGGCCACGGGTGTCGTTGACCGCCTGGCGCAACTGGAACGCCGGCTGTTGCGTATCCGGCCGGGCCAGGGCGTTGCGGCTGCTGTTGACCAGTACTTGCAGCTCCACACCCAGCTCGCGGCAGTAGCCGAGGATCGTCTGGTGGTGGCTGGGAATACGCGCGGGGCCGGCGTTGAAAAACTGCCCGTCATCAAAGTCGACGGTCTGGCTGACGCCGTCGTCGAAATCGACCTTGGTGCCTCGGCGCAGGGTCCAGTTGCGTCCACCCACCCGGTCGCGGGCTTCCAGGATCGTCACGTTGAACCCGGCCTTGCGCAGCTCATAGGCGCTGACCAGCCCGGAGATCCCGGCGCCGACTACCACCACTTGCTTGCCTTTGCCGGTGCTGCCCAATTGCAGCGGGGTAAAGCTCGATGCCACCGCCTGAGGCGTCAGCCCCAGCGCACCCAATGCGCTGACAGCGGCGGAATAACCGCCCACGGCGGCAATACGGGAAATCAGTTCCCTGCGGGTAAAAGCCATGATTCGCTCCTTGAGATAGCGGTCTGTCAGAGGTCGTAGCGCACGGTCAGCAACAGGGTTCGCGGGTCGTTGACCGAGTAGTAGCGGGCGCCGCTGGAGGGCACGTAGCCCACCGACTGCGGGTAGGCGCGGTCCAGCAGGTTTTTCACCGCCAGGGTGGTGGTCCAGTGGCCGTCGCCACTGATGTAGCGGGTGTTGGCGTTCCAGAAGGTCTGTTGCGGGATTTCCTGGATGTCGTCGTTCAATGCGTTGGCATAGGACTTGGTCTGGAACTGCGCATCGGTGCCTGCCAGCCAGGTACCCGGCAGCCCGGCCGGGATGGTGTAGTTCAGGCCAACGCTTGCGTTCCAGCGTGGCGAGAACACCAGTTGCTTGCCGTTGGCATCCACCCCGGCACCGCTGGCGTTCTGGAAGTCGTCGTACTTGCTTTGCAGGTAGCCGACGTTGGCGGTCAGTTGCAGGTCGCGGCTCAGGGCGGTGAGGGTTTCCAGCTCCACGCCGTAGGTGTGGGCACGGCCGACGTTGGTGCGCAGGCTCACCCCCAGCGCCGGGTCATAGGCGTTGGTTTGCAGGTCTTTGTAGTCGTTGTAGAACAGCGCGACGTTGGCCCGCAGGCGCTGGTCGAAGAAGTCGCCCTTGACCCCGGTTTCCCAGGTGGTCACGTCTTCCGGGGAGAACGCCTGTTCGGCGGCGGCCTGGGTGGGGGCGCGGTTGTCGTAGCCACCGGCCTTGAAACCCTTGGCGACGTAGGCGTATTGGTTCAGGTGCGGGGTCCAGGCGTATTCGAAGCCGATCTTCGGGCTGGTGGACTGCCAGGATTTGCTCGACTCGGCGGTGAAGTTGGTGCCGGTGATTTGCCGGTCGGTGTTGATCGCGTAGTTGGTGAAGTCGAAATTCTTGTGCTCGCGGGTAAAGCGCAGGCCGGCGATCAGCGACAGTTGTTGCGTCAGCTTGTAGGTGCCCTGGCCATACAGCGCATAGCTTTCGGTGTTGGTGGTGCTGTATTGGCCCTGGCCGATCACCCGATTGCGGGCGATGGAATAGGTAAGGTTGTCGCGGTCGGCGTCGAACTTCTCGCGGTACAGGTACACCCCGGTGCTGAAGCTGAAATCGTCGTAGTCGCCGTTGAGCTGGAACTCCTGGGTTGCATAGTTCTGCTTGTACAGGATCAGGTTGTTCTGGATCAGCGCGGCTTGCCCTGAGTTGTCGTAGTCCACCGGTTGGTGGAACGCCGAGTAGGCGGTCACCGATTTGAAGTTCAGGTTGTCATTGATCGCGTAAATCGCCCGCAGTACCGAGCTGCCCTGGTCCAGGCGGTTTTTCGGGTCGAGGCTGCTGTAGCTCTTGAATTTGTCGAAATGCCCGTTGGCGTCGAAAGGCGTGTAGCTGGTGGTGTCGCCCCGGTCGAAGGTACCGGCCAGGGTCAGTTGCACATCCCACGGCGAATCCACCGGCTTGTAGCGCAGCTTGCCGCGGTAGGACTGGATGTCGACGTTGTTTACATCCTTGCCCCGGGTGGGGTCGGAGACGGTGCCGTCGCGGCTCAGGCGGATCGCCGAGAAACTGCCGAACAGCGCGTTGTCCACCAGCGGGCCGCTGATCAGCAGGCGTGCGTTCTGCGCGTCGTAGTTGCCGGCGCCCAGCTCTACAAAACCACGGGTTTCCTGGGTCGGATCGCGGGTGATCACGCGGATCGCACCGGCGCTGCTGTTGCGCCCGTACAGGGTGCCCTGGGGCCCGCGCAGCACTTCGACACGCTCCACATCGTTGAAGTCGAGCATCGACGAAATCGCACGCGGGATGTACAGGTCATCGGCATACACGGCGACGGCGGCTTCCTGGATCGGGTCGGTTTCACCGATACCGCGAATGCCGTAGGTCTGCGCGCTGTAGGAGATCGACTGGCGGCTGAGTGTCAGGTTCGGCACCTGGCCCGAGAGGTCGCGCACGCTGTTGATCTGCTTGTCTTCCAGGGCCTTTTCATCAAACGCGGAAATCGCCAGCGGGGTTTTTTGCAGGTCTTCGCTGCGGTGCTCGGCAGTGACGTTGACCACCGGCAGGGCGGCGTCGTCGGCGTGAACGGAAAGGCCGAACAGGGCGAGGGAGATGGCCAGTGCCAGGCGATTGGGTACGGCGGTAGGACTCATGATGGACCCCTGAGGTGGTTGACGGTTTAGGCAAAATTGGGCCTCCACCTGGTCAGGGGTCGGTACTGGATGTAACAGTATTTGTATAAATGCCGGGCGTAAAAGTCCGATTAGTTATAAGTTAATTATAAAAAATAGGTATGTATTGGTTTGAATGTGATGCGTAAGGCTGATGATATTTTTCAGCCGACAAAAAACAAATGTGGGAGCGGGCTTGCTCGCGAATGCGGTCGCTCAGTCAACATTGACAGTGACTGAAACACCGCATTCGCGAGCAAGCCCGCTCCCACATTTTGATTTCTGTTCGGCTTAGTAACCGCGTTGGGTATCAGCGAGGTTTTCCAGCGGCCGATCACTCAGATACCTTTCCAGATTGCCTAGGAAACTGTCCGCAATGTCATGCCGGCTATTGGTCGAAATCGCCGACGTATGCGGCGACACCCTGACCCTCGGATGCCCATACAACGCATGCCCGTCCGGCAATGGCTCGGGCTCGGTCACATCCAGCGAAGCCAGCCCGATATGGCCGCTGTCCAGCGCCTCCAGCAGCGCCTCATGATCCACCAATCCTCCCCGGGCAATATTGATCAGGTGCAACCCTGGCTTGGCATTCGCCAGCGCCTTCCGATCGACGATATGCCGTGTGGCCTCGGTCAGTGGCGCTGCCAGCACCAGGTGATCGGAACGAGCAAACAGGTCATGGATATCCCGCGCCGCTTCCACACCCTCCACGTCAAACGGCGTGTCACTTTGGCGTAATGCCACCACCTTGATCCCCAACCCATGAGCCTTCTGCGCCAGGCTGCGGCCAATCGCGCCAAACCCGAGAATCCCCAGGGTGGTGCCCTTGAGCGGGCGCAACGGGGTGAACTGCCACTGGGCATCCTTTACCCAGATATCCGGCAAATGCTTGGCCGCCGCGAAGATTGCCGCGAGGGCGAACTCGGCGAGGTTTTCGGCGGCGCTGCCCCGTGAGGTGCTCACCGGCGGCCCGTTGAACAGCCACCTGGGATAGAAGTCGATGCCCGACGACACCACCTGGATCCACTGCACGCCGTACGGCCAACCCGGTGGCGGTGTGTCCGGCGCGGTGTAGCCGCGCACATTGATCGGCCGGGCCAGCAGGATATTGGCCTGGGCCGGCAAGTCGCTGGGCACACCGGCCGGCACGCTGATCACCTCGGCACCGGGGTGCGTGAGGGCCAGGCGCTGGCGGATGACTTGATTGAAATCTTCGTCCAGCTGGCTGGCGATAATCACCTGGCTCATGGGCGTTCCTTGTGTCGTTGAGCGAAGACGGCCTTGCCGACGCCTTGCAGCACCGCGTCGTTCTGCGGGGTATGCACGCGGCTGCACAGCACGTCGCGGTAATGCCGCTGCAGTGGGCTGTGTCGGGACAGGCCGGGATTGCCGGACGCCTCGATGGCCAACTCGACGGCGCGGATCGCGTTGCCGGTCACCAGGTATTTGATCTGTGCGGCGTGGGCTGCCGGGGTGTGCCCGTCGGCGGCGGCGTCCAGCAGGCTGCGGTTGGCAAACAGCAGGGTGTCGATATGCCCGACGGTCTCCTGAAAGCGCGGCAAGGTCGACAGTGCGGCGCCGAGGTTGGACGGCTTGCGTTGTTCCAGCCAGTCCACCAGCCAGTCGCGCGCGGCCTGGGCCACGGCGTCGTACACCGATGAGAGCAGTACCGACATCCACAGGAACCCGTCACCGTCCAGTTCCGCCTGCGGTGCACTCCAGGGGCTGACGCTGACCGCGTGGTCCAGCGGCACCAGCACGTTGTCGAACACCACTTCATGGCTGCAGGTGGCGCGCATGCCGAGGTGGTCCCAGGTGTCGATGATGCTGATGCCGGGGCTGTCCCTGGGCACCAGCCAGGCGCCTACCAACGGGTCTTCATCGCTGCTGCGGGCCCACGCGCTGAACCAGCTCAGGCCATGGCTGCCGGTGGAGTAGATCTTGCGCCCGCTGATGCGCCAGCCGGCGGCGGTACGCCGGGCGATGGTCGCGGGCAGGCCGCCACGGGCCGGGGTGCCGAGATCGGGTTCGACGCGCAGGGCATTGATCAGCGCCCCATTGCGCACAGCGTCTTCGGCGACCTGGGTGCGCAGGGCGGGCGGCCAGGTTTTGCTGTCTTGCAGGCGCGTGTGTTGCAGGTACTGCATCACCAGGATCAACGCGGTGGACGGCTCGCCCTTGGCAATCGCGCTGATGGCCTTGCGCGCCTGGCTCAGGTTGGCACCGCCACCGCCGAGGGCCTTGGGCACGGTCAGGGCGACAAGGCCGTGTTCGTGCAGCAGCTTGAAGTTGTCGTGGGGGAAGGTGCCGCTTTCATCAATGATGTGTGCAGTGGCGGCGAGCTGGGCGCTGAGGCGTTCCAGCAAGGCTTCGAAATTGGCCACTTCCACGGAGCGCAGTGACGGTTGAGAAGAAAGGCTCATGATGGGTGTACTCGTTCAAAATGTGGGAGCGGGCTTGCTCGCGAAAGCGGTGTGTCAGGTTGCACATCCGTTGGCTGATCCACCGCTTTCGCGAGCAAGCCCGCTCCCACATGGGTTATTCGGCGTTTTCGAAGGCGGGTTATATCGGCAGCAACTTGAACTGCCGGTCCCACAACGGGCTGACATCCAGCCGCTCGTTCAATACCCCGGCATTGAAGAACAGGTCCGCCACTTCCTGCTGCGAAGCGATGGCCTGGTCGTTCACCTCGATCACGCTGTAGGGCTGGCTGCGGTTGTTGTACACGTCGAGGAACACGGCCTTGTCCACACCGAGCAACTTCGCCGATTTTTCAGCCCACGGCTCAGGGTTGTTGTTCATCCATTCCAGCGTGCGCGCCTGGCGCTGCAAGTAATCCTGGATCGCCTGTTTGCGCAGCGGGTCTTCCAGGGCAGCGGGGCGGGCGCCGATCAGGTAGTTGCCGGAGAGGTAGCCGAGGGCGGTTTTCAATACCCGGGCGCCGCTGCGGAATTTCGCCAGCTGGATAAACACCCCGTAGATCACCCAGGCGTCCAGCTGGCCACTCTGGAACGCGCTGAAACCGTCCTGTGGCGTGAGTGCCACGGGGGTGATGTCGTTGAAGGTCAGCCCTTGCTCCTTCAAGGCCTTGATCAAGAAGTAGTGCGAGGTGGTGGAGCGCACATAGCCCACACGCTTGCCTTTCAACTGGGCGATGGATTCAATTTTCGACTCCTTGGGAATCAGGATCACCTGGTTATTCACGTCACCTTGCAGCACCGCAATCAGCTTCGGCTCGCGGTGGCTCTGGATCGAGAAGATCGGCGGGATCTCGCTCATGCCGCCAATGTCCAGGCTGCCGGAGGCCAGCGCTTCGACGATCAGGTTGCCGCCGGCGAACTCGGCGTAGTCGACTTTATAGGGCGTGTTGGAAGTGCCGGCGTCGTCGGTGAAGTACGAGTCCTGGCCACGGTAGGTGGCGACGGCCAGGGTCAGGTCCGAGAGCTTCGCAGGTGCAGCGAAAGCCCGGGGCACCAGCGAGGCGAGGCCCAGCGCGCCAAGGGCAATCGAACTGGCACCCAGGAAGCCGCGACGATTGAACTGTCCGTGTTTGATCGTGTTCGTCATGGTCGTGCCCTGGTCAGATGGCGATCTGCGTTGGTTGAGTTTCGAACGGGGTGCTGTAGCGGTTCGCCGGCACGTCCAGGCCAAGGTTTTCCCGCAGGGTGGCGCCGCTGTATTCGCTGCGCAACAGCCCGCGTTGTTGCAGCACCGGCACTACCAGCTCGGTGAAGTACTGCAAGCCGTCCGGCAGCAGTGAATTGATGATGAAGCCGTCGGCCGCGCCGGCTTCGAACCAGGTCTGGATCGCGTCGGCGACCTGCTCCGGGGTACCGACAAAATCGCGCTTGGGCCGGGAGAACCGCAGGGCCACTTCCCGCAGGGTCAGGCGTTCATCGCGGGCCAGTTGCTTGATGCGGTCGGAGCCGCCTTTCTGGCTGTTGGAGCCCAGGTCGCCGAGTTCCGGGAAGGGTTCGTCCAGCGGGTACTTGCTGAAATCGTGGTCGTTGAACGGGCGGCCCAGGGCGACGATTGCGTCCTCGACGGTCACCAGCTCCACAGCTTGCTGATAGCGGCTTTCCACCTCGGCTTCGTCGCGGCCAACAATCGGCCGGATGCCCGGCAGGATCGACAACTGATCAGCATCACGGCCAAAACTGCGGGCGCGTTTCTTCAAGTCCTGGGCGTAGGCTTTGGCTTCGTCGAAGGTCTCGGCATGGACAAAAATCGCGTCGCTGTTTTCGGCGGCAAAATTGCGCCCGTCCTCGGAAGTGCCCGCCTGGAAAATCACCGGCTGGCCCTGGCGCGAGCGGGCGATATTCAGCGGGCCCTTGACCGAGAAAAACTCGCCTTTGTGTTCCAGTGCATGCAGCTTGCCAGGGGTGAAAAATTCGCCGCTTTGCTTGTTGTAGGCGAAGGCATCGTCTTCCCAGGAATCCCACAGGCCCTTGACCACATTTACGTGCTCCCTGGCGATGCGGTAGCGCACGGCGTGGGGCGGGTGCTCGGCCTTGCCGAAGTTGTCGGCGGTGCCGCTGAGCCACGAAGTCACCACGTTCCAGCCGGCGCGGCCGCCGCTGATGTGGTCCAGGGAGGCGAACTGGCGCGCCACCTGGAACGGTTCGGTGTAGCTCACGGTGACGGTCGCCACCAGGCCGATGTTCGAGGTCAGGGCCGCCAGGGCCGAAAGAATGGTCAGCGGCTCAAAACGGTTGAGGTAGTGCGGGCTGGATTTTTCATGGATATGCAGGCTGTCGGCGATGAACACGAAGTCGAACTTCGCGCCTTCGGCCAGTTGCGTCTGATGCTTGTAGAACCCGAAGTTGACGCTGGCATTGGGCTGCGCCTGCGGGTGGCGCCATTCGCCCCAGCCGTGACCGACGCCGTGCACCATGGCACCGAGTTTCAGTTGGCGTTTGCTCATGTTCTCTCTCCTTTTAGCGGGAAGCCTGGGTAAGCGGGGCACGTTTGGCGTTGAAGCTTTTGTCGAAGCCTTGGGAGACGTCGATGTGTTTGGTCAGCAGGCCTTCGTCCTGATAGATGTCGGCGGTGGTTTGCAGGCCGCTGATCACCGAGTCGTCAATCGCCACCGGTTGCATATGGGTGGCGTTGGCCACGGCTACGTGTACCTCCAGCGGCAAGCCGGTGATTTTGGCCATGGCGGCGGCGAACGCCTGCGGGTGATCGTTGCTCCAGCGGTAGGCGCGGTCGACCCGGGCCACGAAGTCGTCCAGCTGCACGCGCTTGTCGGCAATCGCCTTGCTGGTGGCGGCGAGGTACAGGTGATTGCTCAGCAGGTTGTTGCCGCTGGCAAGGACTCTTGCCTGGCTCTGGCTGGTGACCACGGTGGTGTAGGGGTCCCAGGTCGACCAGGCATCGGCGGTGCCGTTATCCAGCACCAGCCGTGACTCGCTGGGCAGCAGGAAGATGAACTGCACGTCGTGGGTGGAAAGGCCGGCGCTGCGCAGCGCCTTGATCGCCAGGAAGTGCCCGATGGAGCCGCGGGTGGTGACGATGCGCTTGCCCTTGAGGTCGGCAAGATCGTGGATCGGAGAATCTTTCGGAACAATCAGCGCGGTGGTGTTGCGGCCTTCGGCGTGGATGATGCTCACCACCTTCAGCGGTGCTCCGGCACCGAGGGCGAACACGTAGGGCGCGTCCCCCAGCGCGCCGATGTCCACGGCCCCGGCGTTGAGGGCTTCGCCCAGCGGTGCGGCGGCGGGGAACTCGGACCACTGGATTTCGTAGGGCACATCCCGGGTTTCGCCGGCGACTTCCAGCAGCGCCTTGATGGTGGATTTCTGGTTGGCCACTCGCAGGGGCTGCAGGTCGGCGGCCTGGCAAGTCGCACCCAGGGTGAGGGCGGCCAGTAAAAGGGCAAGGGTAAAGCGCATCAGGCGGGCTCCAGGCTAGGTCTTGCGTTCAGTCGCCTCCGCCTGGAGAAGGGGTCGGCTGGTAGTGGGAAGAGGAGCGAGCGGACTCGCTCCTGGGGGTGTTCAGATCACATAAAACCCGTGGGTGCCGTCGCGGGCCAGCTGGTCCACCAAGCCGAACTCCCAGTCGAGGTAGGCCTGCATGGCTTCCTTCGGATTGTCGGTGCCTTCGTACGGGCGGCGGTAGCGGTCGATGCGCGGTGAAGCGAGGCGGGTCTCGCCTTCCTCCAGCGGCAGTTGCGCGGCGATCCAGCTGGCAGTGCCGTCCTGCAGCAGGAACACGGGCTTGCCGGTCAGCGCTTCGACTTGCGCCACCGCGAGGCGCGCCAGCTGGCTGCTGCCACAGGTCAACACGTAGCGTTCGGCAGCAGGCACCTTGCGCAAGGCTTCGGGCAACTGCCCGCGCAACGCCCACCAGGCACCGGGAATGTGGCGCTTGACGTAGTTGGCGCTGGCGGTGAAATCCAGTACTGCGGTGTCGCCATGAACCTGCCATTCGGCGAGGGTGTGCGGGCTGATGAGTTCGGCCTGTTGCGGCGCCGGGACGGGGGCAACCCAGGCCCCCGGTTCGCTGAAGTGCGCAGGTTGCAGGTCATCCAGCACATGCACTTCCCAACCCAGTTGTGCGAGCCAGGACGCAGACATATTGGCCCGCACGCCGTCGTCATCCACCAGTACCAGCCGGGCGCCGCGTACGCTGGCGACGTGATCGGTTTCCTGCACCAGTTGGCCGCCCGGTGTGGAGCGCGAGCCGGGCAGGTGGCCGGCTTCGAATTCTTCCGGGGTGCGTACGTCGAACAGGTAAGTGGTGCGCGTCGCTTCCTGCTGCCAGCGTTGCAGGTCGGCGAGGGTGGCGCGGCCTACGCGGGCCTTGTCGGCGACTTGGCGGGCGTCCCTGGCGGCGATCTGGCGGTGTTCTTCCGAGGTCGGCGCGAAGCGTCGAGCCTGGCCGTGTTGCAGCTTCTGCCCGGCCAGGGTCCAGCCGATGGTGCCGTTGCGCAGGGCAGACACCGGGTTGGCGATGCCGGCATTGATCAGCGACTGGGTGCCGATGATGCTGCGGGTACGCCCGGCGCAGTTGACGATAATGCGCGTGGCCGGGTCCGGTGCCAGCTCACAGGCGCGCAGCACCAGTTCGGCGCCGGGCACGCTGATGCCGGTGGGAATGCTCATGGTCTGGTATTCATCGAAGCGGCGGGCGTCGAGCACCACCACGTCGGCGTTGCTGTCGAGCAACGCCTGCACTTCTTCAGCCGCCAGCGACGGTGTGTGGCGCTGGCTTTCCACCAGCTCGCCAAAGGATTTGCTTGGCACGTTGACGTCGATAAACAGCTCGCCGCCGGCGCTGCGCCAACCGTCCAGGCCGCCTTCCAGCAGGCTGACCTCGGTATAGCCGAGCGCCTGCAAGCGCTGGGCGGCGATCTGTGCCAGGCCTTCACCGTTGTCGTACACCGTCACCTGGGTATCCCGGCGTGGGATGCGTGAATACACTTCCAGTTCCAGTTTTGACAGCGGGATATTCGCGGCGAACAGCGGGTGGGATTCGGCGAAAGGCGCTTCCTCGCGCACATCCACAAGGGCGACTTCTTCACGGTCCAGCAGGGCCTGGCGAATCTGGGCGAAGCTGCGGTTCGATACAGTCATGGGGCAGGGCTCTCTTTGGACAGGGCGTCTTTGGACAAATCCCAGATGTTCGGGAGAAAAGCGTTGGAATAACCGGAGATAAACAGTTTCTCGCTGCCGTCCGGCTGGTACACGGCGCGGCGCACCGCACCGATGTTGGCGCCATACACATGAATGCTGATGGACACCTGGTCACGGAAGGCATTGCTGACTTGATGGATGTCACCGATCTTCGGCGACACGGCTTCCACCTGGCCGGGTTCCAGCTGGATGCGCTTGCCGTCGGCGACCAGTGCGCCCTCGGCGTTACGCGCAAAGCCCTGGGAATACTCGGAACCGCGCAGCATGCCGATCAGCCCCCACACGCGATGGTCATGGATCGGCGTGGTCTGCCCCGGCCCCCACACAAAGCTGACGATGCTGAAGCGCTGGCGCGAATCGGCGTGCAGCAGGAATTGCTGATAACGCTCGGGGTCGGGTTGGGCAAACTCGTCCGGCAGCCAGTCATCGTGGCTGACCAGTTGCGCCAGCAGCTTGCCGCCGCGGTGCAGCAGGTCGCCTTCGCGAGGGTTGCCGTCGATCAATTCCGCCAGGGCGCCAATGAATGCTCTGAGTCTCTCCGGGTGTCGGGCCTGGGTCATGACAATTCCATCGTGGGTGGTTCGTGGTGATGGGTTTATCTAAGCATAATGTTTATAGTTAATATGCTATTTTTTAATGATTAGGTTATAGCGGAAAGTAATTTAGAACCGGTTTGAATAGCGTTAGACGTTATCGATCCGGGGGTTGGGCTATCCAGCCACCGTTTATGGAACTATGCTTTTCACACATCTTAATGACTGTTCTCTATGTGCGGCCCAAATGAAAATTGACGATATCGATGCCTTTGTCGAAGTGATTCGTTGCCAGTCCATCAGCCATGCCGCCGAGTCGCTGCAACTGACCCAGCCGGCCATTACCCGTCGCGTGCAGAACTTCGAGCAGGCGCTGGGGGTGGAGTTGTTCGACCGCAACACCAAGCCGCTCAAGCCTACTTTGATCGGTACGCGGGTGTATGAACAGTGCCGTTCGATCCTTCGGGAAATGGACGCCCTGCGTGAACTGGTGGCCACCGACGCGCCGCCCACCGGCCTGCTGCGCCTGGGGGTGCCGCAGACCATTGGCGACGTGGTGTTGCTGGACGCCCTCAAGCACCTGCGCAGTGAATTCCCCGAGCTGCGGGCCCAGGTGGCTACCGGCTGGGGCAGCCAACTGGTGGGTAAGATCGAGCGCGGCGAACTGGACGCGGCGGCGGCGCTGTTTCCGGCGGGCAAGATCTTCCCGGACAACATCGTCGGCGAGTCCATCGGCAAGATGGAACTGGTGGTGGTGTGTGCCAAGGCCCAACTGCCGAAGAAGCCCTGCAAGCTGGCGGACGTGTACCAGAATGGCTGGATCCTGAACCCGGATGGCTGCGGTTTCCGTGCCGGGTTGCAACGCACCCTGTCGGACCAGGGCCTGGCGTTGCGGGTCAACCTGGAGACCTTCGGCACCGAGCTACAGTTGGGCCTGGTGGCTGACGGCCTGGGCCTCGGCCTGGTGCCACGCCCGCTGCTGGAGCGCAGCGCCCATCGCGATCAACTGGCGGCCATGCCACTGAAGGACTTCAAGCCGGTGATGGACCTGTGGCTGATCTACCCGCATTTCCTGGGCAACCTGCAAGGGCCGGTGGACGCGTTTGGCAAGCTGGTGGCGGCGTCGTTGCACAAGGTGCGCAATGCGGCATGATATGAAAAAAAATAATAATTAGCTTAGATTAAAATGTGCTTTTTATTATTTTTGGTCATCCCCTAGGCTTGCCTGGAAGTCCTTAAGGCCATCCAGGAAGTTTTGCCATGAGCAGCGTCACCTCGATCTCCAGTGTCTCGAACAACGTCCGCCAGCGGGTTACCCCGGAAGAGTGGGAGGTGCGCGTTAAACTTGCGGCGGCCTATCGGCTGGCGGCGTTGTACAAGTGGACCGACCACATCTACACGCACTTCTCCGCCCGGGTGCCGGGGCCTGAGGAGCATTTCCTGATCAATGCCTACGGGCTGTTGTTCGATGAGATCAGCGCTTCGAATCTGGTCAAGGTGGATATCGACGGCACGATTCTCGATGACCCTACGGGCCTGGGGATCAACTATGCGGGCTATGTGATCCACAGCGCTATCCATGCGGCTCGCCACGATTTGCAGGCCGTGCTGCATACGCATACGCGGGACGGTATTGCGGTGTCGGCGCAGAAGGACGGGTTGTTGCCGATCTCCCAGCATTCCATCGGGTTTTCCGGGCGCGTTGCGTACCACGGGTATGAAGGTGTGGCCCTTGACCTGGATGAGCGTGAGCGGTTGGTGGCGGACCTGGGGGACAAGAGTGTGATGATCTTGCGCAACCATGGATTGCTGACGGCGGGGGTGAGTGTGGAGCATGCGTTCCAGCAGCTGCAGGGGCTGGAGCGGGCGTGCAATATCCAGATTGCGGCGCAGGCGGGGGGGAATGCCGAGTTGATCTTTCCGCCGGCGGAGGTGGTGGCCAAGGTGGAGAAGCAGGCAGAAGTGTTCAAGAGCGGGGATGGGCCGGGGGTGGCGCGGCACTGGAATGCGTTGATTCGGCAATTGGAGCGTACGGATACTGATTACAAACTTTGACGTTGTGGGGTTGGTATTTACGCTTGGTTGTGGGTGTATATCCGTTATTTGGGTGATGGCCGCCATTGGTTCCGCTCTTACAGCGGCTCACTTTTGAAAAGCGCAAAAGTAAGCAAAACGCTCTTGCCCCACCACTCGGCTCCTCGCTTAGGCTCGGAGTGCCCTCACTCCGGCTTTGGAGCGTGGGCCGCCGTCATGGGCCATCCCTGGCCCAGGACGGCTAACCCGGCGTCCTGCCGGGTTACCCACGCTCCAAAGCCTG
>Ga0153921_1000190_pt1 | contig 44536 bp, 35 predicted proteins | sample TSNJ005MetaG_FD_104691 | JGI IMG/M metagenome (GOLD analysis project Ga0153921, IMG submission 104691) | Attine ant fungus gardens microbial communities from New Jersey, USA - TSNJ005 MetaG | ecosystem: Host-associated > Fungi > Mycelium > Unclassified | place: USA: New Jersey, Brendon T. Byrne... | reverse complement strand
CTCATGCGGCCACTTTCCTGTGAGGTAGACCTCGCCGGAGAAGGTGTCGATGCCGTCGAACTCCGGAGTCTTCGGGACGGAGAGGTTGCCGGCGCCCGAAATCAGGTAACGCGCGGTGTAAGCGGAGCCGTCCTCGCTGCCGACCTGCCAGAGTCCGCGATCATCGTCCCAGACCGCCGACGTGATCCGAGTCCGGAACTCGATGTCATCGCGCAGGTTGAACCGGTCAGCGACGTGGTTCAGGTACGCCAAAATCTCGGGCTGCGCAGCGTACTTCTCGGACCACTCCCACTCCTGCTCGAGCTCGACGGAGAACGAGTAGGAGTAGTGGATGCTCTCGATGTCGCAGCGTGCGCCCGGGTACCTGTTCCAGTACCAGGTGCCACCCACGTCGTCGCCGGCCTCATAGACCCGGACGCGCAGTCCCATCTGATCGCGCAGTTTGTGCAGGCCGTACAGCCCTGCGAAGCCGGCGCCGATAACGATGGCGTCGTAGTCGGCGGTCGAGATAGAGGTGTGCCCGGCAGTCATGGCGGTCCTTCCGTTGGGCCGCCCGAAGGTCTGGGCGGCGGGTGTGGAGCACTGGATGGGTGTAATCAAGCATTGCGCCGTCCATCCCGCTTCCGCTTGGGGCAGATCACCCCATCGACTACCTGTGTTTGCGGTCACATCGAATCCGGTAGGTTGTGGCGCACAGGTGCGAAGAAATGAGACTGATTGCCATGCCAGAAACCACCTCGACGCACTCGGTCGGTGGTGCGCGGGCCTCCTTGACCAGCTTCATCGGACGGCGTCGAAAGTTGTCCGAAGTGAAGAACCTGATGACCGAATCACGCCTGGTGACACTGACCGGCCCGGGGGGTGTCGGCAAGACCCGAATCGCCCTCGAGGTTGCGGATCGATCACGCCGGGGCCTGCGCGACGGCGTCTGGATCGCCGAACTCGCCAGCCTCGAGGACGAGTCGCGTCTTGCGCAGGCGATCGTGTCGGCGTTGCATCTACCGGACCAGTCGAACCGCCCCCCGGAACAGAAGCTGATCAGTTACCTACGCGAGAGGCAACTGCTGATCGTGCTGGACAACTGCGAGCATTTGCTCGAGGCGTGTGCGGCGCTGGTGGATGTGTTGCTGAACGAATCTCCTGGACTCCGAGTTCTCGCGACGAGTCGAGAGCCGTTGGGAATCGTCGGCGAGCACCTCTGCGTGATCCCTCCACTGTCCAGCCCGCCCGCCCAGGAATCGCACACTGCGAAAGCGATAATTCACTACGAAGCAGTGAGCCTGCTGGTCGATCGCGCCCGCAACGTCCTCCCTGACTTCACCGTCACAGACGAGAACGCCGATGCGGTAGTCCAGCTCTGCGACCGGCTCGACGGAATCCCCCTTGCAATTGAACTCGCAGCAACACGACTGAGGTCGCTGTCGGTGACACAGATCGTCGACCGACTGGACAAACGCTTCAGCCTGCTTGCCGGTGGCAACCGGATGGCGATGCCACGACAGCAGACCCTGCGCGCCCTGATCGACTGGAGCTTCGACCTCTGCACGCAGCCCGAACAACTCCTGTGGGCGAGGCTCTCGATCTTCCCCGGAAGCTTCGACCTCGACGCCGTAGAGGAAATATGCGGGTTCGGCACACTGGACCCGGAATTCATCATCGATGTACTGGACCGACTGGTAGCGAAATCGATCATCTTCACCGAGCGCACCGGTGAGAGTGTTCGCTACCGGCAACTGATGACCGTCCGGGAGTACGGCGCGGAGCTACTCGACGCATCGGGTGAATATCAGCAGCTCAAGGGCCGTCACCGAGACCATTTTCTCCGTAAAGCCGGCATCATGGTCGAGCGCTGGTGCGGCCCGGGCCAGGCCGCGGCACTGGCTGTCATGAAAGCGGACCACGCCAGCCTTCTCTCCGCACTCGAATGGTCTGCAAATTCCCCAGCGGAAATAGGGTCAGCCGCGGAGCTGGCCTCGTTGCTCCGGTACCACTGGGTCGCGGGCGGCTTCCTCAGTGATGGCCGCCGATGGCTGGACCAAATACTTTCCGGGACAATTGAATCAGCCGCACAACGAGGCAATGCGCTATGGGTGGCGGCGTGGATCGCACTCATGCAGGGAGACCGTGACGCCGCCGCCCACTACCTCTCCGAATGCGAGTCCGTCGCCGCCGCACAAGAGGACAGCAGACTGTCCGCACATGCCATGCAATGGTCGGCAATACATCTACTGTTCTCCGGTACCACCGCGGAGGCAATAACACTGTTCCGCCAATGTATCGACGTGCACACACATTTCGGCGACACCGCATCAGTTCTCACCGGACTTTTCCAACTCGCAATGGCCCAGACGTACCATCCCGAACTCGGTGCAGCGTTGCAAACTTGTCGTCGCGCAATCAAGATGAGCGAGGAAAACGGTGAACAGTGGAACCGCACATACGCCTTGTGGATCACAGGCTTGTGCCACTGGCACCTCGGTGAAATGGCACCCGCCAAGAAGGCGGCACTACAGGCTCTCACGGTGCAGCGAGAATTCAAGGACAGCATCTGTACCGCGCTAACCGTTGAACTGTTGTCCTGGATCGCCGCGTCGACCGCAGACTTCAAGACTGCCGCCGAACTCACTGGTGCAGCGACCGCGGTCTGGACGGGACTGGGAACCGATATTCAGGCCTTCGGTCCTCACCTCTATGCCGACTCCACCACGTCGACAGCATTGGTCGTACAACAGCTCGGTGACCGGACGGTCTCGGAGCTCGCGCGGCAGAACGCCGCCATGACAATCGACGACGCCGTGGGGTTGGCACTCGGGCACAGTTCACCCGGCCGAAGCCGATCATCCGTGAAGTCACCGCTCACCAAACGAGAAACTCAAATCGCCAATCTCGTCGCTGATGGCTTAAGCAATCGAGCGATCGCCGAAACGCTCGTGCTCTCCACCCGCACGATCGATGGTCACGTCGAACGCATACTCGCCAAGCTGGACTTCGCGTCACGCACACAGATCGCCTCATGGATCGCAACCCAGAAGACACACGAGGACAGTTGAATCCCGGTTTTGACCAACCGAGGCGATTCAAGTGCACTGCGTATCGCTGCCTCGAACGGTTCCTGTTTACGGTCTAAATGGTCATAGAACGAGCTCATTCCCACACTGGCGGCCTGGGTAATCTCTAGAACCGGAGGTCTACCTATGGTTTGTCCGGGCGCGCTGCGAGCACCGCCAGGAGGGCATTGCCACAGTAACGTGAACATTCGGCGGCACAGTGTGTTCGGATACCTGTTGACACAGCAGCCTTGTCGTCATTGCCTTTTCAAGTGACGATGGCGCTGCCGGTGGCCTCGCGCCAGACAGTGAACCCGTCGGCCATCACCCGCCGGCACTCGCCAGTCGACAACAGGTGCCGTCTCGGACCCGATCACGGTGGCAATAAATCCGCGCGTGCAGTTCGTCGTGCCTGACGTCGGTCCAGCAGATCAAAGTGATCGTCTGCAAGGTTGAATCTTGGTTCCGGCTGCCGACAGGTAGCACCCCCTGGCCCTGAGAAAGCGCGCCTGTAGCGCTACTACCCTTCTGACCACGTCGAATAGTCGAGTTCTATAAGCCCGATCGCTTCTTGGTCATGGACGACCTTCCCCGCTGCCGCGTTATATGACAGACGTGAATGTGACGCAGGCAACATCGTGCAGCCCTGCTCGGACCCAAGAGGGGTCTGCCGCAACTCTGCGTGTTGCCGCAACGACGTGAAATCGCTTAGGAGCAGTGCGCAAAAATCCGAACTTCACGGCGGAGGTGTGGCACTCCTCACCACCCAAGACGGCACCGGATCGGAGCTTCACTTCGGTCAGCTGTCACTCGCACCGTCACGAGACCTTCGACCGCCCAGCACCAGAAGAGAAAGGCCTGCAATGGCTGAAAAGAATCGATCTCAGCAGCGAAAAGTGTTTGCCGCAAGCGCAATTGGTACGACGATCGAATGGTATGACTTCTTCGTATACGCCACTGCTGCGGCGCTTGTGTTCAGTACTCAGTTCTTCGGTGCTATGGATCCGAGTGTCGCACTGCTGACGTCCATGGCAACGATTGGTGTCACCTTCATTGCGCGTCCCTTCGGCAGCGCCGTTGTCGGGCATTTTGGAGACAAGATCGGCCGCAAGGAGATGCTGGTGCTCACCCTTGCGCTGATGGGGGTGTCCACGTTCCTCGTAGGGTTGCTTCCCACCTACGCCCAGATCGGTATCTGGGCGCCGATCCTGCTGGTAATTCTGCGATTTCTTCAGGGAATCAGTGCCGGCGGCGAATGGGCGGGTGCTGCTTTGATGGCAGTTGAGCATGCTCCCGCGAGTAGACGCGGGCTGTGGGGTGGCTCGGTCCAGATTGGCACGCCGATCGGGCTCATCCTCGCGACCGGCAGCTTTCTGTTCGTCTCAGGGTTCACCTCCGAAGAGCAGTTCTTGAGTTGGGGATGGCGGATACCGTTCTTCGTCAGCATCTTCCTGGTCGCCATTGGGTACTATGTGCGCACCAAGATCGACGAGAGCCCAGAGTTCCAGCAGATGAAGGCCCAATCGCACGGTGAGTCCGCACCGATTATCGAGGTCTTCCGGCAGTACAAGCGGCCTCTGGCCATTGGAACGCTCACCTTTCTGGGGACGAACATGGCTGGGTACATGATCATCTCGTTCGTCCTGTCGTACGCGACGAACATTCTGGGGGTGGGCCGTTCGGATGTTCTGCTGGTCCAGGTTACTGGTTCGATCGTGTGGATAGGGGTCATTCTCGCCGCCAGCTGGTTGACAGATCGGGTGGGTGGCCGGGCGCTGTACATTGCCGGGTTCGCTTTCCAGGTCGCGGTAGCCGTTCCGTTCATGCTGCTGGTGGGGACAGGGCAGATCGGATTGATGTATCTCGCCGTCGTGCTGTTGGTCATCAGTCTCGGGTTGACGATGGGCCCCCAGTCGGCTGTGTTCGTGTCTCTGTTCCCCACCCGAGTGAGGTACTCGGGGGCATCACTGGCTTACGCTTTCGGTGCGATCTTGGGCGGCGGTCCCGCACCGTTCGTCGCTACCTACTTGGTGCAGCGTTTCGATTCGCCACTCGTTGTGGGCCTGTACATTGCAGCGGCGGGGGCGATCTCGTTCGGTGCCGCAGTGGCCATCCGCAGGACTGATCTACTCGGTCTTCGCCACGGCCCAGCGTTGCACGAAGGCGACACGTCGCGACAGCAGTCCACGATTGTGCCCGTGACGTCTCCATGACCACCTTGGACGCGCATGCAAGCACGAACGCACCGCGTATAGCGGTATTGCCTAAACCGACACCTGCACTGGTCGAGTCGATCACTCGCGGCGGTGGCGTCACGGTCACCGATCCCGCCGAGGCAGAGGGCCTGGTTGTCGATTTCGCACTGGATCCCGCAGTCCTCGAACTGCACATTCGAGACGGGAAACGTGCCCGTTGGGTCCAATTGCCCCGCTCAGGGGTCGATGTTTTCCTTCCGGCCATTGCGACCAGACCGGATCTGACCTGGACAAGCGCTAAGGGGTGCTACGCGGAAGCTGTGGCGGAGCACGCCATGGCGTTGATTCTGACACTGCTCAGGGATCTGCATCACCGAGTACGCGCAACGTCCTGGGGCGAGCCCGCCGGCCGTTCTCTCCACGGGTTGCGTGTCGTTGTCATTGGCGCGGGCGGGGTGGGTCTAGAAACAGTTCGACTCCTGAAGTGCTTTTCCACGCAGGTCACTGTTGTTCGGCGCCGGCCTATCAGTGTTGCCGCGGCGGATCGCACAGTGGACGTCGGCCGACTCGGTGCTGCGTTGGACGGCGCCGATGTGGTGGTAGTTGCGGCCGCGCTGACCGCTCAGACTCGGGCCCTGATCGGGTCGAAGGAGCTGAACGTCCTCGCTCCTGGTGCGATTCTGGTCAACGTGGCCCGCGGGGAACTGGTCGATACCGAGGCCGTCGTCGCCGCGCTGGAATCCGGAAAACTGGCGGCGGCCGGATTGGATGTAACCAACCCGGAGCCTCTACCGGATGGACACCGCCTGTGGGAGATTCCGCAGGCCCTCATCACTCCCCACACCGCGGATACCATGCAGATGCGGCTTCCCAGGTTCGCGGAGCGAGTGACCGAGAATGTCCGACGGTTCGCACGCCATCAGCCTCTCACCGGGGTTGTCGACGTCGCTAGTGGGTACTGATAGGGCGGCTTCGGCGCACCCTGGCGTCTCGCGGCGTGGCTGCGCACGGGATCTCGTGCGCAGCCACGCCGCGTTGTGCATCGACTCCGGTCATTCCTCCCACTGCATCCGTGCCCACGAAGGGTACGAACGCATTTCGGCCATGAGAGCTGCGGCCGGCGGCGTCAGCTGACTACGCCGACAGATCGCGACGACATGGAGACTGCTCTCCGGAACGATTCGCCGGACCTGAGCACCCGACCGTCGGGCCAGAGGTGCCCACGCTGCAGGCAGGACGGCCTGTCCGAAGTCCTTGAGCACCAGTGGCAGTATCGAAGTCCGATTGGACATCTCTGCGACGATCGTCGCTGCAACGCCACTTGCGAGGACGTCGTCGACGAGTGATCGCATCAACGATCCACCTTGGGACACGATCAACCGCATACCGGCCATCTCGGACCGCTTGATGATCTGACCGTCGGGAACGGCGGTGCCAGGCCCGGAGATGAGAACCAGGGGTTGGACCTCGAGCTCGACCACATCCAATTCTGGCTCACGGACCGGCCCCGACGCGCCGAGCAGACCTATCTCGGACACCCCCGTACGCACCGCTGAGACGACTGCAGCGGGATTGGGGGCGGTCTCAACCTTGAACGTCACCGCGGGGTGTTTGTCGGCGAATGCAGTCAAGATCGTGGACAAAGGTTCGATGCCATACGAGGGCATCGTGATCATTTCGATCCGACCCGCGCGGAGTTCCTTGAGGGCAGCGACAGATGCCTTGGCGTCCTCCAGGTTTCGCAGCACGGTGCGGGCTGGTCCTATCAGAGTCTCCCCGGCAACACTGAGTGTCAGCCGACGGCCGATCCTGTGGAACAGCAGCACGCCGAGCTCGCGTTCGAGTGTGGCGATGGTGTGGGAAAGCGAGGGCTGCGCGATAAGCAGTGCTTCCGCTGCCCGATTCACGCCTTCGTGGTCGACCACCGCCAGGAAGTACCTGAGTTGGCGTGCATCCATGGACAACGTCCTCTCACTGACAGTTGATTATCGGGCTGTTTCGCCACAATGCTGCAGCTCTAAATAGATATCAACTATAAGCGGGATCGAATCCCGGTCATGGACGTGGGGCCGCGATGACGGATTAATGGAGACAGAGATCGAACCAATGTGAGCTACGCGACAAATCCTCCGGATAGCGCGCTCCTCGCTCACCAACTTTATCCAGACGCCGCCTTTGGTGTCAGCAAGTCTATTCAAACCTACTGCGCCTCAAGGAGTTCCGATGCCCGTCGCCCTGTGCACGATGTCGCATTCACCGCTGATCGGCAAGAACGACCCGGAAGCGGCCGTTGTCTCGGAAGTGCAGGCGGCGTTCGCCTCCGCACGAGCCTTCATCGACGAGTTCGACCCCGAATTGGTGATCATCTTCGCACCCGACCATTACAACGGAGTTTTCTACGACATGCTCCCGCCGTTCTGTGTCGGCGCGGCGGCTGAGGCAGTTGGTGATTTCGACACCCCGTCGGGACCGCTGAATGTAGATCGAGACGCTGCCCATCATGTGGCCAGATCAGTACTGGAAAGCGGAATCGACGTGGCTATCTCAGAGCGGATGCACGTCGATCACGGTTTCTCGCAAGCCCTCGAACTGTTGACCGGCTCTCTGTCGAATCGTCAGACGGTACCGATCTTCATCAACTGCGTCGGCGAACCACTCGGGCCAGTCGCTCGGGTGCGACTACTGGGGGAAGCGGTCGGACGTGCCGCGCTCGAACTCGACAAGCGGGTCCTGCTGATCGGCTCTGGCGGGCTTTCCCACGACCCGCCTGTACCTCAGTTTCAGAACGCACCGCACGACGTGCGCGAAAGACTGATCGACGGGCGAGACCCGACGCCAGCTCAGCGCGAGGCCCGGATCCGCAACGTCGTCAATGTCGCCCAGGACTTTACAGCCGGCATTGCCACAATCCAGCCTCTCAACCCCACGTGGGATCAACACCTCCTCGACGTCATCGGCAGCGGCGACCTCGAGCAAGTCGACGCCTGGAGCAATGACTGGTTCGTCGAAAACGCCGGGCATTCCTCGCACGAAGTGCGCACATGGATCGCGGCCTTCGCCGCATTGTCCGCGGCCGGCGCCTACGACATCCGGTCGAGCTATTACAGAGCGATCCCGGAATGGATTGCCGGGTTCGCCATTGCCACCGCGGTACCGAGCCGTCTTTGAGACGTAACCGTGTCAGATCACGCCACACTCGTCCTCCAGCACCACCTTTCGATCAATGCGCAGAAGGAGAAGTTCGAATGACCAGCAGTACATCGGTCTGGACGTCGTTTCCAGGCCTGGATTTCACCGTCACACACGTACAGGTGGGACCGTGGCACACCCGGGTTCTCGAAGCCGGATCCGGGCCTGAGACCCTCATCCTGATGGCCGGCACCGGCGGTCACCTCGAGGCATACTCGCGCAACCTGGCGGCTTTCGCCGAACACTACCGTGTGGTTGCCTTCGACTACCCCGGTCATGGATACACCACTCTCGCCGACACCGACCTCGAGATGCCGGACTATCTCGCGCATCTGGCGGGACTCATGGATGCACTGGGCATCGAGAAAGCGCATCTCAACGGTGAGTCGCTCGGCGGATGGATTGCGGTGAAATTCGCGGCAGCCCAACCGGATCGGGTCGGCAAACTGATACTGAACACGCCCGGCGGAACCATGTCGACACCCGAGGTGATGGAACGGATCCGCAACCTTTCCCAGGCGGCGGCGGACGATCCGACCCCGGAGCGGGTTCGAGCCCGCCTCGAGTGGCTCATGGCAGACCCCGATCGAGTGACCGACGAGCTGGTCGCCATTCGCCGCGGAATCTACTCGCAACCCGGATTCGCAGAATCGATGCGACACATCCTGTGCCTGCAAGACCCCGAGACCCGAATGCGCAATCGCATCTCCGATAGCGAATTCGCAGCGGTCCCCGGGCCGGCGCTGGTCGTATGGACCAGCAACGACCCCTCCGGCCCTGCGGGTGCCGGCATCGACATGGCGTCGAAAATCGCCGGTGGCCGCTTCGAACTGATCACCGATGCGGGCCATTGGCCGCAGTGGGAGCAGGCCGAGCAGTTCAACAAGCTGGTACTCGCATTTCTCGCGGAATGAGTCCTGCGTGCCGCCAGCACGCCCATGCACAACCACCCCTGTCCTGCCTGCAGGACACCACGACGGAGGAAAACAATGGCAATTCGTACCGGCGCCGAGTACAAAGCTCGTCTTCAGAACACTCCACGGGAGGTGTGGATCAACGGGGAACGAGTCACGGACGTCACCGAGCATCCGTCCCTGCGACTGCCCATCGAACAGATCGCTCGCCTCTACGACATGCAGCACGACCCGGAGTACTCCGATGTGCTCGTACGACAGGGACCGAACGGCCCGGTCGGAACAGCATTCGTCCCTCCGAGGTCTCACGAGGACCTGGTCGCCCGGCGAGAAGCGTTCACGGTGTGGTCTGAGGCAACACTAGGACTGATGGGCCGCTCCCCCGACTTCATGAACACCAGCTTGATGGCCTTCGCCGACGAGCCCGGGGTGTTCCGCCGGCTCGGCGACCGTTTCGCCGAGAACATTCAGCGCTACTTCGAATATGTGCGCGACAACGACCTGTTCATGACCCATGCGCTCATCACCCCACAGACCGACCGGTCGAAGAGCTCGGCCGATCAGGAGGACGAATTCCTACACATGGGCGTGGTGAAGGAGACTTCGGAGGGGCTGATCGTCCGGGGAGCCCGCATGCTCGCCACGTTCGCGCCTATGGCCGACGAGATGGTCATTTACAACCTGCCGGGCCTGCGAGCTGGCGACGAAAAGCACGCCGCAGTCTTCGCGATCCCGATCGAAACCCCCGGTCTGCGACTGATCACCCGCGAGCCCTACGACGACGGCAGTCGCAACAGTTTCGATCACCCGCTCTCGACCCGCTTCGACGAGGCCGACTCCTTGGTGGTGTTCGACGACGTCCTCGTACCGTGGGACCGCGTATTCCTCTACGGCAACGTGTCGCTGGCGAACGCGATGTACGTCGAGACGAGCCTCCGCCAGCACGCCGGTCACCAGACGGGGGTTCGCGGTTTGGTCAAAATGCAGTTCGCGCTGGGCGTTGCGATGAAGCTCGCGCAGTCCGTCAAGATCGATTCGTTCCTGCACGTTCAGCAGAAGCTCGGTGAAGCGATCGCCGCCACCGAGATCTGCCGCTCGCTGATCACCTCGGCCGAGACGGAATTCGAACTGTCAGTCAGCGGTACCGCGCGCCCGAAGTTCGATGCGCTGCAAACGCTTCGCATGCATCTGTCGGCAACCTATCCGAAGGTGATGGAGATCCTCCAGACCTTGGGCGCGGGTGGACTTCTGATGATGCCGTCCGCAGCCGATTTCGCCTCACCCATCGCCGACGACATCGACAAGTACTTCAAGGGCGCCGACGGATTGGCGGCCGTCGACCGTGTCCGCCTCTACAAGCTGGCATGGGATCTGTGCGGCGACGGATTCGGGCAGCGCGCACTGCAGTACGAGCGTTACTACGCCGGCGATCCTGTCCGGCTTCTGGCGAACAACTACTCCGCGTACGACAAGTCCGCCTCCTTCCGGTTGGTTGACCGGGCGCTCGAACTGGCAGGAGACCCGGTGGCCGCTGCCGCGGAACGACAAGGATCCCTGCTGTGAGCGCCAGCGGGACGGTGTCCGAGGCGAGCGGTAAGCAACTTCGTGACGCTGTGGGACGCTTCGCAACCGGCGTGACAGTGGTGACTTCGCTGAGCGAGGAGGGGGCACCTGTCGGATGCACCGTCAGTGCCTTCTCGTCGGTGTCCCTCGCCCCGCCGCTCGTGCTGGTCTGCATCGACAGTGGACGGTTCATGCACCGCGCACTGACAACCGGACCGGGTTTCGTGGTCAACGTGTTGGCCGCCGACCAGGCCGCGTTGGCGCTGTCGTTCGCACGCCCCTCCGACGACAAGTTCACCGGCGTCCAGTTCCAGAATTCCCCGGGCGGAATTCCGATGCTGGATGGGGCTCTGGCCCACCTGCACTGCACGCGTCATTCTGTCCTCGACGGGGGCGACCACGCCATTGTGCTCGGACGGGTCACCGCAATCGGGACCGCTGACGGCGAGCCTCTGCTCTACAGCCAAGGTGCCTTCCTCGACATCCAACCTGCCGAATGGGACCGTGCCGTCGCTCGCGCACCGCACGAATGGCTTCAGTCCGCCCCGTGGTAACGAAGCGCCATACAGCGCGCACGTTGCCAGGGCGTTCACCCGATGACGACCATCAGCACACCGACCAGGTGTTTCACCAGCACAACCCGACGGAGTAACGAAATGGCAGCACAGAAATTCACAATCGCATCCATACCGGCGGACGGTGTCGGAAAGGAGGTCGTCGCCGCTGGCCGTCGTGTACTCGACGCTATTGCCGAACAATCCAACGGGCACTTCGAGTTCGAATGGGACGAGTTCCCTTGGGGATGCGAATACTACGCTCAAACAGGAACAATGATGGCCGACGACGGCCTCGAGGCGTTGAAGAAATACGACGCGATCTACTTCGGCGCCGTCGGCTGGGAGAACGTTCCTGACCACATCAGCTTGTGGGGTCTGAGACTGAACATCACCCAGAACTTCGACCAGTGGGCCAACGTGCGGCCCGTGAAGTTTCTTCCTGGTGTGCAGTCCCCCCTACGCAAAGCTGATGAAACCGAGCTCGATTGGGTTGTCGTCCGAGAGAACAGTGAGGGTGAGTACGCCGGCCTCGGGGGCCGCAATCTGAGCGGGCGTGGCCCCGGCAACGAAGTGGCCCTGCAAACGGCCCTCTTCACGGAAAAGGGCTGCGAGCGAATCATCCGATTCGCATTCGACCTGGCCCGAACCCGAACGATGAAGAAGGTGTCGAGCGTCACCAAATCCAACGCGCAGCAGTACGGAATGGTCCTCTGGGATGAGGTGTTCGACCGCGTGGCAGCGGACTATCCGGACGTGGCAACGGAGAGCGTCCTCGTCGACGCGATGAGCGCGAAGTTCATCCTGCATCCGGAGGATCTGTCGGTGGTGGTGGCTTCGAACCTCAATGCCGACATCCTGTCCGACCTGGGGTCCGCGCTTGCGGGAAGCCTCGGCGTCGCATCCAGCGCCAACCTCAACCCCGAACGCCGTTTTCCCAGTATGTTCGAACCGGTCCACGGCTCTGCTCCCGACATCGCCGGAAAAGGGATCAGCAACCCGATCGGCGCGATCGCCAGCGCAACTCTGATGCTCGACCACTTCGGTCTGCACGAGGCAGCGCGACGAGTCGAGAAGGCGATCGAAACCGCCACCGCCGGTGGAACGCTGACCCGAGACATCGGGGGGACTGCCAGCACCGACGCCGTCACCGATGCGGTCATCACCGCCATTCAGAGCGCACGAGCCCCACTCTGACCAACAGAGGCCCCGTCGGCCACAAATCCGCAACTGGACCAGTGACCGACGGGTTGTTCGCTGAACACGATCGGCGATGTTGACGCCAGCCATAATCGCATCTGCCGCGCGGTGTGCCGATCGGCTACTTCGCCCGACACTCAACTTCGAGAGAGACAAAGTCGTGAGAGTTCTGGTTGCCCCCGACAAGTTCAAGGGAAGTGTCTCGGCACGCATCGTCGCCGACCGAATCGCCGACGGATTGGCGGCTGCCGGAATTGAAAGTACCCGGCTTCCCCTTGCCGACGGTGGAGACGGCAGCATCGACGCCGCCGTTGCCGCGAAATTCACCCGATACCCCGTGACCGTCGCCGGAGCCACAGGAGCACCCCATTACTCCGGCATCGCGGTGCGGAACGGTACCGCGGTCATCGAGGTCGCCAGCACCTGCGGCATGGCGACTCTGCCGAGAGGGATCCCGTCGCCGCTCGACGCGTCCAGTCTCGGCATGGGCCAGGCAATCAACCAGGCGCTTCGTCAACAACCGCGCCGACTGGTGCTGGCGCTGGGAGGAAGCGCCAGCACCGACGGCGGTATGGGAATGCTCGCAGCACTCGGCTACCTCTTCTACGACATCAACGGCCGACAGTTTCGAGCCTGCGGACGCACGCTCGAGCGTGTTCACTTCATCGACACCACTCGGGCGGTGAACATGACAGGTGTCGAAATCATCCTTGCCTGTGACGTCACCAACCCATTGCTCGGGCCGATCGGAGCCGCTGCAGTCTACGGTCCACAAAAGGGGGCACGGTCCGAGACAGTGGGACGCCTCGATGCCGGCCTGACATCGTTCGTAGAAGCATTCGTCCGCAGCGGCCATCCACACGCCCGCGCAGTTGCGAACAGTCCCGGGGCAGGCAGTGCGGGCGGGATCGGATTCGCGGCTCTGATGCTCGGTGCGCAGATGGTGTCCGGCGCCGACTTCTTCCTCGACCTCCTCGACTTCGAGGGCCATCTCTCCGAAAGCGATCTGGTGATCACAGGGGAAGGCAGCATCGACGACCAGACCGGACAAGGAAAACTGCTCACTGTCCTGGCTCGACGCGCTCACCCCGTTCCCGTCATCGCCGTCGCCGGACGGTGCACAATTCCGCGCGACAAATGGTCGACGGCAGGGCTCGAGTCCGTGCATGTACTCGGCGACTTCACGAAAGGGGACACCGCCACCGACCCTGCGCTGACCGGGAAGGTTCTCACCCACATCGGACACCTAATTGGTCGCGAGCAGGCTGCGGCCGCAGGTGCCAGGAGCCGCGGCCGATAATTCGTCAATTTCCAACGTACGAAAGCCTTCCGGAGGCGTGCTGTTCACGATCTGATCGCGAAGTGTGCTCACTGCCATCGGTATCCGGTATCCGGTATCGAGAAGCGGTCCCGCGAGGCAACGCCACCGGCTAGCGAGCCAGCGCGTTCACCGGCCTGAGAGCGGGCCGCTCATTCGCGAGGGCCAAACGGTAGTCGGGTTAACCATCGCTCATCACAGTCGTGGCATCGAGGAAGATCCGTCAACCACCAGCAGTCGCCGAATTGAGACCGCTTAATTTGGTCGAATTGTCCTTCGAGTCGAGCAGGTATTTCCTACTGTCCGATGGCGTTTCGAACTGTGTCTCAGCCAAATTGAGTCGATGAACACGACCTCGGAGTTCGCACGGTGGCTGACGTCGGTAAGTTTCTTGTTGCGAAGAACCCGTCCGTGCCGTATCGAGATAGCCTGGAACGAGTGGCCACCGCATCGCTCCAGTACGCATGGGCCAGGGCACGGTCATTTTCGGTGTACGCAGGACGCCGGTACGAGGCGCATCGGGCACCAACACGTAGACACCATCGACGGCGAGACCGGTGGCGATGAATGCCCCAGTCCCGCCGTCGAGCGCCGTCAGACCGTGCCCATCTCCGGGAACTTATCGACGGTGGGAGCGGCATTGGAATGACCGCCATCGGCCACGAGTTGCATAGCGGCCCCATTGCGGCCCCATCCTCCGGGCAGCAGGATCACACAGGTGGTCGAAATGAGTGAGACGACAACGAGGTAGATGACAATCGAGACACTTGAGCCCGTGGCGGCGTACAAGGCGGTGGCGATGGTCGGCGCGAAGGCCGAGCCCGCCACCTGGGAGATGGTGTAACCGATAGAAACACCGGAGTAGCGCACGTCGGCGTCGAAGATCATGGAGAACAACGATCCGGTGACGCCCGCTGCGGGCGCCATGGCGATTCCGAACACCAGAACGAGCGCGGTCATGAACAACCACGGGTTGCCGGTGTTGATGAGCATGAACGCCGGTCCGATGACCACTCCCATGGCGACAGCACCGATGAGGTACATCGTCTTACGGCCAAAGGTATCCGACATCGATCCGAATACCGGATACAGCACCACCGCAACAATTCCCGCGACGAACACCCCGGCCAGTGCCTGCGTTCGGGAAATCTCGGTGACATTGGTTCCGTACGAGACCAGGTACGCCATACAGATGTAAGCGAACACACCCTGACTCAGATAGGTGCCGGCGATCAGGAGTATTTCCTTACGGTGCTTCCGGAACGCTTCGACGATCGGCATGCGCGTGACGGCGTTGGTGTCGACGACCTTCTCGAAATCCGGACTTTCTTCGAGGGTGAGCCTGATGACGAGTCCTACCACGATGAGAATCGAGCTGACCAGGAATGGGATGCGCCAGCCCCAGCTGAGGAACTGATCATCCGGAAGCTGCGAGACCGCGAAGAAGGCCAGAGTCGCCAAACTGACGCCGGCCGGTGCACCCATCTGCGAGAACGACCCGAAGAAGCCCTTTTTCGCTTTCGGAGCGTGCTCGACTGCCATCAGCGTCGCGCCGCCCCACTCTCCGCCGACTGCGAACCCTTGTAGCAGTCGCAACAGCGTCAGCAGAATCGGTGCAGCGATGCCGATGCTGGCGTAGCTGGGCAGTAAACCCATCAGGAAGGTCGCTGCGCCCATACCGACGAGTGAGAGGACCAGCATCTTCTTGCGTCCGAGACGGTCGCCGTAGTGACCGAATACCACCCCGCCGAGGGGCCGGGCGAGGAAACCGACACCGAATGTCGCGAAGGAGAGCAGCACGCCCATGAGAGGGGATGCGTCGGGGAAGAACAGCTTCGGAAACACCAGAGCGGCGGCCGTGCCGTAGATGAAGAAGTCGTAGTACTCCACGGTGGTGCCGATGAAGCTGGCCATCGCCACTCGCAGCGGCGAGCTCGCTTTCGGCTTTCCTGCGGGGCGTGTCGGCCCTGTGGTCATGTCCGTTCCATTCTTTCTGACAATGCCGACCTGAACTGCTAGCCGGTCAGCCGTGGGTGCGAGTATTTACGTGGCCGTAGGACGTCAGGCCGCTTAGTCAGGGCACGCTGATAAAATTGGTGAACCCGCCGTGCCGGGCGGGGAGGCTGTCGAGGGCTTCGTTGATCTTCTCCAACGGGAAGGAATGATGTTCGAGTACCGACAGATCAAGCATCCCGGTGGCGGCGAGGTCTGCCATGTCCTGCGCTTCTCCGGTCGAGAACCAGAGACTGCCGAGCACGGATATCTGTGAGCACATCATCGAAAAGAGGTCCAGCGCAGGACGTTCCATCATGCCGCCGATATCGACGGCGATGCCGCCCCTGCGAAGGGTTGCCAGTGCGTCGGTAATCGATTCTGCGGGTGCCCCTGGCCCGACCGAGCTGATGACAATGTCGGCGCCGTCACCGCCGTTGTGCTCACGCAGCCATTGGTTGAGGTTGCCTTCGCCGATCGGGAGGACTTCGATTCGGTCGGGTGCGATGGCCCGGACGTCGGCGAGAAGTTCGACGTTACGGCCGGTTCCGAAGATCTTGGTGACTCCGAGAGCGAGTGCGTTCAGGCACGCTCCGAGCCCTAGGGTTCCGGAGATCCCGTCGATCAGAACTGTCTTTCCCGGCCCTGCACCTGCTTTGCGCAGCGCGGAATACGCGGTTCCCAGGTAGCCGAACCGGGCTCCCTCCTCGAAACTCACCGAATCCGGGAGCTTGACGAGGTTGCGCTGTGGTGCAGTCAGGTACTCGCCCAATCCTCCGTATGGGTAGGCGTCGAAAAGCTTCTGGCCTTCGGACCCGAAGGCGAAGTAACCCATGAACGTGTATTTGTCACAGTTCTGGTCCTGCCCGTCGCGGCATGCGCGGCATGCTCCGCACGACAGGCCAGGGTTGACGTAGACACGGTCGCCGACGGCAACGTCGGTGACGTGTTCACCGACGGCGGAGACGACGCCGGAGGAGTCGAGACCGAATACGGCGGGAAGCTTCGGCAACGGCAGGTAAGGGAACCATTCGGCGTAGGTGGCGAGAACGTTGCGCAGGTTGGGAACGACGTTGCACGCCTTGACCTGAACCACGACATCGGTCGGTCGCGGGGTGGGGACAGGCAGATACTCGAGCTTCATGGGCTGATCGATCTCGTGCAGCCGGGCTACGAGCATATTGGTTGTCACGGTGCTCTCTCCTGTGTTGATCGTGGGGGCTGCGGACGGGAGTGGCGCAGCGGATGTGGGTGGTGCGGTAGTGGTGCTCATGCAGTGCCGCTGACGGTTGCTGTGAGCGCGGCGGTCACATCGTCGATGCTGACGATTTCTGCAAGCAGCCCGAGGGATTCGATACTCGCGGCGTGTGATTCGGGGGTGGCGGCGGAGCAGGCGTCCTCGATGACGACGGTGCGGTAGCCGAGATCACTTGCGGTGCGGGCAGTTCCCTCGACAGAGAAATTCGTTGCCACGCCGGCGAACACCGTGGTGGTGATCCCGTTCGCTTTCAGTATTTCGTCGAGGTTGCTGTTCTGGAAACCACCGACGCGCTGATGAGTGACCACGATGTCGCCGGCTTTCGGAGTCAACGGTTCGACGATCTCGGCCAATGGGGCGCCTTCCTGTAAGCAACCGGACTGCTGCACGATGCCCAGGATCGGTGAATTGACATCGAGGTCGGACAGATCCGGCTTCCAGGCCACCCGGGTGTAGACGACAGATGCTCCCGCAGTGCGAAAGCTGCCTGCCAGGCCTGCGATCTTCGAAATCACATCGCGCTCGACGACCTGGTTGTAGAAAAAGTCCGAGAACGCGCCGTCGGGACCGACGACGTCGCCTTGGGTGTGCACGACGATGAGTGCGGTACTGCGGGGATCGAGCTCCATGAGGTTCTCCTGACAGTGACTGTGTGAGTGGTGAGGTTTAGGCGTGAGCGAGGATCGACCGGCCGATGTTGTCGATATCGCGTTGCGCAGTGAAGGGGTTGGACAGGAACACCTGGGTGATGTCGACCCCGGATTCGAGCATGAGGGCGGTCTTGTCACGTAGTTCGGCGGGCGAGCCGTAGAGGCACCAGTAGTCGACGAGTTCCTTGGTGATGATCGGACGGTGCCTGGGGTCGAGGCCACGCAGGTATTTGGCCCAGGTGTCGAGATAGTGAGGCTGATCCACAGCAGTCGGGTCGCCGAGGTACTGCTGCGCGGCGGTGATCGATGCATCGACGATGGCGTTGCCGAGTACATCGCGGTTCTGGTCCATCAGGCCGGAGTTGGTGATGCAGGAGCTGATGGGTCCTGATCCAAATCCTTTGGTGACACCGTCTTCCCAGGTTTCACCCTTCTCGAGTTGGTAGAACCACGACAGGGATACAAGTTTCACCGAACCCGGTGCGCGCCCCGCATTCGCGACCGCCTCGTCGAGACGCGTACGGATCAGTTTGATCATGTCAGGGTTCGGACCGAGACAGTAGACGATGGCGTCGGCGTATTTGACCGCTTCCGCCAAACCCTTGGGTCCGCCTGCCGCGACCCAGATCGGGATGTGGTCCTTGACGTTGTAGAAGCCGCTTTCCTTGTCGAGGAATTCGACTTCGCGTTCTTGCCCGAGCCACTTGTGCACGGTTCGCCGACCTGCCATGAGGTCACGGGAGACCTCGATGGCGTGCATGAGCTCGGAAATTTTTGCAGTGCGATTGCCCATCGACCGCAATGCGTTGTTCGCGGTGCCGATTCCCAAGTAAGTCCGCCCGGGCGCGAGAGCGTTCAGAGTTGCCATCGAATTCGCTGTGACCGGGGCGATCCGAGTGAGCGGGTTGGTGACCATGGTGCCGAGTTTGATGGTGCTCGTCTCTCTGGCCGCCAGTGCGAGAAACTGGTATGGGTCGCTGAAGAGTAGCGGCCCTTCGCCGACTCCGAAGTGAGTGACGCCCAGATCCTCGGCCTGCTTGACCATCGATACTTGGTCGATCTTGGCGCAGGTTCCGATGCTGAATTCCATGATGTGGCTCCCTTGCGACTCGACTACGGCGTCGAGGTGGATGAGATGGGCACGCCCGCTCCGATTGCGCATCCGAGCCATTCCAACCACATTCTGGAATGCTAGCGTTCCAGATCACATTAACTGATGGTGACCCAGACCACAAGTATGGGTTTCTGCCCTGGCGAGAAGGCATCGAAACGGGCTCGCGCGAGCCGACCCGGCGACTCAGTGATTCGCGTTAGACCACTGTCAGCGCTGCGGGGCCGGCATTGACGGCCGTCGCGCCGGTGGATTTGGGTGGAGTCAGGACGTAGACGAACTCGTAGACATGGTCCCGCGCGAGGTCGTCGAGCATCACGCTCTCCTCCAATCGAATTCCGTTGTGCACGATGAACTCCTGGTGGCATTGCGCGAAGCCCTCCACGGGTGCGCCCGCCAGCAGTTCCACACCCCAGGTATCTGCGCCGACGATAGCGGGCCGAAATTGAGCCAACCAGCGCGCTTCACGGAGGTACAACCCAGGGTAGAAACCCGTGAAGCGTTTCGGGTCGCTGTAGAGCATCTGATTCCACCCGGTTCGGATCAGCACCACATCACCCGGTTCGATTTGCGGAACACCCGACCGCTCCAGTGCTGTTTTCAAGTCCTCGACCGTGATGCGGTAGTCCTCGCGAAGTGTGAAACTGCCATTGGGAGCTTCGACCAGGTCACCGCTCGCCGAACTCTCCAGTTTGTCGGACAGGACATCGAGCAGAATTCCTCGGGTGATCACCGGGCCGATATGCTCCGCGCCCAGTTTGGTGGTGCCTGACGTGGCGGCGATATCGGCGCCGCGGAACCCGTTGTAGAAGTAGTCCCCCACCGCGATGTGGTTCAGATTGTCGAGCTGCGTACCGATCTGATAAGTGCCACCGTCGGGAAATCGTTCTTCGACCGAGCTGAATTCGTTCAGCGCACGTGGCGTAGTCGTATCGAGAATTCCGTCGAACCCGGGGCCGGGGTCGAACCCGCTGACGAACAAGCGCTGCTCGTAGATGCGCGGCGACGCAGGGGTGGGGAGTGCCGGGAATCCGTTGAACAAACGCTCGGACAGATCGTACGTGCGCACGGCAGATCCCCTGAGCAGTGAGAGCGCCGCAGCAGTCTTTTCCGCAGTCACCTCGTTGAGGGTGCCGCGTTCGTCCCCGGAACCGTAACGCGAAGGGCCCCATCCCCCGCCTCGGACGTGCGCCGCATCGATCGGGGTGTCGTCGAAGTCGCGCTCCTCGACCGCATCGCCGGGTGGCGGTGGCGACGCCTGTGTCGACGAGCAGGCTGTGGTGAGGCCGCCCAGTGCGAGTGCAGCGGGCACCAAGCCCGCCCTGACGAGCATTTCTCGACGCGAGAGAGCGTGGGCGACAGTGGTTGCGCGCATCTGCGGCTCCTGAAGAAGACTGGGGCGTTGGCCCTGCAGCATGAGGGGTTAGTGTGGCAGCGCATTTACAGCGATGGAATGCTAGCCTCTCAGTGACCCTATTCGATGGTGATCAAGACCACAACAACTAGAATTCGAGTTCGGAAGCGGTCCGCTCAGGGAAGGTCATCACAATGACTGATTACGTAGCACCCACCGGGCGCACCCGGTTAATTCGGCGCCGCGATACGCGGCCGGTGCTCTTGGTTGTGGTCTCATGACGTGGCCGGCTTCAGCACAGGGACAAGCCGAGGAGGCCGCCGCCGCACTCGCGAATGTCCGACTTACCGGCGCCAGGCTCTCCGCGGTGCTCTACGACACGCTCAAGGCACGTCTGCTCGAAGGCACCTATGGGGCCGGTGAGAAGATTGTGGTCGAGTCGATCCGACAGGAATTCGGCGTCAGCAAGCAACCGGTCATGGATGCTCTGCGGCGCCTGTCCAGCGATAAACTGGTCGACATCGTGCCTCAAGTAGGTGTGCAGGTCGTTTCGTACACACGTCAGGAAGTCGAGGACTTTTTCACGCTGTTCGGCGGATTCGAGGGCACCATCGCCGGAGTGGCTGCCCTGCGGCGCACAGAAGCTCAGCTTCGCGATCTCGATTCCGTCTCGGCAAATGTCGACGGACTCGTCACCTCCGATGATGCGGTGGTGCGAGCCCACGGCTACCGACTGCAGAACCGCGAGTTTCACGCGGTCATTCACCGCATGGCGCACTCTCGCATCATGGCGGAAACCTCACAGAGAATGTGGGATCTGTCCGACTTCCTGATCAACACCGCCGGAGTCGACAATCCTCTTTCGAGTGCGCTCGACGAACGCCAGCACGATCACCGCAGCATCGCCGAAGCGATCCGTGCTGGGAACGAGCGTTGGGCGCGAGAGGCTATGGAGCACCATATCGTGGGCACGGTGGAAGTCATCCGAAACGAGTCCAAGAACAGAGACCTCGCGGGCTGAGCAGAAGTGTGACCGCAGCGGAAGCGGTCGAAGGCGGCCACAGTTCCGCTCGTCGGACGGCATCACTTCGAGTCGAGCATGTTGCCCGCGCGCTCACCCATGTAGCGCTGGGGTCCCTCGCGCGGCTTTGTCGGATCAGAGGAGTCCGAACGTGCGCGTCACGGCGCACACGTTCGGACTCGTCGATCTGTTCTCAGTTCAATGTTGAAACACTGTGGTCAAACCGAATCCTGCGATCAACTCCTTGATGGGCCGGTAGTAGCTGTACTCGACCTCGTATCCGCCTGCTGCGGAAAGCGCCGCGTAACCAGCGATCCACGTCCGGACTTCGTGAGATGAGTTGCCGGCGATCTCGGTCATCGCCGTGGGCGACCAAGCATCGAGCGGCGACAAGTCACCGGAGGCCAGGATGCGCATCAAGTTCTGATCCCATTCGGGCGCCAGGTCCTGGATGTCTGCGGTGCCCGCAGCGAAGTCCCGCGCTGCATCGATCACCCGCTGCTGCCGTGCATCGCGTGCCTCGGCGGAGATCGGACCGCCTTTGCCCAGCAGCGCCTTACGCTGTTCGGGTGTCGCTGTCGCCAGCCTGGGCACCGGCGGGTCGTGTGAGAGGCCACCGGAGGCGATGAGCAATACCTTCTTGTCCACCGTCGCCAGATACCGACCGATGGATTCCCCCAACATTCGGATTCGCTTGACGGGGGTGAACGGGGGTGCCACGGAGTTGATGAACACCGGAACAACGGGTTTGGCCGCAATGTCCTTGTACATCAGTTCCATCGGCTGGACGGCACCGTGATCGACCTGCATGTCAAGTGACACGGTGAGGTCGATTCCGTCGTCGATGACGTGCTCGGCAATGCTGCGGGCGAAGTCTTCGGGCACATTCAGTCGACCTGCCTGACTACCGTAATCGCCGATACTCTCTGCTGCGTATCCGATGCAGAATGCCGGCATCAACGTGTAGAAGAAACCGTTGTAATGATCGGGCGCGAAGTTCACGATGACGTCCGGGTCGAAGTCGTGGACGAACGTACGAGCCTTCGCGAACGCTTCCTCCAGTTCTGCGGAGACGTCGACGGGCAGTTCCGCGTGTTCGAGTAACGGGCTGTGGCTCATTGCGAGTAGCGCGAGAGACATGCTCACTCGTGTCCGGCAGTGACGCGGGTTTCGCCCGAGGCGGCCTCGCTGCGCCCGAGTAGGAAATCCAGATGAATGCGATTGAACGTGTCTGCGTCTTCGTACTGCGGCCAGTGGCCGCAGTTCTCGATGACAGCCAGACGCCCGTTGGGGATCAGCGAAGCGATCCTCCTGCCCTCATCCACCGGACCGGACGGGTCCTTGGTGGTCCAGATGACAAGCGCTTCAGCTTGAATCGAGCGCAACTCGTCATCGGTGATCATGTTGCGTTCACGTACCTCGGGATCCTGCAGTGCCATGTTCATCTTGCAAGCTTCGAGCCAGCCCGGCTGCTCGAAGATGGCCTGCCGGGTCCGGATGAGATCGTCGGTGACCATCGTCGGGTCGGCCATCAGCCATTCGAGCCGCGCCTTGACGCGTTCCCAGCTCGGGTCTTTCGCTGCTTCCATCGACAGAGTGTAGAGCCGTTCCATCACCTTGGGGTTGGCCATCGTGCCACCCATGGTGTTCAGAGCGATTCGCTCGACTCGGTCGGGATGAGATGCTGCGAGCCGAGCGGTGACCCAGCCGCCGAGTGACTCGCCACTGAAATAGGCCTTCTGGGCGCCCAGCTTGTCGAGCACATGTTGCACCTGGTCGATGTAATGCTTGATCTCGAGGGGATGATCGGGCTTGCTCGAGTAACCGTGGCCGATGAAGTCGAGGGCCCAGACGTCGAAGTGCTCGGCGTGGACCTGGAGGTTACGCACATATGCTTCACCATGGCCGGTGATGCCATGGAGCAGAAGAAGTGTGGGTTTCGAGCTGTCCCCTGCATGCAGGTAACGGGTTCGGTATGGGCCGGCCTGAAGAAATCCTTGAGAGAACTCGACCTGGTTGAGGTCGTTCCACACGCTGGTGTATGGACGGGTCATCGGTTTACGCCTTCCTTCAATTATGCTGTTGCACAGTAGGGTTCAGTTACCCTGAGTTGCAGCAAGAGCGTGCTCTGGGGTCGTTTGAGGGACGGTGATCGGCGCCGGGGCGGTGCTGTACTGCGAACTTTCGGATCGACCGGAAGCATCCGCCCGAATGTCGTTGCCCGAATGCGTTGCTGGGCGGTCCAAGACTTCACTCAGGGCGTCTTCCAAGCTTGCCAGCGCCTCGGCGTCGTCCCAGACAGGTTCGCTGTGCCTCCACGCGACGTAGCCGTCGGGCCGGACCAGAATTGCGCCTGCTTCGTGGACCTCGCGGACCTGACGCCAGTATCCGTACGGGTCGATGGTGCCGGGTTCGCCGACAACGACCGTACGAAGATACGGCAGGTCGAGAGATCCGGCGGCGTGCTTCCAGGCCTGCCCACCGATGCCTGTCAGCAGGGTCATCATGCCCTTGCCGACCACGTCGAGTGTGGAGATCCGGCAACCGTCAGTTCCGACCAGCCATGCGTGTGGCAGCTTGGCGCCGGGCCGAGTAGTCGCCTGCAAGTACAACTCCCGATGGCGAGGCCATTGCTCGTCCGGGAGGTCGGGATCAGGTATCACGGCCGTCGACTGGTAGCGCTGGTTCAGTTCGACGCCGTGGGCGTTGAACTCGGTGTTCTTGAGTTCGAGTGCCTCGTAGAGTCGTTCGCGTCGCGCAACCCCCTCGGGCGAGGGATCCTTGAGTTTGGCCAAGCCGTCACGTACGGGGTCTTCGCCGTCGTTGTCGAACCATTCACGCAGGCCTGCATAATCTTTGCGTGACTGGTTCGCCCGGGCCACGATCTGCTTCCCGACCGGCACTCTCTCTGGAGAGTAGGTCTCGAGTAGGTCGGTGCCGGCATAACCCTTGACGACGAACGCGAGTTTCCATGCAATGTTGAATGCGTCTTGTACCGATGTGTTCGAACCCAAGCCGCTGCTCGGTGGGTGGCGGTGAACAGCATCGCCACCGCAGAAGACGCGACCGGACTGGTAGTGGTTTGCATGTTGCTGGTTGACATACCAGAACGAACGAGACTCGATTTCGATGTCGAGGTCCGGGTCGCCGACCAGGGTCCGGATCTGTTCGATGACCGTCTCGTCGGAGACATCGGGCCGACCGTCTGCGATGTCGAATCCCCATCCAGCGATCCATTGGTTCCACGGTTTGATTGCTCGGAGCAGACCCATGCCGATTTCGCCGAACCCGGCCTTGGAATTCATAATCCAGTGCAAGATGCTGGGGCGGTGGGCGACGTACTTGCTCAGGTCGGCGTTGAAGAGGATGTAGGCGGTTCCTGCCCGAGCAAGCTCACCCTCGAAAGGGAGGTCGAGTTGTTCGGCGATCTTCGAGCGTGCGCCGTCGAAACCGAGCAAGTATCGCGCACGCTGTTCGAAGACATGGCCGGAGCGAACATCTCGGAGGCGAACGGTCACACCATCCTCGTCCTGGGTGTGGTCGAGGTATTCGGTATGGAAACTGATGATGGCTCCACGCTCGGCCGCGTTCTTGATCATCACCGGTTCCATCAACGGCTGCGGGATGTCCAGCATCGCGCAGGGACTACCTGCCAGATAATCGCCGTAGCGCAGATCTCCGGTACCCCAGGTCTGCAGGCGCACAATCTCTTCCCCGGCCAGGCTGGTGGTGAAGAGCGTGTCCCCCATCTGGTCCCACGGGGTTGCGTAGCGGCGCGCTTCCTCTTCCACACCGAGGTCGCGGAGCACCTCGGCAGCGCGCTGGTTGGTGATGTGCGCTCGCGGCGAGTTCGCCACCCACGGGAACATCGATACCGCGTGCACACGCACTCCGTATGTAGCGAGCGCGAGGGCGGCTGTACCGCCCGCCGGGCCGAGCCCGACGACGACGACATCGGTGTCGTAACCGCTGCCGTCATCGGGAAACGGGAGAAAACCCGGGGCAGGCAAGTCTGAAATCTGCATGGCACCTTCTCAGAACAGTTGATGGACCGAGGCCACCTGGCCTTAGTGCGTGATCGGCATCACTACAACTAGCATGCCAGTTGAGGTGAAGAAAAGAAAGGTCGAATCAGAACGGATCTACCCATTCCGGCATTTATACTGCTAGAGCCTCAATATTTGATTTCGGAGCGACGAGCAAGGTATTCCACACAGCGTCAGTTGCGACGCACATGAACTCTAGAACGCTACATTCGCGACGGCGCAACTCTTTCTTCGCCCTGTCAAGGAGAGCCCGTCGCAGTTCCCGTGGACTCAGCAGAGTACGAGCGCCGAGAGGTGTGACCGTACGAATGGTTGGCTTGGGTGGCAGCAACTCTGCAGTTGCATCTAGTCGGCAGGGCCGAACCCCACCCGCGCTTGCATGTCGTCGAACGTGTGATGTGCGACGCTACGCGTGCGAAGAGTTCGCAGATAAAACGTCAACGACCGTTGAGCGCATCGTCACTGACCAGCTGCGCGCGCGCCCCCGCCCGGCCCCATCCGCCGGGAAGCATGATCACGCACACGATCGATATCGCTGATACGAGCACTAAGTACGCCACGACCAACGAGCTCGATCCGGAGTAGGCGTACAACGCGGTTGCAATCGTCGGTGCGAACGCAGACCCGGCCAGCTGCGAGAGGGTGTAGCCGATGGATACACCCGAATACCGCACATCCGATCGAAACACCATCGAGAACAGCGAGCCCGTCACCCCTGCTGCCGGGGCCATGGCGATACCGAAGACCAAGACGAGTGCAGCCATGAACAGCCAGGGGTTGCCGGTCTCGATCAGTTTGAATGCGGGCCAGATCGTGACGGCCATCGCGATGGCCCCCGCCAGGTACATCGTCTTGCGCCCCAAGCGATCCGACAAGGATCCGAACACGGGGTAGAGAATCACCGCGACGATTCCTGCGACGAACACTCCGAGCAGTGTGGAAGTGCGGTCGATGCCGGCCACCGTCGTTCCGTAGGAGACCAGGTAGGCCATACAGATGTAGGAGAACACGCCTTGGCTGAGAAAGGTTCCGGCTACGAGCAGGATCTCTCGCCGATGAGTCCGCCAGGCCTCGGCAGCGGGGATTTTCACGACGGCGTTCTTGGCCCTCACCGCGGCGAAGTCGGGGCTTTCCGATAGTGACAATCGGATGACCAGCCCGACCACGATCAACACGCCGCTGAAAAGGAAGGGTAGCCGCCACCCCCATGAGAGGAACTGCTCGTCGGGCAGCTGAGCTACTGCGAGAAACGCCATGGTTGCCGTAGCGGTTCCGGCTGGTGCGCCCATCTGAGCGAAAGACCCGTAGAACCCTTTGCGGGCGGTGGGCGCGTGTTCGACGGCCATCAGTGTGGCACCGCCCCATTCGCCGCCCACAGCGAAGCCCTGAGCCAATCGCAACAGGGTCAGGAGTATCGGTGCCGCGATCCCTATCTGTGCATAGCTGGGTAGAAGTCCCATCAAGATCGTGGCAGCACCCATACCTACCAGTGAGATCACCAACATCTTTTTGCGCCCGAGGCGGTCGCCGTAGTGTCCGAAGACGACGCCGCCGATGGGCCTGGCGAGGAACCCGACTCCGAAGGTCGCGAAGGACAGGAGCACGCCGACCAGGGGGGATGCGTCGGGAAAGAACAGTTTCGGGAAGACGAGAGCGGCGGCGGTGCCGTAGATGAAGAAGTCGTAGTACTCGACGGTGGTTCCGATGAAGCTGGCGAGTGCGACGCGAAGCGGTGAGGTCCGCTTCGTTGCGTCCGCAGCCTTGCGCACATGCGGTAACTGAGTTGACATCGAACATTCCTTTTGCGTTGCGGGGTCCAGTTGCCGAATGGCTGTGGCCGCCGAGAATGGGTGGGTCAGCGGACGATGACCGAGCCGTCGGGTTCGATCTGGATTTCGCCGCCATCGCGCACGGCGTCGAGGAATTCGTCGCCCAGTTGATCGATGGCGACTATCCGGTTTCCGTCCCAGATGTCGGCCAGGAGAATGCCGGCGGCGGAGATGGAGTCGACGTGGCCCGAGTACAGCATTGCTTTGGGCGCGATACCCAGCTGCGCTGCGCATTGCAGAATCATTCCGCCGGTGGTGGAACCGATGGCCTGCGTCAGACAGAGAACTTTGCCGCCGACGTGCTTGCGGAACAGGTCGGGGTTGTTCTGGTCGTGACAGACCGGGTCCGAGGTGGCGATGCCCTTGAAATAGGTGGCGAGAATGTTGAATCCCTGTCGGGTCACCACACATTCGCCCCGTGTCGAGCCTGCTGTGATCACTCGGCCGGTGAAGGTCTTCATGATGTGACTTCCTGCCCTGTCTGCACTGCCGCGTTGCCGCCGTGCACAATTCGGTTGAGAACGACGTCGTCTTCGAAGAAATGACTGGTGGTGTAGGTGCGCAGCTTGTGCGAGTTGGTGATGACTGGGCTTCCCGCCGAGGACGGGCAGTTCATATGGAGTGCCGGGCAGAACGTGGAGATCGACATTCCTGCTGCGATCGCTCTTTCGTAGGTCGCAGGCTGCTCGGCGCGGAATGCTCGTACCGCGTGCGGTGCGGTGCTGAGTATCGTGCGGATCGAGACGCGTTCACGTCCGGCTTGTTCCAGTGCTCGCAGTATCGAACCGACGACGGAGCTCAGTTGCTCACGCGAGAGGTGCGGACATCCGATCAGGGCGGTGTCAGGCTCGACGCCCAGGTCCAAGTCGGGCAGTCGCACAGTGGTCGACGATGGGGTGAACGTAGCGTCGTCGACGACGAACGAGGTGAAGCCGTCCGCCAGCAGTGCGGTTCCCAGGCGGATTGCCTCCGGAGTCACGTTCTCGATGTGGAAGAGCCCGACAGCACCACTGGATGCTGTCGCAGCCCCGAAATCTTTGAGGTAGTCCCGAGCTGCCGAAGGCTGCAAGTTGGTCAAGAACCTGTCGAGGCCGGTGATGTACGGGACGCCTTCGACGACGCGACGGCCGATCTCCGAACCCAAGACAGTCGCCGGCGGCAGCGTAGCCGTTCTCACGTCGCCCTTCCACGTGGCGAGTCGGCCAGAATCGAGCAACAATCCAAATTCAGGCGCGCGTCCGGCGATGGCACCCATCAACTCGATCAAGCCGGAATTGCGGTTCGTTCGCGCGCCCAACACGGAATTCGCGAACACCACAGCCGAGGACTCGGCCCACGACAGTACATCTCCCTCCCCCGGTGTATTGCCGGTCTCCGGCAGGTAAGCAGTACACGAGAATGCGTCGTCGTCCTTCAACCCCAGGGCCCGCAACTGTGACTCGTACCGGTCCTGGTGCGGGTACAACGCGCGGATATCGCGCACTTCGTCATCCGTGTACGGCACCGCGTCGAAGTCGTACGGGCGCGGATCAACGGTGAACGGTTCGACGGTTTTCGCGCCCGCTGCGATCAGCATGTCGAGGAGGTCGAACGCAGCCTCGAGTCCGGCCATACCCATCGAGGTGACCACGTGGGTCGGGCCGTCGAGTGGCACGAGGCGCGTGGCGCCGAACAATTCGCCGTACCGCACGAGTGTCTGAATGACCTTGCTCATGGCCTCACCCGATCCGTCGTCGAGCATCGATTGCTCCTCGGGTGTAAGCACCATCGTTGAACTGTGACCCAGGTCTCTCTTCATGGTTACAGCATGGCTTCACGAAACAATTTCGTCTAACGATGTTTTACGATCATATGCATCGGGTTATGAGATGATTAGGCGTGGATTTCAGACATCTAGACACGTTCTTGGCCGTTGTCGAGACGGGCACCTTCGCCGCAGCCGCCGAGCGAGTGAACGCGGTCCAGTCGACTGTCAGCACGAACGTGAGAGCGCTCGAGAAAGAGCTCGGCGCTCAACTCTTCGATCGATCCGCCCGTACTGCCATTCTGACGCCGGCCGGTCACGCCTTGATTCCCCGAGCTCGTAAGCTGCTTGACGATCTGGCGCTCACCCGCAAACACCTGAGCGACGTCGCCGACAGTACCGCCGGTAAGCTTCGCGTAGGTACGATCGGATCCACCGAGCCCATCGCGCTCCCAGCCGTGCTCAAACGGTTCGGAGATGCCAACCCCTATGCCACCCTTGAGGTCCTGTCGGACTCCATCGGCACCTCCGGATTGGTGGAACGGTTGCGCCGCTCCGAAATCGACATCGCCTTCATCGCCAGCCGGTTACCCGATCGGACTCGACCCGAAGCCGACTGGCTGACGATGACGCTTCTCGCCGAAGGAGCCCTCGTTTTCATTGCGCCACCTGACCACCCGTTCGTTCAGCGAACCGATGTGACACTGGCCGAGGTCGCATCCCAGACTTGGATCGAATCCCCTGCAGGACAGACGAATCGCACCATCACAGACGAAGCGTTCCAACGCGCCGGATTGAGTCGCATCGTCAACTTGGAGGTCGCCGAACCCGCAAAAGTTCCCAACTACGTGGCGGCCGGAATCGGGATCGCCATCGTTCCAGATTTCATCGCCGCGGAGCGAGCGGACGTGCGCACCTTGGACGTTGGCGACCAGGACCTCAAGTGGTCCATCGCCATCGCACGCCACAGGGAACGAACCTCCCCCCTGATGACGGCGCTCTGGAGAGAATTCGACCAAGACGCGCAATCCTGAAGTAGACCTGCGAAGCATTACGCCGGTGACGGCGATAGCGGATGCCTATTGCCGTCGGTCGTATGACTATTGGACGAGTGTGAGGCGCGCATCACACAATTGTGCTCCATGATCGATGAAGGAGCAGAAATGAATTTCATGCGTGCCGCCCGCTTGCACGAAGTGGGTCAACCGTTCCGGATCGATCGTGTGGAGACCCCCGAACCAGGGCCGCGGGATGTTCTGGTCGAAGTACGGGCCTGCAACGTTATTCCGAACTTGCGCAACGTGGTGACGTCCTGGCCGGAGTGGTTCCCCTATCTTCCGCTGCCAGCGCTTCCCGCGATCTTCGGACTCGACGCTGCCGGAGTAGTCAGCCGCGTGGGTTCACAAGTTCGCAACGTCAAGGTCGGCGAACGTGTCTACGTCAACCCCGGTCGTCATTCCGGTGATTCGTATGCATCGAGAGGTGGTGATCCACTGAACGATCCGAGCTTCACCTTTCAGGGCTATTTCGGATTCGGCCCCGACTCACACCAAATCTACGAGGACTATCCGCACGGTGGCTTCGGCGAATATCTCACGACACCGGTCGACGGGTTGGTCACCTTGCCTGACTCCGTCTCGTTCGAGCAGGCATGCCGCTTCGGGTATCTGGGCACTTCCTACGCCGCGCTTCGCAAGGCCGATGTGAAAGCGGGTACGTCGGTGTTGATCAACGGAGGCACGGGAACCTTGGGGGTCGGAGCGGTCCTCAACGCGCTGGCGATGGGTGCCACCCGCGTGCTGGTCATGGCGCGAGACCGCGCACTACTCGAGCGTGTTCGACAGCTCGACCCTCGACGCGTGCAAGTGCATTCTCACGGTGACGGAGACGTGGGCGAATGGGTTCGACAGCACACCGACGGACTCGGCGCGGACGCCTTCGTAGACGCCGTTGGTCCGGGTGCACCACACGAGATCACCTTGGCCGGCATCGACGCACTCCGTCGCGGTGGTCGGATGGTAGATATCGGCGGCATGTCAGAGACGTTGCCATTGAACATGTTCAAGCTCATGTGTTTCCAGATCAGCGTGATCGGGTCGAACTGGTTCAGCGTGGCCGAAGGTCAGGACATGGCGCGGATGGCCGAGGCGGGCACACTCGATCTGTCGGTATTCGAGATCGAGGCGTATCCCTTGTCGGCAGTCAACGAGGCCCTCGATGCCGTCGACAAGAGGAAGGGTGGATTCACGAATATCGTAGTGAATCCGTCTATGGCCGAGACCTATTCAACCTCGCAGCTGGCTACAGCCACGTCAGCGGTTGACTGACAGCTGCCGAAAGCGGCTGATGACACCGACTGCACCGATCGAGGTTCTGTGACGTGTGAGCGATAGTCGGTCTGGTGTCGGGGTGGCTCGGGCTAGGTGCCCGAGCCACCTCTCTGTGTGCTTGGCCTGGCCTGCGACGCGCCCGGTGTGACGGTCAGGCAGCTGGACCGGGGCCGAGTGTCGCTGTGACATCGAACAACCCATTGAACAACCCATTCACTCATAACTCGGACGAGCCCCGGCCGGTGAATGGACGAGAGCCGAGAGTGTGGTTGCGTGCTCGAGCGGTCTCTCCGCCATGTGGAAGCGTTTGCGGTTGGTTCCTATTCCCGACGCGTGATCGAAATACCTGACCGAATTGTATATCCGATGCAACCGACGGCCGATTGTCGACGCCGCTGCATGCGCCCCTTCCTGCTTCGGCAGCAAAGCCCACACCATATCCGCTGCCGGTTGACGTCGATCAAGGATCTCGAGCCCATCGGGGTTGACAGTCTCCACGATCCGCGCAGCCGACGTCCGCAATTACGCACACGCGCGGCGGCCACCACCGGGCTTCGACGGTCATGAATGACCGAGGTATAGAGACGGGAGTCGTCCATGTCGATGAGCGTTCAGAAGGCATATGTGCGCGCTGTAGCCATTCCGTGAATGACCCGCGGCGAGCCCGAGCCAACTCGAATGCGCCGTGTGCTCGACATCGATCGATGTCAGGCTTCCGGAGCTATCGGAACAGACTGCACTACATAGGCATTGGCGGTCTTGATGGTGTTGTTCTCCTTGTCGGTGACCAGCTGACGAGCGGCACCCTGTCGCCCCCACCCACCCGGGAGGAGGATGACCGAGGCGATAGAAATAGCCGAGACCCCCAAGAGGTAGAGAACGATGGAGTCGCTGGACTTCGTCGAGGCGTACAGCGCTGTGGCGATAGTCGGCGCGAAAGCGGATCCGAGTACCTGAGAAAGCGTGTAACCCAACGACACTCCGCTGTATCTCACGTCGGAGTCGAAGATCATCGCGAACAACGAACCTGTGACGCCGGCAGCTGGGGCCATCGCGATTCCGAATATCAAAATCAGGGCCAATACGAAGTTCCAGGGGTTGCCGGTGTTGATCAATGCGAACGCCGGCCAAATCACCACTGCCATAGATGTTGCTCCGAGTAGGTACAGCGTCTTGCGCCCGAAGGTGTCCGACAACGATCCGAAGATCGGGTACAGGATCACTGCGATGACGCCCGCTAGAAACACCCCCATCAGAGCGAAGGTTCGACTGATTCCCGCGTTGGTGGTCGCGTACGAAATGAGGTACGCGCTGCAGATGTACGCGAATACGCCTTGGCTCAGGTAGGTTCCGGCAACCAGCAGAATTTCCTTCCAGTGCCGACGTAACGCGGTCACCGCCGGCAGGGCGACGACGACATTCCGCTCGCGAACCGCAGCGAAATCGGGGCTCTCCGCGAGCGAGAGCCGAATGAACAGACCGATACCGATCAGGACCGCGCTGAACAAGAACGGCAGCCGCCAACCCCAGGAGAGGAAGTCATCGTCGGGGAGTTGGGCGACCAGCAAAAAGGCAAGTGTCGCAACGCTCGTACCCGCGGGTGCGCCCATCTGAGAGAAAGCACCGAAGAAACCCTTTCTCGACTGCGGGGCATGTTCGACGGCCATCAAGGTCGCGCCGCCCCATTCTCCGCCGACGGCGAACCCCTGCAAGAGTCGAAGCACAGTGAGGAGAATCGGCGCGGCGATACCGATCTGGTCGTACCCGGGTAGTAGGCCCATCAACACGGTCGCCAAACCCATCCCGACGAGGGACAGCACCAACATCTTCTTCCTACCGACTCGGTCTCCGAAGTGCCCGAACACCACCCCGCCCAGGGGACGTGCCAGGAAGCCCACGCCGAACGTCGCAAACGACAGCAGGATTCCCATCGCGGCATCGACGTCGGGGAAGAACAACTTCGGGAACACCAGCGCCGCAGCAGTTCCGTAGATGAAGAAGTCGTAGTACTCCACCGTGGTGCCGATGAAGCTTGCAAATGCCACGCGCATCGGCGCGGTCCTCTTCGAGCTCACCGCGCGTGCGGGGACTGTCGAATCTGTCATGATGTCTCTTTTCGAGGCGCGGGTGATTCTGAATCCGCACTGGTGGGTGGCGGTGGCGAGCCGCCTGGATATTTCGAGGAGTCGGAATCGGTGTGAGTTCGACTCAGATGGTCAAGGCCCCGTCGATTCGGCGAAGCACTCCGGAGCCGGCTCCGTCCTGCAGTTCAGCTGGGAGAAGCTCCTGCTCGACGTTCTGAAATGCGATCGGCCGCAGAAAACGCCGGATTGCTGTCGCTCCCACCGAGGTGTGCTGTGAATTGGTGGTGGACGGGGACGGTCCGCCGTGATGCATGCTTGCCGTCACCGCGACTCCGGTCGGATATTGGTTTGCGACGATCCGCCCGGCCTTGGGTCCGAGAGTGTCGAGAATCCAAGAGGTGAGCGCTTTTTCGTGCGGTTCGGCATGAAAGGTCGCGGTGAGCGCAGGTTCCACGCGGTCGAGCAGACCTGAAAGTTCCTCCTGGTCGCGATAGCGAACGACGACTGCGGTCGGCCCGAAGCATTCTTCGAGAACTGCGTCACCGAGTTGTGCCGGTTCGCAGTCCCACAGCGAGGGGGCGGTCGCGGTGTTCCTCCCGGTCAGGCGTGTCAGACCAGGCGCGCCACCCAAACGTTCGATTCCGTCGACGAATCCGTCTCTGCCGGATCGGGTCAGGAACGCCGACTCGGGGCGATTGCCAATTCGGTCCGCCAATCCGTCCACGATCTGCTGACCTGACGGCGAGTCTGGAAGAAACACCAGCCCCGGCTTGGTGCAGAATTGCCCGTTTCCGAGCAGTACAGAGTTGGCCAGGCCTTCGGCGATTGCTCCGCTTCGTGCCTCCGCGGCTCCCGGCGATACGAGAAATGTGTTCTGACTGCCCAACTCGCCGAAGAATGGGATCGGATTCGGGCGTTGGTGAGCGAGTTCTGCGAGAGCACGTCCGCCCGCGACCGAACCGGTGAATCCGGCCGCGGCGATCACCGGATGCGAGATCAGCGACCGACCCGCCTCGCGGCCGTGGACCACACCGATGACGTTCTCGGCCAAGCCACTTGCGCGAAGAGCGCTGCGCGCGATACCGAGCACCATGTCAGACGTTCTGGGGTGCCCTTGGTGCGCCTTGACGACCACCGTGCATCCCGCCGCCAGCGCCGACGCGGTATCCCCACCGAGGACTGAGAAAGCCAGGGGGAAATTGCTCGCCGAGAAGACGGCGACCGGACCGATAGGGACGAGCCATCGGCGAATGTCGCCACTGATGGGTACGGGGGAATCCGGGTTCGCATGGTCGATGGCCACCTCCAGGTAAGCACCCTCCTCGACGACGTCCGCGAACATTCGCAACTGGTGCACCGTGCGAGCCAGCTCCCCGGTCAACCGCGTTGCGCCCAGGGACGTTTCGGAATCGACGACCGGGATCAGGTCGTCGGACGAGTCGTTCAACGCGTCCGCGATCGCGCGCAGAGCCGATGCACGGTCCGTTCGCGACGTCTTCGCCCAGCTCGCTGCCGCTACCGCTGCCGCGTCGACTGCGGAGGCCACTTCCTCGGTCGACGACTCCATGACGTGGTCGATTCCGTTCATACCGACACCACCGTCGCCTCGACACCGAGTTCCTCGTCCGCCGCGACGCCCATGCCCGTGATCCACTCGGGAACGGTCTGATAGCCGACCGTGCCGAGTGGCTCGCCTACCGTTGCTGCCACCGCGATCCACGTGCGGACCTCGTGTGCGCCCGTCCCGGCCGTCTGGATGTCGTCGTGGGTCATCCGCGAGATGGCGTCGAGGTCACCCTCGGCGAGGAGACGAAGCATCCGAGCGTCCCACTGCGGTCTGATTGCGTCGATCGCTTTGTCCATGTTGTCGGTGATGAGCGCCTGGCGCTCCGCTTCGGGCAGTTTGTCGGCACCGGGAATGAGCGACGGCGGCGAGTGCGACAATCCGCCGGACCCGATGACCAGTACTCGATCGTCGGAGGACGTCGACGCGTCGAGGAAGCGGCGCGTCAGGCGTCCGAGTTCGATCACCCGAGATGTGGTCGCCAGTGGACGGTCGATGCAGTTGACGACGATCGGAATCATAGGGACCGCATCGAGTCGCCCGAACAGATCGGCGGTCGACTGCCCGAACCCGTGATCGAGTTTGAGTTCCGGCGCGAGGGCCACTTCGACGCCTTTGTCCGTCGTGTACTGAACGTAGTCTCGCACCAGCTGCGAGGGAATGTCGTAGCGAGAGCTCGGGGTGTTCCAGTCGCCGTACCCTGTTGCGCGTTCGACCGCGGTGAACGCGGGCGCGATTCCGGCGAGAGCACGCATGTGGTCCGGGCCGAAGTACACGACCAGGGTGGGATCGTAGGCCCGGACTGCGCGCGCTGCTGCCTCTACCGCGGCGCGGAAGTTCAACCCCTGGGTGTGGTCCACGTCGGCCAACATTTGGGGACTGTGGGAGAGTGCGACACCTGCCAGTCGCGCACCCGATTCAAGTGTTGTCATGTGCTTCCTTCGGCTCGTGAATGTCGTTGAGGCTCAGTTGGTGTGCTGCACGGACCGGTGTCCGGCGGATTCGTTCAGTGCGCCTGTCACTTCGTCGATGGAGGTGATCGTGGCCAGAACCCCGAGCGAGGCGATGGCTGCGTTGTGAATGTCGAGTGTGGCCGCTGAGCAAGCGTCCTCGACGACGACGACTCGATACCCGAAGTCCGTGGCGGCGCGGGCGGTGCTCTCCACCGAAACGTTCGTCGCGACGCCGCAGAACAGGATGGTGGTGATGCCTCGCGAGGTGAGTTCGAGGCTCATTCGCTCGGTGAAGCCGCCTACCCGCTGGTGTGTGAGAACGATGTCGGTCGGCTGCATCCGAACTTCGTCGACGATCTTCGCCGATTCCGATCCGTCCTTCATGCATCTGAGGACCGGGATGTCGGCGAGGATGGGGGAATTGGGAACGAGGTCCGAATAGTCCGGCGAGAATGCGATGCGGGTGAAGATCGTCGTGCACCCCGCCTGACGGCCGGCGTCGAGCAGACCGGCGACACGCGCAATGACGTTTCGGTGCTGAACCTGTTCGTGGAACACTCCGGCGAGCGCGCCGGTCGGGCCGACCACGTCGCCCTGGCAGTGAATCGCAACGATCGCGGTGGTGCGGGGATCGAGTTCCATCTCAGACTCCTGTGCATAGGATTCGATCAGCGAACCCTGTTGTGTGACAGGGCGTGCCGTCAGAAAGTGGGGTGCGCCTTGTCAGGAGCGCGTGTGGGAAAGGAAGTTCGAGACCGAGGCGTGGAAGTCGTGGGCTCGTTCCGACGGAAACCAGTGTCCGGTGTCGGCGAACACCTGAAGTTCGGCATGCGGTATCAGTTCGGCCAAAGTGATGCTGTTCGAGACGGGGACGACCTTGTCGTGGCGGCCATGCAGGACCAACGTTCGGTGATCGATCTGTCGGAGTTGCTCTCCGAGCGGGGTCTGCTGGACGTTCGCGGCGCTGCGAAAGAAGCACTGAATGGCCTCGTGTGCCCCCGGAAGCGCACTGAGGGCGTAGCGGCGTTCGACGAGTTCGTCGGTGACAGTGTGGGAGTCGTGGGCGAAGCACTCGTGCAACAACTCTCGCATCAACGCTCGGTCCGGCCGATAGTTGCGTAACAGAGTCTGTGCCGGCGAGGTCGACGGTACGACTCGGGTACTCATCAGGACCAGGTTGTCGATTCGTTCGGGCGCGTCGAGTGCCAGTTGTAGCCCTACCCTGCCGCCCAGTGAATTGCCGACGACGCTGAAGCGATCGATGCCCATTTCGTCGGCGAGCGTGAGTATGTGCGCGGTCCACAGGCCGATTCCGTAGTCTTCGGCTTCCGGTTTGTCCGAACCGCCGAAACCGAGGAAGTCTGGTGCTACGACCCTGTGGGTGCGTGCGAGCAGCGGCGTCAAGGATGCCCAGGTTCCGTCGGCCGATGCCCCGGGAGCTGCTCCGTGGAGCAGGAAGACGGGCTGGCCTTCGCCGGTGTCGGCGACCGCGAGGGTGTGCCCATTGATACGAACACCGGCATCGGCTCGGTCGATCACGGGAGTGCTCCCGCGTTGTCCAGCCGTGCCAGAACTCGGCGCTCGGCCGCAGTTCGGTCCCACGTGCGACGCTCGGGGTGCTCGAGCAATGCCTGGTAAGCGATGGAGATCATCTCTCTGAGGTCGAGGAACGGTGCCACGAGTCCGGCGCGTTCGGCCTTGTCGATCGCGAGAATCGTGTTCTCGTTGCTGAAAGGGAAGACGCAGTCGACGTTGTTGAAGGTGTCACGGTCTTCGCCGGTCGGTCCACCGCCGACGGTTCGGGTGTCGGCCGTGCGGCCGACCACTTCGGCGCACACCTCGACGAATCCTTGTAGGGAGGTGTTGCACCTCTTGGATGCGACGTTGTAGACGTCGAAGCCGCTTCCTGGGAGTTCGACTGCACGGGCCAATGCCTCAGCGGCATGATCGCGGTAGATGTATTGATGAACTGCCTGTCCGTCACCGGGGAGGAAGATCTGGGCTCCATCGAGAATTCGATTGAGAACGAACTCCTCGCGAGCGATGAAGTTCAGCGGGCCGAGGACCAGTGGCAGGCGCACGACGACCGAGTGCGATTCTGCCCGGGCAGTCGAGATAGCACGCTCGCACGCGATCTTGTCGACCGCATAGCTACCCCACAGCGGATGCGGACCGTATTCGATATCCTCGGGCCACGGGATGAGCGGGTCGGGGCGCACCACGTTGACAGTCGAGCAGTGCACCCATCGGTGCACATTCGGCAGTGCGGCGAGAAGGGATGCCGTCTGCTCGCCTGTGTACGCCGATAGATCGAGCACGGTGTCGAATCGATCGGTGGCTGCCAGTCGTGCGAGATCGTCCGCGTTGTTCCGATCGCCCAAAATCGACCGGACTTCACCGATCCAATCGGGTTCACGACTACCCCGGTGGAACACTGTCACCTCGTGGCCGGCGTCCAGTAGTTGCCGAACAGCGAGGACGCCGACAAATCGAGTACCACCCATGACCAAGACTTTCATCGGACCGGGCCCCTGTTAGCAGTGCGTTCACTCATGCACTCAGGTCACCATGTCACCCAGGTCACAGTCCAATAGAACCTTTGTCGTCGGCGATAACCGCTAGTGATTGCCGGGGCTGCTGCGCAGTTCGCGACACACCTGCAGGAAGGCAGCCAACACCGGTTCCTCCCGCTTGGGGTGCCAGGCGACGCCGAAGCCGAAACGCGGTATCGGCGGTGCGAATCGCCTGATCACCACGCCGTCGGATCGGAGCTTGGATGCGCGCTCGCTGTCCACGACCGCGACTCCACGGTTTCGGTCGACAGCTGCCATCACATGCTCTGGGTCTGGTTCCCAGATGATGCTGTTCGGCGGTTCGCCGCCGAAGATTTCCTTCTGCATCTCGTCGAAGTAACCGGGGGCTTGCGTTCGTGGCCAACTGATCAAGGTTTCGCCGATCAGGTCGCTGCGTTCGATGCGATGCTTGGCCGCCAAAGGATGATCGGCCGGACATGCGACGACTGCCTCGGTCTCGCCGAGTGTGAGGATCTCGATGTCGGACTTGCCTGGTAGCGGCAGACGAACAAACGCCGCATCGACGTCTCCTGCGCGCAGCATGTCGACGTTGCGTGTGGTCCACGCGACGTCCCGGGTGACCTGCACTCCCGGGTAGCGTTGGGAAAACTCATTGACCACGGTATCGGGAAGTCCGAAAGCCACAGATCGGGTCAGCACGATGCGCAGGGTTCCGGCCCGTCCGTCCCCGGACGCGCGTACACGGGCGAGTGTGCGTTCGACCTGCCCGAGGATGGACTCGCCCTCCTCGAGAAGGACGCGACCGGCCTCCGTCAGTGTCACACCGTGCGAATTTCGTTCGAAGAGCTTCACGGCACACTCTTTTTCGAACACTTTGATCTGCTGCGACAGGCCGGGCTGAGCGAGGTGCAATCGATCCGCCGCGCGGCCGAAATGCAGTTCTTTCGCCAGGACCACGAAGTACTCGAGACGTCGGAGGTTCACGCTCAGACCATAAGCGTCGCTTCTCGCAACCGCAAAGAGTCCTATTGGACGCCGAGGCCGGTCCTGATCCAGGCTGAAAGTCGAGGCCGACCCAGCGCATGGTATCCGCGGCCGAACAACTTTCATGAAGGGCTTACACGTGTCCGAGCAATCCTCAGGATCATCTCTCACGGTCGCCGACGCTTTGGCCGCCGCCCTGCAAAGGCACGGCGTCACAGTGATCTTCGGCCAGTCCCTGCCATCGGCCCTGATGCTGGCCGCCCCGAAGTTCGGTATCCGTCAACTGGCGTACCGCACCGAGAACGCCGCGGGGACGATGGCCGACGGGTTTGCCCGCATCTCCGGTCAGATTTCGGTCGTCGCGGCACAGAACGGTCCAGCTGCAACACTGCTGGTACCTCCGCTCGCCGAGGCCACGAAGGCGTCGGTACCGATTCTCGCACTGGTCCAGGATGTTCCACGCGCCAACCGCGACCGAAACGCGTTCCAGGAATTCGACCATGCGGACCTCTTTCGATCTGTCTCGAAGTGGCTTCGAGTTCTCGACGACCCCGCCCGAGTCGATGATTACCTCGACATGGCTATCACCGCCGCGACTTCGGGAAGGCCGGGCCCGGCAGTGCTGATGCTGCCACGAGACGTTCTTGTCGAACCCGCTACTGGCTTGGGTCGACGTACAGCGACCCTTGGCCATTTTCCCCTCGACCCAGTTCGTCCGGCCGCAGATCGAATCGCTGAGGCCGCAGCTGTCATCGCCTCCGCCGATCGTCCGCTCATCGTTGCCGGCGGCGGGGTGCACCTGTCCGGTGCAGCGAACGTTGTTGCAGCCCTTCAAGATCGAATCGGTCTCCCCGTCGCGACCACAAATATGGGGAAGGGATCCGTCGATGAGCGACACCCCCTGTCGGTAGGGGTGATCGGGAACTACATGGGACCGACGAGCGCAACACATCACCTCCGCTCGCTGGTCACCGACGCAGACGCGATAGTTCTCGTCGGCACGCGCACCAATGAGAACGGAACCGATGCCTGGAGTTTGATTCCTGCAGGCGCCAAGTTGATCCACATAGACGTCGATTCCAACGAAGTGGGCCGAAACTACGAGGCAATTCGCGTGGTCGGCGATGCGCGGCTTGCCCTGACAGACCTTCTCGGGGCACTCGAGGACTCGGATCTCGGCAAGCGGCACGCAGCTGTCGACTCCGTTCGTAACCGAATAGCGGCAGGGCGTTCCGCTCACAGGACCGCGGTGACGGAGTTGTTGGCACCCGGAGACGGCCCGATCCGACCAGAACTCGTGGCAAACGAAATCAATGAGCTTCTCGACGAGAATACAATTGTGACAGCGGACGCCAGTTACTCGTCGATCTGGATGGGCAATTACCTTCGATCACGCGTTCCGGGACAGCGTTTCCTTTCCCCGCGAGGCCTCGCCGGACTCGGATGGGGAATGCCCCTGGCGTTGGGAGCCAAAATCGCTCGCCCAGAGGCCACGGTCATCTGTTTGACCGGTGACGGTGGCTTCGGGCACGTGTGGTCGGAATTCGAAACCGCGGTGCGGGAGAACATCCCTGTCGTCGTCGTTCTGCTGAACAACGGCATCCTCGGTTTCCAAAAGCACGTGGAACTGGTGCAATTCGGCGAATACACCAGCGCGGTGGATTTCGCGGCCGTCGACCATGCTGCAATCGCTCGAGCGTGCGGAGCAGACGGAGTGCGGGTCACCGACGCCGAGGATGTTCCCGATGTACTGGCGAAGGCCATCGCGTCCCAGCGACCCACTTTGGTGGAAATCATCACCGATCCCCACGCATATCCCCCGATCACCGGGTGGACCGGCGTGTCCGCCGATGTGATGACCCGGTAGCCACACTCTTCGCCGTTCTAGCCGAGGTGCGGAGACAGGGTTTCGCGTTCTGCAAGGGAATAGCAATCCCGAGACGACCGGAATTGCTGTGCCGGTACGGAATTCCGATAATACGGTTTCGTTCTTGTCGTAGGGAATGATCATGAGAACGGGCCCGAAAATTTCCTCCTGCGCTACGCGATTCGGCCGACGCACCGTTCGGTGGCTACAAACAATCCGGGATCGGCCGCGAAATAGGCCTCGCCGGTTTCGAGGAATACCTCGAAACCAAACTCGTCGCTTCACCTTCCTGACATCCACATTTTCCTGTCGGTTGTTAAATACCTTTCGGACCATCGAGGTCGCTGGCCTCGGTGAGCGGCCTTTAAGATCTGGTGCCGTTGCGGATGTTCGTCGAGTCCCGGTCCGGTGGGGACTGGTTCGTGTCGTGGCCGCGGTGCTCGCTCATTTCTTTGTTCAGCGCGGTTCTCAGGACGGTTTTGGTGAACTGTTTGAGCAGACAGTCCGGCCGGTCACAGCGACAGGCCCTACCCTTCGTCAACCGGACCAACTCGGCCGCCGCGGCGGCGGCTTCCGCGGACGGCGACTCGATCTTCTACTTAGTCACGTCTTCCACTGTCGCCATCTTGGCACCTCCCTCGCAGAGCATTCACTCAGCTTGTCGGGCCAAAACACCGATTATCGAACAGTCCTCCTTGGCGAACCTGGCCACCGTCATGGACGAGTTCGGTCCAAACTTCAACATCGTCACCCCCTGCCAAAGTCGACCGGACAAGGTATTCGTGCCGAATTTTGTTTCCACGCTTGAGTCGTACGTCGTTACACAGTCGGATGTGTTGGTTGATCGGTGGCGACCCAGCCAAGAGCAGGGGCAACATGGTCGGCAAACGACTCCAGTATGTGAACATTGAGATCCACCCCCAGCGCTACCGGGATGGTGAGCATCAGTGTGTCCGCAGACATGACCGCGGCATCGGCGCGCAGCTGCTCGATCAGTACGTCCGGTTCCGCGGCATACATTTTGCCGAAGGTGGACCGGTGGCCGTCGATGACACCGATTTGATCGGAGTCTGTGGATCCGAAGTACGCGCGGTCTCGACCGTTACTTACCGGGAATACGCTGCGACTGACCGATACCCGCGGTGAGCCTGGATGGCCGGCCTCGTTCCACGCTGCGCGGTACCTCGCGATTTGTTCGGCTTGAAGGTCAGCGAACGAAGTGCCGGCCTCTTCGGTGAGCAGCGTGGAGGACATCAGGTTCACGCCTTGGCGGCCCGCCCATTCAGCGCTCTCGCGAGTGCCCGATCCCCACCAGATCCGACTCTTCAGACCCGGTGACAGCGGCCGGATCGGCTGCAACTGACTGGTGCCGGTCATCTCCGGGTCTCCTGCAGCTATGCCCTCCCCGTCGATCGCGGCAAGAAACACCTCGAACTTCTCCCGCGCGATATCCGTGCCTCGGGGATCTGCGCTGGTGTTGTAGCCGAACGACTCATAACCCCGCGTCACGGTCTCGGGTGATCCGCGGCTCATCCCGAGCGCGATACGCCGATCGGCGATCAGATCCAACGACGCAGCCTCCTCCGCCAGGTACAGCGGATTCTCATAGCGCAAATCGATGACACCGGTGCCGACCTCGATACGTGTGGTGCGTGCGGCAATTGCAGCCAGCAGCGTCATCGGCGCGGATTGCTGTCGCGCGAAATGATGCACACGGAAATAGGCGCCATTGATTCCGAGCTCGTCCGCGCGGACCGACAGGTCAATAGCTTGATGCAAGGACGCATGCGCATCCAGGACCTGCGATCCGCGGCCGCGCCCATAATTTCCGAACGACAAGAACCCAAATTTGTCCATACTTGGTTGAACATTCAATCAGCTCCAAGCATTCCTGATGCGTACAACTCCGCCGCACCCTGCGTGATAGAAGACGGCTCCGCATTGGTCGGCGCACGTCCAGTTCCCAAGGCCGCGCGGAGAGTCATAAATTCTGCAGTTCCACCACACCGTCAATATGGGCACATTTCGAACGGTGAATTTGCAACGGTCACCGGCCCGAAGACGGCGCAACGTGACAATGCACGGTTGCAAATTGAGATGAATGCTCTCCACTTCGATCTGCCCTTTCGGTCTCCGGATCGACCGGTGCGCCTGTTATCAGGTCGGTTCTCCGGTTACGGGCTCATCACTATCGCGCGTTGCCTACACGGCGCGTCGAAGGCACAGAGACCACGGGCGCTTGTGCACAAGACCGGGCGGTGGAGAAGGCGATGTGTTCGATGTCGGAAGCACCGGAACCGCGGTCGCTACCGTGCAAGCCAACCCCAAGGAGAACCATGATCACCTCACACACCACAACCATCATCATCAACCTCGCTATCACACTGATCGTGTTGAACGTGGCACGAGAAGTGTTGCTCTGCCTTGCCGAACTCACAGATCACGCGGACGATCGGTCGAATTTTTCGAGCGAGTGGGCGATCAAGAAATGGTATGCCAGCAGCGCGATACTGAACTCGATGCTTCTCGGTTTCTTCGCCGGCGCGATAGTCGCAACGATCTCGATTGGTTGGCCGGCCGGGCTCGTGGTGATTTGCGTGTGGGCGGTGTTGATGCGTCCGCGCCTCGAACCGTCAGATTGGTCAAACGCCGGTGGAGCACGTACCGCATCGCGCGATGAGGATGGGTGGGCGCTGAAACCGCTCAGCGAGGTTTCAGCTCCCGCCGCTCATCGATCAAGGTCCGGAGCAAGACAAACCGGAGGTACTCGAGACGTCGACGAGCCGATGCGTCATCGGGCCCAATGCGTCATCCTCAGATCCTGCTTGCCCGCAACGCCTACGAGTCGTGTCCGACCACCGAGAATTCATCACCGCGCCGAGCCCTCATAGCCTCGACGAGCGCATCGATCGAGGCCAGCAACTCCGCTGGCGGCATGGTCAGGTCGAGGGCGTGGCAGTAGATGGTGATGTCGGCGCCGACAACCTCGACCGCATGGGAAGCGGTGTCGCCTTTCGCGTAGATCAGGTGCCCTTCGCGTAGTCCGAGTGCGGTGCAATAGGCGGTCAGTTGGTACATGTCGGCGTTCGGCCCCCTCTTGCCGGCCGCGGTTGTTTTGTACTTGGCGTCGATCACTGCCACGGGCTTGTCGTCGTTGTCGTACCAGGTCAGGTCAGGTTCGATCGCGGGCGGTGCGGCCGTGATCGAGGTAGCGTGTCGGGCCGGATCCGGGGCG
>Ga0153921_1000189_pt1 | contig 44589 bp, 45 predicted proteins | sample TSNJ005MetaG_FD_104691 | JGI IMG/M metagenome (GOLD analysis project Ga0153921, IMG submission 104691) | Attine ant fungus gardens microbial communities from New Jersey, USA - TSNJ005 MetaG | ecosystem: Host-associated > Fungi > Mycelium > Unclassified | place: USA: New Jersey, Brendon T. Byrne... | reverse complement strand
CGAAGCCGCACTCGCTATCAAGCGCCCACACTTATCGGCTGTTAGTTTTTAAAGAACATTTCCGCTAAGACCGTCTTGCTTCGTCTTGCGTCGCTGCATCAGCAGCAGAGAAACGAGATTATGTCTGGGCGGCGATAACAGGTCAACCCCCTTTCCGCATTTTCTTTTCTTCTCGTGTCCGCTGCTTAATAAATAAGCGCGCGGCAATTGGTCAACGACAACCGACCGCCGCTACGCACTCTAAGTTAAAGAGAACGCTCTCTCAACTCCCGAAGAACGGCACACAAAAGCCGGCCGGTCCCACGCACGTCGACGCAGCCTCCGCGCCTCGCTGCATCGTTCCCGACGCCGCTCCGCCCGACTGCATGCCCCCGTAGGCTTGATTCACCCCGCTCTGCTGCGCGGCGACGCTGGCCTCGGCAGCCTGAATGTCCGCGGGATAAGTGGCGTTTTCTCCGGACGCCGTCGAGTACCCGGCCCCCTGGAGTTGCGCCAGCTCGGCGCGCACTTGCGCACGAGTGAGCGGCGCGTTATTGCTTTGCGCGAACGCTAAGGCCGGTGCGACAACCGCGGCAACCGACACGACTACTTTGGCGATGGTAATCATGATGAACAGACTCCGACGATAAGGTTGAGTGAGATCGCGCGCGATTCGCAAACCCCATCGAGCGCGGAAGACGATGTCCGCTGCGTCCGATTCGCTCGACCCGGGATTCAAGCAATGAGGTTTCGCTTGGTTAACCCATGCACGCTCCGATCTATTCCCGTGCACGTCGCTTGACAGTCGAGAATCGGGTCGCGTATTGTTTGGTAGACCAACCAATACGGGCAGGCATCATCAAGGGAGCGAGCAATGCCCCGCATCTTTCGCGTTCGACTCTTTTCATGCGTGGTTGCCGCGACGCTGCTCGCGGCGTGCTCGCGTGAAGACTCCAATTCGTACCAGGGCTATGTCGAAGGCGAGTTCGTCTACGTCGCATCGTCGCAATCCGGCAAGCTCATCGATTTGTCCGTCACGCGCGGAAAGACGATAACGACCGGGACGCCCCTGTTCGCGCTCGAATCCGTCGACGAGACTGCCGCCCTCGACCAGGCGAAGCGGCAACTCGTCGCGACGCAATCGCAACTCGAAGACATACTCACCGGCAAGCGCGCGCCCGAGGTCGCATCCGTGCGGGCGCAACTCGCGCTGGCGCGTGCGAACGCACGCAAGGCCGCGCTGCAACTGCGCCGCGATGAAGCGCAGTTCGACGCAGGCGGCATTTCCCAGGGACAACTCGACGACTCGCGCGCCAATGCCGACGCCACCGCTGCGCAGGTACGCGACCTTAGCGAACAGGTCGATATCGCGCGCATGCCGGGCCGCCCGCAGCAAATCGCCGCGCAACGTGCGCAAGTCGCGGCCGCGCAAGCCGTCGTCGCGCAGGCGCAGTGGAAGCTCGATCAAAAGCGTGTCGCGGCGCCCGCCGATGGCCTCGTGTACGACACGCTCTATCGTCGTGGCGAGTGGGTGCAAGCCGGCAGCCCCATCGTGCAGATGTTGCCGCCCGGGAACATCAAGGTGCGCTTCTTCGTGCCGGAAAGCGCGGTCGGCGCGCTCGCAGCGGGACGCGCCGTATCGATTCATTGCGATGGCTGCGCCGCCGACATCGCGGCAAAGATCACCTATGTCTCGAATCAGGCCGAGTACACGCCGCCCGTCATCTACAGCAACGAAAGCCGCGCCAAGCTCGTCTTCATGATCGAAGCGCATGCGAACGCGTCGGATGCGAGCAAGCTGCATCCCGGCCAACCTGTCGCAGTGAGGCTGCAATGAGCGAGCCGGCCGCGAAGCCTGAAGCGCAATACGTCATCGACGTACACAAGCTCAACAAGCGCTTTGGCGATAAGCACGTCGTCAACGATGTCTCGCTGCAAGTCGCGCGCGGCGAAATCTTCGGCTTTCTCGGACCCAACGGAAGCGGCAAGACCACGTCCATACGCCTGATGTGCGGCCTGCTTACGCCGGATTCAGGCAGCGGCACGTGTCTCGGGTATGACATCGTGCGCGAGAGCGACCAGATCAAACGCAACGTCGGCTATATGACCCAGCGCTTTTCATATTGGGAAGACCTGACGATTCGCGAGAACCTCAACTTCGTCGCGCGTATCTATCAGATGGACAATCGCCGTGAAGTGGTGGACCGTGCGCTGGAATCGCTCGGCCTGCAAAGCCGCGCGAATCAGTTGACCGGATCGCTTTCGGGCGGGTGGAAGCAACGTCTCGCGCTGGCTGCATGCATGCTGCACGAACCCAAGCTTCTCTTGCTCGATGAACCCACCGCCGGCGTCGATCCCACCGCGCGCCGCGACTTCTGGGAAGAACTGCATCGGCTGGCCGCGAACGGCATCTCGGTGCTCGTCAGCACGCACTACATGGACGAAGCCGAGCGCTGTCACAAGCTCGCGTATATCGCCTATGGAAAACTGCTTGCGCAAGGCACCGCGAACGAAGTGATCGCATCGCAAGGGCTCGCAACGTGGCGCATTCATGGCGACCAGTTGAGCGCGTTATCCGAGCGGCTGCGCAAGACACCCGGCATCGACCAGACCGTCGTATTCGGCTCCACGCTGCACGCAAGCGGCAGCGATCAGGCGGCGCTGGAGCGCGCGATCTACGATGCGGTCAAAAGCACCGCACTGCGCGCCGAGCAGATCGACACGGGATTGGAGGACGTGTTCATCTACTTGATGAGCCGCTCCACTGATAACTTCAAGGCACAGTCATGAACGCGCGCAACGGTTTCTCGCTGATGCGCTGGTGGAGCATCGTGCTCAAGGAGTTTCTGCAATTGCGGCGCGATCGCATAACGTTCGGCATGATCGTCGGCTTGCCGATCGTTCAGCTTGCGCTCTTCGGCTACGCGATCAACACCGACCCCAAGCACTTGCCGACGGCCGTAATCGCCGGCGAATCCAGTCCGTTCACGCGGAGCTTCATCGCGGCGATGAGTCATTCGGAGTACTTCGATATCGTCGAAACACTCCCCGATGATGAAGCCGGCAGGCGCGCCCTCGCACAGGGCCGCGTGCTCTTCGTGCTCAACATCCCGGCCGATTTCTCGCGCAAGCTCTTGCGCGGCGAGCGTCCGGCCTTGCTCGTCGAAGCCGATGCGACCGATCCCAACGCGGTCAGCAGGGCAACGAGTGCGCTCAACGGCCTCGTTCGTTCGGTTGCATCGAAGGACATCACCGGCCCGCTCGCGTCGCTCAATGGCACGCCCGCCGCATTCGACGTGCAGGTTCACAACCTGTACAACCCCGAAGGCATTACGCAATACAACGTCGTGCCGGGGCTCATGGGCGTGATCCTGACGATGACCCTCGTGATGATGACCGGCCTCGCCATCACCCGCGAACGCGAACGCGGCACGATGGAGAACCTGCTCGCGACGCCCGTGCGCCCTATCGAAGTCATGACGGGAAAGATCGTGCCTCACGTGTTCATCGGACTGATACAGGCAACGATCATTCTCGTGGCGACCCGCTTCGTCTTCGGCGTTCCTTTGATTGGCAATCCCGTCGCGATCTATCTGGCCGCGTTGCTTTTCATCGCCGCGAACCTGACCGTCGGCATCACGCTGTCGTCGCTCGCGCAAAATCAGCTTCAGGCGATGCAGCTCACCGTCTTCTATTTTCTGCCGAATATCCTGCTGTCCGGCTTCATGTTCCCGTTCTCGGGCATGCCGAAGTGGGCGCAATTCATCGGCAATCTGCTGCCGCTTACGTATTTCAACCGTCTCATTCGCGGCATTCTTCTCAAGGGCAACGGCTGGGCAGATTTGTGGCCGTCCGTGTGGCCGCTGGCGCTTTTCACGCTGATAGTCATGGGCATCGCGCTGCGGTTCTACAGACGCACGCTCGACTAGGAGATACGCCAATGAAAACCACGCTGGCCGTTTGCCTGCTTATTTGCCTGCTTATGCTTGGCGGCTGCACCGTCGGCCCCGACTTCCACGCGCCCGCCGCGCCCGATACGCAAAGCTATACGCGAAGCGCATCGCCGGCCTTCTCGACAGCCGATCACGCGTTGCCGCAGTGGTGGAAGCAGTTCGGCTCCGATGCCCTGAACCGCCTCGTCGATGAAGCATTGCGAAACAGCCCCACGCTCGCGCAGGCACGCGCGCGGCTGACGCAAGCGCGCGAGGACTATCAGGCGCAAGCGGGCGCGACGTACTACCCCGCCATCGACGCATCGCTCTCCGGTTCGCGGCAGAAAGTAGACCCCGCCGCGTTCGGCGTGCCGGTGCCGAGTCCCGGCCCATTCACGCTATACGACGCCTCGGTGAGCGTGTCGTATTCGCTCGATATCTTCGGCGGCGACCGTCGTGCGCTCGAAGCACTGCGCGCGCAAGTCGACTATCAGGCGTTCGAAATGGATGCAGCGCGGCTGTCGATCGCGGGCAATGTCGTATCGACCGCCATTCGCCGCGCCTCGTTGCAGGCTCGAGTTACGCTGACGCAAGGCATGGTCGATGCGCAGACGCAGCAGCTATCCATCATGGAAGCGCGCATGGCGGCGGGCGGCGTTTCACGCTTCGATGTGCGCAGCCAGCGCACGCTCCTCGAACAAACGCGCGCGGGCGTGCCCGCACTTCTTGCCCAGCGCGATGCAGCCGATCACCGGCTCGCTATTTTGCTGGGCGTCGAGCCATCGAGCGCGGATTTCGACGCACTCACGTTCGATACCTTGCGCGTACCCGATGACGTTCCGCTCACGCTGCCTTCGACGCTCGCGCGTGAGCGTCCCGACATTCGCGCGTCAGAAGCGCTGCTGCATCAGGCGAGCGCGAATGTCGGCGTTGCGACAGCGGACCTGTATCCGAAGTTCTCGCTGTCGGTGGGCGTGGGCTCGCAGCGCACGAGCATCCACGACATGCTCGACAAGCTCAACGTATGGAACATCGGACTCAACCTGTCGCAGCCGCTCTTTCGCGGCGGTGAGTTGCGAGCGAGAAAGCGCTCGGCTGAAGCCGCCTACGATGCCGCCGCGAGCGCGTATCGCGAAACCGTGCTGGATGCGCTTCAGCAAGTCGCGGATACCTTGAGCGCATTGCAGAACGATGCGGACGCCCAGCGCGCCCGCGATATCGCAGCGAACGAAGCGCAAGCGAATCTCGACACGACCCATGCACGTTTTGCTGCGGGCGGCGTGAGCCGCTTCGACTTGCTCGATACACAGAGGCAAGCGCTGCAAACGCAACTCGATCGCACGCTTGCCCATGCCAGCCGTCTCAGCGATACGGCTGCGCTCTTCCAGGCGCTTGGCGGTATCGAAAGCGAAACCGTGACGTCGCGCGCATCGGCGCGGCGATGAATCGATCGAGCCGCAGCGATCTGTTCTGCAAATGGCGCTTCGCTCAGTTGATCGCGCAGAAGAAGCTCGCGCTCACGCAGGGCGATTTGCGTGATCCCGATTCCGTATGGTGACCGCAGGATAAAAGCACGCCCGGGTCGGTGCCAGGACTCTTCTCGGCATCGGGCACATGCTGCCTTTGGCCATGCAGACGGAAACGGCAAGCCCCCGCTACTCCCCGAACTTAGCCTGCACCGCCCGCCGAATCTCCGCGAACGCCACCGGCTTCACGAGATGATGATCGAAGCCCGCTTCCTTCGATCGCTGGCGATCATGCGCCTGGCCGTATCCTGTCACGGCGATCAGCAACGCATCGGCGGTGGCGGGACGCTTGCGCATCTCCGCAGCGAGCCTGAAACCGTCCATGCCCGGCAAGCCGATGTCGAGCAGCACGATCTGCGGCAAGAACACTTCCGCGATCTTCAGCGCCTCGGCCCCGTCGTGCGCCGTGCGCACATCGAAGCCGTCCGCTTCGAGCAGAAGCGACATGGCAGTCGCGGCATCGACGCTGTCATCGACGAGCAGCACGCGCTTGCCGCCGATGATCTGCGGCGCTTCATCGGCGGGATGCTCCGCCAGCGGCGGCGCCTTCGCGAGCGGCAGCCACACGACGAACTCGCTGCCCTGCTGCGGCCCCGCCGAATACGCCTCGATACGCCCGCCCTGCAATTCGACCAGCGTCTTCGCGAGCGGCAAGCCGATGCCGAGCCCGCCCTCCGAGCGTTCGAGCGAAGTCTCCGACTGCACGAACAGATCGAAGATATGCGGCAGGATGTCCGCCGCGATCCCGATGCCCTTGTCACGCACCGCAATCCGCACTTCATCGCCGAATTGCGCGGTTTCGATGGCGATCTCGCCTTCCTCGAGGCTGTATTTCGACGCATTCGAGAGCAGGTTGCCGAACACCTGCGCGATGCGCACGCTGTCGCCGACGATGTAGAGCGGCGCATCCGCGAGGCGCGTCGTGAGCTTGTGACGCTTGCGCTGCAGCGCAGGCTGCGCGGTCTCGATCGCCGCTTCCACCGCTGCCGCGATATCCACCGTTTCCTGACGCAGCGTGATCTTGCCCTGCGTGATGCGCGCGACATCGAGCAAGTCGTCGACGAGGCGGCTCAGGTGCCGCACCTGCCGGTCGATGATCGTTCGCACGGTCGCGAAGTGCTGCACGGACGGCGTGCGCTGCGGATCGAGCAGATCGACGGCATTGCGGATCGGCGCGAGCGGATTGCGCAACTCGTGCGCAAGCATCGCGAGAAATTCGTCCTTGCGGCGGTCCGCATCGCGCAACAGCATTTCGGCGGCCTTGCGCTCGGAAATATCGTTGACGATGCCCGCGATACGCACGGGCCGCCCATCCGCGCCGCGCACCTGCGACGCACGCTCGGCCACCCAGCGCGGCCCGCCGTGCGCCCGCGCGATGCGATATTCGACGTGATACGGCGCGCCGCTCGTCAGCAATTGCCGATACGCCGCCGCCACGTGTTCACGGTCCAGCAAGTGCACGTCGCCGGACCAGTGATCCGGGCCGGGATGCGGCGCCGGCGCGCCTTCGCCCGAATCCCACAGCCGCGCGTAGGCGGGACTGACGTAGAGCAATTGATTGGCGGCGGGATCGAGCATCCAGAAGACATCGTCGATATTGTCCGCGAGCTGCCGGAAGCGTTCTTCGCTCTCGCGCAGCGCGCTTTCCGCAAGCCGCACGCGCAGCAGCGCGCGCACGTGCGCGATGAGTTCGGCCGGCTCGACAGGTTCGGTCAGATAGCTGTCCGCGCCGCCTTCGAGACCGCGAATGCGATCGAGGCTATGCACCGCCGCCGCCGATGTCTGCAAGACCAGCGTCCCCGCGGTTTCCGGCGACGCCTTGATCTGGCGGCACACTTCGAGGCCGTTGATATCGGGCAGCTTGACATCGAGGAGCACGAGATCGGGCGATTCGGCGCGCACGCGTTCCAGTGCGGTCGTGCCGGTCCCCGCTTCGATCACGTTGAAGCCGGCCCGCGACAGGATGCGCGTCTTCGCGTACCGCGCGCCGTCGTTATCGTCGACGTTGAGGATCAGGACCTCGCTCCAGTCGCTCGTCATGATGTCGTTCCTTCCCCGCGAAGCGCCCCGTTCACTCTGCCCGACACCATGTCCAGCACGCTCGCCAGTTCGCCGCCCGAGATCGGCTTCTGCACGAACGCCGCCGCGCCGAGCGCGCCGGCTTCATCGCGATCTTCCGGATCGCCGAGCACGACGACAGGAATGTCGCGCGTGGCCGCCTGCGCGCGCAGCGCCGCAAGCCAGATCCACGCCTCCGACGGCGCGGGCCGCACGGCCAGCAGCAGCGCGGCGGGCGGCGTGCGGGCGAGCGCGCGGCTCGCTTCATCGAGCGTCGCGGCGCTCGTCGTGCGATACGGCGATTGCCGCAGCACGGCTTCGCAGTCGAGCCGCTCGATCGGATTGCTCGCGACGAGCAGCACCGCCGGTCCCGTTTCGCCGTGTGTGGCGCTTTGCGCGGCTTCGGACTCGCCATAGAAAGCGGGAATCGTCGCGCTGAAGGTCGATCCGCGCCCGAGTTCGCTTTCGAGCGATACATCGCCGCCGAGCAGCTTGCATAGCTTGCGGCACAGCGGCAGCCCGAGCCCGGTGCCTTTGACATATTGCTGAAGCCGGTTCTCGACCTGGCCGAACTCTTCGAACACGACCTGCTGATGCTCCGGCGCGATGCCGATGCCCGTATCCGTCACCGAGAACGTGATCAGACGGCGCACTTCGTCGTAGCTCGCGGACACGCGCACTTCGCCGCGCTCGGTGAACTTGAGCGCATTCGACACGAAGTTGCGCAGCACCTGCGCGACCTTGGCTTCGTCGGTGCGGATCGGCGGCAAGCCCTCGCATGGCTCGAATATCAGCTCGACGGTATTGCCCGGCGTGAGCGGCCGCAGCATGCCGCGCAGCGCGGAAAAGAGCGTATCCACTTCGAACTCGACGGCGCGCACTTCGATCTTGCCCGCTTCGATCTTCGCGAGGTCCAGCAGATCGTCGACGGTTTCGGACAAGTCCTCCGCCGCCTTGCGGATGAAGCGCACCTGCTTTTCCTGCTCTTCCGTCAGCTCGCCGTCGATGCGTTCCAGCAGCAGCTTCGAGAGCGCGCGGATCGACGAAAGCGGCGTGCGGAATTCATGGCTCATGTTCGACAGAAACCGCGACTTCGACTCATCCGCGCGGCGCAGATGATCCGCGCGCGCATCGAGTTCCGCATACAGCGCGACGACGCCGCGGTTCGTGTCTTCGAGTTCGCGCGTGAGGCGCGTCAGCTCTTCCTGGCGCTCGCGCAAGTCGGCGAGCGCGCCGATCAGTTCGCGATTCTGGCGCGCGAGTTCGGCGGTCGAGTCTTCGTTGTCCTGGCGGGCGAGCGTCGCCGCGACCGCGTGCGCCGCTTTCGCATCGGGCGATGCGCTCTCGGGCAGCGCCTTCGCGAGCGAGATGGAGGTGCCGCCGTCGGGATCGTCGGCGATCGCGCATTGCTCCATCAGCCGTTGCGCGGCGAGCAGGCCGAGCGCGGCTTGCGACGCGTCGTTCTTCATCGCGCGAAGACGCTCGCCCGCGCCCGCGCCGGCGCGAAAGCGCACGACGAAACGCGGCGGATAAGTCGCGTTGTCGAGCAGAAATTCCGCGCGCGCGTGCGGGCCGGCCGCCAGCACCGTGCGCGCGGCTTCAAGCACCGACGTGGAGATGCGCGTCTGGTCCTGCGTCGAAAAGCCGAGCGCAGCGCTTGCATCGCGCGCCTTGCGACGCGCCGCGACGATATCGCGCTCGCCGTCGATCTCCATCGAATAGAGCGCGAGCGCCATCATGCGGCTCCCGTCGCCCGTGCGACGAACACGGTCACGTCGTCGCGGCCGCGCGAAAAATCGCGATACAGCACGGCGGCGGCGAGCGCCGGATGCCGCGCGCCCAGGCCCGGATAACGTTCGAGATCCCAGCGCGATCCGAGCCCGTCCGAATGCAGCACGACGAGCGAATCGGGCGGATAAGGCACATCGAACTGCTGCGCGCGCCGTGCCGAATGGCCGACGATGCCGCTATGCGACACCAGATGCCGGTGCGAATCGTGGGTCCACACGCTCGCCGAGATATTGCCGATGCCGGCGAAGGCGACCTTCCCGCCCGCCGCCGATGGGCCCAACGGCATCCGCGCAATGCCGACCGCCGCGCCGCGCGTCGGACGCAGCGCCTCGTTGGCAAGCTCCATGATGCGTTCGAGCGGCGCGTCCCCGTGCGCGCCGAGCACGCGCGCCGCTTCGATTGCGGCGACGTTCGCGAGCGGGCCGTGGCCGAGACCGTCCGCGACGAGCACGGTGAATGCATCGTCGCCGGCGTGACAGGACCATGCATCGCCACTGACGGTTTCCGTGTGAAGCGGCAGATTCACGACGCCGTAACTCACGCGCGCATCGTGCGCGGATGCCGTGCTCGGGCCGTTCCAGCACACGACGCGCAGCACCGTGCCGTGTCCCGGCATGCTCCAGATATCGAGTTCGCCCGACAGACGCCTGATCGCGCCCATGCCGTTGCCGGGGCTGCCGGCCGTCGTATAGCCGTCTTCGAACGAACGATACAGATCCTGAATGCCCGGCCCGCGATCGATGCACAGCACTTCGATGCCGTATCGCTGCGGGCCGTCCAGCAGCGGGCGCACGAGCAATTCGCCGCTGCCCGCGTGCTTCAGCAGATTCGTGCCGCATTCCGTGACGACGATCGCAAGCTGGCCCGCGACCGTCTCGTTGAAACCGAGTCCGCGTGCGAGTTCGCCGATCGAGCGTCGCGCGAAGGCGATCTGACTCGCCTCGGCGATCTCGTACCGCTGCTGCGCCGCCATTGATTCCTTTAGAACGGTTTCCATTTGGTGATCGAGACGTGCGTGCCCTCACCCGGCGCAGAGCGGATGTCGAACTCGTCGCACAGGCGTTTCGCGCCGCCGAGGCCGAGCCCCAGGCCGCTGCCCGAGGTGTAGCCGTCCGAGAGCGCGCGGGCGATGTCGGGAATGCCGGGCCCGTTATCGACGAATTCTAGTTTGAGGCCACGGCGGCCATTGCGTTCGACGAGCGTGCAATGCACGTCGCCGCCACCGCCGTAGATGAGCGTGTTACGTGCCAGCTCACTCGCCGCCGTCACGAACTTGGTCTGATCGATGAGGGACAAGCCCTGCGCCACGGCCTTCTCGCGCACGAACTGGCGCAAGCGCACGATCTGCTCGTCGGAGCGGATCGGCAGCGTATCGGGCGGTGACGAGGCGGCCGGCATGGCCGTTGGATAGAAGGTCATCATGGACTGGTTCACTTGCGGCCGTCAGGCTGCGCCGCCGCCGGTGAGAAGCGCCATGCCCTTTTCGACGTTGAGCGCGGTCCGCACGCCCGACAGCGTGAGCCCGAGCTCGACCAGCGTGATCGCGACCGAAGGCTGCATGCCGACGACGACCGTCTGCGCATCGAGCACGCGCGCCATCGCCGCCGTATTGCCGATCATGCGCCCGATGAAGGAATCGACGACATCGAGCGATGAAATGTCGATCAGCACGCCGTTCGCACCGTCCTTGACGATGCGGCTCGTCAGATCGTCCTGCAGCGTGAGCGCGAGGCGGTCGTGCATGTCCACCTGAATGGTGACGAGCAACAGCTTGCCCATCGTGAGAATTGGAATGCGATCCATCGCCTGGCCCTGTTCAGTCGCGTTGCATGCTGTTGAAGAACTCGCGCGCCGTCATTCGGGCGACGACGAATCGTGCATGCCGGCGGCCGCGCCGTTGCGCGCCGCGTGCTCCTGCGCGCCGGCCATCGTCACCGACTTGCCGGTGCGCTGCAACGCGACGACGAACGCCGCCGCGAGCGTGGCCTTGGTCGTCACGTTCGACAGGTTCACGCCGAGATGCACGATGGTCTGAGCGATCTGCGGACGAATGCCGCTGATGATGCAGTCCGCGCCCATCAGACGCGCGGCGGCGACCGTCTTCAGCAAATGCTGCGCGACGAGCGTATCGACGGTCGGCACGCCGGTGATGTCGATGATCGAGATGGCCGCGCCCGTCTCGACAATCTTTTGCAGCAGGTTTTCCATCACGACCTGCGTGCGCGCCGAGTCGAGCGTGCCGATCAGCGGCAGCGCGAGGATGCCGTCCCACAGTTGCACGACAGGCGTGGACAGTTCGAGCAACTCTTGTTGCTGGCGCACGATCACTTGCTCACGGCTCGCCTGGAACACTTCGGTGGTGTACAGGCCGAGTTCATCGAACAGTGCGCTGATGGTCCACGTCAGATCGGCGAGCATAGCGGGTTCGTTCGCCAAAGCGGCGCGCAGGCGTGTCACGAGCGGCTGCTTCAGCGAGAACACGAACATCGCGGTTTCAACCGGCGAGAAACCCTGACGCGCACGCTGAGCGGACATATCCGCCAGAAACGCGCGCACTTCGTGCCATTCGGTTCCCTTGAAGTCCACCCGGTCCGAAGCGCTGAGCACCGTCAGCAGCAGCGAAACAAATTGCGAAAACTGATTGCGCAGCTCCGCTTCGCCGACGAGTCCACGACGCGACGCGATAGCGTGCTGCTTCGTGATCCATTCGTTCAGCAGTTCCGTCTGGTTGTTGCCGAATACCTGGGCGAGCCGTGCTCCGCCGACCATTTCCATGCCGAGTTCCCTGTGCGAATAGTGATTTTGCGGGCGACAAGCCCCGACGAAGATGCTTTCGCGTTGCTGAAAAAGGAGGCAGCGAATGATCGCGCACCGATGTCGAGCACCTGAAGGCGCTCGGAATGTAGCACGCCATCTCGAAATTCGACAGTGCGCGGGACTCAGTTTTGAAAGAGATCGCGCAACTGTTACGGCGACGCTTCGAGACTGGCTGCGCAATCGGGAAATGCTTCCGTCTGCGCTCGCTCATGCGGTCACATATTCCGTGACGATCAGCCGGAATGAGCGGCAGTCGCTCGCCATACCGCAGATAGCAGCCCGAATATTTTCTGGCGTTTCGGCGGTGCAATACTGAACCGGCATCCCAAAAACGCAACGCCGGAGCGCCAATGTCTCACACGACCCATCCCGTCGACGAAGTGCTGCCGTTCGGTCAGATGCTCGCCGTCGGCATCCAGCACGTGCTCGTCATGTATGCGGGCGCGATTGCGGTGCCGCTGATCATCGGCGCGGCGCTCAGGCTGCCGAAAGATCAGGTGGCGTTTCTCATCAGTTCGGACCTCTTCGCATGCGGCGTCGTGACGCTCGTGCAATGCATCGGCATATGGAAGTTCGGCATCCGCCTGCCGGTCATCATGGGCGTGAGCTTCGCGCCGGTCGGGCCGATGGTCGCGATGGCCACATCGGGTGCCGGCCTGCCCGCGATTTTCGGCGCGACGATCGCGGCGGGCGTCTTCGCCATCGTGATCGCGCCGTTCTTCGGTCGCCTGATGCGCTTCTTCCCGCCGATCGTCACCGGCACGATCATCCTCACGATCGGCATGACGCTGTTTCCGGTCGCGATCAACTGGGCCGGCGGCGGACGCGGCGCACCGCATTTCGGCGATCCGCGCAACCTGATGATTGCGGGCATCGTGCTGCTCGTGATTCTGCTCATCAACAAGTATCTGCGCGGCTTCATCGCGAACATTTCCGTGCTGCTTGGGATGGCGATCGGCTTCGCGATTGCGCTGCCGCTCGGCCTCATCGACTTCTCCGGCATCGGGCGGGCCGCGTGGTTCGCGCCGGTGCGGCCGTTCGCGTTCGGCATGCCGACGTTCGATATCGCGGCGATCGCGTCGCTGTGCCTCGTGATGGTCGTCATCATGGTGGAGTCGCTCGGCATGTTCCTCGCGCTCGGCGATCTCGCGCTGCGTCCGGTTTCGCGCGCCGACGCCACGCGCGGCCTGCGCACGGACGGACTCGGCACGGTGATCGGCGGCATCTTCAACACGTTCCCGCACTCGTCGTTTTCGCAGAACATCGGGCTCGTCGGCATAACGGGCGTCAAGAGCCGCTGGGTCGTCGCGGTGTCGGGCGTCATCCTGATGCTGCTCGGGCTTCTGCCGAAGCTGTCGAATCTGATTGCGTCGATACCGGTGGTCGTGCTGGGCGGCGCGGGCATCGCGATGTTCGGCATGGTCGCCGCGACCGGCGTCAAGATACTCAGCAAGGTCGATTTCGACAGCAAGAACAACTTGCTCATCGTCGCGATCAGTCTCGGCGTCGGCGTCATTCCGCTGACGGCACCGACGTTCTTCGGCCAGATGCCCGCGTGGGCCGCGCCGCTCACGCATAGCGGCATTACGCTGACCGCAGTCGTTGCGATCCTTTTGAATGCGCTGTTCAATCGCGGCCATTCGACGGACGACGTCCAGCGCGAACTCGCGGCGGACATGCCCTTGAGCCTGCGTCAGCGCGATGACAACGCATGACGCTCTATCATGCGGCTATTCCCACACTATCCACCGCGCTCGATGATGGAACTGCTAGGGCTTCTGCTTGCCGCCATCGCACTGGCGTACCTTGCTGCACTGGGCGCGCTTTACTGGCTGCAAGGCCGCCTCGTCTATCCATTGGAGCAGACCCAAACGGTCGTCGACGCCACGCTCGACGCTCATACGCAATTGATCAGCGTCAGGACGCAGGACGGCCTCGATCTGATTGCTCGCTATAGAGCGCCGCCCGATGCAGCCTCGCCGACCATCCTGCTTTTTCACGGCAACGGCGAAGACCTGACCCAGCGCGCGCATATCGCGCTCGAATTGATCGAAGCCGGTTACGGCGTCCTGCTTGCGGAATATCGCGGTTATGGCGGCAATCCCGGCAAGCCGCACGAAGCGGGCCTTTATGCCGATGCGCGCGCCGCTTATGCCTATGCCGCCGAGCGTTCGCGCTCCATCGTGCTGCATGGCTACTCGTTAGGCTCGGGCGTCGCGGTCCAGCTTGCAAGCGAATGCCGCATCGATGCGCTGATACTCGAAGCGCCGTTCACCAGCATCGTCGATGTCGCCGCCGCGCGCTTCAGGCTGTTTCCCGTGCGATATCTCGCACGCGACCGCTACGACAACCTCGCCAAAATCGCATCAATCCACGCGCCGCTCCTGATTTATGGCGGCACGCGGGATTTCGTGATTCCGCCCGCGCATTTCCAGCGTCTCTTCGATGCCGCCAAAGGCGACAAACATCTCGCGTTCATAGAAGGCGCGGATCATATCGACGTCTGGACCAAAGGCGGACGCGCGCACGTGATGCAATTTCTGGCATCGCTCAAGGCGCGCGACCGACAAAAGGTTCACGGCGCAGACTGACGACCGTGCTTTAAAAATTCAGTCGCCGGATGGGAACCGCTTCAAGTGCGCTTCGTCAGAATCAACTCGTATCCGATGAGCCATGCGCCGACCGGCGCGCTCCATTTACCGATTTTTATTCGATACCTGAGAGGAGCGGTCAATGTTTCAGTATCCCGGCAATATCGCTTATCAAATGCCTTCGCTCGCACGCGCCAATCTGCAGGCGTTTCTCAACGCAAGCGGCCGCTTCGCCAGCGGCTTGCAGGAACTCACCGAACTCAACGTGCAAACGGTGCGCACGGTGATCGAACAAAGCAGCAACCTGCTGAAGCCCGGTGAAGACGCGGGCGCAAGCGTGCTCGGCTGGCAATCCGCGCTGTTCGCGCAGTTTCCGTTGAAAGCGGCCTCGTATGGACAGAACGTCTGGTCGATCATCACGTCGACGGAAGCGGACATTCTTGGCGAGGTGCGCAGCCAGTACGAACGCAACGGCATCTCACTGAAGGGCCTGTTCGACACGGCCACAAGCGAAGCGCAACAAGGCGCGCAATCCGCTGCACAAGAGACTGGCCTGGTCATCACGAGTCTCGCCGATACCGCAAGCGAAGCAACGCAAGCGGCCACGCAAGCCGCGCAGGAGACGGGCGGCGTCATCCTCGACGCAAGCGGCGACATCGCCAGCGAAGCGGCGAGCGCGCCCAAGCAACTCGGCGAAACGGTTGAGACGCCGATTGCGAAGGCGTCACGCGCATCGTCGAAACGTCAAAGCTAGGCAGCCGCTTTCTTTCTGCTGCGCGATTCCTTCAGCACGACCCACGCGGGCGCATGATCGCTCGCGTGCGGTTCGCCACGCACCCATTTGTCGACGCCCGCATCCTGCAGCTTCGAAGCGAGATCCTTGCTCAGCAGAATGTGGTCGATGCGTAGCCCCGAATTCGTCTGCCAGTGCTGACGAAAATAATCCCAGAACGTATAGATGCGCTCGTCCGGATGCTTCTTGCGCAGTGCATCGGTCCAGCCTTGCGCGAGCAGCCTGGCATACGCGGCGCGGCTTTCGGGTTGCAGCAGCGCATCCTTCAGCCATGAGCGCGTGTTGTAGATATCTTCGTCGGTCGGCACGACGTTGTAATCGCCCGCCAGCACGACCGGGTGTCCGCTCTCGAACAACGACGCCGCATGCGCGTTGAATCGCTCGAACCAGTCGAGCTTGTAATCGAACTTGGGGCCGGGCTGCGGATTGCCGTTGGGAAGATAGAGACAGCCAACCAGCACGCCGTGCACGGCCGCTTCGATATAGCGGCTATGGGTATCGTCTTCGAATCCCGGCAGACCGCGCCGGCTCAGGATGGGCTGCGTATCCTTCGCCAGAATGGCGACGCCGTTCCACGACGCCTGCCCGTGCCAAAGCGCGCCATAGCCCGCCTTTTCGATGGCCGCAGCGGGAAACTGCGCGTCCGTGGCCTTCAGTTCCTGAAGGCACACGACGTCCGGCGCTTCGCGTTCGAGCCACGTCAGCAAGGCATCGATACGCGAGCGAATGCCATTGATGTTGAAGGTCGCGATTTTCATTCGGCGGTGTCCACCTGTCGATGGCGTGTTTTTGACGATCCTACGCGCCTTGCACGATGCGTGCCGCGCGTCTCGTCACACCGCTGCGGTTACGACTGAACACCCCAACGCCGGACCGTTACGCGCTCGACCGTATCGAACACGAGATGCTCGACCGCGAGCCCGATCACGATGACCGCCGCGAGCCCCGCGAAAACGCGGTCGGTGTAGAGCTCGTTGCGATTCTGAAAGATGTACCAGCCGAGACCGCCCTTGCCCGAGCTTGCGCCGAACACGAGTTCCGCCGCGATCAGCGTGCGCCACGCGAAAGCCCAGCCCACGCGCAAGCCGGCGAGAATCGAAGGCAAGGCGGCGGGCACCAGAATGAGCACGACATGGCGTAAGCCGGTGAGCCCGTAATTACGCCCTGTCATGCGCAAGGTCGGTGGCACCGCCTGAAAACCCGCATACGTATTGAGCGCAAGCGGCCACAACACCGAATGAACGAGTACGAAGAGCAGGCTGCCCGTGCCCAGCCCGAACCATAGCAACGCAAGCGGCAACAGCGCGATGGATGGCAAGGGATTGAACATCGCGGTGAGCATCGAAAGAATGTCGCGACCGATGCGCGTCGAAACCGCAAGCGATGTCAGCAGGAACGCGAGCGCCGCGCCCAGAAAATAGCCGCGCAACAGCACCGACATGGATATCGCGACCTTCTCGATCAGTTCGCCGGACAGCACGCCCTGCACGAACGCTGCGCACGTCGCGCTGAAGGTCGGCAACAGCAGGTCGTTATCGACGAAGCGCGCCGCCAGTTCCCATATGCCGATCAGCACCAACGCGATCAGCGTCTTGCGCACCCATGCGCGATCGGTCAGGCGCTTTGCTAGCGGCAAAGGCGCTTCATGCCGGACCTGATCCGGCGTCGAAGGAACCGCTTCGAACTCGGGCCGAACGGGCGGCTCCATGAATTGCGGCGTGCTCATCGCGCGGTCTCCTCTTCGAACAGCAGGCGATGAATGCGCGCGACGCTCTGCTGAAACTCGCCGCGCCCCACGCTTTCCTGCGAATACTGATGACTGTTCAATTCGGCGCGCACACGGCCCGGATGCGGCGTCAAAAGCAGAATGCGATTGCCGACGATGAGCGCCTCTTCGATCGAATGCGTGACGAACAAGAGCGTGAACCGTTCGTCGCTCCAGAGGCGCAGCAGTTCTTCCTGCATGCGGCGGCGCGTGAGCGCATCGAGTGCGGCGAAAGGTTCGTCCATCAACAGCACGCGCGGCTGCATGGCAAGCGCACGCGCGATGGCGACGCGCTGTTTCATGCCGCCCGACAGTGTGTGCGGATAAGCGTCTGCAAATCGCGAGAGACCAACTTTGTCGAGGAAATGAAGCGCGCGCTCGCGTGCTTCCGCGCGGCTTAGTTTGCGCGCCACGCGCAGTGGGAACACGACGTTCTGCAATACCGTCTTCCACGGCGGCAGCTGATCGAATTCCTGAAAGACGACGATGCGATCCGCGCCCGGTCCCGTCACGCGTTCGCCGTCGATCTCGATGCTTCCCGCCACCGGCTCGATGAAGCCCGCGACCGCCTTGAGCAACGTCGACTTGCCGCAACCCGATGGGCCAAGCAATACGAAGCGGTCCGCGCCATATACGTCGAAGCTCACGTCATGCGTCGCGCGAACGAGACGTTCTGGCGTGCGGTATTCGAGCGTGACGTTACGCGCGGATAGCAGTTTTCCGCTCGTGGCAGCGGCGCGGCCGCCTTCGACCGGATAAAGCAAGTGGGGATTTGCAGCCATGTCAGCGACGCATCAAAGCAAACCATCAAGATACCGGCGCGTGCTTCGTGCGCTAAACAATCATTGCGCATATCCAATGCATGAGCATGGATATGCGCCTGAGTGCTTTAGCTGCCGTCCTTCGTCGCGGGGTCGCTGAAGAAATAGTCCTGCCATGACTTCGGCTCGTTTTTGATCACGCCCACGCGATGCATGAATTGCGCAAGCGCGAACGTGTTCTGAGGCGCGACCTTGAATTGCACCGCCGGGTCCTTGATGACCTTCACGAGCAGATTGCGGTCGATCTTCGCCTGATTCACGCGCAGATAGATATCGGCGGCGTCTTCCGGATGCTGCGTGACGAAGCGCGCGGCATCGGCGAGGCCGTCGACGAAAGCACGGTACGTCTTGGGGTTCGCGTTCCTGAACTTCTCGGTGGCGTAAAGCACGGTGGCGGAGCTGGGGCCGCCGAGCACATCATATGAATTCAGCACGATATGCGCCTTCGGATTGGCCGCCAGCTCTTGCTGCTGGAACGGCGGGTTGCCGAAGTGCGCGTTGATCTCCGTGCCGCCCGCGATGATCGCCGCTGCCGCATCGGGATGCGGCACCGCTTGAGTGAGTTTGTCGAGCCGGTCGTATTGCTTGTCGCCCCATTGCTTCGCCGCTGCGTATTGCAGAACGCGCGATTGGACGGATACCCCGACCGCCGGCACCGCGATGCGGTCTTTCTCGCTGAAATCCGCGATGGTCTTCACACGCGGGTCGTTCGACACGAGGTAATACGGCAGGTTGCCGAGCGATGCGACGCCCTTCACGTTCTGGCGGCCGTGCGTGCGGTCCCAGATTGTCAGCAAAGGCCCCACGCCTGCTGCGGCAATGTCGATGGAACCGGAAAGCAGCGCATCGTTGATGCTCGCGCCGCCCGAGAGCTTCGCCCAGTCGACCTTGATATCGATGCCCTGCTTCTTGCCTTCCTGTTCGATGAACTTCTGATCGCGCGCCACGTTAAGCAGCAAATAGACCACGCCATATTGTTCGGCTATGCGCAGCGTGCCTTCGGCGTGGACAGCCGGCACGCCCGCGCCGATCGATAGCGCAAGCGCGGCGGCGAGCGCGCGCCATGCGCCCTTCCCTTGTCGAGAATGCATCGGAAACCCCGTGTTTTATGGACTATTCGTGTGCTGTCAGAACGGCGTGTCGCCTTCGATCGTCGTGCGATACAGCTTGCGGCGCTGATCGTCCGGCGTACCGGCGGCGAGATGCATGACCGAGCGGTTGTCCCAGAACACCATGTCATGCTCGCGCCAGGCATGGCGATAGACGAACGCAGGCTGCACACTATGCGCGAAGATTCCATCGAGCAACGCGCGGCTCTCGTCCTCCGGCATGCCGATGATGCGCGTCGTGAAATGCTCGCTGACGAAAAGCGCCTTGCGGCCGGTTTCCGGATGCGTGCGCACGATCGGTTGCACGACGGGCTTCACTTCCGCGATCTGTTCCGCAGTGAGATTGGGCCGCCACGGACTGCGCTTTTGCAACTCGGCATATTTGGCGAGGTACGTGTGCTCTGCCGTGCGCCCCTCCACTGCTTGTCTGAGATGCGCAGGCAGCGTGTCCCATGCAAGATGCTGATTGGCGAAAAGCGTATCGCCGCCAGTGGCCGGCAACTCTTGCGCATGCAGCATCGAGCCGAGGCTCGGCTTTTCCTTGTATGAGAGATCCGAGTGCCAGAAATGGCCGGCATCGCCCAAGCCGATCGGCTTGCCGTTCTCGACGATGTTCGACACGATCAGCACTTCAGGATGCCCGCTCAGTGCGAACTGATGCAGCACGTGTCGCTGCAAGGGGCCGAAGCGCCTGCTGAACGCAACTTGCTGCTCGGGTGTGATGCGCTGATCACGAAACACGAGTACGTGATAGTCGAGATGCGCGCGATGGATGCGCGCAAAATCGGCCTGCGAGAGCGGCCTGGACAGATCGAGACCGATCACCTCGGCGCCCAGCGGGCCATCGAACGGACGAATCGTAATGCTTTGATCGACGGCTTCTTCGGAAGCGTCGTGGGTCGGAGAGAGAATCGTCACGGTTGCGTTGTAAACGGCGAATAGACGAACAATCTACGCCGCACGCGACGCATGAGCAAACAACGATACGCGATTTCGTTATTCGCCGGTACGCTAAGGACTCACTGAATCATCGAGCGCATCGAAGGGCAATTCGACCTGCACCGGCGCGACGAACGCGTCCGCTTCTCCCGGCACGCTCAACGCACTGACGCGCACGCCGAGCAGGCGCAGCCGCCTATCGAGCGGAATACGCTTCAAACACTCCGTCGCCGCGCGGCGAATTTCGGTGGCGTCGGCGGTTGCGACGGGAATCGTCAGATCGCGCGTGACGGTGCGAAAGTCGTCGAAGCGCAGCTTGATGCCGACTGTTCGACCGACATAGCCCTTGCGTTGAAGATCGTCCGCGACGCGCTTGCATAAGTCAGTGAATTTGGCCGACAAGGTCGTGCGATCGTGCTTCGGATGGAGATCGCGCTCGAAGGTGGTTTCGCGGCTCATCGACTTCGGCGTGGAACTGACGACCACGTCACGATCGTCCTGTCCCTGCGCGATGCGCGCAAGCCACGCCGCATACGTGGGGCCGAAATGCGTCTGCAGAAAACCGAGGTCGGCGGCCGCGATATCCCCTACCGTCACGAGGCCAAGCGCCGCCAGCTTTTCGTTCGCTTTCGGGCCGATGCCATTCACCTTGCGCGCAGCCAGCGGCCAGATGCGTGTGGGCAGATCGTCCATCGTCAGAATGGTGAGACCGTCGGGCTTGTCCAGCTCGGAGCCGATCTTTGCCAGCAGCTTGTTCGGCGCAATGCAGATGGAGCACGTCAGGCCGGTGGCTTCGTACACGGCGTTCTTCATGCGCTTGCCGATCTCGGCGGACTCTCCCGGCATATCGCTGACGTCGATATAAATCTCGTCGATGCCGCGATTCTCTATTTGCGTCGTGAAACTCGCGATTGCCGCTTTGAAAAGGCGCGAATAGTGACGGTATGACTCGAAGTCAGTCGGCAGCAGAAAGGCGTCGGGCGCAAGTTGCGCCGCCTTCATCATGCCCATTGCAGAAAACACGCCGAATTTTCGCGCTTCGTACGTGGAGGTCGTCACCACGCCCCGGCCCGCGTAATCGCGCAGGCGCGCGAAGCGGCGTGTGCCATCGGGAAGCGTCTCCGGCATCGCGTTGCGCCCTCCGCCCACGACGACTGGTTGCCCGCGCAGTTCCGGATAGCGCAGCAGTTCGACCGACGCAAAGAACGCGTCCATGTCGAGATGCGCAATACGTTTAACGGGGCTAGGCGTGGCGAGTGTCGAGGGTGACGCGTTCATCGACGGAGGAAAGACTTAAAGGCGGCGAGGCCGGATAGAAAATGGCCTACTGTACATTCATACAGTGATTTTCGCCAGTGCGTCGCCCGATGCTTACTCCGGCGTGCGTTTTTCCGCGAGCGCACGGCGGCAGTCGTCGAATACCTGTCTGACGACGTCGGATTGATAGTTAAGGTCTTCGCTATCGAGAATTTCTTCGACGGCGTCGCGGGCCCAGTCGGCTTCGAGCATCGCGCAATGACGCGTCGCAAGATCGCGGGCGATGGCGGCCAGTTTTGCGATGGTCAGCCAGTCCGCGAACCGCTGATGCCGGTCCAGCCATTTATGCGCCGCTTGCACATGAAACGACGCCGCCGGCCAGTCGCCATTCAGATAGAACGCGCCCAGGCTGCCGCATGTGAGCCAGCAAAGCAATTCGACGCGATCGCGGGCACTGAGAGTACGAGGGACATCGTTCATGGCGGCAGTTCACGAAAGACGTTGCGACGAGAGGCGCTAAGCACGCGCTTACGTTCCGTATTGAAACACGATAGCACGTGATGGTGCGGCGCGGCACTGCTCGCATTACGCGACATCGTGCGCTGACGAACGCTTTCGTCTGCCTCATTAACCGCTAATTCACGAAGCCTAAGCTGCTTTGCATCGACGGCTGCTACCAGGGCCGGGCAAGCGAGACCGTCGATTCCTCAGTGAATTGTTAATGACGGAGCCCATCATGTTCGAACGCCTTTCTCAATCCCTCGTCGAATTCATTTCCTCGCGGCGCGACGCCGGGAACGACGCCTATTTCGCTTCTTCGACCGATCTCGCGGACCTCGAGCGCCGCATGCGCCACGTTGAACAGGAAGCGCCCAGCTATACGCTGCCTTTTTGCGGTTCAGTGAGATCGCATGACAATGCAAGCCGCCTTTAACACCCTAGCGCCTTCAGCGCGCCGCTATTTCGCATCGTCGCGGCCGGGCTGGCCGAGCATCACGGTCCAGCCAAGACCGCGCACATTGCGGATCACGCTTGCACCGAACTTCTTGCGCACCGAATGAATGAGCACGTCGACCGCGTTGCTCTCGACTTCCTTGCCCCAGCCGTAAAGACGGTCCTCCAGTTGATCGCGCGAGAATATCGTGCCGGGGCGTTCCATCAATGCGTGCATCAAAGCGAATTCGCGCGCCGATAACACGCCTGAAGTTTCGCCGCACGTCAGCGTGCGTTGATCGAGATTGAGATTGATGGACTCGTCGCCCAAACGCGAGACCGCGTAGCCCGCTTTACTGCGCAGTACAGCGCGAATCCGCGCCAGCAACTCGGGCATGTCGAAGGGCTTGAGAAGATAATCGTCTGCGCCGAGATCGAGACCTTGGACCCGCGTGTCGAGGTCGTCGCGAGCGGTGAGGATCAGCACCGGCGTCGCGTTGCCCAACGTGCGCGCCTGTCGCAACAGTTCGATGCCCGTCATGCCCGGCAAGCCGAGATCGAGCAGCACGACGGTGTAATCGGCGGCGTCCATCGCCTTGCGTCCCGCGTTGCCGTCGCGCACCCAGTCGACGGCATAATCGGCGTCCTTCAGTGCGCGCATCAGACTCGTGCCGATCTGCACGTCGTCTTCGATCAGAAGAATTCGCATGTTGCACCTTGCTCATCGCAATGGGCAGACGTCAAAGCGCGAAGCGCTGGAAAAGCACGACCGGTCTCTAGCGATTCAGCGCGCCGCGTGGCGAATGAATTGTAGTCGGCGCTCAGGCGGTTGCAGCATTGCTTCGCGCGGGCGCATCGTCCGTGCTTTCATCGACGGGTAAGCCGAATGCCGCGACGATGCCGGATCGCCCGTCGTCGCGATTGCGCAAACTCACTTCGCCGCCGTAGCGCACCGCGATGGCCTTGACTATCGATAAGCCAAGCCCGCTGCCTTCCACCTCTGCATTCGCGCGGAAAAAGCGCTCGAATACACGCGGCAGCAATGCCTCGTCGATGCCCGGCCCCGTGTCGATGACTTCGACCCACACCATGTCCTTGTCGCGACGCATGCGGACATCGATGATCCCGCCATCGGGCGTATAACGCACCGCATTAGACAGAAGATTCATCACCACGATGCAGATGTCCGCTTCCACCGCGCGCACGTGCGCGCTGATCAGTTCTTCCGCGCCGACATCGAGGCCGCGCTGAAACGCAATCGGCAGCACATCGGCAATGGCATCCTTGATGACTACGGACACATCCACGCGCGCCAGCACGTTGCCGCTCAACGGCGCGTCCGCGCGCGCCAGCCTCAACAACTGCGTGATGAGACCGCCGCTGCGTGCGATACCGCGCCTGAGTTCGTGAAATCGCTCCTGATTGCCGGGCGCGATATGCGGCGCGAGGTTATCGGCCTGAAGCTGAAGCGCAGTAAGCGGCGTGCGCAATTCGTGCGCTGCGTCGGCAATGAATTTGCGCTCGCTCTCTATGGATTTGGCGAGCCGTTCGATCATCGTGTTGATGGATCAAATGAATGGCGCGAGTTCCGCAGGCACGCCGACGCTCGGCAGCGGCCTAAGATGCCCCGCGTCGATGGCCTGCACTTCATTGCCTAGCCGGTTGAGCGTGCGCAGCGAGCGCTGAACGACGAGCACCACGGCAATCCACATGAGCGGCAACAGCACGGCAATGGGCCAAAGCGTTCGGGTGGCGTTTTCTTCCGCCAGCGCCCGGCGCACGGACGAACGTTGCGCCACCTGAATCGTCATCGTCGACTCTTGTCGCGTGAAGATGCGCCACTCTTCACCGTTGAACGTGGCGTTCGAGAAGCCCGGCGGCGCATCGGGCGAGAAGCGCAGCGATGGATCGGTTGTGCGAAACGGCGCTTCGTAGCCAGGCTTCCACAGCACGACGACGACATCGCGATCGTCCTGCGAGCCGCGCGCCGGATTCTTCGGAATGCCTTCAGCGAAGCCGTCTCGCATGCGCGCCGCCACCTGTTCGAGACGTAAATCGAGCAGCGCATTGATGCCGGCCTTGCTCAGGTGATACGAACTCACCCCCTGCACGATGCCGACTGCGCTCACCAGCAAGCCGAGCGCGACGACCAACTGATTCCTCAGCGATTTAATCATGTCATTCCGCAGCGTCAAAAGAGTCGGGCAAGCCGCGCGACCAAACGGCGTCACTTGCATCGATCAATACACTAACGCAGCGGTCGGCCCATCGAATGCCATGACGTTCGACGCATGGGGCCCATGGGCCTGACTATCTTCATCGCTTTCGAGCCGATTCCTCCGGCACGCAGGCGCTTAGTCCTGCGCCTGAATCAGAGGACTATCCTGCTTGTCTTTCGTCACCGCCGCATCGTTGCTGCGTTGCGTCGCGGCTTCATCGGCGGCAATGGTTTGCGTGTTCATGCCTTGCTGCGACGCGGGCGCGCCGGTCGAAGGCGTGTAATGCGGTGCTGGGCCATAGCCGCTTGCGAGCGCATAAGACGCGGCAAGCGAAGCTGCAACAAAAATAACGCCACTGAGTTTGCTCATCATGATCGTGCTCCTGAGGGTTTCATGTATCCACTTCATCGGCCTCATTGCACGGGTTCAGCAAGCGACCTTCCGAAATGTGCACGCAGTCTACGTGCGTGCCTTTACGTTGAAATCCCCCCAGAAGCGCGGATAAGAATGGGCGGGTGATCGTTCCTGTATGAAGTCCTTCGTCTTCAGACGTTGTCCTCGACGCCTATCGATACCGCGCCCGCGTTGATCGTCAAACGCGTGCGCTTGGCGAGTGCATCCTGTGGTGCAGTGCCATCCGCATTCAAGCTCTTCACCTTGTTGAAGATCGCGATGAACTGGCCCGCCGTCACCGTTGCGGATGCATAGCCCAGGCCGTCGTGATCCGCATAGAGCATGTCGGGGTTGTTCTGCTGGATGAAGGTATCGAGCACGCCGGAAGAACTGATCAGCGACGCGAGCGGCATGCCCGCCGAGTATGTCGCCACGTCTCTGAAGAAGGGCCGGCTGCTGATGCCGGCGGCCATCAGATCGACCATGACCGGCGTGCCTGTCGCGGGATCGGGATTGTCTCGCACGATGCCGGCCTGAAACGCATGCAGGTCGCCCGTGATCGCGACGAGGTTCGCGATGCCCTGTGTCTTCACGAACGACATCAGTTCCGCCTTGTGCGACGGATAACCGTCCCATGCATCGCAGTCGAGCACGAAAACCGTGTTGGCGGGCGCGGGCGCAATCGACCGCAAGTCGAGCCACAGGCGGTTCATCATCACCTCGTTGCCCCAGACCTTCCACGTCGCGGTGGACGCCTTCAGCGTGTCCTTCCACCACTGCGTCTGCGTGGGGCCGAGTATCGACGGCACGCGGCCGAGACGCTGTCTATCGAGCGCCTCGAATTGCGCGAGCACTTGTTGCGGCACGAAGTAGCGCGAGCCGACGATGTCGTTGCCGTTCACCGCATCATGGCCGAGGCCTTGTGCAATCGCCGCCTCGCTGACGACGTGATCGTCGCGATATAGCCGCTCGTCGGTCATCACGAGATGCAGCAAAGCGCCGAAGCGGAAGTCGCGATAGATGCGGATGTTGTCGTAGTTCGCGTTATTCAGGTCGAACGATACGTCGCCCCAATCCACCGGCAGATATTCGGCCCACGCCTGATTCGCATTGCGGCGGCGCGCGGTCTGCCGCTCGTTCGCGTTCGTATAGGTTTGATGATCCTGCCAGCAGTCGTCGGAGAACTCGTGGTCGTCCCAGATCGCGATCATCGGAAACCGCGCGTGCACCGTCTGCAAGCGCGCATCGCTCCGATACGTGCGATAAAGCGTCCGGTAATCGGCGAGTGAATTCGCGTAGAAACCGCCGTCCGCATGCGGCACGCCGTCGGGCAAGGTGATCAGCGGATGCGCGGGCTCGGCGGCGTCTCTCGGCGAACCAACCGTTTCGTAGATGTAGTCGCCCAGATGCACGACGAAGTCGAGATCGGTTTCCGCCGCCATCAACGTCATCGCTTGCCAGTGATTCGCGCTCCAGTTCTGACAGGTGAACCACGCGAAGCGCAACCGTTCGATGGATGCGTTAGCGGCAGGCGCGGTGCGTGTGGCGCCCATCGCGCTAATATCGCCGCCCGCGATGAAACGATAATAGTAAGTCGTCCTTGCCGTCAGTCCGGTGACTTTCGCGCGAACGGTATAGTCGTAAGCTGCCACCGCGCTCAACGCCACGCTCGCCGCGAGTTGCGAGAAATCGGCAAGCGGCGACACTTGCAAGGTCAAGGGCACAGGCTGCCCCGCGCCGCCGCCGCCGTTAGCGACGCATCGCGTCCAGAACACGACGGACGTATCGCGCGGATCGCCGCTCGCGACGCCTTGCGGGAACGCATAGGCGCCCGTGGGCGGCGGCGGTGGCGTGCCGCCATTTCCACTTCCTTCATCGTCGCTCGAATGATGACAGGCGACGAGCGTCCCCGACGCCGCCGCAACCGTATAGAACGCGGATAAAGACAAGAAGCGGCGGCGGTCCATAAAGCCTCCATTAAATGCGGCATCTGTTCTGAGGCTATAAACCGGACCTGTCGCTGTCAAGGAACGTGAGCGTCGTTGCGCACGAAACAGCACATGCGCTTGCTTATCTCGCTAGCGCGATTGCATCGGCCTCAATGGAAATACGAGTCTCGCGGAAGCAATGCCCAGAGCGCCGCCAAGCAGCGTTTCCCAGGCGCGCGCCGCGAGCAGCGGCACCGAGTGCACACCGCTTGCAACAAGCGTCACGATGAGCGCAAACGCAAATGCGCCGCACGCGATGTCATAGCGATCCGGCAAGGCCATCGCGTAGACGATCATCGCGAGCGCGGCCATCGTCCAGACGACGAGCGGCGCGTGCTCGGCAAGCGGCAGGCAAACGAGGCCAATGGGCACGCCGACCAGCGTGCCATAGATGCGCCGCCGCACGCGCTCCGCCGTGCCCACTGCCGATGTCGCGACGACATACACGCACGCGGTAATCGCCCATGCGGACTCGATCAGCCCGACCGCCGCGTTGAGCAGGACCACGACGATTGCGCCGCATGCGGCTTGCAATCCCATCGCCAATGCAGGCGATATGTTGCGATTGCCGTAGGCGGTTTCGGAAGCGAGCGCCGGCAATACAACCGGCCGCTCCGCTGGCCCGCTGAGAACACGCGGCACGATAGCGGCAATCATCGCGATGAGCGATGCGAGCGCGATCGCCCATGCATCCGTGAGCGCGAGGTTCATTGCATAGGCCGCGAGCTGACCGATATAGACTTGCGAGCCGACGCCCGCGCCGGTCACGCCGAAGCGCTTCAGATAGCCCACGCAGAACGCGCCGGCCACGAGAATCAACTCAGCACCGCCGCGCCCGAACTCGCGAAACATCGGTTCAAACAGCGCGAGCGTCAATGTGCCGAATGCGGCGGCTGCACAGAGTATCGCCAGATCGCGGCTGGATTCCGCACGCGTCGTGCGCGCTTCCGACACGCTCGCCCACAGTGCGAAAGTCGCTGCGAGCGTGCCGACGGACACACTCGCCGGGGCCTCGCGCGTCACGTCGTGCAAAGCGCCGATCGCCGCCGCGAGACCGTAGGCCGTCACGAGCCGCAAGCCTTTGATGCGGCGATGCGTACCGGGGTCGATATGATCGAGCCACGCAACCATCGCGGCAATGGGGCGCGCGCGTGCCGGTTGTCCGTCGTCCATCGCGATTCACCTCGAATGCGAGCTGGCCTGCAACGGATTCTAGGCGGTCTTTCTTCGCGTCGTGCGCTTGCCTGCGGCCGATTGCGAAGCGCCGTCCTCATGCGCCGCGGCTTTCACGATGCAGTCGGCAAGGAGCGTCGCCGCATCGCGAGGAACACGTCGCGCACGCTCGACGAGACCGATCTCGCGATAGAAGGTGTCGTCGCCGAGATCCAGCGCGACCGCACCGCGCGGCCAGGCGCCGATGCCCGCCGACTTCGGCACTAACGCGACGCCCGTCCCACGCGCGACGAGTTGCGCAATGCCCTGCAATTCATCGACCTCGATTGCATCGTGCACGGCGATGCGTTTTTTGCGCAGGAAAACGTCCACTTGCCGGCCGCCGAACGAACGGCGATCGTAGCGAATGAACGGCTGCGTTTCGATCAACTCGCGCCATTCCCGTCGCTTCAATGATGCAGGCGCGAGCAAGACGAACGGCTCCGCGACGAGCGCGCGCCATTGCAACTCGGACGGCATCGAGAAAGGCGGACGAATGATGACGGCCATGTCCGTTTCGCCGGCATCGACTTGAGCGAGCAGATTGAGCGATACCCCCGGCACGATGCGAATGCGCCACGCGGGCAACGTGCGCCGGAACATGGCGATGGCATCGGGTAAAAGCACCGCATGTGCCGATGCAATCGCGCCAACGTTGAGCGTTCCGCCGCGCTCATCGCTTCCTTCGCGTTCCGCAAGCCGCGCATAGAGTGCGATGAGTTCATCGGCGAGTTCGAGCGTGCGGCGGCCCGCGTCATTGAGCGTGGCGGACCGGCCGGTGCGATCGAAAAGCGCAAAGCCGAGATGCGCTTCGAGCCGCTGCATTTGCGCGCTGACCGCCGACTGCGTGAGTCCGATATGCGCGCCCGCCGCTGCAAACGTCCCGTGGCGCGCCACCGCGATGAAAGTCGTGAGTTCGCGCAGCATGTTCGATTGATCGATTTCCGTTGAGCTGACTCCCGGAATATATCGTTATTCAGCAGGAATTTTTATCAATAAAATCGGAGCCCTGCTTCTCTCACGTTCAGGAAAGGACCGTCACATGAGCACCCCGCACGACGCCATGCCGCCGTTTCATCTCGCGTTTCCCGTCCATAGCCTCGCTGCCGCCCGCGAGTTTTATGGCAATCTGCTCGGCTGCCCTGAAGGGCGCAGTTCGAACGAATGGGTCGATTTCAATTTCTATGGTCATCAGATCGTCGCGCACCTTGCGCCCGAGGAAGCGGGACATCGCACGACGAGCGCCGTCGATGGCGACGCCGTTCCGGTGCGCCACTTCGGCGTCGTGCTGTCGATTCCTCAGTGGGAAGCGCTTGCCGAAAAGCTGAAGGCTGCGGGGACGCGCTTCATCATCGAGCCGCATGTTCGCTTCAAGGGCGAAGTCGGCGAGCAAGCCACGATGTTCTTTCTCGATCCGTCGGGCAATGCCGTCGAGGTCAAGGCGTTTGCCGACATGGCGTCGCTCTTTGCAAAATGAAGGCTTGCCGCGCTGCATGAACGCGCTCAAATAAAAACGGGACGCTCGCGAGCGTCCCGTTTTTACATCGGCCGAGCTAAAGCTTACTGACCCGAGCCGCTTGCGCTGACCGGTGCGCCGGGGCCGCTCGGCGTTGCGGTGCCGCCGGGCGCGGTCGACGGACCCGTCTTCATCGACGACGAATGGCTGCCGTGCGACTTCTTCGTGTGCGTCGACTTGTGCGAGGTGCCCGAACCTTGCGTCGTGGTTTGCGCATTGTCGCCGGCTTGCAGGCCCGTAGCGGAACTCGGCGGATTGTCCTGTGCAAATGCCGATGCACAGACGAGAGCGAATGCGCCAGCAGCGCACGAGAGAGCGATACGTTTCATGTCCAAAGACTCCTGTTAGCAGTTGCGGATGCGATCCGTGCATTGTTCTACATGCTGAGCGCCGGCGTGACGCACGGCGGCTCGTCGCATTCGCTCATGAGCACGGGACGTGCCACAGTCTGACGAATCGGTGACGAGAAAAACAAAAGCCTCGCGCAGCAAAGCCACGCGAGGCTACGTCACATCATCTGCGATAACGAACGCTCAGTGTCCGACCGGCCCCGTGGCCTTGAGATCGCCCGACGTCCTGGACTGCGGATGCGCCGCCTGCTTGATCAGCAACGCGACAGCCGAAATGACGCCCGCCACCGCGATCACCGCGAAAATCCCGCCGAACGTGAAGTGCAGACGCGTCAGCTCGGCGACGAGGAACGATCCCGCAATGCCGCCGAAGCGGCCGATGCCCAGCATCCACGCGACGCCCGTGCCGCGGCCTTGCGTCGGATAGAACGCCGCGGCCAACGCGGGCATCGACGATTGCGCCGTGTTCATCAACACGCCCGCGAGGAACACGACCAGCACCAGTAGTCCCACGTTGCCCGCCGCCTGTCCGATGCAATACACGCTCACCGCCGTCAATGCATAGCACGCTGCGATGATGCGGTTCGCGTTGAACTTGTCCATCAGCACGCCCAGCAGCACGGCGCCCACGCCGCCCAGCGGGAACAACGCGGAGATCAGCGTCGCGCGTTGCGGGCTGAGGCCGGATTCCTTGAGCAGGATCGGCATCCAGTTGATGGATGCATAGAAGATCACGAGGCCCATGAAATAGGCGAGCCACAGCATGATCGAACCGACGATGTAGGAACGCGACAGCACCACGCTCACGCCGCTCTGCCCTTGCACCGTAGGCGCGGTTTCGGTCATGAAGAACGAGCCGGCGTTGCGGGCGTCCTGCGAGATGCGCGCAAGCGTCGCGCGAATCTTGTCGACGGACTTCGCCTTCGCCACCATGTATCGCACCGATTCAGGCAGCGCGATAAGCAGCAGCACCGACAACAGAAGCGGTGCAACGCCGCCGAGGAACAGCACGCTGCGCCAGCCGAAGTGCGGAATCATCCAGGCCGCGAGAAAGCCGCCAAATGCCGCGCCCAGCGGAAAGCCGCAGAACATCAGATTGATAAGCGTCGCGCGGCGGCTGTCGGGGCAGAACTCGCTCATCATCGTCACGGCGTTAGGCATCGCCGCACCGAGGCCCAGGCCCGTGACAAAGCGCAGCGTCGTGAGTTGCGTAATGTCCGCCGAATAGGCCGATGCAAAGCACGCGACGCCGAAGAGAATGACCGATGAAAGCAGCATCGACCGGCGGCCGAGCCGGTCCGACAGCGGCCCGGACAGCAGCGCGCCCGCCGCGAGGCCGAACAGCGCCGCGCTCAGCACGGGTGCCAGCGCGGGCCGGCTGATATGCCATTCCGTCACGAGCGACGGTGCAATGAAGCCGATCGCGGCGGTATCGAAGCCATCCAGCAGGACGATGACGAAGCACATCCCGAAGATGAGCCACTGAAACGGCGAGAACGGATGCTCGTTGATGAACGTCTGGACGTTCACGCTAGGACTTCTGCTCACTTCAATCCCTTTACGTAAGAGGCAATAGATGTTCGCCAAATGTTCGTTACGCGAACAGCGATTCACATAGCGAACTATGCGATGCGCGTGAGAGTACGCAACAACGGATGCCTTCGCAACGCGGGGATACCCGGAAATCGCTCTAATCGTCAGCAGACGCGCAGGCCCGCGCGATAGGTTTCCCTCGGCACGACGAGCCCCTGCGCCCGCGCGACCCGCACGAAGTCCGCTCGCAAGCCCACGGCAAGCGCGCCGCGATCGCGAAGCCCCGCTGCATGCGCCGGCGCCCACGAAACAGCCGACACCGCACGGGGCAAGCTCCAGCCTGCGCCATCGACGAGATCGAAGACCGCGATGAGCAGGCTCGACGGCACGTAGTCGGAAGAAAGGATATCCAGCAGCCCTTCGCGTGCGAGTTCCATCGCCGATACGTTGCCCGAGTGCGATCCTCCGCGCACGATGTTCGGCGCGCCCATGATCGTCGCGATGCCGTGCGCGTGGGCGGCGCGCGCTGCGTCCAGCGTCGTCGGAAATTCGGCGAGCGCGATGCCGTCACGCGCGGCTTCTTCGACGTGTTCGACGAGCGTGTCGTCGTGGCTTGCAAGCGGTATGTTCTGGCCTTTGCAACGCTCGACGATTGCCTTGCGATGCTCCGCCGCATAACGCGCCTGTTGCTCAGACCATTGCTCGAGCGTGGCTTGCGCGTGCGCGTCGCTCCACTTGCCATGACGTTCCTGAAACGCGCGCCACTTCCCGTGGTCTTGCCATTGACGCTGGCCCGGCGTGTGATCCATCACCGAGGCGAGCCTGAACAGCGGATGCGCGCTGAGCGAATCGAAGACCTCGACGACATCCGATGTGCCGACTTCGCAGCGAAGGTGCAGAAGGTGGTCCGCACGCAACAGCCCGCTTTCGGCGAGCTTGCCGATGGCATGGGCGCACTCGACCTGCACCGCGCGGCCGCGCAGGGCGTCATCGGGACGCGAGCCCACGCCGAGCGCGTCGAATACGGTCGTGATGCCCGCCGACGCCACTTGCGCGTCGTGCACGATGATCGCCGCTTCGTGATTCCATAGCACGCCGGGGCGCGGCGCGAGATGCTTTTCGATGTTGTCCGTATGCAGTTCGACCAGCCCCGGCAGCAGATAGTCGCCGTTCCAGTCGATGGCGTCGCGCGCCGCCGTGTTGCCCGTCGCGATGTCGGCGATACGTCCGTCTTCGTGACGCATGACGCCGGTGAAGGTTTCATCGCGCGTGACGATTCGCGCGTTCCTGATGAGCATGTCCGTAGTATTCCGTTGCGCTTGCATTGTTGTTCGGGCTGACTGGATGGCGGTCGCGAGAGCATTACAATCGAACCGTGATATTCAGGCGATGCGAATGAAAGCCCCATCTGAATCGAATGATAAAACGGCAGAGGCGATTGCTGCGGATAGCAGTCCGCGCGTGGCGCTGTACTATGCGCCGCCCGCCTCGTCCGCGTGGTGGCAGGAAGGCTGCGAATGGCTGGGCCGCGATGCGGAAAGCGGCCGCGAAACGCACGCGGCCATGCACGCGTGGACCGGGTCGCCGCGTCGCTATGGCTGGCACGCGACCATCGTTGCGCCGTTTCGATGCGCAGCGGGCGTCACGCTGGCGGACGTGCAGGCGGCGGCTCGCGCGTGGGCGAACGGAATCGTCCGCTTCGATATGCCGGTGCGCATCGCGCAGATGAATGGCTTCGTTGCGCTGCGCGCCGCGCACGACGATGACGACGCCCGCATGCGAACCATTGCGGCAAGCGCGCTGCGGGCCATCGCACCGTTGCAGGCGAAGCCTTGGGTCGAAAGCATCGAGCGGCGCATTCACGCCGGCATGAGCGCACGCCAGATCGCGCTGCTGCGTGAATGGGGCTATCCCTATGTGCTCGATGAGTACCGCTTCCACATGACTCTGTCCGATTCACTCGATGACGCGAACGCGCGCACGTCGATCGCGTCGCACTGGGCGCCGCGCATCGCGCGACTCGGGCCGCTTCCCGTTCATGGCGCGGCGTTGTTCATCGAGCCGGAACCGGGCGCACCGTTCGCACTATCGCAGCGTCTGCCCTTCAATATCGCACAGGACGAGGCATGAACCAGCTCGACAGCGCAAGACTGATCTACGTAATGGGCCCATCAGGCGCGGGCAAGGACGCGTTGCTGGCATTCGCACGCGAGCGCGTCGGTGCGAGCGTGATGTTCGCGCATCGCTATATCACGCGGGCATCCGGCGATGGCGAGAACCACATCGCGCTTACGCACGACGAATTCGCGACGCGCGTCGAACACGGCCTCTTCGCCATGCATTGGGAGAGCCTCGGCTTGCGCTATGGCGTCGGCATCGAGCTGGATGCGTGGCTTGCGCGCGGCGTGCCGGTCGTCGTGAACGGCTCGCGACAACATGCCCACGTGGCCCTCGCACGTTATCCCGATGCGCGCTTCGTTCATATCGATGCCGCGCCTGCCGTGCTGGCCGCACGGCTCGCACGGCGCGGACGTGAAGACGCACGGCAAATCGAAGCGCGGCTGGCGCGCAAACCGTCGCTGGAAGTGCCCGCTGGCGCGCGCATCGTTCGTATCGACAATTCGGGCTTGCTTGCAGATGCCGGCTCGCGCTTTCTCGGCGTCGTCGAAGAAGCGGCGCAACGACCGCGCGTGTAAGAAAGGCGTGTCCGGCACGCTGTCTCATGCGCCGATAGAATGGGCGAATGCCCAAGCCACCCATGAACTCGCCGCGGCACGAGCACCCCTTGCCGCTTCATACGCCCAGTACCGCATCGCTGGCGACAGCCGCCGCCATCGCGCTGATAGCGTGGCTCGCCATCGCAGCGCAGATGGACCTCAGCATCGCGCGTTCGCTCGGTCGCGGCCTGACCGTGATCGAAGGCCTCGCGCGCATGAGCAGCTATCTGACGAACCTGACCGTGCTGCTGACGGCGCTCTGCTTTACGTGCGTCGCCACACGGGCGCAAGCGCCCATCGCGCGCTTCTTTCGTCAGCCGACTGTCGTGACTGCGGTCGTGGTGTATATCGTGTTCGTCGGCATCGCGTATAACGCACTGCTGCGTTTCTGGTGGACGCCGTCGGGGTATCGCGCGTTCGTCAACGAGATGCTGCATACCGTCGTGCCCTTGCTTGCTGCGCTTTACTGGCTGTTATTCGTGCCGCGCTTTCATCTTTCATGGCGACGCTGTGCACTCTGGCTCGTCTATCCGCTGTGCTATCTGTTCATCACGCTATGGCGCGGCAGTGCGTCGGCGTTCTATCCGTACTGGTTCATCAACGTCGCCGAGCTGGGCTACGAACGGGTCTTCTTCAACGCGACGCTGCTCATCGTCGCGTTCCTCGTGCTGATGAGCGTGTTTCTCGTCATCAATCACCGGCGCGAGGACTTGAGCGTGCCCGATCCGGAAGTCGAATCCGACGACATGGCGGATTCGGGCGCACCGCGTTGAACCGCGCTCAGGCGTCTTTCGTATCGAACATCAGCAGATCGACGCCGGCCTGCGCGAAGTTCGCGAGATCGGCGGCAGTCGCCTGACCTTCGGGCGATGCAAGCGCGGACTTGATGGCGTCGAGCGAATCGAACTCCAGCAGCGCGACGAGATGATACGGCGACTCGCCTTGCGGCACGGCCACCGGCCCGCTGCTCACCCGATAGCTTCTCAGCCCGGGCATTTTCTTCGCAAGCGGCGCGTGCGTCGATGTGTAGTGGGTGTCGAACGCCTGGCTGTCGGACGGAGTTTTATAGAGCGCTACAAGCTGGGCCATCGTTGTCTCCTCGGGGCGGTGGTCATTGCTTTTCCAACTGCAGATAAAGGCGTTGCACGTTCTGCGGCTGTGCAATCGCATAGAGCTTGTAGCCGCTGAATTCGGGCGTCTGGATCGAATGCATGGCATCGGTCAGGCCGACGCCGTCCTTATAGGCACGCTTCACCGACGCATCCAGTTGACGCAGATAGACGCCTGTTTGCATGATGTCGTCGCCGTCGAGGGGCGACCCAAATGCGGGAACCACGGTCTTGAGATCGAGTGCGCGAAGATTTTCCAGTGCGCCAAGCCAGCCCGGAATCTGCTCGTTGCGCAGCTCGGGAATGCGGCCATTGGAGACGAGACTGCCTGCGAACAACACGCCCGTCTGCGTATCGAGGACCGCGAGATCGCCCGGCGTGCTGGCGGGGCCGAAGTGCAGCAATTGCAGCTTGCGTCCGCCGCTGTCGATCTCCGTCGTGCCATCTATCGTGCGATCCGGGACCGTCACGCGAGAACCGGCCATCTCGTCTTCGCCCAGCGTCTTGCGCAAGTTCGCAAGACAGATCGAGCATCGCTCGCGAATCAGTTGCGCGGTGCGAACGTGCGCCAGTATGGGCACGTCGCGATCGCGAAACGCACCCGCGCCGAACACGAATTCCGGCGCCTGATGCGTGATGATGACGAGTCTGACCGGCAAGGGCGTGACTTTGCGGATGGCTTCGATCATCGCGCGGCCATAGCGATACGACGGCCCCGTGTCGATCACCGTTACGCCGCTCGTCCCCACGATGAACCCGTTATTCGCGACGACGCCATGATTCGCGGGCGCAACGGCGTCGCCCGTGCCGATGAACGCATACACGCCCGGCGCGATGGCGACCGGTGCGGGCATGCCCGCGAGCGCGGCCATCGCAGCATGCGCGAACGCGAAAAGAAGCGCAGCGATCGCGGCCCTCATTTCATGGCCGACGTTTGCGGACCCGACTGCGCATCGATTGCGACGGCGCTTTCGAACGTCTTGTTCTTCGTATCCTCGATATGCGCCTTCAGTTCGCCATTTCCGTTGGGCAAGAAATAGAAGCGGAAATTCGGGTTCTCGCTGATCGAGAAGTTGACGTTCGCGGTCATCACCGGCTTGTCCGCATACGTAATGGCCACCTTGCGGATGAAATAGGCGGTCGCGTAGTTTCGCGTGACCTGATTCATCGCCATGCCCGTTCGGTTAGGGTGCCGAACCATTACTTGGGCAAGCTCGGGCTTGCCGCCTGCGGGTTTGCCTTCGGCTTGCAGACGCACCGCGCCCGCTGAGCGTTCGGCGGCGTCCTCGTCCTTGTCGGCGGGAGCGGAACAGCCGCCCGATGCCTTCACGAAACGCACGGCGCTATAGAGATGGCCGTCGTTGGTCTCGGCTATCACGCGCATGAACGTGTAGTCTTCGACGCGAACGCGCGTCTCGATACTCGCGAGGCCCGACTCCGGCGTGAATTCGAAAGAGCCCGCATACGGCTCCGGGTTTTCGTCGATGAAAAGATAGACCTTGCTGATGTAACGCGCCGGCGTTTGCGGAAATTGAGCGTTGATCGCGATGGGCACCACGGCGGCATCCGCTGCACGCGCGGGCGCATCGAGCTTGATGACCGCATCGCCATGCGCATCGATCGTGCGGCCCTTGAAGGCGCCTTCCTTGAAATCGAGCCAGCGCGCGACCTTGTCGGGATCGTCGTCGGGTGATGCGGCTTGCGTTACGCACGGCGCAAGCGATGCAAGCACAACCGTGAACGCTGCAACACGCTTCCTCAACATGATGTCCTCCTGTGCCGCTACTTCTCCCATTCCAGCTCCGCATAAGCCGCTGTCACGTTGCGGCGATGATAGACGTCGTACAGGAGCCACTTGTCCCGCTGATCGACGCCTACCGTGTCCACGGCTTGCTGAATGGTATCGCCCCGCTTGATGGCCGCTCGCACGTCGCGCGCCAGTTCCGCGAGGTACTGCTCTTCCGCTTCGATGGACTGAGGCCAGGGGGCATCGAGCGGGCCGTGCCCCGGCACCACATGACGCGGATTCATCTGCTTAATGCGAGCTATATCGTCGAGCCAGCCAACGACACTGCCATCTACCACCGGTATGCATCCGACGAAAAGAAGATCGCCTAGCCATAGCGTTCCGCTCTTCTCATCGTATACCGTGATGTCGTTGTTCGTATGCGCTGTTTTCCATGTTTGCAGCGTCAACGTGCGGCCGCCGAGATCGAGGGAGGCGCTTCCATCCACCGTCAGCGTCGGCGGAACGATCTCGCTTCCATCTGCCGCCGCTCCGAGTTCGCGATTTAGCGCGCGAAGATAATTGTCGCCGCGCGCCGCCTCGGCTTGCGGGAGCTTCACGCTGCCGACGAATTGCGCGTGCTCGTCCTTGAATGCCCCATTGCCGAAGATATGATCCGGGTGCATGTGTGTATTGATGACATAGCACACAGGCAAGGGCGTGACCGCGCGGATCGCCGCGCGAAGCTGCCGGCCTTCGGCGAGCGTGCCGCCCGTGTCGATCACCGCGACACAGCGCGCACCGACGATGAATCCCACGTTAGCGATATCGCCGCCGTTAGCGGGCGTCGCGACATCGTCGTGTCCGCGATGCACATAGTTGCCCGGCGCGATCTGCTGCACCGCGAACGCCGATGCGGCATGCGCTTTCATCGAACCGCATAGCGCGAGAAGAACCAGCGCGCGCAGCATCGACGACACGGTCATCGAATGCTTTCCGCATCGGCAAGACGCTTCGGACGCAACAAGCCGAACTCCGCGTACTCCCGCTCGAGAAACGGCTCGGCGTGTTCGAGAAGAAAGCGTCGAAACGCGAGACACGTCGGCGACAACTGTTTGGTGCGCGAATGCACGAGCTGCCACGTTCTTTCGACCGGCGTGCCGTTCACATCCAGCACGGCGATCTCCCCGGTACGCAATTCGAGCGCAAGCGTATGCAGCGAAATAAGGCTCACGCCCATGCCTGCCATCACGGCCTGCTTGATGGTTTCGTTGCTTCCGAGCGTCACGCTGCGTGAAGGCACGAAGAGATTCTGCTTGAATACATGTTCCGATACGGCGCGCGTGCCGGACCCCGGCTCGCGCAACAAGAAGGTATCGCCGGCAAGCTCCTGCAAGTCGAAGCGCCGCGCATGCCGTAACGGATGCGACAGCGGCGCAACGATGACATGCGGATGCCATGCAAGCGGCTCGGCCGTCGTTCCAAGCTCGGGCGGCGGCCGGCCCATGATGGCGAGATCCGTCGCATTGTCCTGCAGCAGCCTGAGCAAGGTCTCGCGATTGCCGACCGAGAAACGCACATCGACCTTCGGGTATTGCCGCGAATAAAGCGCAAGCAGCTTCGGCGCGAAGTAAGTGGCCGAACTCACGATGCTGACCGCAATCGATCCGCTATCGGCTTGTCTGAGCGACATCATCGCGTCTTCGGCGTCCTTGATTTCACCGAGAATGCGGCTGGCATGATGTTGCAATCGCTCGCCCGCTTCTGTCAGTGCAAGCCGACGCGCGACGCGTTCGAATAGCGGCAAACCCACCGCGTCTTCGAGTTGCTTGATCTGCATCGATACCGCTGGCTGCGTGAGATGCAGTTCTTCAGCGGCACGCGCAAAACTCGGGCACCGCGCGGTAATCACGAAGATCTGAAGCTGACGCAGCGTAAGGGAACGGATGAAGTTCATACGCGCGATGCGGCATCGAACCGCTTACCGGCTCGCACGCGGCGCATTTCCCGTCTTCACGGGCGCACCTTGGGGCGGCGGCGAGATATTCTTGAGCGCACCCTGGAATGCAATGGTCTCCTTCTGCATCGGATGCGCAAAGTCGTTGCCCGCGCCCGGAACTTCGGTTCGAATGAGGAGGACGCGGCCCGGCACGTCATCGGAAATGACGAACGTATAGCGTTTGCCGACATATTGCGCGAAGCGGTCTGCGTTTGGATCGTTGAGGTACGGCTGAATCACGATCTGCCGCGCATTGACGTTCTTGCTGTTCTTGAGACCGAGCGCCTCCGCTGAAACCGGCGTGATCGCGGGGCTTGCGGCGAGCGCCAGGCGTACGCGCTGCTGAAAATAGCGCTTCTGTCCGCCCGTCAACTGCTGCATCTCGGTGATGTCGTGTTCCAGAAAATAGATGATGACGGGATTGCATGGCAAGCCGCCCGGAACGTCGACGTTGCCCGTGCGATCCGTCAGCCTTGCATCGTTCTTTGCATTGCCGGGGCTAGTCACGATCACGCGCACCGTATCGCTGACTTTGACCGGCGGGCCCGAATAGTCGACCGCGTAATCCAGCTCCGTCATCGGTTCGATGCCGGTCATGTGCGGCTGCATGAAGAGCATGCGCTCGGCCGGCGCAATGTCCGGACTCGGCGCGGACGCGGGCGGCGCATCCGCTGCGAATACGTTCGTCACCGCGACGACAGCGAGCGCGCACGCCGCGACCAGCGCGCGAAGCCTTGCATGTGCGGCGTTCATTGCACTTGCGCCGGTTGCATCGGCTGTAGCGGCAGCAAGGGGACTTGATAGCTAGTGAGAATCTGATCGATCTTCGGCTGATTGGAAGCAATCCAGCCATCGACCTTGTCGCGCCACGCCTTCTCGCCATAGCGCACGCCCATCGAGATTTCGAAATCGAAGCGGATGCCCGGCTGCGGCGGAAAGGCCACGAGCCGCACCTTGTTATCCGAGCGATTCACGAAATAGCCCGCGATGGGACCCCACACGAACGCGGCATCGACATTGCCGCGTGTGAGATCGCGTTCGATCAGCTCGCCGGGAAAAGCTTCCGGGTCGCCGCTTTGCCCTTGATACGACACAGCCTGATCGATGAGATTATTTCGCAGCAGCCAATCCACTGCGGGACTCTTGACGAAGATTCCGAGCTTCATCTTCTTGAGCTGATCGGGCGGCAAGTTGACGAGGTCCGCCGGCGTCTTGATGCTCGCGTACTCGGGCCGGTTCGGAAGCACCATCGCGTAGGTGGAATGCAGATAGGGCCGCGTTGTGGAGGTCAGCTCATAGCCTTTGGGCACGCCGATGATCAGGTCGCACTTGAAGCGTTCGGTATCGGGCACCTTCTGGCGCAGCGTATTGCGCACGAAGCCCATGCGCTGCGGATAGTACGTGTATTCGAGTTTATAGCCGAAGTCACTCGCCATCTGGCTCGCGATCTTGTTCTCGTAGCCTTCGCCCTTGTCGTTGGAGAGCGGCATGTTGTTCGGATCGGCGCATACGCGCAATACGCCGTCTGCGCCGTCGTTGTTCGGCAGGTCCGGCGGCGGACCGCCTGCGCCCTGTGCATATGCCGCATGCGCGGCAAGCGCCGTGAGGCAGGCGGTCAGGAACCGCAACGATCGTAACAATGCGCCGCTGGCAGGACGGTGATGCATGAAGCCTCCGGGAGTGAACGCGGTCATCGAACGTCGACGTGCTTACTTCGCATCTATCGCCTGCAAGTCGCCCGGATTGATCTTGCCGTCTGAACGTCCCTTTAGATACGCGTAAAGATTCTCCCAATTCTTTTGCATCATCTGGCTTGCGCTGAAGTCGGGCATACCCTTATCCACGCGCCCGCCGAATACGGTGCGATGAAACTCATTCTTGTCGAGCGTCTTCAATGCATCGACCAGCGACGGGCCGACCATGCCTTCCTGCTTTGCGCCGTGACAGCGTTCGCACGCGAGCGCGCGCCATGTACGCCAGCCCTGCAGCGTATCGTTGTCGACCTTGTTGCCGTCGACGACCTTGTACGCCACCTGTTTCATCTGCCCCGAATCGGTCTGGGCAAACGAAACGGACGACGCAGCGAGCGCCAGCGAAAGCAGCAAGAGTGATCGGCCTTTCATGCGTCTGTCTCCATGAATATGATTTTTGTGCGCGGCGGCGCGTCTTGCCGCCGCGCGATACCACTACGTTAAGGACGCTGCATCAACCACCGGGAATGGCGAACACGAACAGCGTGCCGCCGAGCGCCGTGTACTTGGCCAGTTCCTTATAGCCACCGACCGCGCCCAGGCCTTCCGTCGACTTCTCGAGACCCGCCGCCATGCCGATGCCGGCCCAGCCGCCAATGCCCGAATAGACGCCGACGTATTGCTTGCCCTGATACTGATACGTGAACACGTTGCCGATGATCCCGGACGGCGTCTTGAACTTCCAAAGCTCCTTGCCGTCCTTGATGCGAACCGCCTTGATGTAGCCTTCGAGCGTGCCGTAGAACACGATGCCGCCTGCCGTTGCGAGCGCACCGGACCACACCGAGAACCGCTCCGGCTTGGACCATGTGATCTTGCCCTTGGCTGCATCCCACGCGATGAAGTTGCCCATCGAACCCTTCTCGTTCGGGCCCGGATACATCGACAGCGTTGCGCCGACGAACGGCTGACCCGACACGTAGTCCACCTGGAACGGCTCGTAATCCATGCAGACGTGATTGGTCGGCACGAGGAAGAGACTCGTGTTCGGATCGAATGCGGCGGGCTGCTGATCCTTCGATCCAAGGGCTGCGGGACAGATGCCTTTTACGTTGACATCGGGGCCTGCCTTCTGCGTCGAATAGGTTGCATTGCGAATCGGCAGGCCGCTCTTCAGGTCCACGCTATCGGCCCAGTTCACAGCGGGGTCGTATTTCTGCGCGACGAGCAGTTCACCCGTTTCACGATTCAACGTGTAGCCGAACCCATTGCGGTCGAAGTGAACGATAGCGGGCACTTTCTTGCCGCCGATGTTCAGGTCCGACAGGATCATCTCGTTGACGCCGTCATAGTCCCATTCGTCGTGCGGCGTCATCTGATAGACCCACTTCGCCTTGCCCGTATTCAGATCACGCGCGAAGATCGACATGGACCACTTGTTGTCGCCGGGGCGCTGAGTCGGATTCCAGGTGCCTGGATTGCCGGTGCCGTAGTAGACAAGGTTGAGTTTCGGATCCCATGCGTACCAGCCCCATGTGGTGCCGCCGCCGTATTTCCACTGATCGCCTTGCCAGCTCTTGAGCGATGAGTCCGCTCCGATCGGCGTCATCTTTCCGTCGGTCCAGGTCATGGTTTGCTGCGGGTCGAGCAGCATTTCATCGTCGGGACCGGTGCTATAGGCCTTCCAGACTTCCTTGCCGTCCTTGATGTTGTAGGCGATGAGCCGCCCGCGCACGCCGAACTCGCCGCCGGAGATGCCTGTCAGGACCTTGTCGCCGAATACGTGTGGTGCGTTCGTATTGGTTTCGCCCTTCTTGGCGTCGCCGTTCTGAGCGGACCATACGACGTCGCCGGTCTTGGCATCGAGTGCGACGAGTTTGGTGTCGGCCTGCTGGAGGAAGATCTTGCCGTCGCCATAGGCGAGACCGCGATTGACGGTGTCGCAACACATCACCGAGATGACTTGCTGATCCTGTTTCGGCTGGTACTGCCAGATGAAGGTCTGGTCTTTCAGATTGATGGCGATGACCTTGTTCGGGAACGGCGAGTGGATGTACATCGTTTCGCCGATGACGAGCGGCGAACCTTCGTGACCGCGCAGCACGCCGGTCGACATGGTCCAGGCGACCTGTAGTTTGCCGACGTTGCTTTCGTTGATCTGCTTGAGCGTGCTATAGCGGTGATTTGAGTAATCGCCCGCTTGCGCCGCCCAGTTCGAGGGGTTCTTGATGAGGCTGTCGAGTTGCGGATCGGCCTGCGCCACATAGGAATTCAAGCCTGCCGTCGCGACCACCGCCAGTCCAAGAACCAGGGTGCGTAAGTTCATGTCTCCTCCAGAATGATGATGCTTCCGACCCACGGATGACCACGCTACCGGCTTGCATCGTGCGCGCCTTCTGGATGCAGGTAACGCGTTGCGCTTTGCCCGGTTCTTTGCCGGACGCTTGCGTATCGGGGCGAATTGCATATTCCATGCCGGTTTGTTGCGCTCTTTATGTGCAGAGCGATCGTGCGTAACGGTTCTTTGTTTGATGGCCGTGCGCGCCGGTGGCGTGAGACATACTGTGTCAAATCCGCGAATTTCTTTGCTTTTGTTCTGTGCTGTGGGGCTTTTTGTTTCTGACGCGTTGCAGCAGGGTTTTCGTTGCTGCGTTGGGCGGCGGGCGTGCATACTGGACGTGTGTGTTCTATTGCCAAGCGAGGCATCGCCATGAGTTCTACGGAGAAGGTTTATACCGACGACGAAGTGCAGCAGCGGCTTACGGGATCGCTTTCGCACTGGTATCTCGAGGATGGATGGCTAAGGCGCAAGTTCAGAACCGAAGGATGGAAAGGGACGCTCATGGTCGTGAATACCGTCGGGCATCTGGCCGAAGCGGCCTGGCATCATCCGGATTTGACGGTTTCCTACGCGTTTGTTGTCGTCAAGCTCAAGACTCATTCTGCTAAGGGAATTACCGATAAAGACTTTGCGCTTGCTTCGAAGATCGAAGAGGTCGTGCAGTGGCAGCCTTCGCGGGAAGGCGGGCCGCTCGAAGGGACCCCTTCCGGGGATCAGCGGTTTCGGTATATCAAGTACGATTGATTTCTTTTTGCCCCTGGGCGGGCGGGCTTTTATTTCTTCTTCGGTTTTTCGTGTCGGTCTATTGGCGCGCCCCTCCCCGGGGCGGGGGTCACTTTCTTGGCTGTCGGCCAGAGTTGGCGCTTTAGCGCCTTACTCTGGTCCCATGCAAAGAAAGTAACCAAAGAAAGCAGCTTTTTTTTGAACCGCACGATGCACTGACTTGTGTGGCCACTCCGTAGAACATCCGTGGCACTCAGCTTGAAACAGCCTTGAATCACCTTGCACGCCCGCTGAGCGCCACGTCCTCCGAGCCCCTTGGCTCGATAAAACCAACTGCTTGCAAACGCCCACGGTACTGCGCGCTCAAAATGAGTCGAATGACTCCGCATGATTACCTTCAAATGCGGTTACACGCCTTTCACCATCTTTCCCTCGCCTTGCCTCGCCTCGACTTCGCTTTGCTTTGCCGTGCCTTCTCGCGCCGGTTGGGGGGGCGCGTGGTGCTTGTTGTGCGTTCGGTGTTAACGAGCCAAGGGGCTCGGAGGACGTTAGTAGTCAGCGGGCGCGGAAGGTGATTCAAGGCTCTTTCAAGCTGAGTGCCACCGATGTTCTACGGAGTGGCCACACAAGTTAGTGCATCGTGCGGTTCAGAAAAAAGCTGCTTTCTTTGGTTACTTTCTTTGCAGCGGTGTATAGACCGGAGACATGGGTAACACCTGTTCCAGGACATAGGTAACACTTCGGACGAATGGTTCGTCCGG
>Ga0153921_1000188_pt1 | contig 44893 bp, 37 predicted proteins | sample TSNJ005MetaG_FD_104691 | JGI IMG/M metagenome (GOLD analysis project Ga0153921, IMG submission 104691) | Attine ant fungus gardens microbial communities from New Jersey, USA - TSNJ005 MetaG | ecosystem: Host-associated > Fungi > Mycelium > Unclassified | place: USA: New Jersey, Brendon T. Byrne... | reverse complement strand
AAGCTCAGGTTCAGCTTGGCCAGGTCCAACTGCGCCTGGATCCCGGCGACGGCGGCGCGCGATTCCTGGGCGGCGGTGGTGCGCGAGTCGGCCAGTTCGGCGGAGATCGCATTGCTCTGGCGCAGGCGTTCGCCGCGCTGGGCTTCATTGTCGCTGCGCGAGGCGGCGGCTTTGGTTTGGGCCAGCTGGGCTTCGAGGCGGCGCACTTCAGCCTGGAACGGACGCGGGTCGATCTGGAACAGCAGGTCGCCTTTCTTCACCAGGGCGCCTTCGATGAAGGCCACCTGATCGATCTGGCCCGAGACACGTGGACGAATCTGCACGGTTTCCGGTGCTTCCAGGCGACCGGTGAATTCGTCCCACTCGTTGACCGGTTGCTCCAGCACCTTCGCCACGCTGACTTTTGCAGGTGGCATGGCGGCCGCTTGTTCCGGGGTCTTGCCGCATGCGCTCATCACCACCACGGCCAAAATCGCCAGGGGAAAGCGCAAATGTTTGAGTGACTGTTCCATGAGGTGCATCCGCCAATGTATTTGAGATGGGCGGATCATGCGCGGCGCTGTGCTATGTCACGAATCGAATGAAGCAAAGGTAACTATCATTCGGAATGATATAAGCGCGAGATTAGCCCTCTAGCATGGGGGTTTCGTTAGGGTGCTATCAATGGGCTTGATGACAAAACACTATTGCGTGCGGTGCAACTCAGGATTTTCCGGGGGGTAGATTTCGGTGTTCCGTGCAGCGTGCGCATGAAAGCGCTAAAAATAAAGGCCCGTTCCTGGCGATGGTCTGCGCGGCCCTGGTGACAGTCGGCTGGGTGACGGTCGCTGATAGGCTCATGCAGTGTTATCTCGCGGTCTGGTTCAGGCAGAGTCACCCAGCGCGGGTTTTATCGACTGGGCTCGTAGCGTGAGTGAGTCACCGTGAGGTTTGATTCCAATTTTCCGACAGCGGAATGTTATCAATTGCTACCTGCCGGACTGTGCGAGACGGTCATCCCCAGGCGCGCCTGTTGCCGTAGTCCACTTGGGCGCGCCGTGCGTCATCGTGCGTCACCTGGGCTGTCAGTGCGAAATTGTGGACAGGGCCGTGCAGCCCGGAAAATCGACTCCAGTTGCCAGGTATCTGTCGAGCACGCCCGTGCTTCGAGGCTTGGCTGACGACGCGTACTTAAACTGGAGCAAGACATGATTCAATACCTCAAGACTGCCAAACCGGTGGCTGCACAGGCCGAGATCGCGAGCCAGGTTCGTGATGTGGTGGCTGACATCATTGCCAACGTCGGTCGCCAGGGGGATGCCGCCGTCCGTGAGTATTCCCGGCAGTTCGATCAGTGGGACCCGGTCAGCTTTCGTCTGACCGATGAGGAAATTGCCGCCTGCGTCGCCAGCCTCTCGGCGCAAGAGATCGGCGATATCACCTTTGCCCAGGAGCAGGTGCGCCGCTTTGCGCAGGTGCAAAAGGCTGCGCTGGTGGATGTCGAGGTCGAGACTCTGCCGGGCGTGATCCTGGGGCACAAGAACATTCCGGTGAACTCGGTGGGCTGCTATATCCCCGGCGGCAAATACCCGCTGTTGGCGTCGGCGCATATGAGTGTGTTGACCGCCAAGGTCGCCGGCGTCAAGCGCGTGGTGGCCGTGGCGCCGCCGTTCGATGGCCGCCCGCATCCGGCCATCGTCACGGCGATGCACCTGGCAGGCGCTGACGAGATCTACTGCCTCGGCGGGGTGCAGGCCATTGCCGCGCTTGCCTTGGGCACCGACACGTTTGCGCCGGTCGACATGGTCGTGGGCCCCGGTAACGCGTATGTGGCAGAAGCCAAGCGCCAGTTGTACGGCAAGATCGGTATCGACCTGATCGCCGGCCCCACCGAAACCCTGGTTATCGCTGACGAAACCTCCGATGCAGAACTGGTGGTCGCCGACCTGCTGGGGCAAGCAGAGCATGGCGTGAACTCTCCGGCGGTGTTCCTGACCAACTGCCGTGCACTCGCCGAGGCGATTCCAGCCGAGATCGAGCGCCAACTGGCGGTCCTGCCGACGGCCGGGGTGGCTGCCATCGCCTGGCGTGACTACGGTGAAATCATCCTCTGTGACAGTGTTGAAGAACTGGTGGAGGAGGCCGATCGCATCGCCTCCGAGCATGTCCAGGTCATGACCCGTGATCCGTTGTATTTCCTCGAGCACATGACCAATTACGGCGCGCTGTTCCTCGGGGAGCGCACCAACGTCTCGTATGGCGATAAAGTCATTGGCACCAACCACACCCTGCCGACCACCAAAGCTGCGCGGTACACCGGCGGGTTGTGGGTGGGCAAGTTCATCAAGACCTGTACGTACCAGCGCGTGCTGACGGATGAGGCCTCGGTGCTGGTGGGCGAGTACTGCTCGCGACTCTGCGCGATGGAAGGGTTTGCCGGCCACAAGGAGCAGGCGGATATCCGCATCCGTCGCTACAAGACCACCGCTTGAGTCACGCCCTGCTGCCCGCAATGGGCAGCAGGGCGGCGTTGCTTCTAGTCCTGCCCACCCCAGACAATCGCCGCATTGTCTCCCGTCATGTACTCGCGCACCTCCACCGGCAGTGACAGGTCGGCGGGCAGCAGCACTGTTGCCGCGCGCAGGTGCCGTTTGCGAATCAGGCCTTTTTCCACATAGTTCAACGTCAGCCGGGTGGAGAAGGGCTGGCGATAGGACGATGACGCCACCCCGGTGACCAGCCCATGCAGAAAGCGTATGGGCCGCCGGTGCTGCGGCGTGAGGATCGAGAAAGTGATTTCGTTGCGCTGCTTGCCCTCGAAATCCACCATGAACAACCGGTCGCCCAGCAACAGGCAGAAACCGTGATAGGTGAACGAGTAGCCGGTCTTGCCGCTGCCATCCTGCAATGGGAAGCGCTCGACGGTCACGTACTGCACCATCGTGTCCGCGCGGTAGAGGCACGTCACCGAGCGCAGGATCCGGCCTTTATAGATCGACGAGTTGTGGTAGCGGTAATACACGCCCAGGTAGTCGTCCAGCGCGTGCGCCGAAGCCTTGGCCAGTGGCAGGAAATGATTGAACTGCGCGGAGGCACGCAGCCCAATCGGCAGCTCGTTTTCAAACCCTTCGTAGAACTGCTTGAAGTCGGCCGGGGGACGAAACAGGTCCTCGGCTTCCATCATGAAATAGCGCGCGATTTTCTGCAGGATCTTCTGCGACGGCACATGCTGGCCGGCCAGGTACTTATTGAACTGCTGGCGGTTCACATCGATCTTGCGGCACATGTCAGCGACTGACCGGCACGACTCCACCAGCGTGGCGAGGTTTCTCTGCACGTTGCCTTGCAGGTCATTGCGCACTTGATGGCGCTCTCCATGGGAGGGGGCGATTACAACTGACATGGGGGCGTGGATCTCCTCGCAAGCGGCTTTTTTAGTTTTTTTTCGGGCAGCGGATCAGGCGTGAGCTGCATGCCGAGCATGCTAGATAGTCTGCAACCGAGCGTCCAGCACGCACTTGCCGGACTGTCGCTGCTGCACATGTGCGTCGGTCTGCGTCACACCACAGCCATCTGCGAAATTGAGCCGCGCGCACGATCTCTCGATACTCGAAACGTCCACGTGGCCTGCTCGCCGGCAGTCCATGAGCGCGTGCATGTCAGCCATCAAGAGCGACCTTCCACGTGGGGCACCTTGCAACATCACTGTCTAAATACTGATGGCTAGCGGCCATTAATTCCAATAACGAAGGGGCCTCAGCCCCTCGACAGGTGATCCATGTTATCGAGCAAACGCGACAACTCCCTGGTTACGCCCAGAATCAAGAAAGCGCGAATGGCCACGTTCGCGGGCTTCATGATCATGGGGGCGCTGTTTTACACCTGGTCGGTCGGGGTGAGCGCGTTTCGAAACCATTTAGGCATGGAGGGAAGCCTCGGCGACCTGAACTTCGGCATGGTCGCCCTGGGGATTGCCATCGGCGGCACCTTCGGTGCATTCATCGTCGGGTATTTCGTCGACCGTTTCGGCCCACGGACCGTGATCCGCACCACCTTGCTGGCCTATCCACTCTCGCTCATCGCCCTGGGGTTCGCCTCGCAATACACCTTCGCGCTGATGTTCGGATGCCTGTTGGGCGCCTTGCGCGGGTCGGTCGATACGGCCCTGAATGCGCACGGTGTGCAGGTCGAACGGTTCTATCAACGCTCCATCATGTCGGCGTTTCATGCGTACTTTTCGTTGGGCGGCTTTCTGTTTGGAATCCTGGCCAGCTACCTCGCCGGCTTTTCTTCCGACAGCGCGATTATTCCCTTCACGGTGGCCGGCGTTTCGCTGGCGCTGCTGAGCCTGCTGACCAGCCAGTTCATGCTCGGCAAGGACGAGCTGCTGCCGGTCAACCACGAACCGACTCGCAGCGCCGCCGCGCCCACCGCGCGTAACTGGAAAGTGCTGATGTTGATGGTGGCTTTCGGAGCGCTGCTGATTGCCGGGATGATCAGTGAAAGCTCGGTCAGCGACTGGGGCCAGGAGTTCCTGGTGCGCGAGACCGGCATGACCATCTCGACCGCCGGCCTGGCCATCAGCTTCTTTACCGGCGCCGGGTTTATCGCGCGCATGACCGGCGACTGGCTGGCCGAGCGTATCGGCGCGGCGGCGATGGTGTTCTGCTGCGGCGCGATCTCGATTGTCGGCATCTTCCTGGCAACCCTGAGCCACGCCCCGGTGATGGGCATGGCTGGCTTTGCCCTGCTGGGGCTCGGGCTCGCGTGTATCGCGCCGCTGATGCTGTCGGCGGCGGGGCGCAAGGACCCGGCCAACTCGGGCCGCAATGTCGGCATCGTCAACGGCATCGGATTTGGCGGCATGCTCGGTGGCCCGGCGGTCTATTCGTACCTGGTGAGCACCTACGGCATCGGCGCGCTGTTCTACATGCCGCTGGTGCTCATGAGCCTGATCGCGATCTTCGGCCCGCTGTTGATGCGAGTCAAACCCGGCGCCTCGGCGGCCCATCCAGCTGCATCCGCAGCTGCCAACAACAGCGAGGCGAAGATTTAAATGCAAGCCACTCCTGAAGTCATCGTGATCGGCAGCGGTGTCGGCGGCGCCATGACCGCCCGCCGCCTGGCCGAACACGGGGTGAACGTACTGATGCTCGAGCGTGGCGACTGGGTGCCGAAGGAAGCCGACAACTGGCGTGTGGCCTCGGTGTTCTTCGACAAGAAATACACCGCCCACGACACCTGGCTGGATGCCCAAGGCAAGCCGTTTCGCCCGAGCATCTACTACAACGTCGGCGGCTGTACCAAGTTCTATGGCGGCTCGATGATCCGCTACCGCGAGGGGGATTTCGAGGTGCTGCAGCACGAGGAGGGCGTGTCGCCGGCGTGGCCGGTCAGTTACGCCGAGTTCGAACCGTATTACACCCAGGCCGAGCAGATTTTCAAAGTGCACGGTGACGACCGCGACGATCCGTCGGCGCCGTGGCGCAGCAAGCCATATCCGTACCCTGCGGTGGCGTCGGCGCCTATCGTCGAGCACATGTGCAAGGACATGCGGGCGGCGGGCGCGCGCACCTCGGCGATGCCGTTGGCGGTCGATTATTCGGCTGACGGCCACTGCACCCTGTGCAAGACCTGCGACGGCTTTCCTTGCCGGATTTCGGCAAAAATGGAGGCAGAGACCGCACTGGTGCAGCCTGCGCTGGCAACGGGCAATGTGACCCTGCGTACCAACACCTTGGTCAAGCGGTTGCTGCTCAGCCAGGACGGCAAGCAGGTGACTGGGGTCGTGGTGGAAAGTGACGGCCAGACTGAAGTACTGACCGCCCGGCTCATCGTGGTCTCCTGTGGCGCCGTCAACAGTGCGGCCTTGCTGCTGCGGTCAGCGTGCGAAGCCGCGCCGAATGGCGTCGCGAACAGCTCGGACGTGGTTGGCCGTTACTACATGGCACACAACCAGACCGCATTGATGGGGTTGTCGCCGCGCCCCAACGACACGGTGTTCCAGAAAACCGTGTCGATGAACGAGTTCTACTTCGGCGCGCCGGATTATCCCTTCCCACTGGGCCATGCGCAGATGCTCGGCAAACTCCAGGGCGGGATGCTCTCGGCCAATGTGCCGTTCATGCCCAAGGTGGTCGGCGCCACCATGGCCAAGCACAGCATGGACTGGATTGCCTTCTCCGAAGACCTGCCGGACCCCGACAGTCGCATCCTGATCAAGGACGGCCAGATCCAGATGGCGATCCGCCGCAACAACCTGCGCCCCCACCGTCGGTTCATCAAGAAGATGGTGGCGCTGCTGCGTGCCAGCGGTTACCCGATCGTATTGACCAAGCCGTTGCTCAAGCACTCCACCTCTCACCAGTGCGGGACCGTGCGATTTGGTCGCGACCCGACGACCTCGGCCCTGGACATCTATTGCCGCAGCCATGACCACGCGAACCTGTTCGTGATCGATGCGTCATTCATGCCGTCGTCCGCCGCGGTCAACCCGGCCTTGACCATCGCCGCCCAGGCGCTGCGGGCTGCGGAACATATTCTCGCAACGGAATTCGGCATCACCTCTATCCGGCGGCCTGATGAACAACTGGCCGCGACACTCTCTCTTTACGCCATAGCAGGAGCGCAGCATGACTGATACGAAAACAAAAAAAATGACCGGTGGGCAAATCGTGGTCGAGTACCTTATCCGCGAGAAAGTGCCCTATGTCTTCGGGATCCCGGGGCATGGCAATACCGCGCTGCTGGACGCCTTTGTCGACCGCAAGGATGAGATCACCCTGGTGCCGGCCATGCACGAGCAAGGTGCGTCACACATGGCTGACGGCTTCTACCGCTCCAGCGGGCAAATCGCGGCCGTCTGCGCCTCCATCGGGCCGGGGGCGACCAATACCCTGACGGGGATCGCCACCGCGTTCGCCGACTCGCTGCCGCAACTGGTGATCAGCGGCGGTGTGCACACCTACATGCTGGGCAAAGGCGTGCTGCAGGAACTCGACCGTCCCCACGGCGATAACTTCCCGCGCATGGCGGAACCCGTGGTGAAGCGCTGGTGGCAACCGGGCACGGTGGCGCAGTTGCCCGGGGTGATGACCCAAGCATTCAACGTGATGCTCGAAGGGCGCCGTGGTCCTACCTTGATCAACCTGCCGCAGGACTTGCAGGCCGAATGTGCGGAAATCGAGTTGCCAGCGCCGCAGACGCACCGTGGCCACGGCCGCCTGCACGGTGACCCGGCCGACATCGCGCGTGCCGTGCACCTGCTGATGTCGGCGGAACGTCCGGTGATCATGGCAGGTGGCGGCGTGATCGCCGCGAACGCCAGTGACGACCTGGTCGCCATCGCCGAACACCTGGGCGCCGCGGTGACCACCTCGTTCATGGGCAAAGGCTCGATTCCCGAGGACCATCCGCTGTATGCCTGGCCGTGCGGCGACCTCGGCTCGATCCCCGGCAATGCGATGACCCGCGAGGCCGATGTGATCCTGGCCGTCGGTTGCCGCTTCAGTGATCGAATCACGTCCTCCTACCGGCCCGGCGTGACCTTCGATATTCCGAACAAGACCCAACTGATCCAGATCGATATCGATGGCTTTGAGCTGGGCAAGAACTACCCGGTGGAAGTCGGCATCGTCGGCGACGCCGGGCCGATCCTGCAGGCGCTGCTGGCCGCATTGCGTGACAGCGGGGCGGCGCGTGACTACAGCACCTCGCCGATGTTCCAGCGCCTGCAGCACCTGAAGGCCAAGTGGGAGGAACACCTGGCGCCGCTGCGTACCTGCAATCAGTCGCCGATGACGGTGTCCCAGGTGTTGTTCGAAGCGCGCAAGATCCTGCCGCGCAACACCATTGTCGTGACCGACTCCAGCAACCCGCAGAACCAGGTGTTCAACGAGTTTCCGGTGTATGGCCCCAAGCAGCACATCACGCCGGGTGGTTTCTCCGGGATCGGGTTTGCGCTGCCAGCCGCCATTGGCGCGAAGATGGGCGCGCCGAATCAGCCGGTGGTTGCCATTTGCGGGGACGGCGCGTTCCTGCAGACCGGCCAGGAGCTGGCGACGGCGGTGATGATGGGCGTACCGGCGATTTTCCTGATCATCAACAACGGTGGCTGGGGCGCGATCCGCAACCTGCAACTGAACATGTTCGGCGAGGACCGCGAAATCATCACCGATTTCCGCACCCCGGACGGCGCGTCCTGGTCGGCCAACATTGCCGATTTCGCCAAGTCGCTGGGCGCCGCCGCCGAGCGGGTGACCGACCCGCTGCAGATCGGCGCCGCAGTGGACCGCGCACTCGCGTCCAATCAGCCCTACGTGATCGAGGCGATCTGCTCGATCGAGCGCCCCTGGAGCAACATGCACCCCACCGGCTGGTGGGACATCACCGTGCCCGACTACCTGGGCGAGTATCGCGACGAGTATGTGAAGAACCGCGGTTTCTGATGCGCTGATGCCAACTCCCTGCGCTCATGGACGAGCGCGGGGCTTTATTCCAGAACCGATAGGGCCTGCGAAGTGACACCATTCAATCAACAGCGAGCGCTGCAATTCAGTGACCAGTTCGTCGAGTGTTACCTGGTCGAGAACGTAAAAGACTTTACCGTCGAGGCGGGCGTGGTGGTCAACCTCGATCACCGCCCCATGAGCATCGGCGGCCCGGTACCGAGTGTGGTGCCTGCGTGGAAATCCACCGTGCTGTTCAACGCCGTGGTCGCCGAGGCCGCGCGCATGGCGGTGTTCCGCGTGCGCAGCGAGGTCGACCTGGGCGGCATCGTGCTGGGGGAGTGGGACTGGTTTGGGAACCGCTTTGCCAAGTTTCCGCGCACCACGCCGTTGTACATCTCGCGCTACGACGAGATTGGCGCCGTGCGCCTGGACCCGTTTGCCTTCGCCAATCAGCGCGAGGCGGTGGTGGATGCACGCGAGTACACGATTCGCCTCAACCTGTGGTGGGCGCCGACCAACACCGACTGTTACTTGCACAATGAACACCCTTTTGTGGAAATTCATACCCAGATCCACGGGGCAGGGCGCATCCAGTTATTCCGCGAGCGCGACGCAAGCACGCTGTACCGGCAGATCAGCATGGCGCCGGGCTACACGCACGACCCCTTCACCCTTGTGGATAGCGAGGGCAGTCCTACCTATCCGTGGCATCGCTACTGGTCGGATTCGGATGCGATCTGGCTGGCAATCGAGTTTCATCCAAAAGGCTGAGGGGATGTCTATGAAACTGGCTGTAGTGACCTGGACACTCGGGCTCAGCGAGCCGCAAGCGGTGCTGGCCAAGGCGCTCGCGCTGGGGCTGGACGGCATCCAGTACTCAGGTGATCACCGCGACGCCTGCCCGGTAGACCTGCGCGAGCAGGCGCGTCGGGCAGGCATCACGATTCTTGCGGTCGACCCGATCAATGCCGGGCCGCAGCACAGCGCCGACGCCACGCAGGACCTGGCCGTGGATTATTACCGGAAGGTCATCGATTTCGCGGCCGAGCTGGGCAACGTGCCCGTGACCTTGCAAGGCCTGTCGCTGTGGACACGTAATTGCCCGGATGCTGCCTCGGCGTACGCGCGACTGCTGGCGTGCTGCAAAGTGATCGACGCCTATGCCCAACGCCGCGGCGTGCCCACCTTGTACGAGCCGTGCAACCATTTTGAATTGCCGTTGATCAATACGGCGCAGCAATGCCGGGAGCTGATCCGCGCGGTCGGCAGTGCCAACCTGCGCATGGTGCTGGACAGCTTCCACATGAACATCAATGAGCCCGACCCGGTGCAGACGCTGCGCGACTGCGCGCACTTCACCGCGATCTATCACATCTCGGATTCCGGACGAGGCGCTATCGGCACCGGGCACATCGACTTCGCCGCCCAGTACCAGGCATTGGTGGCCAACGGTTTCAGCGGCGATGTGTCCATCGAGCTGGTACTGCCGCATCTGCTTCCAGGGCAGCCGCCGACCAGCGAGCCCGACTGCCAGGCGCTGGATGCGCAGATACGTGCGAGTGCCCGCCAGTGGCGCGCTTACCAACCGTCAGCCGCTCAGGGCGTTGCGGCTGGCGGGTGAGGCCACCGGCAATATCGGCATGCGGGCTGCGTCAGCCTATCAACGGTTGACGTGGGCAAAACCGCGCGTGTTTGGGCCTTGAAGGCTTCGGCTGCCGACGGCCCACGGCAAGGACGCCAGGTCGAGACTGTTTGCGGTGCAGCGCTTTGTGGATTAAAACAGCCCCCCCGGGATGGTTTACTTCAAGGAGATCTGATGTCCGCAGCGACCGCGTCAACGTTCCAGGTATTTTTTCGCAGAGGGTTCAAGCACCTGCTTGAGCACTGGACACCGTTTACGGTGACGGTGATTTTTCTGGGCACAGGCTTTGGCATGCTCAGCCTTTACATCTACACCAAGGCCATTGGCCGCGCGGATATTTTCATGTCCACGCTGGATGCCAAGTCGGCTCTGCTGGTGTGGGTGCTCGTCGTGATGTTCATGATGACCCTGCAGTTGGCGGTGCTGATGGTGTCGGCGTGGTTGTATGGCATGTCGGTTTCATTGCTTTATAGCCGCCGCGACAGCACCCGATGCATTGCGTTGTGCCTGTTGGTGCCGTTGGTGGTCGGGTTCTCCACGTTCATGGCGTTGGCGTTTTACTGGAACGAAGACGTCGGCGCCGGGCAGGCCCTGCTGATTGTTTCGGGCATGACATTGCTGGCGCTGTTCGGCCTGAATCGGATCAGGCGGGTGCGGGTGCTGATCGCGCAAGGGGCGCCTCGAGGTCATCGGAAGTGGGTGTACGTCCCCCTTGCCATCATGCTGCTGTTTACCGTGGTCTCCGGGACATTGCCGACACTGTTGATCCTGGACAGCTATGTTGGCCAGGACGATGCCGCGGCGGTCAGGTTTGTCGCGCTGTTCTCGATTGGTTCCTTTGTGTTCAGCCTGATCCCGGCGCTGTTGTTTTTCGTGGTCAAGGGCAGCCTGTTGCGCCGGGTATCCACAGTGGCCGCATCGGTGGTGATGTTCTTCGTCCTGTTCCTGCTGTCCGCGCGCGGGCCGATGTCGAGCATTACTTACATCGTCGCGGGCACGTTGGAAATCCGCCAGAACCACGCCGCCCGATTCATCCTGGAAGACCAGGTCAAACTGGGCGATCTGGATTCACTGCAATGGCACACACACCTGCGCGACGACGCACGCGTGCAGGTGGACGCGTACCAGCTGTTTGCATTCGGCGACCTGTTGCTGATTTGCCCGGTAGCTGTGCACGCGGCCAAACTTCATGAGCTGCCGCGCTACACCAGACTCTGCTGGTTCACCCGCGCCAGCCGGGTCCATCGCATGCCGCCGCAGATGAGCCTGCATGCGCCGCCGACGGCAAGGTCGATCTGGGCCGGCAAGGCGGCTCAATTCGTCGACTGGCAGCGGGTGCGGATCAACCTCACACCCAGGGTCAGTTTGCTGCGTGAGCGGTCAGGCGGCTGATCACGCCGCCGTCGCCGTGACCTGCCGCCCTGGGATGGCGGCAATCAATTCACGCGTGTAGTCACTGGCCGGCGTGTTGAAAATCTGCTCCACCGAGCCTTGCTCAATCACCCGGCCATTGCGCAACACCAGCACCTGATGGGCAAAGTTGGCCACCACCGACAGGTCATGGGACACCAGCACGTAGGCAATGCCCATCTCCCGTTGCAGCTCTTCGAGCAGGTCGAGGATATGCGCCTGCACCGACACATCCAGCGCGCTGACCGGCTCATCCAGCAGCAACAGGTCGGGTTTCAGCGCCAGCGACCGCGCAATGGCCACCCGCTGGCACTGGCCGCCGGATAGCTCGCGGGGCAGGCGGTCCAGGTAACTGACCGGCAGGTGCACACGGCTGATCAACTCGCGCGCGGCCTGTTCCAGGGCGGGGCCCTTGAGCAGACCGAACGACACCAGCGGCTCGACGATGCTGTCGAACACGGTGAAGCGCGGGTCCAGCGCGGCGAACGGGTTTTGTTGCACCAGCTGCAGGCGCTGGCGCAGCGGGCGGAAGTCGCGCCAGCTGAGGTCGGTCACGTCCTGTTGCTCGAACCAGACCCGGCCACGGCTGGGCTTCTCCAGCCCCAGGGCGATGCGCAGTGCGGTGCTCTTGCCTGAGCCCGACTCACCGACGATGGCCAGGGTTTGTCCGGGGTAGACCTGCAGGCTCAGGTCTTCCAGCGCTACAAACGCTGGGTCTTCGCCCTTGACCTTGGGCAGCACGAACGTCTTGCCGACGTTTTGCAGGCGCAGGATCGGCTGCCGGGTGGGATCAATGTGGATAGGCGGCTCACGGCGCCTGGCGAACGCCGGCGCTGCGGCGATCAGCGCGCGGGTGTAGTCGTGCTGGGGGGCGACGAGGATCTGCCGGGGTGGGCCTTGCTCGACCACTTCGCCTTGCTGCATCACCAGGATGCGGTCGGCGCGGTCAAGCGCCACGCCCAGGTCATGGGTGATGATCAGCAGCGAAATCCCGCGCTCACTGACCAGGCGCTGCAAGTGGTCGAGGATTTTGCGCTGCACGGTGACGTCGAGGGCGCTGGTCGGCTCGTCGGCGATGATCAGCCGTGGGTTGCCGGCCAGGGCGATGGCGATCAGCACGCGCTGGCGCATGCCGCCGGAAAGCTCATGGGGATACTGGCGTGCGCGCAGCACCGGCTTGTCGATACCGACCTGTTGCAGCAACTCGACGATGTCGGCGTCAACCCCGGGGTAGCGCTTGCCCTTGGCCAACACCAGCGCTTCGCCGATCTGCTGGCCGACGCGCAGGGTCGGGTTGAGGCTGACCATCGGGTCCTGGGGCACCAGGCCGATGGTACGCCCGCGCAGGTGGCGTTTCTGGCGCTCGTTGGCGTGGGTGAGATCGGTGCCGTCGATCCACAGTTCGCCGGCGCTGATCTGCGCGTTGTCCGGCAACAGGCCGAGGATTGCATTGGCCAGGGTGGTCTTGCCCGAGCCGGACTCGCCGACAATCGCCAGTGTCTCGCCCTGGGCGAGGCTCAGCGACAGGCGATTGACCGCCGTCTGGCCGTGTCGGTAGCCGACACTCAGTTGGCGCACATCGACTAACGGGTGAAGGGCGCTCATCGCTGGATCTCCTCGAAGGTGCGGGCGATATGGTTAAGGCTGAACACCACTGCGACCAGGAACAGGCCGGGCAGCAGCGAGACCCACGGTGCGGTGATCAGGAAGTGCCGGCCGTTGGCGATCAGCGTGCCCCATTCCGCCGCAGGTGGCGCGGCGCCGAAACCGAGAAAGCTCAAGCCGGCGGTGGCCAGGATGGCCGCGCCGAAATCCAGGGTGGCCAACACTGCGACCGGGCCCCAGGCGTTGGGCAGGATGTGCCGCAGCAAGGTCCGTCGCCAACTGGCGCCGCCCAGGCGTGCGGCTTCGACGTAGGGCAGGGTCTTGACCCGCAACACCTCGGCGCGGGTCGTACGGGCGAAGCCGGGGATAATCCCCACGCCCACCGCTATGGCCACCGGCACCGTGCCGAAGCCGATCGCAGTGACGATCGCCAACGCCAGCAACAACCCCGGCAGGGCCAGCAGTACGTCGACAAAGCGCATGATCACCGCGTCGATGCGGCCACCGGCAAAGCCGGAGACAATCCCCAGGCCCAGCCCGCCCAGCAACGCGATCCCTACCGCGAGGAAGGCCGCCAGCACCGACAGGCTGGAGCCGTAGACCACGCGGGTATACAGGTCACGCCCCAGCTCATCGGTGCCGAACCAGTGCGTCGGGTTTGGCGCGCTGAGCTTGACTGCCGGCGCGGTGGCGTAAGGGTCGAAGTGGGTCAGCCAGTGCGGCGCGACGGCCGCGACCAGCGCGAACAGCACGATCAGCACCGCCAGGCTGAAACCCGGCCGGCGCAACAACGGCAACACGCTGGCTTGTGCACGCTGCAGGCGGCTGCGCCGACGCCATACTGGGCTGGCCGCGAGGGTTTTGCGGCCGAGATTCTGCTCGAGGATGGTCATGGTCTACGACACCTTTGGCGTGTGGGAGATTCGCGGGTCAAGCCAGGGGTAGAGCAGGTCGACCAACAGGTTGACCAGTACAAACGCCGCCGCCGAGACGGCGACAATTGCCAGCACCACCGGAATGTCCTGGCGCAGCACGGCTTCCTGGGCCAGGCGGCCGATGCCTGAGCGCGCGAAGATGGTTTCCACCAGCACCGCACCGGACACCGTGTTGCCGACTTGCAGGCCGATCAGGGTGAGGATCGGCAGGGCGGCGTTCTTGAATCCGTGCCGTGCCTGCACCTGGCCACGGGTGAGGCCCTTGGCGTAGGCGGTGACGATGTACGACTGTTGCCACACCCCTTGGAAACTGCGCTGCAGCACCTGGGCGTACACCGCCGCACTCGGAATCGCCAGGGTGATCGCCGGCAGCACCAGGCTTTCAACGCCCCGGCTGCCGGTGGCGGGGAACCAGCCCAGGCCGAACGCGAACACCTGGATCAGCAGCAGGCCCATCCAGAACACCGGCACCGAGAAACCCAGGGACGGCAGGCGCGCCAGGGCTTTTTTCAACGGCGCCCACCGGATGTAGGCGGTCAGGTAGGCCAGGCCCACCCCGCCGATCAGCGACAGCACAATCGCCAGGCCGGCCAGGGACAGCGTCTGCGGCAGGCGCTCGGCAAGCAACGCGGCTACCGGGCGGTTAAGCGAAAGGGATTGGCCGAAATCGCCGCGCAGCGCGCCCAGCAGCAGGTCGAAATATTGCTCGAACACGCCCTTGTCGAGCCCGTAGTAGGCGCGCGCCTTGGCCAGGTCCGCCACCGACAGCGAATCGGCTTCCATGCCCGAGGCGCTGAGCATGATCGACAGGGTGTCACCCGGCATCAGGTACAAAATGAAATAGGTGATGCTGTAGGCTCCCCACAGCACCAGCAGGGCCTGGCCGACGCGGCCGATCAGGTAGCGGCTCATGGCGTGCCGACCTCGATATCACCCAGCAGCGCAAAACCCTCGGCGGTCCAGCGGAAGTTCTTCACCTTGGCCGAGGTCGCCGCTTGCCACACGCGCTCATACACCGGGAACGCCGAGCTTTGATCAATCAGCAAGTCCTGCAGGTCACCGTAGGCCGCGGCGCGCTGGGGGCCTTGGGTCGCGGTGATGCCGGCATCGAACAGGCCCTTGGCCTTTTCCAGGACCGCCGGTTCATAGGTGTTGGTGGCCACGGTCGAGCTGTTGGCGCTGCGCGGGTCGAGGATGGTTTGCAGGATGATCGGGTCGGCGCGGGTCATGTAGTTGATCGTCAGGTCATAGTTGCCTGCGGAGTTGTTGGCGACCCATTCGGCGCGGGTGACCACGCTGAGTTTCAACTCGATGCCGACCTTGCGCAGTTGATCCTGGATCAGCACGTCACCGGCGGTTTCGGCCGGGCTGATGTTGTAGCTCAGGGTCAGGCGCTTGCCGTTTTTCTGCCGGTAGCCATCGGCGCCTTTGGCCCAGCCGGCCTGGTCCAGCAGTTGCTCGGCGCCTTGCGGGTCGTAGGCCAGCTTGTTGCCCTGGCTTTTGAAGTAGGGCGTGGTCACATCGAAGATGCCGTCGACCACCGGGAATTCGGCGTTGTAGACCGTGCTCGCGTAGCTCTTGCGGTCCAGGGACTTCTGCACGGCTAGGCGCACATGCTGGTCCGCCAGAATGCGCTCGCCACGGGTGTTGGGGTACAGGTTCAGCGCCGGGCCCGGCAGCGAACGGCTCTGGATGGTCGCGCCCTTGGACTGGAACAGCTTCAGGTCGACTTCCGAGAACGGATTGCGCGGCCACAGGATATCGGCCTTGCCCTGCAGGAACAGGCCGTTGCGCACGCTCTCTTCGGGGATGTAGCTGATGTCCACGCTCTCCAGGTGCGCCTCGCCGGGGTTTTTCATATTGGCCGACGGCCACGCGTAGCCCTTGCGCTTGGTCAGGTGCGCGCCGACTTCGGGCGTGTAGCTGGCGAGCACGAACGGCCCGGTGCCGATGATTTTGCCCAGGGAGCGCTCCTTGGCCGTCAGCGCGTAGGAGGCGGGCGCGAGGATCGCCAGGTTAGTGGTGGACGTCGCTTGCAGGAACCCTGCGTTGGGCTTGGCGAGCACCAGCTTGACGGTGAAGTCATCGACCACTTCGGCGTGATCGAATCCGGCGAGGTAGGTGGCGCCGAAGGTGGCCGGCAGCTCGGTGGCCAGCGCCTTGTCGCTGTCGAATGCGGTTTTCACCGCCTTGGCATCGAAGCGCTCGCCGTTGCTGAAGGTCACGTCATTGCGCAGGTGGAAGGTGTAGGTCAGCGCGTCGTCACTGATCTCCCAGCTTTTGGCCAGCCAGGGAATGATCTTGCCGGTTTCCGGATCCTGGTCGGTGAGGGACTCGGCGACATTGCGCAGCAGCACGCGGTGTTCCAGCCAGTAGACCTGGAATGGATCGACGCTGACCAGGGTGGTGTTATCGCCGAAGAACGCGATGTTCAGGGTTTTGCCCGCCTGGGTGTCATTCCCGGGCGAGCAGGCGGCGAGGCTCAGCGCCAGGGCGCACGGGGCCAGCAGACGGCTCATCAAGTTGGAGGTATTCAATGGGTTGCCCTCATGTGGCGATGCGTGTGCATGCAAGGTGTGGATCAGAAGTCGTAGGCGAGCTTGGTGTACCAGTAGCCACCGCCGGGGTAGAACGGCGGGTTGCCGTAGGGCGCCAGGCCCAGGTTGCTGTAGACGGCATGCTTGTCCGGGCGCACGTCGAAGATATTGGTGCCGCCGATGCTGACGGTGATGCTGTCGACGAAGGTGTAGCTGACGTCGAGGTCGGTGATCCATTTGGCGCCGAAGCTGCGGTCGCCGGTGGGGTTGACTGCCAGGGTCTTGACCGCGCCATAGCGGGCGGTTTGCAGGTTGACCGCGAGGTCGTCGACCTTCCAGTTGGCGCCCAGGATCCACTTGGTCTTGGGCGTGGCATCGGTGAGGTCGCCCTGGCGATCACGGCCGACCAGGGTCACGCCGGAATTGGCCAGCGCCGCCGGCGTGTCCGGGGTGCCTTCGATGGTGGTCTTGTTCCAGTTGAAGCCCAGGCTCCAGCGCACGTCGCCCCAGGCATCCAGCGGCGTGGTGTGGTCAGCCACCACATCCAGGCCTTTGGTGCGGGTGTCGAACGCGTTGGTGTAGTAGTTGACCCAGGTGCCGGTGGGCACACCTTGTGCGGCGAGGATCGCATTGATCGCGCCGTTGCCACGGTCGTAGATGTTGCTAGTCAGTGCGATGCGGTCATCGATGTCGATCAGGTAGGCGTCGGCGGTAATGCTGGTGCGCGGCGCCGGTTGCCAGGTCAGGCCGAGGCCGAGGTTGCGCGATTTTTCCGGCTTGAGATCATCGCCCCCCAGCGCCTTGGCCAGGTTGCTGCCGGACGGCGTCAGGCGCGTCACGGCGGGCACCACGTTGCCGTTCACATCGGTCGCCACGCGGTTGTCGGCCACGGTATAGCCGATCTGCGTCAGCGACGGCGCGCGGAAACCGGTGCCAACCGTGCCGCGTACCGCCACGGTGTCGGTCAGTTCGTAGCGTGAGTTGACCTTCAGGCCGAAGGTGTTGCCCGAGTCATCGTCGTAGTGTTCGACCCGACCGGCGAGGTCGAGGAACCAGCGCTCGGTCAGGTCAAAACCCAGGTCCAGGTAGCCGGCGTAGTTGTTGCGGATCAGGCTGACTTCATCTTCAGGACGGATCGTCACCGCCGCCTGCGCGCCAGAGGCCGCCGGGTAAGTCCCGGTGATGTAGGCTTCGCGGTCGCCGGCAAAGGTACTGAAATGCTCCCAGCGGTGTTCCAGGCCGGCCGAGACTTGCACCGGCGACGTCAGGTTGAACAGGCTGTCATAGCGGCGCGTGAAGTCGAGGTTGTTGACCCATTGCTCGAAGCGGAAGGTGGCAAGGTTGTCGAATTTGGTCGGCGAGGCGGTGCCCAGCGACGGGTTGATATTGAGGTCGCTGGAATGATGGACGTTGTTGCGCCCGTAGGTGGTGCTCAGGTCCCAGTTCCAGTCGGCCACCTGGCCCTTGCCGCCGAACAGCAGCTGGTAGTCACGGTCCTTGATATTGTTGAGTGGGAAATAACCGTCGGGGAACACCTCGGGCACGGCGGCCGTGCCGGTTGGCAGGCGGAAATAGTTGGCAGCCTCGGCATCGCGCTCGCCGTAGGTGGAGAACGAATACAGGGTCAGGTCTTCGAGTGGCAACTCGGCGTTGTAGGCGAGGTTGAAGGCCTTGAGATCGGGGTCGCCGTTCTTGATCGCCACGCGATCCCACGCCGCTTCTTTTGCCGGGTCGGCAAATGCGCGCACGCTGTTGTCGGCCTTGTCGTTCCATGAGGTTTCACCGCGTTTGCGCGCATCTGCCGAGAAGTGGAAAAACCCGCCATCACCGAGCTTGAAGCCCTGGTCGCCGGCGACCTTGATAGTTTCGCCCTGGCCCGAATACAGCTGCCCGTAACTGGTTTCCAGGTGCCCGCCGTTGTTGGTGGACTTGAGGATGATATTGATCACGCCGGCTACCGCGTCCGAGCCGTACTGCGCGGCAGCGCTGTCTTTGAGTACTTCGATATGGTCCACCGCGCTGACCGGGATCAGGTCGATGTCCACCGCATTCGCGCCGCTGTTGTCGATCGAACCGCGCTGGCCGGTAGCACCGTTGTGCCGGCGTTTGCCGTTGACCAGCACCAGCGTGTAGGCCGGGCCGAGGCTGCGGTTGCTCAGGGGGCGCGTCACCGAGTTGTAGCCGGCGATATTGGTGCCGAAGTTGAACGACGGCAGCAGCTTGGCGATGGCCTCGGACAACTCGGCGCGACCGGTCTTGAGCAACTGGTCGCTGTTGATCACATCAATCGGCGCCGGGCTGTCGGCCACGGTGCGCTCCTGGCCGCGCAGGCCGGTGGAGATCACCGTGACGGTACCGAGCTTGGCATCCTCCTTGGTGGTGTCGGCGAAGGCGGGCGCGGTGGCCAGCAGCAGGGAGCTGGTCACCAATGACCAATGGAGTTTTTTCAGCGGTTTAGGGAATTGAATATCTGGCATATCGAGAAGGATCCATTCAGCCTGCGGGAGGCTCCTGGTGGTCGGGGTACGTCCTCCGCCAGGCATGGGGTCGGTCTGTGATACGAAGATATTCCTATAAAAAACCTGAGTGAAAGTCTTTTTTGGAATAAGCTAATTATTAGACATTGTTATCTTATGAATTAATAAGATCATCTATTTTTATTATGTCGTGTGCGTCAACCTTGCCCCCGGGCGGCGAAGACCTCCTTGAGCACCGGCACCGCCGACATCGCCTTCGGCCAGCCCACGTAGAACGCCAGGTGCGTCACCCCCTCGGCGGCCTGGGCCTGGCTCAGGCCGTTGTCCAGCGCGCGGTTGAGGTGGAAGGGCAGTTGCGCCGCCTGGCCCTGGGCGATCAACGCGGCGACGGTGACCAGGCTGCGGTCGCGGGCGCTGAGGGCGCTTTGGCGCCACAGGTCAGCGAACAACACTTCATTGGTGTAGTGCGCCAGCTGCGGGGCCACGCCGCCGACACCGGCGTCGACAGCGGCGCGGCGCTTGGCTTCACTGTCGGGGTCCAGCGTCAGCGCGGCGCCTGCCGGGGGCGAGATCTGCTCGTCCGGGATGTTTCGTTCGATGAACACCTGCTTGGCGACTGCGGCTGCGGACATCGCGTTCGGCCAGCCTGAATAGAATGCGAGATGCGTGATCAGCGCGCTGATCTCGCTGGGGGTGAGGCCATTGTCGAGGCCCAGCTTGAGGTGGTCCGCGAGTGCCGACACCTGTCCGTTGGCGATCAGCGCCGACACGGTGATCAGGCTGCGATCACGCGGGGCCAGTTCGGTACGTTTCCACACCTCACCGAATAACAGCTCGGTGGTGTAGGCATACAGTTGCGGCGTGACTTCCAGCACCGCAGAGGAGGGCTTTGGGTCCGGACGCGGCTGGGCTTGATCGGCATCTACGACAGCCGCGTAGAGCAGGGTGGCGAAGGTGGTGGCGGTCAACAGTTTCATCGGGCGCTCCTTAAGCAGGTGAGCCCCATGGTAGGCAGCTGGCTTGCATTGATTAAGCCGCATAACCGGCATGCGCTTATGAGTCCGGCTCATCAATTCATCGCGAGGTCGGATTGATCTGCGATACGCTGCACCGTCATCACCCTATGAATGAGGTTCATCAATGGCACGCGAAGGCTACGGCGACCTGTTGGCTTTTGTGGCGGTCGCGCGTGAACGCAGCTTCACCCGGGCGGCCGCTCAGCTGGGCGTTTCGCAATCAGCCCTGAGCCATACCGTGCGGGCGCTCGAAGCCCGACTGGGGGTGCGCCTGCTGACGCGAACCACCCGCAGCGTGGCGCCGACCGAGGCCGGCGAGCAGCTGTACAACAAGCTGGCGCCACGCTTTGACGAGATCGAGTCGGACCTGGCCGAAGTCCTCGAACTGCGCGATTCGCCGCGCGGCACGGTGCGTATCTCGGCCACCGACTACGCCGCGAATGCGCTGCTGTGGCCGCGCCTGTCAGCGTTCATGCCGCGCTATCCCGACATCAAGGTCGAAATCATCACCGACTATGGCCTGACCGATATCGTCGCCGAGCGCTATGACATTGGCGTGCGCCTGGGCAACCAGGTGGCCCAGGACATGATCGCCGTGCGCATCGGCCCCGACCTGCGCATGGCCATGGTCGCGTCGCCGGCCTACCTGCAAGCCCACCCGGCGCCGCAGGCCCCGGACGAACTGGCCGCGCACAACTGCATCAACCTGCGCCTGCCGACCCACGGCGGTTGCTATGCATGGGAATTGGCCAACGGCGACCGCGAAGTGCAGGTGCGGGTGCAGGGCCAACTGACGTTCAACGGCACCTACCCGATGCTGGCGGGGGCGTTGGACGGCTGCGGCGTGGCGTACCTGCCCGAAGACCTGGCCAAAGAGCACGTGGCGGCGGGTCGCCTGTGCTGGGTGCTTGAAGAATGGTTTCCGACTTTTCCCGGCCTGCACATCTACTACCCGAGTCGACGCCAATCTTCGCGGGCGTTGAGCCTGGTGGTGGAGGCGCTGCGCTACAGCACTTGATCACTCATGAGGCAGGCTCATGGCCGTATCCTTCTTTAGCGCCTTAATCATCAATGCGCATTGGCCTAGGATCCGTCTACGTTTCCAACGCCGTTGAGGGTGAGCCATGAATTACCGTTACCTGGGCCGCAGTGCCTTGAAAGTGTCGCCCCTGTGCCTGGGTGCCATGATGTTCGGTGGCGAGGCTGATGAAGCCAGCGCCAGACGCATCATCCACAAAGCCGGCGCCGCTGGCGTCAACTTTATCGATACCGCCGATGCCTATCACGCCGGGCGCTCCGAAGCCGTGGTCGGCCGCGCCATTGCCGCCCAGCGTGACCAATGGGTGGTGGCAACCAAGTTCGGTTATCCGGCGTCGGCCGAGGCCGGCCCGAACCAGCAGGGCCAGTCGCGCAAATGGATCATGCAGGCGGTCGACGCCAGCCTGCAACGCCTGGGCAGCGACTACATCGACATCGTGTATTTCCACCGCACCTTGAGCGATGCGCCGCTGGAAGAGGGCCTGCGCGCCATCGACGACCTGATTCGCCAAGGCAAGATCCGCTATTACGGGGTGTCGAATTTTCACGGCTGGAAAATCGCCGAGATGGTGCGCATTGCCGACGCGCTGGGCATCCAGCGCCCGACCGTCAGCCAGCCGCTGTACAACATCGTCAACCGTGTCGCCGAGGTCGAGCAGTTGCCGGTGGCGGGCCACTACGGCATTGGTGTCGTGCCCTACAGCCCGCTGGCCCGTGGCGTGCTCAGCGGCAAATACGCGGTGGACGCGCCGCCACCGGCGGACACCCGCGCCGGGCGCGGTGATAAACGGATCCAGCAGACCGAATGGCGCCCCGAGTCGTTGAAGATCGCCAAGGCCATTGCCGAGCATGCGGCGGCGCGTGATACCACTTCCGTGGCTTTCGCGATTGCCTGGGTCTTGAAGAACCGCTTGATCAGTGCGGCGATCGCCGGCCCGCGCACCGAAGCGCAGTGGGACAGCTACCTGGAGGCGCTGGGCCTGGAACTGGGGCCGGAGGACGAAGCGCTGGTCAACAGCCTGGTCGTGCCCGGCCATGCCTCGACCCATGGCTTTACTGATCCGGGTTACCCGGTGGAAGGGCGCAAGGTCAGCTAGACCGCGCGGTATCACTGGTCATCGCCGTACCAGTAGTGCGCGGTGACACCGCCGTCCATCAGGAAGTCGCTGCCCGTGATGAAGGTGCCTTCCGGGCCCATCAACAAGGCCGCGACTTCATCGGGTGTTCCGCCGCGCTTGGCGGCGCTGGATTCGATCATGCGACGGTAACCATCCCCGCGTGGGCCGCTCAGCTCATCGCGGGCCAACGGGGTGAAGATAATGCCCGGGCTGATCGTGTTCACACGCGCACCGCGCTTGCCCCAGCGCACGGCCTGCGCTGCGACGCGCAGCGCGTTGCCACGCTTGGACAGCTGGTAGGCGTGCAGCGAGTCGGTCACTTGCGCAGGCTGCAACATCGGCAGGGCCAGCAACGCTTCAGTCGCGGTCAGCGCCAACGCCTTGTTCTGCTCGGCACTCAGCGCGGGCAGACGGTGCCCGGACTGCGAGGCGATGACGATGGCCGAACCGCCCTTGGCAATCACTTCGCCAAACAGCTCCAGCACCAGCGCCGTGCCGTACAGGTCGACCCGCAGGATGGTCGCCGGCGATGCCTGGGACGGTGACACACCGGCGGCATGGATCACCTTGGTGATCTCGCCAAGGCCGGCAGCCAGTGCGACGAGCGCTACGACCGACTCTCGCGACGCGACATCCACCTGGGCGGTGGTCACCTCGAAACCGGCATCACTCAAGACTTTTGCTGCCGCCTCGGCGGTGTCCTGGCGCAGGTCGGCAAGCACGACGTGCTGGCCGGCACTGACGCGCCGCGCGATGGCCTGGCCGATCGAGCCGGCGCCTATGACTACGGTGACTTCCTTCATGGGATTTCCTCAAAGCGGGGGTGCCCACTTTAGAGGCAGGAGCACCTGATGATTAGTCGTGCAAAACCGCGAGGTCTCATGAGCTGATCTCATGAGTCGGCTAATAGGTATCAAGACGTTTCGCCGCCCGTGCGCCGGTGCGCGGGCTTATGCGTATTATCCGTCGACCATACCTGCAGGGTATTCATTCAGACCTTATCCATATTGGACGGTCGCAACACCAGGCGTCAGCCTGAGGCCAATAACTATAAAAGAGGCGCAACCATGACCGTGCTATTGAGTGAGCGCAGCCAGATTTTCCAGGGTGCCGACGCCTATGCGGTGTCGGACTACGTCAACCAGCATGTCGGCAGCCACTGCATTCGCCTGCCCCCCAAGGGCCGGCCGCAGGCGAGCATCAGCCACCGCACTTTTTCCAGCCTGGACCTGTGCCGCATCAGTTACGGCGCGCCGGTGCGGGTCACATCGGTGGCGCTGGAAACCATCTACCACTTGCAGATCCTGCTGAGCGGGCATTGCCGCTCGCATTCGCGAGGCGTGGAGCATGTGTTCGGACCTGGCGAGATCCTGCTGATCAACCCGGATGATCCGGTGGACCTGACGTATTCCGCCGACTGCGAAAAATTCATCATCAAATTACCCGTACGCCTGCTCGAAAACGCTTGCCTGGAGCAGCAATGGGCGCTGCCGCAGCCGGGTATCCGCTTTGCGACCGCGCGGCATGCACTCAGCGAAATGGGCGGGTTCCTGCCGTTGCTGGGGCTGATCTGCCACGAGGCGGAAAACGCTGCCGAACCGCATATGCAGAGCCTGTACGAGCGCATCGTGGCGACCAAGTTGCTGGCCCTGCTGGGCAGCAATGTACTGCGGGTGATCCCCCAGCCTGCACAGGGTGGCGGCTTCGAGGCGGTGCGTGAGTTTGTCGAACAGCACCTCACCGACGACATCAGCCTCGAACAACTGATGGCAGTGGCCAAGGTCAGCGAGCGCTCGCTGTACAGCCTGTTCGAGCGCCAGGTCGGCCTGTCCCCGCGTGACTACGTACGGCGGCGCAAGCTTGAACGGGTGCATGCCCGCCTGCAGCTGAGCAGCGCGCGCAGCGTGACCGAGGTGGCGCTGGACCACGGTTTTACGCACCTGGGACGGTTCTCCGAGGCCTATCGCCAACGCTTTGGCGAGCTGCCCTCGCAGACCTGGAAGCGCCACCGCTGAGCGGCGTGCGCTCGGCGGATAGTGATCTGCAGAAAAGGGATATTGGACAACATGTCGGACACGTACGGTGAGGGCGCCTGATACAAGAACAACGGAGGGCTTGCCCCATGACCAGTACACTCGACCGACTCGCCCGACAACTGCGCGAGTCCGTGCAGGAAGATCCCGCCAACGGCGTGTTCCGCTGCCGCCGCGACATTTTTACCGACCCTGACCTGTTCGCCCTGGAGATGAAGCACATCTTCGAAGGCGGTTGGCTCTACCTGGCCCATGAGAGCCAGGTGCCCGAGATCAACGACTACTTCACCACCTGGATCGGACGCCAGCCGGTGGTCATCACCCGCGACAAGCACGGCAGCCTGCATGGCCTGGTCAACGCCTGTGCGCATCGCGGCGCCATGTTGTGCCGGCGCAAGCAAGGCAACAAGGGCTCGTTCACGTGCCCGTTCCACGGCTGGACATTCAGCAATGCGGGCAAGCTGCTCAAGGTCAAGGACGCCAAGACCGGGGCCTACCCCGACAGCTTTGACTGTGACGGCTCGCATGACCTCAAGCGCCTGGCGCGGTTTGAAAACTATCGCGGCTTTCTGTTCGGCAGCCTCGGCGAGGACGTGCCTGAACTGAGCGACTACCTCGGCGAAACCCGCGTGATCATCGACCAGATGGTCGACCAGGCGCCCTTGGGCCTGGAGGTGCTGCGCGGCAGCTCGACGTATGTCTATGACGGCAACTGGAAGCTGCAGATCGAGAACGGCGCCGACGGTTACCACGTCAGCTCGGTGCACTGGAATTACTCGGCGACCATGGGCCGGCGCAACTACGAGGCCGAGGGCACACGCACCGTCGACGCCAATGGCTGGTCGAAAAGCCTCGGCGGCGTCTACGCCTTCGATCACGGGCATATACTGCTGTGGACACGCCTGCTCAACCCGGACGTGCGCCCGGTGCATGCCCATCGCGAGGCGCTGGCCGAACGCCTCGGCCAGGCGCGTGCCGACTTTATCGTCGACCAGACCCGCAACCTGTGCCTCTACCCGAATGTGTACCTGATGGACCAGTTCTCGACGCAGATCCGGGTGGTGCGGCCGCTCGCGGTGGACAAGACCGAAGTGACGATTTATTGCATGGCGCCCATCGGCGAAAGTGCCCAGGAGCGCGCCACGCGTATCCGCCAGTACGAAGATTTCTTCAACGTCAGCGGCATGGGCACACCGGACGACCTGGAGGAATTCCGCGCCTGCCAGACCGGCTACCAGGGCGCGAGCACCTTGTGGAACGACCTCAGCCGTGGCGCCAAGCAATGGGTCGAAGGCGCCGATGAAAACGCCAGGGCCATGGGCATGCACCCGCAACTCAGCGGGGTCAAAACCGAAGACGAAGGGCTGTTCGTGCGCCAGCACGCGCATTGGGCCGCGAGCCTGCAGCGCGCGATCGAACGTGAGCAGCAAGGCCTGATTGCCAGTGACCGGGAGGCGGTGTGATGAGCCTGTCCCGTGACCGCCTGCTCGACTTTCTCTACCGCGAAGCGCGCTTGCTCGATGACCGCCAGTGGGATGAATGGCTGGCGTGCTATTCACCCAAGGCGGAGTTCTGGATGCCGGCCTGGGACGACCACGACACCCTCGTCGAAGACCCGCAACGCGAGATCTCGCTGATCTACTACCCCAGCCGCGACGGCCTCGAAGACCGCATCTTCCGGATCAAGACCGAGCGTTCCAGCGCCAGTACACCGGAACCGCGCACCGTGCACCTGCTCAGCAACCTCGAAGTGCTGGCCGACGACGGCGCACAGGTCGAACTGCGCTTCAACTGGCACACCCTCAGCCATCGCTACAAGACCACGGACAGTTACTTCGGCACCTCGTTCTACCACCTCGATACCCGCGCCGAGCAGCCGTTGATCACACGCAAGAAAGTCGTGCTGAAAAACGATTACATCCACCAGGTCATCGACATCTACCACATCTGAGGACACCGCCATGACGTATGCCATTGCCCTGAACTTCGAAGATGGGGTCACGCGTTTCATCGACTGCAAGGCGGGTGAGAAGGTGCTCGATGCGGCCTTCCGCCAACGCATCAACCTGCCCATGGACTGCTCGGACGGCGTGTGCGGCACCTGTAAATGCCACTGCGAAACCGGCGCCTATGACTTGGGCGACGACTACATCGACGACGCCCTGAGCGAAGACGAGGCGCAACAGCGCCAGGTGCTGACCTGCCAGATGGTGCCGCAGTCCGATTGCGTGATTGCCGTGCCGCTGCCGTCCAGCGCCTGCAAGACCGGCACCACCACATTTGCCGCGACGCTGACCGGCATTACCCGTCACGCCGATGCGGCGCTGGAGGTGCGTTTCGAACTGGACCAGGCCCCGGTGTTCCTGCCCGGCCAGTACGTGAACATCGGCGTGCCCGACAGCGGCCAGACGCGTGCGTATTCGTTCAGCAGCCGCCCCGGTGAGACCGGCGCGAGTTTTCTGATCAAGCACGTGCCGGGCGGTTTGATGAGCGGCTGGCTGCAGCGCGCGCAACCGGGCGACAGCGTGACCATGACCGGCCCGCTGGGCAGTTTCTACCTGCGCGAAGTGGCGCGGCCGTTGCTGTTGCTGGCCGGCGGCACCGGCCTGGCGCCGTTCCTGTCGATGCTCGAAGTGCTTGCGCAGCGCCAGGAAACCCGCCCGATCACACTGATCTACGGGGTCACACGCGACCAGGATCTCGTCATGGTCGAGGCACTGCAGGCGTTTGCCGCACGGCTGCCGAGCTTCAACTTCATCACCTGCGTGGCCGACCCGCAGACCGCGCATCCACGCCAGGGCTATGTCACCCAACACATGGCCAGTGAAGTACTCAACGACGGTGATGTCGACGTGTACCTGTGCGGGCCGCCGCCGATGGTTGATGCCGTGCGCCAGCACTTCAAGACGCAGGGCGTGAACCCTGCGAGCTTCCACTACGAAAAATTCACCCCCAACGTCAGCGCCAGCTGCGATGCCGCCTGAGGACATACGCATGACTTCACGTTTCACAGACAAGGTCGCGCTGGTCACCGGCGCGGCCCAGGGCATCGGCCGCCGCGTTGCCGAGCGGTTGCTGGAGGAGGGCGCCTGGCTGGTGGCGGTGGATCGCTCGGAACTCGTGCATGAGTTGCAGCATGAGCGCGCGCTGCTGCTCACCGCCGACCTCGAACAGCACGCCGAATGCGCGCGGGTGATGGCCGCCGCCAAGGCGCGGTTCGGGCGTCTCGACATTCTCGTCAACAACGTCGGCGGGACCATCTGGGCCAAGCCGTTCGAGCACTACGCCGAGAGCGAAATCGAAGCCGAAGTGCGCCGTTCATTGTTCCCGACGCTGTGGTGCTGCCATTGCGTGCTGCCGTACATGTTGGCGCAGGGCAGCGGCGCCATCGTCAATGTGTCTTCGGTGGCCACCCGTGGGCTCAATCGCGTGCCGTACGGCGCGGCCAAGGGCGGGGTGAATGCACTGACTGCCTGCCTGGCCCTGGAAACCGCTGGCAGCGGCATCCGCGTCAATGCCACCGCGCCCGGCGGCACCGAGGCGCCACCACGGCGTATCCCGCGCAACAGCCAGCCACAGAGCGAGCAGGAACGCCTGTGGTATCAGCAGATCGTCGACCAGACCCTCGACAGCAGCCCGATGAAGCGCTACGGCAGCATCGACGAACAGGCTGGCGCGATTCTGTTCCTGGCCTCCGACGAGGCGTCCTACATCACCGGCGTAACCCTGCCGGTAGGGGGTGGCGACCTCGGCTGACCGCCCGCTTTCACCTGCGTGTTCCACCTGCAGACATTGACTCACAACAACAATAAAGAGAGCACTGCCATGCGTACCCATGATGTCCATTCGATAATTGATAATGCCCCGTTCAACCGCTTTCACTGGCTGATCGTGAGCCTGTGTGCGGTGCTGTTGATCTTTGACGGCTATGACCTGTTTATCTACGGTGTGGTCCTGCCGTCGATCATGCGTGAGTGGGGGCTCACCCCCTTGCAGGCCGGCGCCCTGGGCAGCTATGCGCTGTTCGGCATGATGTTCGGCGCGTTGATCTTCGGCACCCTGGCGGACCGCTTCGGCCGCAAGAAAGGCATCGTGTTCTGCTTTGCGTTGTTCAGCATCGCCACCGTGATCAACGGCTTCGCCAGCAGCCCGACCGAGTTCGGGATCTGCCGGTTTATCGCCGGGCTCGGTTGTGGCGGGTTGATGCCCAATGCCGCCGCGCTGATCAACGAATATGCACCGAAAAAAGTCCGCAGTACCTTGATGGCCTTCATGTTCAGCGGCTACTCCCTGGGCGGCATGCTCGCGGCGAGCGTGGGGATTTTCATGCTGCCGGCCTATGGCTGGTCGTCGATGTTTTTTGTCGCGGTCATCCCGCTGCTGTTGCTGCCATTGGTGGTGTACTGGCTGCCGGAATCGATTGGTTTCCTGATCCGCCAGGGCCGCACGGACCAGGCACGGGCACTGCTCGCGCGGCTGTCGCCGGGCACGCCGATCAATGCCGACGACGAGTTGGTCATCGCGGACATCAAGGGCAAGGGCGCCTCGGTGGTGGAGTTGTTCCGCCACGGCCTGGCGGTGCGCACGGCAATGATCTGGACCGCGTTTTTCTGCTGCCTGCTGATGGTCTATGCGCTGAGTTCATGGCTGCCCAAACTGATGGCCGGCGCCGGCTATAGCCTCGGGTCGAGCCTGTCGTTCCTGGTGGCGCTGAACCTGGGCGGCATGGCGGGCGCGTTGATCGGCGGGCGCCTGGGTGATCGCCTCAACCTGGTGACCGTGACCATCGGCTTCTTTATCGCCGGGGTCTTCTCGATCAGCCTGCTGGGCATCAACAGCCCGATGCCGGTGCTCTACCTGCTGATCTTCATCGCGGGCGCGACCACCATCGGCACGCAAATCCTGCTGTATGCCGGGGCGGCGCAATTGTATGGCTTGTCTATCCGCGCGACCGGCCTGGGCTGGGCGTCCGGCATCGGCCGCAACGGTGCCATCGTCGGCCCGCTGCTGGGCGGTGCGCTGATGGCGATTGAACTGCCGCTGCAGCTGAATTTCATGGCCTTCGCGATTCCCGGTGCCATCGCCGCATTGGCGATGACCGTGTTTGCCCTGAATGAGCGGCGCACCCGTGTCGTCTTGCCGACCGCCCAGGCGCTGTGACCTGCTGAACCGTCGATAACAACAATAACGAAGAGCAACGACATGCACACACAACGTATCTGGCTCGCCCTGTTGGGCGTGCCCCTTGCGGCGACGGCTGACGAGGGTGGTTTTCTCAAGGACTCGACGGCCACCCTGCAGGCCCGCAACTATTACTTCAGCCGCGACTTCTCCGATATCGTCGGGGCCAATCGGCAATCGCGGGCCGAGGAGTGGGGCCAGGGCTTCATCCTCACTTACAAGTCCGGCTACACCCCAGGCCCCGTGGGCTTCGGCCTGGATGCGCTGGGCACCCTGGGCCTCAAGCTCGACAGCAGCCCGGACCGGGTCAATACCGGCTTGCTGCCGGTCAAGGACGATGGCCGCGCCGCCGACGAGTACAGCCGCCTGGGGCTGACCTTCAAGGCGCGGCTGTCCAACACCGAATTGAAGGTCGGCGAGCTGCAGCCCAACCTGCCAGTGCTGGCCTTCAGCGACATCCGCCTGCTGCCCCCGAGTTACCAGGGTGTGGGCATCAGCTCCAGCGAGATCAACGGCCTGGTGTTGCAGGCCGGGCACTTGAGCACCACAAGCCTGCGCAACGAGGCGGGTGACGAAAAGATGATCGCCATGCTCGGCCATGTACCGCAGCGCGGGGCCGAGAGTGATGCCTTCAACTACGTGGGCGGCGACTATGCCTTCAACAGCAAGCGCACCAGCGTCAGTTATTGGCACGGGCAGTTGAAGGACATCTACGCCCAGGATTTCATCGGCCTTAAGCACAGCCAGCCGGTTGGCACCTGGGTACTGGGCGCCAATCTTGGCTATTACACTGCGCGCGAAGACGGCGACCGGTTGCTCGGCAAGATCGACAACCAGGCGTTTTTCTCGCTGTTGTCGGCCAAGCGCGGCGCGCACACGGTCTATGTGGGTTACCAAGCGATGTACGGCGACAGCGCTTTCCCGCGCGTCTTCGCCAACATCAGCCCGCTGGGCAACGAGGTGCCCACCTATGAGTTCGCCTACACCGACGAGCGCTCGTGGCAAGTGCGCTATGACTACGATTTTGCCGCGCTGGGCCTGCCGGGACTGACCACCACCGTGCGCTACATCACCGGAGACAACGTAAAGACCGGTGCCGGCTACGAGGGCAAGGACCGCGAGCGCGACCTCGACATCGGGTACGCCGTGCAAAGTGGCGTGCTGAGCGGCCTGGGCATCCGCATCCGCAATGTGATGGCGCGCTCCAACTACCGCAGCGACATCGATGAGAACCGGCTGATCCTCAGTTACACCTGGAAGCTGCTCTAGACGCCGCCCTGGCAGGTGCCCATCACGCTGTAGTTGAGCGTGTGGCTGACGCCCTGGCTGTCGAGATACACCAGGGTCGCGGGCTCGACCTGGCAACTGCCGGGCACCGCCGTGACGGAAACAATCTGCTGGATATCCAGCCCCTGGCTGTCATTGCCGCCGGCGGCGAAAGCGCCGGTGGCGGTGAGCAGCAAAGCAACGCCGAGCAATCGAATTTTCATGGTGTCGTCCTCTATCAACAGGCTCCAGTGTAGTGGCAGCAGCGCCGTATTAAAGACAGGAACCGGTAAATGACCCGTACGTATTGCGTAGCAATCAAGGCCCGACGCTGATGGACGTGTTCAATGGCATGCGGGTGTTTGTGCAGGTGGTCGACAGCGGTAGCTTCGCGGCGGCGGCAGAGGTGTTGAGCCTCTCCGGCGCGCACGTCTCACGGTTGATCGCCGACCTGGAGCAGCACCTGCAGACGCGCCTGCTGCAGCGCACCACCCGACGCCTGAGCCTGACCGAGTCGGGCGAGCGTTTCCTGCTGCGCTGTCGCGGCATCCTCGACGACATCCGGGACGCCAGCGCCGAAGCCAGCGGTGCCCACCTCAACCCGCGCGGACGCCTGCGCGTGCACTGCATGAGCGGGCTGGGCGTGCTGATCACCCCGCTGATTGCACGCTACAGCGAGCTTCACCCGCAGGTGTCGATGGAGCTGAGCTTGTCCCAGCACACCCCTGATCCGCTTGAGGAGGGGCATGATGTGGTGATCTCCATCGCCCATGCGCTGCCGGATTCGGCCCTCGTCAGCCAGACCATCGGCCAACTGTTCAGCGTGCCGTGCGCAGCGCCCCGTTACCTGGCAAACCATGGCGTGCCCGACCATCCCGGGCAACTGCTGCAACACCGGCGCCTGCACCTGCAGGATTTTCAGGAAGATGAGTGGCGCTTCCAGGGCGAGGCGGGAGACCTCAGCGTGCCCCCCGGCACGGCCTTCCGGACCAACGTGGCCGACGCAATGGTCAAGGCGACGCAAGAGGGCATGGGCATCAGCCTGTTGCCGTTCTTCAGCGCTGCCCCGGCCTTGCAGGACGGCTCGCTGCTACGCCTGCTGCCGGAATATCGGCTGCGTGAGCGCACTATCTTCGCGGTGTACCCCTCGCGGCGCTTTCTGGACGCCAAGGTGCGCACGTGGGTGACGTTTTTGCAGGCCAGCCTGCCGGCGTTGTTGGCCGAGTACGTCGGGGTGGTGGAACAACCGGGGCATTGGGCGCCGCGTTGATCTCGCGGGCTGAGCAAACCCTGCGATCATCGCTGGGTGTCCCGATCACCATGGAACCTGGGAATGCGACCATTGAGGGAGGGCAGATACCGCCAGCGAAAAGCACCCACGGACGCGGCTGGCTGTCGGCGCAGCCATGCCGAGACCGCCTCGGCGGCGATCGCCAAGGCAAGCGGCTGGCCTGGACATTGATGTCTTCCCGCGCCAAAGCTGAAGGTTCGTCGCTGGGTTCGTTCGAGCAAGCAGCGATCGGGCTCCGGGTTCGCGCCGGGATCTCGGTTGGCTGAGGCGAGCAATAGGAGAACGGTATCGCCTGGCGCCAGTACGTTGCCCTCGATGTTGCATTGCTGGGCGACGAATCGCCGGGTGTTTTGCACCGGTGAGTCGTAGCGCGCCACTTCTGCCACCAGGTCTGCAACCTGCTGCCCGCCTGCAAGCAGTCCAGGCTCACGATGCAGCGCCACGAGGCTGTTGCCGATCAAGCCTGCGCTGGCTTCGCAGGTCTGCGACAACAAGCCGATCAGGTTGGCGATCAATGCCTCGCGGTCTCTCCAGGCGCTGGCTGCGCAAGCGCTTTGGACGTGGCTCAAGAAGCGGCTACTGTCATTGGCGTCGCTCAGCAGCGCGCTGAATAATTGCCTGAGTCGAGTCGCCGCGCCATGGGCGCTGTCGAGTTGAATGTCGTCGCTCAGGGGCGACAGGCAGGCAACAAAATCCCGCGTCAGCCTCGCGACGTCCTGTAGCTGGCTGGCTGGGAAGCCTATCAACGCTGCAATGACGCACACCGGTACGGTGAACATCAATTCATCCAGGTGCTCGACGGGGAGGGTCTCGACCAGGCGTGCCACGAGGCCTGCGATGCGTTCTGTCTCGACAGCGGCCAACGCCGGTTCGATGGCCATCCTCGGGCACATGTGCTGTGGGCCCTCGTTCATGCGCATCAAGCCAGCGAAAATCATCCCCGCGGCGCCTTGCGCAATGGCCGCGGGAACCGGCTCGTGCAGCGGACGCACTCGACAGTCGGGGTGCCCGAGGAGGGCGTCGACCGCGTTGGCACTACTTGCAATCCATAACCGAAGGTCGGCATCGAAGAACAGCCCACCTTGTCGCCTGAGGTAGGCGTAATAAGGGTAGGGATCGGCATGGGTCGCGGCTTCAAAAGGCGTCATTCCTGGAGTCCTGTTCACAAAGAACGGCTACTATCGAACACCTTTCATGCCGACGATTCGCTCAGGAACGAAATATGGATGCCCAAGGCAATGACAGCGCGATTTCTCGGGTAGCCGGCGCCATTGCCGAGCCTGCGAGGACCAAAATGCTGTGTGCGCTGATGGATGGCCACGCACGTACCAGTACCGAAATGGCCGTGATCGCCGACGTGAGTGCATCCACGGCGAGTGCGCATCTGGTACGGCTCAAAGACGCCGGCTTGGTAAGGCTGCATACGCAGGGCCGGCATCGCTACTACAGCCTGGCGGACGTGCAGGTGGCCCAGGCGATCGAGGCCCTCATGGTGATCAGCCAAAACGCGGACACGCGCTACGTTTCCACGACCCCGAGCCGATTGCAGTTTGCGCGTACCTGTTATGACCACATGGCAGGATCATTGGCCGTGCAGCTGCACGACCACTTCATCGCGTCAGGCTGGCTGACCGTGGGGGATGTCGGGGATGTCCTGTATCAGCTCACGGCGAGCGGCGAAACAGCCATGACGGGGTTGGGTATCGAGGTGGAAAAGGCCAGGGCCCAGCGGCGTCGTTTCGCGTGTTCATGCCTGGACTGGAGCATGCGCCGCCCTCATCTGGCGGGGGCGCTCGGCGCGGCTTTCCTGCAGATGCTCCTGAGCCGCCAGTGGGTTATTCAAGACCTCGACAGTCGCGCACTTGGATTGACAGCCAAGGGGCGGGAAGCGCTGTCTGGCCGGTTCGGGATCACGCTTGAAAGCCCACAGGTGCAGGGATCAGTGCAACGAAAGATCAACCGATCCGCCGAACTGGCCTATGACGGCTGACGGATCCGTGTCTGGCAAAGCAGCCTCTGCGTGTTCGCTGAGCATGGGCATGTTGCCGGTGACTTCGGCGCGTGGCCGGTTGTTCGTGCCGTGTCCATGGTCGCCACCTCAGAGATGCTCGATCACCATCACCGCAGTAGTGTCGGCCTCAAGCGCTTCGAACACGTGAGGCGCATTCGCCAGGTAGCTTATGTAGTCGCCCGCGTTCAGCAACACCGGTCCGTCTGCCGGGCCGATGCGGGCACTGCCACTGCACAGCACCACGTGTTCTACGGTGCCTGCCGGGTGAGGCTGGGACAGGCGGACTTCGCCAGGCTGTACCTTCAACCGGTAGAGGTCGCGCCGCACTCCGGCCGGGCAGTCGGCAAGCAGTGTCGCGGCATAATTGGCCGTCTCGGCATACGTCGTCATGCCCTCGTTGGCGCGGATCACCCGCAGGGTTTGCCGGGGTTGCTCGAAGAAGCGAGTGACTTGCAAGCCCATCGCCATCGCCAGCGACCACAAGGTTTCGATGCTGGGGTTACCGATTCCCGACTCCAATTGAGACAAGGTCGATTTCGCCACCCCGGCGCGCTTCGCCAATTCGGTCAAGGACAGCCCGGCGGCCAGGCGTTCGCGCTTGATTGAAAGCGCCAGCAGATCGATTCGGCTGGGATTATGGCTCGTGAGGCTGTTCGTTATGTTGATCATTTGTTCTTCAAATCATCCGATTGAGAATTGACGCTCTGGGTTAGCGTGTTCATTATAGTGGTCGTTAGTTCATTATAAAGTTCTATTTGTCGGACCAATCCCGCGAACGGCGGCCTGGGTCACGGCAATGTCGACAGCAAGGAAGCCGTGAGTGATGAAGGCGCAAACCCGTGGGACGTTCGAAATGATTTCGGCCATGCTGATCTCCGGCACGGTGGGCTGGTTCGTCATCATGTCGGGGCAGAGCCCGCAGGCCGTGGTCTTCTGGCGTTGCGTGTTCGGCGCGTTGGCGATGTTGGCCGCGTGCCTGATGCTGGGGGTGCTGCGTCGCCCGCTGATCACTGCCCGGCAGTTCATTTGGGTGTGCCTGGGCGGGGTGGCGCTGATGCTCAACTGGGTGCTGCTGTTCAGTGCCTACCAGCACGCCTCAATCGCCATTGCCACGGTGGTCTACCATGTCCAGCCGTTTATGCTGGTCGGTCTGGGTGCGCTGTTTTACGCCGAACGCCTCAGCGTCGCCAAGCTCGGCTGGCTGCTGGTGGCTTTCGCCGGCCTGATGCTGATCGTGTTCGCCAAGGGCGGCGGGCAGGCCAGCGGCGCCGACTACCTGCTGGGCGTTTGCCTGGCGCTGTCTTCCGCCTTCTTCTACGCGGTGGCAGCATCGATCACCAAGCGCCTCAAGGAGGTGCCCGCGCACCTGATCGTGCTGATCCAGATGGTGGTCGGCGTGCTGGTGCTGGCCCCATTCGTGGACTTTGGCAGGGGCGACACGGTCGGGGATGCCTGGATTTACCTGATCATTATCGGCGTGGTTCATACCGGGCTGATGTCGACGCTGCTCTACAGCGCCATCCAGAAAATACCCACGGCCCTGGTCGGGGCTCTGTCATTCATCTACCCGATCGCCGCCATCCTGGTCGACTGGGTGGCCTTCGCGCATCCGCTCAGCAGCCTGCAAGTGATTGGCGCGAGCGCCATTCTGCTGGCGGCGGCGGGCATGAACTTCGGTTGGTCACTGCGCCGTCCCGGGCCGCAGATAATCGCGCTGACTGACCGCCGTGGTCGCCAGGATTGACCTGGGCGGTGTTTCAACTCGGTCACCTGTGGCTGGTGTGGCAGGCGCTGTCATATGACGTTGAGGGTTGGCATACGCTGCTGGTCGCCACTCCGGGCAGATCTGTACGATGTAACCGGACCCCGCCAAGATTTGAGCTGCCATGGTTCACGCTGCAGCGCAGGAGGAAGGTAGTCATAGCAGAGCGGGTGACGCCCGGCAGCCTTGCCCAGAGCCCAACTGCCAGTGCAGATAGCAGCACCTAACCTGCGCTCGGGCGGGCCTGTGGAGGGTGCTGCGATACGCTGACTGCTCAATGGTCGCGTCAGCCTCGGTGGAACGGTTCACCCCTCGATCTTTGCACTGGCCTGCTGTAACTCCCGAGCGTCCCCCCCCAGCGCACCGGTGGCTTGGGCTGCCAGTTTCAACAGCATCTTGCGCGCACTCGTAATGGCGTCTTCGTTGAAACGCTCGGAGGGCCCCGAGAGGGTCAGGGCACCTTTGAGTTCGTTATTCATGCCGAACACAGGTACCGACACCGCTGCGGTATCGGGATCGCGTTCGCCAAAAGAACTCGCCCAGAGTTGCTCGCGAACATTGGCAAGCGCATCAGCAACAGACGGGCCGAAAGTCCGCAGAATCTTTCCCGAAGCCCCGGCGTTAAGTGGAAAACGATCACCCTCGTGAATGGAAACCCGCACGGAACGCTTGGGTTCGACGCGAAAAAGCACCACCCGACTGTCGTTTTCGATGACGTAGAACGAGGAAGTTTCCCCGCTCTCTTGCGAGAGCGTTTCGAGTATTGGGTAGATGATGTCGCGCAGGCGAAATGAACTTTGGTAAAGCGGTGCCAGCCGAAGGGGTTCGTGGCCGATAGCGAATTGTCCGTCCGGCAATCGACGAATGTAACCGGCTCTTTCCAGGGAGATCATTAAGCGCAGGATGGTACTTTTGTAGAGACCGGTGCGGCGCGCCAATTCCGCCAGTGGCAACACGCTGCACTGCGTGTCGAAGGCGCCGAGTATGGCAAAGGCGCGGTCCACCGCGGCAACGCCGCCGTCAGCGGGATCTTTCTCAGGTTTTTCGTTACTGTTCATGGTCATTTCGGCCAGTGATTGGGCTGCAAATCCATCATCGTGAGTAAGCTCACCCCTGCGACGGGTGAGCAATTTGACGATACCTTACCCGCAGCGCCTACTCGCCGACTAGTCTGTCTGGCAGCACATCATTCTGGCCCTTAGCATTCGCTGCTCAAGCGTCACGCATGAAGAAACGCAGTGACACGGCCATCAGCGCGGCAAACAACAGTACGCAACCCATGACCATCAGGCCCGCGGTGAACGATTGCGTGGCGTCTTTCAGATAGCCCATCAGGTAGGGGCCGACGAAGCCTCCGAATGCGCCAAAGGTATTGATCAGCGCAATCCCTCCCGCAGCGGCCCGGCCCGAAAGGAACTTGGCCGGCAAGGTATAGAAGATGGTTTTCGCAGAAATCGTCCCGACCAGGGCCAGGGTGATGCCTATCAGCGCCGGGGCCAGTGCGTTCATGTTCAGTGCGAACATCAACGCCAGGCCCGCCAGCACCAGCGCAATCACCAGGTTAAGGATGCCTCTGCCTGTGCGGTCGACATACTTGGCCCAGAACAGCAGGCCTAGGGTGGAGAAGAAGTACGGAATGGCCGCGACCCAGCCGATCATGCTGATTTCCACGCCATGCGCCTTGAGCATCTGTGGAAGCCAGATGCCAATGCCGTACGTGCCGATAGTGAAGCTGAAGGTGATCGAGCTAAGGATCCACACGCGTGAATCCTTGAGTACAACACCGAAGTCATGGCGTTTCTGATCCTTGCCGGCTTCCTTTTCCAGCATGTCGTTCAGGGCGTCACGTTCTTCCTGCGTCAGCCATTTGGCTTCGCTGGGGCGGTTTGCCAGGACCTTCAATGTGATCAACCCCAGCACACACGCCGGAATGCCCTCGATCAGGAACATCCATTGCCAGCCAGCCAGGCCCCAGATGCCGTGCATCTGTAGCAACCAGATTGACAGCGGGCCGCCGACCAGAAAGGAAATAGGGGTAGCCACGGTGAACCACGCCAATACCCGTGTACGGTATTGCGCGGGGAACCACAGGGTCAGGAAGAAAATCACGCCAGGAAAGAAGCCCGCTTCCGCCACACCCAGGATGAAGCGCACGGCATAGAAACTATAAGGGCCGATAACCCAGGCTGTGGCCGCTGCTGCCAGGCCCCAGCTAATCATGATGCGTGCCATCCACACCCGGGCCCCGAAGCGGTACATCGCCAGGTTGCTGGGCACTTCGCAGAGGCAGTAGCCGACAAACATAATGCCGGCGCCCAGTCCGAACTGGGCCGCAGTAAGCCCGAGCTGATCGGTCATCTGCAGCGCGGCATAACCCACACTGGTGCGGTCCAGATAGTTGAAGAAATAGGCCAGTGCAAGCAGTGGAATCAAGCGCCAGGCGGCTTTTTTCATCGCTCGGCGTTGAAGTCCCGAATGCACTTCAGGCTGGGACTGGGGCAAGTGGGAAGTCGTGGTCGTGACGTTAGCCATGACTGTATCCTCGGTATTATTGTTATGGATACCGTGGCGGGATACGCCGACGGTTCTGGCAGGATTTCGTGCGGTTCCGGCACTCCGTTCTGCGGTTCACGCCGAGCCTCCCTCGGCGCGTCAGATTTATCGGCAGCCGCAACGGGCCCAGGTTGGCCCGCCGTAGCGCCGGTCAGGCGCTCTTGATCGTGCCTGTGGCCTCCAGGGCGTCGATCGCCTCGGCGGTATAACCGAGTTGTTCCAACAGTTCCCGAGAGTGGCTACCCATTTGCGGAACATTCAGGCGTGCGCCAAAACGCTGGCCGTCCATCTCGAAAGGGAGCATCGGCACTTTCACGGTCTCGCCGTTGGGCAGCGCCAGTTCTGTCATGCCGCCGGATTCGTTGAGGTGGTGATCGTCGAACAGGTCATCCGGGCGTTGAATCGGGGAGAAGGGCAGGCCGGCCTGTTCACACAGCTTCATCACCGCCTGCTTGCTCATGCCGGCAACGCGTTCACGTACCAATGGCATAATCTGCTCGCGAGCAATCACACGCTGGTTATTGCGCGCAAGAGCCGGGTCGTTGCCCAGTTCCTGGAAGTCGAAGGCGGTGCAGAACGCTTGCCATTGGCTATCGCTCACCACGCCGATAAAGACCTGTTCGTTTTCTTGATCCGTATCAAACACGTCATAGATCGCCCAGGCAGAAATGCGGCTGGGCATGGGGGCGGCGGAGGCGCCCGTGACCACTTTCTGCATCATGTGCTGGGCTACCAGGAACGCCGAGTTCTCGAAGAGCCCGGTCTGGACGAATTGACCGCGTCCGGTTTCCTTGCGCTGGAGCAGGGCCGCCAGGATGGAGACGGCGCTGAACATGCCGCCCATCACATCGTTGACCGACGCACCGGCACGCAGTGGGCGCCCGACAGGGCCTGTCATGTAGGCCAACCCGGTCATCATCTGCACGACTTCGTCGAGGGCGGTACGGTTTTCGTAGGGACCCGGCAAGAAGCCTTTCATCGAGCTGTAGATGATGTCCGGCTTGATGGCTTTGACCTGTTCATAGCCCAGTTCCAGTTTTTCCATGGCTCCGAGGCGGAAGTTCTCGATGACCACATCGGCGGTGGCGATGAGTTTTCGCACCGCTTCCTTGCCTTCGTCGGATTTGATATCCACCGCAAAACTCTTCTTGTTGCGGTTGTAGGTCATCCAGTAGCCCGCGCCGGAGCCCATCAGGCGGCGGGTGTTGTCGCCCTCTGGCACGGGCTCAACCTTGATCACCTCGGCACCAAGATCGGCGAGCAGCAGGCCGCAGGTTGGGCCCATCACCATGTGGACGAACTCGATCACGCGGATCCCGGCCAGTGGCAGCTGTTTTTCTTCTGGCTGGTTCATACGCGCTCCTTGGCATAGGTGAAGTTCTTGCCCACGCCGGCATCGGGGATGAAGCCATACAGCGGTTCACCTGGCAGCCCTTTAACCAGCCAATCCCGTGCATGAACCAGGCGGTCAAGGTCAACGCCGGTGCGCAGGCCCATCGATTCGAGCAGGTAAACGAGGTCTTCGGTAACGATATTTCCCGAGGCGCCAGGCGCGTAGGGGCAGCCGCCAATACCGCCTTGGGAACCATCGAACGTAGTGACGCCAGCTTCCAGTGCCGCCACGACATTGGCCAGGCCCTGCCCGCGGGTATTGTGAAAATGCGCACTGCCGCTGAGTGCGCCTATTTCGTTGCGTAGCCGGATGAATAGGCGGCGCACTTGAGTGGGGTTGGCATAGCCGACGGTGTCGGACAGGCCGACCTCATCTACACCGAGTTCGGCCATTTTCACGGCAATGGCGAGGGTCTCGTCATCCGTGACCACGCCTTGAAGCGTGCAGCCAAAAGCCGTGGAGACGCCTGCTTCTATCTGGATGCCGGGGAAGTGTTCGTTGCGCAACGCAACCACGGCTTTCACCTCTTCGAACACCTGCGCGTGAGTCTTGCGGATGTTGGAGATCGAGTGCTGCTCACTGACAGAGATGGGCAGGGTGATCTTGTGTACACCGGCGTGAAAGGCCGCTTCAGCCCCACGAAGATTAGGCACCAGGGCGGTCACGTGCAGGTTCGGCAGTGTCAGCGCATGGGCCACGACGAGCGCACAGTCCGCCATTTGCGGCAGCAGCTTGGGAGGCACAAACGACCCCACTTCGATCTCGCGTAGGCCTGCTGTTGCCAGTGCCGTTATCCATTCCAGTTTGAGCTCGGTAGACATGATGGCGTTGACGCTTTGCAGGCCATCACGCGGCCCCACTTCACTTACCAGGATGTCGATTTCAGTGGCGTCTTTCACAGTAGGTTCTCCTCATCTGCGGGACAGCCTGTTGAACATTCACGCAATGCGGCGGTTAGGAAAAGCACGTATTGTCATGTGTGTTCTGTCAGGCAGAATATTGTTCTATTTCTAGTATTGACCCTGAAAATACCTGCTGTCAACGGCTGTCTTGATGCACTCACACCCCCATGCATCTGGCGCTTTCAAAGGGTTTCTGGTTACCCCGCGGAATAATTTTTGCTCTGCGCGCGCAACGCCCCAGCGAAATCTCGCGCTTGACAGGCAATCAAAATGCTTGGAAAGTTATTCCGCTAGAAGGAATGTTGTTCTGTTAGATAGAACAAATAAAAACAAAAACCTCTGTGCATCTGGACGGCAAGGCGTTGCCTGAAGCAATTAGGTTCGCCTTCCTTGTCACGATGCCAGTTGATACGCGGAGTGCTGCCATGAGCCTGTATCCCCCACCTCAGGAGAGGACCACTGAGGTCTTCACCCGGCTGCCCGAGAAGTTCTGGCGCAACGGCGACTCGGATTGGGTTCGTGCCAACAAACCGGGCCAGAAGGTTGCCAGTTTTCTGGAAGGACCCTCCTTCGACCGGGCCGGCAATCTTTACGTGACCGATATCCCCTACGGCCGCATCTTTCGCATTTCACCGCAGGGGGAGTGGGAGTTGGTCGTGGAGTACGACGGCTGGCCCAATGGCCTGAAAATTCATGGTGATGGCAGAATTTTCATTGCCGACTACAAGCGCGGAATCCTGGTCCTGGACCCGCTAAGCAAGCGCATTGAGCCTTTCCTTACCCACCGCCGCAGCGAGGGCTTCAAGGGCGTCAATGACCTGTTTTTCGATCATGAAGGACGTCTCTACTTCACCGACCAGGGCCAGACCGGCATGCACGACCCCAGTGGCCGTGTGTTTCGCTATGACCTGGAAAGCCAACGTCTGGATTGTCTGTTGGATAACGGACCGAGCCCCAATGGCCTGGTCATGGACCTGCACGAGCAAGCATTGCTTGTGGCCATGACCCGGGGCAATTCGATCTGGCGCCTGCCCATTCAATCGGACGGCACGACGTCCAAGGTCGGAGTGTTCACGGCCATGGCAGGCGGGGTGAGCGGCGCGGACGGCATTGCACTGGATGACCAGGGCAACCTGTTCGTTTGCGATGCGGGTAATGGCTGCGTATGGGTCTTCGATCGCCATGCGGTGCCTCTCTATCGCCTGCGTTCCTGCACCGAAGGACGGACCTTGACCAACCTGGCGTTTGGCGGTGAAGGCAACCGGCACCTGTTCGTCACCGACTCTTCAACCGGCCACATCCTCAAGATAGCCATGGAGCATCCTGGCAAGCCGATGTTCTCGCACGCCACTACGTAACTACAGATACGCAAGCCCAAGGCGCGTGGATTCGATTCGCCTCGAACCGCGCTAATGGCTGCGCTTTGCCCAAACAAAACCAATAAGAAGAGGGACACATGCTTACGATCCTCAGCTACACAATGATCGCCTGCTTCATGTACCTGATCATGAGCAAGCGACTGTCACCACTGGTTGCACTCGTGCTGGTGCCCATCCTGTTTGGCTGCCTCGCCGGGTTTTCCACCGCCTTGGGCCCGATGATGCTCGACGGCATGAAAATGCTCGCCCCGACGGGGATTATGCTCACCTTCGCCATCCTGTATTTCTGCATGATGACGGACGCAGGTCTGTTCAACCCGCTGATCAAGTTGATCCTGAAGCTGGTCAGGGGCGACCCGCTGAAAATCGTGGTGGGCACCGCGATCCTGGGCATTTGCGTGGGCCTCGACGGGGATGGTGCAACGATGTACATCATCACCACAGCAGCGATGCTCCCGCTCTACCGCCGTACGGGTATAAGTCTGCAAGTCATGGCGACAGTGCTGATCCTGACCATTGGTGTGATGAACATCCTGCCGTGGGCCGGCCCGTTCTCCCGCGCGGCCAGTGCTATGCACGTCGACATTACCGACCTGTTTATCGAGATGATCCCAATCATGATCGCGGGGCTTGGCTGGGTGATCTTCAGTGCATTCTGGCTTGGCTTGAAAGAGCGACGCCGCCTCGGGATCTTGACGCTCGACAACGATGAGCTCATGGATCAGTTCACAGAGTTTCGCCTGGGTGACTGGCGCTTTCTGTTCAACGCCGCGCTGACCATCACCCTGATCGCGCTGATGATGCTCAACCTGATGCCACTGCCGGTGCTGTTCACCATCGCCTTTGCCCTGGGCCTGATGGTCAACTTTCCCACGCTCAAGGCGCAGAAAGCGGTGATCGGCAAGCACGCCGACAACGTCATGGCCGTCACCTCGCTGATTTTTGCGGCAGGTATTTTTGTCGGCATCATGTCCGGTACCGGCATGGTCAAAGCTATCTCCGAAAGCCTGATCATGGTCATCCCGGATTCCGCCGGGCATTTCATGTCGGTGTTCACCGCCTTCATCAGCATGCCATTCACCTATGTCCTGACCAACGACGCCTTCTACTTCGGCATTCTGCCGATCCTGGCCGAGACCGCCAGCCATTACGGCATCGAAGCTCAGGAGATGGCGATTGCGAGCCTGATCGGTCAGCCGGTGCACCTTCTCAGCCCACTGGTAGCCTCTACTTATCTGCTGTGCGGCCTCCTGGATGTGGACTACGGCGACAACCAGCGCGCCTCCATTTTCTGGTGCATCGGTACCTGCCTGGTGATGTTTGTAGCCGCTGTCGTGCTGGGTTCTATCGATATTTATAACTGAGGGTCTACGCCGTTACGCGGGGCGGTTGGGGCGTCCACCATTATTTTGCCGCAATGGGTCTAATCAGCCCATTGTCGAGCCGCCTTCTGGCTCTGCACTAGGAGTTGCGCGCATAAACTGCCTCGATCGCACCTGGCATTTGGTGAAACGACGGATCTATGCAAATGCTCGTCGAGGTAGAGGTCCGGTAGGTGGCGCGAAAGCCGTGGGCAGTGATGTCGTACTCTGGCCAGATACGCTGAAAGGACGTGAGCATGGAGGTCGGGTTTATGGGAGGTCCCGGATAGACCGGCGAGACGAACACCCAGTCTTTGCGTTCTACCAATGGCAGGCAATATGTGGTTGTTCAGCGCTCCGCTAAACACTCCATTACAAGCTATCGGGATCCCCAAAAAACATCTGAATCCGCGACCGCAACCACCGCTCCCCCGGATCATTATCCTGCGACCCTCGCCACGCCATGTGCAGTTCAAACGAGCGCACCGGCAACGGCGGCTCTTCGGCGCGCAGGCCACCGGCGGCGGTCAGGGCTTCGGCGGCGTAGTCGGGGACGATGGCGACGATGTCGGTGCCTGAGAGCAAGGTGCCCAGGCCGTTGAACTGCGGCACGGCGAGCACTACGTGGCGCTTGCGGTCGAGCTTTTCCAGTTCTTCGTCGATGAACCCGCTCAAGTCGCCGGCAAACGACACCAGCGCGTGGGGGCGGGCGCAGAAGTCGTCCAGGCTCAGGGAGCCCGGCACACTGTCGGCGCGCAACAGTTTCGGCAGGCTGCGGCGCAGGACTTTGCGCTTGGCGTTTGCCGGCAGGTCGGCGGTGTAGCTGACGCCAATCGAGATTTCGCCGGAAGCGAGCAGGCCGGGCATCAGGATGTAGTTGACGCGGCGCACCACCAGCACGATGCCGGGGGCTTCGGCGCGCAGGCGCTTGAGCAGTTGGGGCAGCAGGGCGAATTCGACGTCATCGGACAGGCCGATACGGAAAACGGCGGTGCTGGTCGCCGGGTCGAACTCGGCGGCGCGGCTGACGGCGGTGGAAATCGAATCCAGGGCCGGGGAGAGCAGGGCGAAGATTTCGACCGCGCGGGCCGACGGTTCCATGCTGCGGCCAGTACGTACGAACAGCGGGTCATCGAACAACCCACGCAGGCGCGACAATGCCGCGCTGATCGCCGGCTGGCCCAGGAACAATTTCTCGGCAGCGCGGGTCACACTGCGCTCATGCATCAAGGTTTCGAATACGATCAAGAGGTTAAGGTCGACACGACGCAGGTCGTTACGGTTCATCTTGTGTCCTGGAAGAGTCAGCAAACTTGACGAGAGCGGCCACATAGGAACAATGACCGGCATGAATCTTACGGGGAAAGGCTGGTACTCTGCACAGGATAATTGAGTTTTCCTACGATACTTGAGGTCAATTCCTCAGTTGCGGAATCAATAACAGACATGTCGACTATTAACGGCGACCGGTGGTCTTACCTGGAAAGCCCAGATAGAGTTCATGGCATTAGAGGTTACTTTGACGAGGTTTGCGATGTCCCGCACGATCCGTTT
>Ga0153921_1000187_pt1 | contig 45501 bp, 51 predicted proteins | sample TSNJ005MetaG_FD_104691 | JGI IMG/M metagenome (GOLD analysis project Ga0153921, IMG submission 104691) | Attine ant fungus gardens microbial communities from New Jersey, USA - TSNJ005 MetaG | ecosystem: Host-associated > Fungi > Mycelium > Unclassified | place: USA: New Jersey, Brendon T. Byrne... | reverse complement strand
TGATCATGCTGAGCTGGAACCGCATGGTCGAAGGCCGCTATAAAAAGTCCCTGGGGGTTTAAGCGCATGTCCAGAAACGGTCCTTTGGCCCTCGGCTTTCACGGCCTGGTGGTGCTGTTCATGATGGCGCCGCTGGTGGTGGTCTGCCTGGTGGCCTTCACCCCGGAAAACACCTTGAGCCTGCCCACCTCGGGCTTCTCCCTGCGTTGGTTTCGCGCAGTGTTCGAGCGTGCCGACTTTATCCAGGCGTTCTACAACAGCCTGATCCTGGCGTTTACCGCCGCGACCCTGGCCACCTTGATTGCCGTGCCGGCGGCCTTGGCGATCAGCCGATACTCGTTCCCGGGGCGCAACTTTTTCAGCGCGTTGTTCCTGTCGCCGATCATCATTCCGCACCTAGTCCTGGGCGTGGCGATGCTGCGCCTGTTCGCGCTGATGGGCGTGAACGGCAGCTTCACCTGGCTGATGCTCGCGCACGTGGTGATCATCACCCCGTATGTGCTGCGCCTGGTGCTGGCAGCGGCGATCGGTATTGACCGCAGTGCCGAACAGGCGGCGGAGTCCCTGGGCGCCGGGCGCTTCACGCTGTTTCGGCAGATCACCCTGCCGATGATTTTGCCCGGCGTCGCCGGTGGTTGGCTGCTGGCCTTCATCAACAGTTTCGATGAGGTGACGTTGTCGATTTTCGTCAGTTCGCCGGCCACGCAGACCCTGCCGGTGCGCATGTACGTGTACGCCACCGAGTCCATCGACCCGATGATGGCGGCGGTGTCGGCGTTGGTGATTGCGCTGACGGCGGCGACCATGATTCTGCTCGACCGGGTCTACGGCCTGGACCGCGTGCTGGTGGGGAAACATTGATGGCCTTGTTCAAACGATTGGCCGAAACCACGCGCCCTGCCCTGGCCTTTACCCTGGACGGGCAACCCGCCACCGGCTTGCTCGGCGACACGTTGCTGACCGCCGTACTGACCTGCGCCGAGCACCTGCGCGGCAGTGATTTCAGCGCCGAACGCCGCGCCGGGTTTTGCCTGATGGGTGCCTGCCAGGATTGCTGGGTGCGGCTTGAGGATGGGCGCCGCGTGCGGGCCTGCTCGACGCTGCTGGAAGAAGGCCAGGCGATCAGCCGCGAGCCGGGGCGCCAGCTATGAAGCCGGTAGTGATTGTCGGTGCCGGCCCGGCAGGCATCAGCGCTGCGCGCACCCTGCTCGACCATGGCATCAAAGCCTGCCTGGTGGATGAAAGCCTGCGCGGCGGCGGGCAGATCTATCGGCGCCAGCCGGCAAACTTCCAGCGTACGGCCAAGCAGATCTACGGGTTCGAGGCGCGCAAGGCCGAGGCCGTGCACCGTACGCTGGATGAACTCGCGCCGCTGATCGACTACCGTCCGCAAACGCTGGTGTGGAACGCCGAGGATGGGCGCCTGGACATGCTCAATAACGGGCGTGCCGAGAGCGTCGAGTATGCGCGGATCATCGTCGCCACCGGCGCCACCGACCGCATCCTGCCAGTCCCGGGCTGGACCTTGCCGGGGGTGTACAGCCTGGGCGCGGCGCAAATCGCCTTGAAGTATCAGGGCTGCGCGATTGGTGAACGGGTGGCGTTTTGTGGCAGCGGACCGTTGCTGTATTTGGTCGCGTACCAGTACGCCAAGGCCGGCGCCCAGGTGGTGGCAGTGCTCGACAGCGCGCCGTTCAGCGCGCAATGCCGTGCAGTGCCGGCCCTGCTCCGGCAACCGTTGACCTTGGCCAAGGGCTTGTATTACCGCGCCTGGCTGACCGCTCACGACGTGCCCGTGCATCAGGGCGCGACGCTTCAACAGATCGACGGCGAGCAACGCGTGCGTGGCATCCGCTGGGACCAGCAAGTGCTGGAATGTGACGCCGTGGGCTTCGCCCATGCCTTGCGCAGCGAGACACAGCTGGCGGACTTGCTCGGCTGTGAGTTTGCCTGGAGCGCGTTGAATCGCGCCTGGTTGCCGCAACGCGACGGCGCCGGACGCAGCAGTGTGAGCGACGTGTACCTGGCCGGCGATGGCGCTGGAATCATGGGGGCAGACGCGGCAGCAATGGCCGGCGAACGCGCAGCCTTGGCGGTGCTGGAAGATTCAGGCATTGCCATCGATCATCGCCGCCCGGCTGAGCTGGAGCAGCGACTGGCGGCTATCCAGCGCTTTCGCCATGGCCTGGAAACCGCGTTCCCGTTCCCTGAAGACTGGGCTGCGCAGGCGCCGGATGCGTTGATCCTGTGCCGTTGCGAGGAAGTCAGCGTCGGTGATGTGCGCGCCGTGGTCGATGAAGGCCATTGGGAAATCAATCGGGTCAAGGCGCATTGCCGCGTCGGCATGGGTCGCTGCCAGGGCCGCATGTGCGGGCTGGCGGCGGCGGAAATCGTCGCCGAGCGCAGCGGTCGCGCAGTTGAAAACGTCGGCCGCCTGCGTGGCCAGGCTCCGATCAAGCCGTTGCCGTTCGGCGTGGAGGTGCAGCCATGATCGACGTCATCGTACTCGGCGGCGGCATTGTCGGCGCTTCGGCAGCCTTGATGCTGGCGCAGAAGGGCCAGCGCGTGGCCCTGGTGGAGCGGGATTTTTGCGGTTCGCATTCCAGTGGTGTGAATTACGGCGGCGTGCGCCGACAAGGCCGGCCGCTGCATCAGTTACCGCTGTCGCAACGCGCCCATGCGCTGTGGTCCGACCTGCCGGGTTTGATCGGCATCGACGGCGAGTACGTGCGTTCCGGACATCTGAAACTCGCGCGCAGCGGGGCGGATTTTGCTGCGCTGCAAGCCTATGCCGAGCACACCCGAGGCTTTGGCCTGGGCTTGCAATTGCTGGACTACGCCGAGCTGCGCGCACGCTTTCCCTGGGTGGGCGATATCGCCGTGGGCGCTTCGTTGTGTCCGGAAGACGGGCATGCCAACCCGCGATTGGTGTCTCCGGCTTTCGCCCGTGCCGCGCAACGCCTTGGCGCGGCGGTCCATGAGCAGGCCGAAGTGCTTCAGGTCGAACATGACGGCCAGCGCTTTCAGGTGCGCTGCGCCAACGGCCTGCACTTACAGGCGCCGTGGTTACTCAATTGCGCCGGCGCCTGGGCCGGCACCGTCGCCGCGCACTTTGGCGAGTCGGTGCCGATTACCTCGGCGCATCCGGCGATGCTGGTCACCGAGCCATTGCCGATGGTGATGAACGTGAGCACCGGCGTCGAAGGCGGCGGGATTTATGCGCGGCAGGTCGCCCGGGGCAATTGCATCCTCGGTGGCGGGCGCGGTTTTGCCCTCGGCCCGCTGACGGCGCGCCCTGGCCAGGCCGCAGTGCTGGAGATTCTGCGCAATGCCGGCGAGTTGTACCCGTTTCTCAAGGGTGCCCAGGCGATTCGCACCTGGAGCGGCACCGAAGGTTACCTACCCGATCACGAACCGGTGATCGGTCCCAGCAGTACCCAACCGGGCTTGCTCCACGGTTTCGGCTTTGCCGGCGCCGGGTTCCAGCTCGGCCCCGCGGTCGGTGAAGCCCTGGCAGAGATTGTCTGCGACGGGGCCAGCCGCCAACCCATCGAAGCGTTTTCCATCCGTCGTTTCCAAGCCTGAGAGGAAAAACCTCCATGAACCTCCGTATTGCGCTGTCCTGCTTGTCCCTCGCCTTGCTCACCACCACCGCAAACGCCGCGCCGACGCTGTACCTGGGCATGAACGGCGGCACCATGGAACGGGTGTACGCCGACAAGGTGCTGCCCGCGTTCGAGAAGGCCAACAACGTCAAGGTGGTGATCGTGCCTGGCACCTCGTCGGACATCCTCGCCAAGGTCCAGGCCAACAAAGACAACCCGCAGATGCACGTGATGTTCCTCGACGACGGCATCATGTACCGCGCCATCTCCATGGGCCTGTGCGACACGTTGGCGCCGAGCTCGACCCTGGAGCAGATCCCGGCCAAGGCGAAAATCAAGCAGCAGGCCGTGGCCGTGACCCTGGGCGTCACCGGCCTGGGCTACAACGCCAAGATGTTCAAGGAAAAAGGCTGGGCCGCGCCCACCTCGTGGATGGACCTGGCCGACCCGCGCTTCAAGGACAAAGTGGTGTTCCAATCCCTGGCCTCGTCGACCTTCGGCCTGCACGGCTTCTTGATGTTCAACCGCATCCAGGGCGGCGATGAAACCAACGTCGACCCGGGCTTCAAGGCCTGGCCGAAAACCGTTGGCCCCAACGTACTGGAATACATCGCCAGCTCGGCGAAAATCTCCGAGATGGTGCAGACCGACGAAGCGGCGATCTTCCCCCTCACCCCGACCCAGGTCACCACCCAGAAGTTGCTCGGCGTGCCGATGGAATATGCGCAACCGAAGGAAGGCGCGGTGGTGCTGAACGTGGCTGAATGCGTGATTGCACGCAATGACCAGCCGGAACTGGCGCAGAAGCTCGCAGCATTTTTGCTGACCGCCGAGGCCCAGGCACCGGCGCTGGAAGAAGGCGACCAGATCCCGTCGAACCCCACCACACCGACCACCGACAAGACCCGCGCACGGGTGCAGGCGATGCAGGGTTACTTGCAGACGGCGATTTCGATTGACTGGGACCAGGTGAACCAGGCGCGCCCGGAGTGGAATGCGCGGTGGAGTCGGTCGATCGAGCGATAGGCCGACATAGCGGACGTTCCCACGTGGTGGACGTGGGAGTGACGCTTACCTTGCCCTGGCGAAAAACCACAACGATAACGCGGGCATGCTGGAAATACGCGGTGCCGATGGGTTTTTCGCTGGCGAGCCCGCGCCTACGAGGGGGTGATGGGCAGTGCGCGTTTGTGGGCGGTCTTGAGGTAGGCCTGCTCGATAAGGCTCCTCACTCGTTCGCTCACCGGCTCGCCCATCAGGTAGGCGTCGATCTCTGCATAAGTACAGCCGTAGGCGTGTTCGTCCGGTTTGCCCGGCACCAGCTCTTCCAGGTCGGCGGTCGGCAGTTTGTGCACCAGCGTCGCCGGGGCACCGAGGGCGCTGGCCAGCAGGCATACCTGGGTCTTGGTCAGCCCCGAGAGCGGCGCCAGGTCGCAGGCGCCGTCGCCGAATTTGGTGAAGAACCCCATCAGCGCTTCGGCGCCATGGTCGGTGCCGACCACCAGGCCGTTGTGCAGGTTGGCCACCGCGTACTGGGCGATCATGCGAGTGCGGGCCTTGACGTTGCCTTTGATGAAATCCACGTGGCTGGCGCTGGCTTGGTTGGCGTCGAGGCTGGCCATCAGGCCGTCGACGCTGGCGCCAATGTTCAGGGTCTCGATGTGGTCCGGGGCGATGAAATCCAGCGAGGCCTGGGCGTCGCTTTCATCGGCCTGGGTTTTATAGGGCAGGCGCATGGCGATAAAGCGCGCGGCGTAGTCCTCATTTCGCAGTTGCTCTACCGCCAACTGGCACAGGCGGCCGGCGGTCAGCGAGTCGACACCGCCACTGATGCCCAGTACCAGGGCCTTGCAGCCCGACTGGCGCAAGGTGGTCTTGATGAAGTCGATGCGCCGCTGGACCTCTTTGGCTTCATCGCCCTTGCCCAGTTGCCGATCGATATTCAGTTCCTGCGCGATACGTTCTTGGGTTTGCATATCACACCTCTGTATTGCCGGGATTGACCTGTGGGAGCGGGCTTGCTCGCGAAGACGACGTGTCAGTCGACCCCGTCAGCGCTGATCCACCGCTTTCGGGAGCACGCCCTCTCCTACAGAAAATACCTGGGCCGCGTACTGCAAGAACGACGGGTCTTCGCAGACGTTCTTGATCGGATCATCGGAGAATTTCACCACCGGCTCGCCGTGCACCCGCACCAGCTTCATCACGATGCTCAGCGGCTCGACGCCCTCCACATCGCAGGCCAGGCTGGTGCCCATGCCGAAACCGAACTTGGCCTTGCCACGGATGTGCCGCAGGATCGGCAGGCATTTTTCGAAGTTCAGGCCGTCGGAAAACATCAGGTCCTTGGTCATCGGGTCGATGCCCAACTGTTTGTAGCGGGCCAGCACCTTGTCGGCCCAGACGATAGGGTCGCCGGAGTCCTGGCGCAGGCCGTCGTAGAGCTTGGCGAAGTACAGGTCGAAATCCTTGAGGAAAAAGTCGGTGCTGATGCAGTCGGTCAGGGCGATGCCGAGGCGGCCCCGGTACTCGCGCACCCAGTTTTCCAGCGCCGCCTTCTGGCTTTCACGCAGGCGGCCCAGTTGCTGGTGCACCATCAGCCATTGGTGGGCCATGGTGCCGATCAGCGGCAGGTCGAACTCATAGGCAAGGTGCGCATTGCTGGTGCCGACGAACTGGCCGGGGAAGTCGCGGCGCATGATGTCTATCACTTCGCGCTGGGCCTTGAACGACAGGCGCCGGCGGGTCGAGAAGTCCGACACACGCAAGTCGGCCAGCTCCTCGCGGCTGAGGTTTTTCTCCAGCCAGTCGAACTTCTGGTAGAGCTTGCGAGTGACGTCCTCCAGGCTCACGTCAGGGTATTTGTCGCGGTTGCGCAACTCGCTGACCAGCGCCAGAACCGGCTGCTCGAACATGATGCAGTGCAGCATCGGGCCGACCACGCGGATGTTCAACTGGCCGTCGATCTCACTGACGTGGATATAACGCAGATTGAAGCGGAACAGGCCGAGGAAGCGCTCGTAGTCCGGGGTCAGGTATTCGCGAAAACGCGGGTTGAACAGAAAGCGCAGCTCGCCTTCACGCATCTGCAGGCCGGCCATGTTCTCCAGCTCGGCGCGCAACGTGGGGATCAGGTGGCCGAGCTTTTCCCTGGAGCGGACGATGAAGTTGTATTCCACATCGACATTCGGGTGCTGGTGCAACACCGCCTGCATCATGGTGAAGGTGTAGTAGTCGGTGTCGAGCAAGCCCTGGATCACCGGGGATTCGTAGTCGTAGGCACTTTCCATGGTGGTTCTCCTTAACGCGTGGCCATCGCGGCCAGTTCTTCGCGGGTGCTGCTGATGCAGGCACCGGCCTTGAGCAACTCGTTGACGGCCTGCACACCGCCCTCCTCACTGATACTGCGGCACGCCGGCACGTGCAGGACCACCTCAAGCCCGGCCTTGAGCAGTTGCAGGGCGGTGGTCTTGACGCAGTAGTCGAGGGCCAGGCCGCCGACGATCACGCGGCTGACACCTTGGGCCTTGAGGTACTCGATCACGCCGGTGGAGAGCTTGTCGTGCAGGTCGTGGTAGCAGGCGCCGTAGGGGTGCAGGTCGGGTTCGACGCCTTTCCAGATGAAGTAGTCGTAGTCATAGGGCGTGGGCAGTTCGTCGAGCAAGGTAAAGCCCTCGGTACCCGGCACGCAGTGGCTGACCCAGGTGACATCGGCGTGGACCAGGCCGGTGGGCTGCAGCATCTCGCTGTGCTGCGTGACCACCCAGGGTGCATGCGGGGTATGCGCGTCCTTGCTGCCGACGCGGTGGCCGGCGAGGCTGGCCATGAAGTTGAGTTCGGCACCGATCTGATCACCACCGACCACCGGCAATTCGTTGGGGCACAGCGGCGTGAAGCTCTTCTGGGCATCGACGTCGAATGAAGCAATGGCGGTTTTCGCGAGGGTCATGGCGGATCTCCTGTGGCCTGGAATCAAAAGTACACGTCATGTACTTTCATTGCGAGAAACATTTAGATATCTATCTCGGGCCCAGTACATGACATATCTGTTCGATCCGCTAGACTGTGCCTCATCGTTGTTCAGAAGGACGTCACATGCCCCTTAGCCCCTACCTCCATACCGTCGACCTGTGCGTGCTGTGCTATTGCCGCACGGCCGGCGAACTGAAACTGCTGCTAAACAAACGCGAGGCCGAGCCGTTTGCCGGGCACTGGGCGCTGCCCGGCGTGGTGGTGAATGGCGACGTGCAAGATCTGAGCCTCCAGGCTGCCGTGGAACGTTTGCGCACCAGCGACAAGGTCGGCCTGGCGTTGGCCTGGAGTGAACAAGTGGGCACGGTGGGTGACGCGTTTCGCGATCCGCGTTGCTGGTCGTCGTCGACCTTTTACCTGGCGATCGTCGCGGATGAAGTCAGCCTGGGTGAGCACCAGGGCTGGTTTGCGCTGAAAGCAGTGGCCGATGGCAGCATCAAGCTGCCGTTCGATCACAACAGTATCGTCGCGTCGGTGCAGGAACGGTTGCTCTCCAAGTCGCTGTACAGCAGCTTGCCGCTGATGTTCCTGGGCAATGAATTCAGCGCACCGGAAGCGACCACGATCTTTTCCCTGGTGCTGGAGCGGCCGGTATTGAAGACCAGTATTCGCCAGCGGCTATTGAAGCTGACAGAGGCGGGGTATCTGCGTGAGACGGGGCGCAAGAAGCACGGTGAAGGCGGCCGGCCCCAGGCGACGGTGGAGAACCTGAAGCCCGGGGCGGTGTATTTTTTTGATCGCAGTTTCGCCGAGTAAAACACCCCTGCAGGCGCCCGGCTTGCCGGGCGCCTACCAGGATCAGTTCATCCAGTTGCCACCGTCGACGTTGTAGGTCTGGGCCACCACATAGTCGGCCTCTTTGGACGCCAGGAAGATTGCCATCCCGGTCAGATCCTCTGCCGTACCCATCCGCCCGAACGGCACCTCACCCCCTACCCGCCTCTTCTTCTCGCCAGGCGGCAAACCTTCATGCCTGGCGAACAGCGCATCCACCCCATCCCAGTGCTCGCCATCCACCACACCGGGGGCGATGGCGTTGACGTTGATGCCCTGCTTGATCAGGTTCAACCCCGCCGATTGTGTAAGGCTGATCACCGCCGCCTTGGTTGCGCAGTAGACCGCCACCAGCGGCTCACCGCGCCGCCCGGCCTGACTGGCCATGTTAATGATCTTGCCGCCGTGGCCCTGGCTGATCATCTGTCGCGCGGCAGCCTGCAGGGTGAACAGCGTGCCGGCGACATTGATCGAGAACAACCGCGCGTAGCTGTCGCGGGTGATGTCGACGATGGGCGCCAAGTCGAACAGCGCAGCGTTGTTGATCAGGATATCGAGCTTGCCGGCCTGGGCGACCACGGCGGCAATCGCGCTGTCGATGGAGGCCTGGTCGGTGACGTCCATCGCCACCGCGTAGGCCTGGGGGCCCAGTTCGGCTGCAGTAGCCTGGGCGCGTTGCAGGTCGATATCGGCGATGGCAACGGTGGCGCCTTCGGCAATGTAGGCCTGGGCAAACGCGCGGCCGATCCCGCGCGCCGATCCGGTGATCAGCGCGCTCTTACCTTCGAGTCGTTTCATTGAGGTGTCCTGTCAAAACTATTTCGGGTAGCCGGCGCGTTTCATCTCGCGCTCGGTGGTGGACTGCGCCTGCTGCAACGCCTGGTCAACCGACATGCCGCCGGTGAGCGCCGCCGAGAACAGCTTGCCGACGGAGGTGCCGATGGCCTGGAACTCGGGGATGGTCACGTACTGGATGCCCACGTACGGCACGGGTTTGGCCGAGGGGTGCGCGGGGTCGGCGTGCTTCATCATCTCCAGGGTCACCTGGGCGAACGGTGCGGCCTTGAGGTACGCCGCGTTGTAGGTGGATTGGCGGGTGCCCGGCGGTACGTTGGTGATGCCCTCTTTATCCGCGACCAGCTGGATGTACTCCTTCGAGGTCGCCCAGGCGATAAATGCCTTGGCGGCGTCCTTGTGCTGGGAGGTGGCCGGGATCGCCAGCGACCAGGCGTAGAGCCACGAGGAGCCTTTGTCGGTGACTTCGGTGGGGGCAGCCGCGAAGCCGACGCTGTCGGCGACCTTGCTCTGGCTCTTGTCGGTGGTGAAGGAGCCGGCGACGCTGGCATCGACCCAGATCGCGCATTTGCCGCTATTGAACAGCGCCAGGGTTTCGTTGAAGCCGTTGCTGGACACGCCCGGCGGGCCGTATTGCTTGAGGGTGTTGACGTAGAAGTTGGCGGCGGCGGTCCACTCGGGGCTGGTCAGCTCGGGCTTCCACTGCTCATCGAACCAGCGCGCGCCAAAGGCATTGGCCATGGTGCTCAGCAGTGCGATGTTTTCACCCCAGCCGGCCTTGCCGCGCAGGCACATGCCGTATTGGCCTTGGTCCTTGGCTGTGAGCTTGGCGGCGAACTCGCCGAGCTGCGTCCAGGTCGGGTGCGCGGGCATGCTCAGGCCAGCCTGCTTGAACAGGTCGGTGCGGTAGTAGGTCACGGTGCTTTCGCCGTAGAACGGCAACGCATACAGGGTGTCGTTGACCGACAGGCCCTGGCGCACCGACGGGAAGATGTCGTCGGCGTCGTAATCGGCGGGCAACTGGGTCAGCGGCTCCAGCCAGTGCTTGGCGCCCCACAGCGGCGTCTCATAGGTGCCAATGGTGAGCACGTCAAACTGCCCGCCCTGGGTGGCGATATCGGTGGTGAGGCGCTGGCGCAGCACGTTTTCTTCCAGTACTACCCAGTTCAGCTGGATGTCCGGATGCTGCTGCTCGAACACCTTGTACAGGCGCTGCATGCGGATCATGTCGCTGTTGTTGACGGTGGCGATGGTGACGGTGTCGGCGGCCTGGCCGGGCATTGCCACTGCCAGGCCAGAAAGCAGGAACAACGCGTGCGGGAGCTTGAACATGGCGGTTTCCACCTGTTGTTTTTGTTGTTGAGCGCCGATTACAGCAGCTTGGCCAGTCCCCCACAAACGCAGGGCGAATGCTCGACTGATACTTTTTTAACCGCCGTTCCAGGATCAAAAAAATACCAGTGCCGGGCGAAACCAGGGGTAGCGCACGGCTTGCCAACCCGCGTATTTTGAGCCGATCCAACAAGTAAAAGAGGCATCACCATGCCCATCAGCCGCGCCCAACTGTTCGAACACCGCCCTGCCGAGCTTGAAGTGATCCTGCCTGAGCCGGACCACTGCTTTCGCTGGTTCGAACATGACTACCCCTATGACCTGGCGCGCTGGAATCACCACCCCGAATTTGAAATCCACCTGATCCGCCAGGGCAGCGGCAAGCTGGTAGCGGGCGACTATATCGGCGCGTTCGGTGCCGGGCATGTCGCGCTGATCGGCCCGGACCTGCCGCACGACTGGATCGGCGAGCTGGCTCCCGGTGAATACCTGAGCGGCCGCGACGTGGTGCTGCAATTTGACGGCGCCGCCCTCCTCGCCTTGCGCAAGACCCTGCCCGAACTCGGCGACTTGCAGCCGCTGTTCGAGCAAGCCCGGCGCGGCCTGGAGTTCACCGGCGCCACGGCGCTGCAGGCTGCCCGCCTGATGGAAGCCATCGGCAGTGCCCACGGCCTGCAGCGGTTGATCCTGTTCCTGCAACTGCTCGACACCCTGAAAAACGCCCCGCCCCCTCAGGTAACGGCGCTGGCCAGCCCCTGCTACGCGCCGACCCTGGACGCACGCAGCGCCGAACGCATCAACAAGGCCTTCGACTACTTGATGACGGAGCTGACCGGCGACGTGCGCCTGTCGGTCATCGCGCAACAACTGGAGATGAGCGAACCGGGTTTCTCGCGCTTCTTCAAACGCAACACCGGCCACGGCTTTATCGACCTGATGCGTAAATTCCGCGTGCAACGCGCCTGTCGGTTGCTGCTGCAGAGTGAGATGTCGGTGGCAGATATCTGCTTTGAAGTGGGCTACGCCAACCTGTCCAACTTCAACCGGCATTTTCGCATCGAGATGAACCAGACACCGAGTGAGTATCGGCGCGAAACCGCGATGCACCTGTTCAATCGCATCGAGAAAATGACACCCAGCCAATTTTGACCAAAAGGTCGATTAATCGCGCTTTTTTCCATTTAGCTCAATCCCTTGAACAAAGTTGGTACGCCACGTGCAAACGTTTGCGGAACGAACTTGCCAGCCAAGTTCACCACTACCCGCAGAATCGGGTTCCAACCGCGTACGAATAGGGATTTTCAATGCACCCCACCTCAAGGCCTCGTGCTTGCTTTGGTGTTTCCTTGCTACTGGCTGCCGTTACGGGAGTACTCAGTGCACCCATTTTGGCGCAGCAAAAACCCGTGGATGACTCGGCACAGGGCGAAACCCTCAGCCCCGAAGCCAGCCCGGCTAAAAAAGGCGTGTATTGGTCGGACTGGTTCAACCAGGACCTGACCTTGATCGGCAGCAAAGACATCAGCTTCGGCCCCAAGCCGCAGGACGACGTGTACCTGGAATACGAGTACTTCGGCCGCAAGGGGCCTTTCGAGCTGTACGGCTACATCGACGTGCCGAAGATCCTCACCATCGGTAACAGTAATGACAAAGGCGTGTGGGACCATGGCTCGCCGGTGTTCATGGAGCATGAGCCGCGTATTTCCATCGACTACCTGGCGGGGCGCAGCCTGGCCATCGGCCCGTTCAAGGAATGGTACGTGGCGTTCGACTGGATCTACGACCACGGCAGCAACAAGGACAACCGCGCCAACACCCTGTACAGCGGCCTCGGCACCGATATCGACACCCACTCGCGGGTCAACCTGTCGGCGAACTTCTACGGGCGTTACCAGTGGGAAAACTACGGCGCCAGCAATGAATACTCCTGGGATGGCTACCGCGCGCAGATGAAGTACATCGTGCCCATCAGCAGTTTCGACAACGGTGCCTCGCTGACCTACATCGGCTTCACCAACTACGATTTCGGCTCGGACCTGCACAAGGACAACCCGGCGCGCACCGCCAATTCCCTGGTGGCAACCAACGTGCTGCTGTACTCGTTCACGCACCTGCGCTTCACCCTGGTCGGTCGTTACTTTCATAACGGCGGCAACTGGGAGGATGGCAGCGAGCTGAACTTTGGCGAGGGCAACTTCCGCGCCCGCTCCGACGGCTGGGGTTACTACGCCGGCGTGGGCTATCAATTCTGATCAAGGAGCATTCGATGAAAGCGTTTACCCGTCTGTCACTGGCCATCGGCCTGGCGCTGCTGCCCCACGTGGTGCTGGCTGATACACCGACGCCGATCAAGCCCAAGGTGATGCTGATCACCATGTTCGCCCCCGAGGCGCAAACCTGGATCGACCGCCTGGCACTCAAGCAGGAAGTGCGCGTGCCAGGCCTGTCGGCCGAATACCCGGTGATCCGCTGCAACACCGAGGACGTCTGCCTGCTGGTCACCGGCATGGGCCAGACCAACGCCGCCGCGTCCACCCTGGCACTGACCCTGTCGCCCAAGTTCGACCTGCGCCAGAGCTATTTCCTGATCGCCGGGATTGCCGGCATCAGCCCCAAGCACGGCACCCTCGGCACGGCGGCGTGGGCGCATTACCTGGTGGAATTCGGCACCCAGTGGGAGCTGGACTCGCGGGATGCGCCCAAAGACTGGCCAACCGGCTATATCGGCATCAACACCAAGGGGCCCAACGAGAAACCACCGTTGGACTACAAGACCGAAGTGTTTGAGCTGAACCCGAAGCTGCAAGCCAAGGCGTTTGCGCTGTCACAAAAAGTCGAGCTCACGGAAAGCAAGGAATCCAGCGCCTGGCGCAAACACTACCCCGCCGCGCCAGCCAACCAGCCGCCGCAGGTCACCCGCTGCGACACCCTGGCGGGTAACACCTGGTTCTCCGGCACGCGCCTGAGCGAGCGCGCCGAAGTCTGGACCCAGTTGCTCACGGACAATAAAGGCGAGTACTGCACCACCCAGCAGGAGGACAACTCCACCTACGAGGCCCTGCTGCGCGCCAGTCGCGAAGGGTTGGTGGATATCCAGCGCCTGGCGGTGGTGCGTGCCGGTTCCGATTTCGACCGCCCTTATCCGGGCTACAGCGAAGTGGACAACCTGCTGAAGTACGCCGATCAAGGCGGTTTTGTACCGGCGCTGGAGAACCTGTACCGCACGGGCAACCCGCTGGTGCAAGCGATCCTGAAGAACTGGTCGGCGTGGGAAAAAGGCGTCCCCGAAGCCTGACGAGCGTTGACTTGGGGGGCTGGCTGGCTTGCCTGCGATGGCGGTGGGTCAGCCAGCTTCGCCGCTACTGATCCAACGCCTTCGCGGGCAAGCCCGCTCCCACAGTGGAGCTGCGCCAGACACGGGACTCAAGCCTGCACCCGATCAGTGTGGGAGCTGGCTTGCCTGCGATGGCGGTGGGTCAGACAACTTCACCGCTACTGATCCACCGCTTTCGCGGGCAAGCCCGCTCCCACACTGGAAATGCGCCAGGCACGGGACTCAGGCCTGCACTCACCCCCCTTTTTTGACCGTGTCAGGGCAGGAGGATGATCTTGTCAGCGCTGCCCTGGTTTACGTCTTGATAGCACTGCACACCGTCGGCCAGCGCCACTTCGCGCAGGCCGGTGGGCAGCGGCAGCAGGCCTTCGTCGAAGAAGCGTCCGAACTGCTCGAGCATCACCGCGCATTGCTCGCAGTTGTAGAGCAACGAATTGATCCCCACTACCGAGCCACCCTTGCGATACAGGGCCAGGGCCGGCAATTGCACGTGGCCGTCCACCGGCGCGGCGATGATCGCGATGCGACCGAATGGCGCCAGGCCCGCCACGGCCGCCGGCAACCAGAAACCGGTGGTGTCGAAGATCACATCGGCACCGCCCTTGAACACCGCGTTCACCTGCGCGCCCAACTCGTCCGGCGTGCCCAGGGCAATCGCGTCAACACCTTGCACCTGCAACACCTCGACCTGCTCGACCTTGCGCACCGCCGCCAGCACCTGGGCCCCGCGAATTTTCGCCAAGGCCAGCGCCGCGCTGCCGACCGCACCATTGGCGCCGATCACCAGCAGCCGCGTGCCTTTGCCGACACCGCTGCGTTCCAGGGCATCCCAGGCGGTGGTGTACGGCACGCCAAGGCTTGCGGCCTGGGCGAAACTCAAGTGGCTGGGTTTATGCGCCACGCCCTTGGCGGACACGGTGAGGTACTCGGCGTGGGAACCATCGGCGAAAAAGCCCAGGTCGCGTCCGGTGCCCCACACGGCCTGACCGACCAGCGCCTGCGGCCCCTGCACCACCACACCGGCAAAATCGCGGCCCGGAATGCGCGGCAAGGTGGTATAGGGGAAGCGGCCGAGCACGTTTTTTACATCGCTGGGGTTCAGGCCCGCGGCCTTGATCTGGACCAGAACTTCACCGGCCGCCGGCACCGGGGTAGCGACGTCGACGAAACCCAGGGCGTTAAGGTCGCCGGTAGCGGAAAACTGCAGTGCTTTCATGACGCAATCCTTGGGAGAGAAAGAAAATCAGGACAACCAACCGCTGACCAGCTGCCGCCCCATGGGCCACAGCTGCTCGCCGAGCAGCATGCCCATCAGGCCCACCAGGGCGATGGCCGGCGGCGCGGGCGAGCGGAAATCCAGCGCGCCGTAAATCACGCCGACAAACAGGCCGATGGCGAGGGAGATCAGGTAGTTCATGGGGGCTGCGCCTCAGGGGGTTGATGGGCTCAGTGTAGAGAGCCCATTTCTGAAGCATCGGCCAAGTGCTTCAGCATTTCGGCCAACCCCTCAGCCGACGTATTGCGAAGGCGCCACACCGAGTTCGCGGCGAAACATGTCGCTGAAACTGCTCGGCGAGTACCCAAGCGACCGTGCGATCGCACTGACAGACTGGCCCTGGATCAACTCCGCCACCGCCGTGGCCAGTTGCACCTGGCGGCGCCATTCGGCAAAGCCCATGCCCAGGTTGTGCTGGAACAGCCGCGCCAAGGTGCGCACGCTGGCACCGGCCGTGTCCGCATGCTGCTCGAAGGGGATTTCCAGGGACGGCTCGGCCATCACCGATTGGCATGCGTTGATCAGGCGTCGGTCGGCCTCGACCGGCATGGCGATGCGGATCTGCGAGCGACGCGCCCGTTGCAGCTCCAGCAGGGCCAGGCCGACGACCGCGTCGTAATACGCCGCGTCACCGCTGTCGCCCTGCTCCACCAGCGCGACGATCAGCTCACGCAGCAGCCCGCCAACCTCAATCACCTGCACCTGGCTATCCAGCGTCGCCGCCAATGATGGGCGCAGGTAGATATTGCGCATCTGCAGGTCCGACACCACCCGGATCCCGTGCTCCACTCCAGGCGGCAACCACACGGCACGTTGGGGCGGCACCACCAGGGCTTCGCGAGGGGTCTCGACCCACATCACGCCGCTCATGGCGTAGAGCAATTGTCCCCAGTCGTGACTGTGGGGCTCCACGTACAACCCACGCGGGTAAGTACGCGCCAACGGCTGCACGGGGACGGCGTGATCACTGAGGTCGGGGGGCGCAGCCAGGGCCATGGGGGGCACATCAATCAAGGGTGAGCCGCCATGGTAATGACCACCGCTCAACAATCCGAGTGAATTTTTAGCGCCCGCGAGGATCACTTGCTTTACACCACCAGGGTTGATGGGCCAATGAATAACGCAAAACTGTTCGTGATCGACTACAGCCTCCATGGCGAGCCGAAGTCATTCATCATCCGCCTGGAAAAGCTCGACACCCTGGAAGCCTGGCATTGGGCAAGCTGTGATGCCGGCGTGGGCCGTATCGGCCGTTTCGCCCGTGAGCAGGTCAAGAAGACCAGCCGGGAGCAGGCCGAGAAGTTCGGCATTACCAACGTGCAATGGCGCCGCTCGGATGCGCGCGCTCAGGCTTGATCAGGGAGAAAACCATGGATTCAATCAATGGCAGGGCGCGCATTGATTACACCCGCGACACTTTGTTCGGGCCGCTGGCCAAACAGGCCGAGTGCCAGGTGAGCCTGCAACACGCGCCAGGCTGGCTGGTGCTGAAGGTCTTCCAGCCACTGCCGGATGACCTGCATGACGCGCAAACCGTGGTATTTGCGCTGGAGGGCCGCCGTACCAGCGGCGTGGTGAAAGACCGTCAACGCCTGCCCGATCATAGCCTGCGGCTCGAACTCGAACGCCAGTGACCGTAGAAACTGCGTAGGAGCCGGCTTGCCGGCGATGGCGACCTCAAGATTCGTGCAGTCCTTGGGGACGCATCGCCGGCAAGCCGGCTCCCACGGGGGTTAGCCTTTAGCCGACTTGGCGCATTCGCAGCCAGTGGCCGCCGCACACGGCTCGCCATGGGCATGATGCTCGGCACAGCCCTGGCAGCAATAGCCCTTGCCGTCCTTCATTACCGCATCAGCTCCCAGCACACACTTGCAGTGTGGGCAGGCACAGGTTTTATCGGGCATGGTCAGACTCCTTCTTCATGGTCGTCCCGGCGCGGCGAGCGCCGGCACCTTAAGCAGTGACTGCGGCCCGCCGTCGATGGTTCAAACCATCAGTCGGTGCGCGTATTGCTGCGGTACATGAACACCAAAGCCAGGGCCAGACACGCCATTGCAACGATCCGGGCGCCCGACAATTCGATCGCCGGGTTGCCCAGCCAGCCGAAGTTGTCGATCAGCATGCCCATGCCCAGTTGGCCGAGGATCACCGCCACGGTGGCGACCGCCGTACCGACCACCGGCACCGCGCCGACCATCACCATCATGTACACCACACCGAACAGCGCGCCGGTCAGTTGCCATTTAGGCACGTCCAACAAGGTCACGGGATAGGCCGGTTCGAAGAACAGAATCATCAGCGCGGTAACAATCGCCCCGACCACAAACGTCACCAGGCTGCCGCGCAATACACCCACCGCCTGGCCCAGGCGACCATTGATCGCGGCCTGCACACTCAACACCGCCCCTGCGGCAATCACCAGTACCAATAACAGAATCAGATTCATCGCCTTAACCTCGTGCAATCAAAACAAGTGCCACCACAATCAACGCCAGGGCAATCCAGCGCTCGCCATTCACGCGCTTGCGCGCCGTGCCGAACCAGCCGAAATGGTCGATCAGCACGCTCTTGCCGACCTGGCCCGACAGAATCGCGATCATGGTCATGGCAATCCCGATATGCGGCGTGGCCAGGGTCAGCACCACCACGTACATCGGCCCCAGGAAGCCGCCGATCAATTGCCAGCGCGGCAGCTCGGACAGGGCCGGGCCCTTTTGCGGGCCGCTGAACAACAGCAGCAAATACAGGATCGCCGAGCCGACGCCGAAGATGCTCAAGGTTGCCCACAAATGCCCGACTTGCACGCCCAGCGGCCCGAGCAGGCCGGCTTCGACCGACAGCCCCATACCGGCCAGGATCACCAACGGCAACAGCAGCAGCCGCAGGAGGTTTTTTTTCGGCTTGGCTTGCGCCACGCCCTCGATAGAACTTGCTTGCATACATCACCTGCACATCAACAAAGGATTGGATGACGCGCATTATCCGGTGGTCGTCCTGTGCGATAAATGGGAGCATACGGACAACACCTTTGCGCATTACGCACAACCTGGAGGCATGATGCAGGGCTTGAATGAATTGAGTTTCAAGGCGCTACGCCTGTTCGTCGCGGTGCTGGACCATGGCAGCTTTTCGGAAGTGGCACGCCGCGAGAGCCTGGCACCCTCCTCGATTTCCCGGCAGATCCAACTGATGGAACAGGCCCTCGGCCAGCAATTGCTCTATCGCCACACCCGCGCGGTCAGCCCCACCGAGGCCGGGCGTTTGCTGGGACGCCACGCGCGCTTGATGCTGGAACAACTCGAAGCCGCCGGCCAAGCACTGCAGGAGCAGGAAAGCGAACCCAGCGGCCTGGTGCGCATCAACGCGCCGATGGTCTTTGGCCAGCGCCACCTGGCGCCGTGGCTGGGCGAGTTGTGCCGGCGCTACCCGAAGCTGCAACTGGATATCCAGCAGACCGACACCTACGTCGATCCGCTGCAAGACGGCACCGACCTGATGTTTCGCATCGGCGTGCTCAACGACTCCAGCATGCAGGCACGCATCTTTGCCCCGCAGCGTTTTCGCCTTGCCGCCAGCCCCGCCTATCTGGCCCTGCATGGCACACCCACCCACCCTGACGAACTGATCGACCACCAATGCCTGGCCTACAAGGGCATCACCGGCCAGCAACGCTGGTTCTTCCGCAAGGGCCAGGGCGACTGGAAGCCCTACAGCGTCAAGGGCCCGATCACCGGTAACCACGCCGACACCCTCACCCACGCCGCCGAGCAAGGCCTGGGGCTGGTGGTGTTTCCCTCCTGGTTGATCGGCGAAGGCCTGCGCGCCGGCACGTTGCAGGCGGTGCTGACGGACTATGAGGTGGCGACCACCCTGGAGCCCCAGCAGATCGCCGCGTTGTGGCCGGGGAGCCGACGGTTGTCGCTGAAGGTGCGCACGGTGATCGATTACTTCGTGGAGTGTTTTGGCAGCGTGCCGTATTGGGATCGGTGAGGCGGGTTGAGTGTGCAGGACATCGCTGCTGCGGATTTTTCCCACCCAATGAGGTAGGCCCGTTCTGTTTTTCCGGGCCAGCATTTTCCAGCACGGCAGGCTCGGGCAGACTCCCAGCAGATCTTTTTTTTGGGGAAACGCCATGGAAGTCGTGCATTACAAGAAAGTTTAAATCATCCCAATGGCCCCGCAGGCTTGATCAAAACACCCACTGGCCAATCAACCACGCATTCGCCCCACTGATCACCGCAAACAGGAACCACGCCAGCATCATGGTCGGCAGCCGATTGACGAACGGTCCCATCAGTTGCTTGTCGCCGGTCATGCGAATCAGCGGGTACAGCGCGAACGGCAGCTGCAGGCTGAGCACCACCTGGCTGAGAATCAGCAGTTTGCCGATGGCGTCGTCGCCCATCAGCCATACGCCCAGGAACGCCGGGATCAGCGCCAGCCCGCGGGTGATCAAGCGACGTTGCCAGCAAGGGATGCGCAGGTTGAGATAGCCCTCCATGATCACTTGCCCGGCGATGGTGCCGGTGAAGGTCGAGCTTTGCCCGGACGCCAGCAAGGCGACGCCGAACAGGATGCTGGCGAAGGCGCCGCCCACCAGTGGGTCCAGCAGGTGATAGGCGTCCTGGATCTCGACCACATCAGTGTGCCCGGTTTTGTGGAAGGCCGCGGCGGCGAGGATCAGGATCGCCGCATTGACCAGCAACGCCAGGGCCAGCGAGCCGATGGTGTCGATCCGGGCCAGCTTCACCGCGTCCTGTTTGCTGGCGAGGTCTTTGCCGATCAGCCGGGTTTGTACGATCGAGCTGTGCAGGTACAGGTTGTGCGGCATCACCGTGGCCCCGAGGATGCCGATGGCCAGGTACAACGGCGCGGCGTCGCTGATGGCCGACAATGAGGGCGTGAAGCCGCTGAACACGTCGGGCCAGTAAGGCTTGATCAGCACCAGCTCGATGAAGAAACACACGCCGATGGTCGCCACCAACGCCAGCATGATCGCTTCCAGGCGGCGAAAGCCCCGGTTTTGCAGGGCGAGGATCAGCAAGGTGTCAAAGGCAGTGATGACGATGCCGGTTGTCAGTGAAACCCCCAGCAGCAAGTGAAACGCCAGGGCACAGCCAAGCACTTCGGCGAGGTCGGTGGCGATGATCGAGACTTCCGCCAGCAGCCACTGGGTGCGTGCCGAACGCGGGCTGTAGCGCTCGCGACACAGTTGCGCCAGGTCCTTGCCGGTGGCGATGCCCAGCCGCGAGCACAGGCACTGCACCGCCATCCCGGCGAGGCTGGCCAGCAGCACCACGAACAACAAGTTGTAGCCGTAGCGCGACCCGGCCTCGATGGCCGTGGCCCAGTTGCCCGGGTCCATGTAGCCGATGGAGATCAGCAGCCCGGGGCCGGCAAACATGAGGATGCGCTTGAAGAACGAAGCGTTGGGATCAACGGCGACGGAGCCGGCCACTTCCGGTGGGCAGAATGGAGCGGTAGCGATTTTCGGCAGGCTGAATTTCACGCGGTATCCCAGGCAAACACACAAGACAAGGGCGCAGCTTATCAGTCGGATGCGACCGTGCGCATCACCGTGTCCCGAGGCAGGTCAAACGTCTCGACCACCTGCACCACCAGGTCGATCTCCTGGTTCAGCGCTTCACGCTCCATGCGTTGGCGAATCAGCCCGACCACCAGCACCGCCAGGGTGGTGATCGAATACGCCGGGCCGGAAAACGCACGCACCCCGCTCACCAACAGCATGGCGGCGGCCAAGGCCTGGCCCACCACCGGGATCGCCGTGGCCGCCCCCCGGCGCAGGATAAACCCGGTCAATCCGGCCAGTGCCGTCCCGCTCAACGCCGCCGTGGCCGAGCGGCCGACATCGAAACGGCTGAACACGCCCTGCTCCTTCTGCGCTGCCGCCTTGAGTTCAGCGTCGAACACTTGGCGGTCGGCCGTGCTCAGCTTGGCTTTGTACTGCTCGATCAGTTTTTCCGCGACCCGTGCTTCGACATCAGCCAAAGCCACCGTCTCCAGTGGCTCATCGAACTTGATCCCCAGGCGCTGCGCGACATCTTCGGCGATCTGGCGGTAATTCACGCCATGGCCACGGGCCAGATTCATGAAGCTGTCGCCGCCCATGCGCTGCAACTCGATGGCCAGCTTCAGCGGCTCGCGTACCGTGGCATCGATCGAGGCGCTGCGTTTTTGTGCCATCAACTCGGCGAGGAACTTCACTTCTTCCGGCCGCGCCTGCACCAGGGCCGGGAACAGGTCTGCGTCCTCCTCGGCAAAGCGCACCTCGCTGCTGCGCTGGTCGGCGCGGATCATGCCGCGCCGCTCCTGCAACAGGTCGGTGTACTGCACCACGGTCTGCAACTGCGGCCAGTAAGCGGCGTGATCGAAGCTGGCCAGGTGCACATTGGTGACCTTGGCCTTGAGCGCCGGAGTCACCGGGATTGCGTAACGACCAATGCAGCGCTCGGTGTCGGGCTTCATCGCCAGGGCCCAGTCCTTGCTCGAATGACAGTTGATCACCCGTCCCTTGAGCGGCGCCGAGACCTCATCCCACGGGCTCGACGTACAGATCGCGCCGCCCATCAGCAGCAGGTTGTCCAACGGCAGCTCGCGAGCGGTTTCGGGGTTGGCCAACAGACTCTTGACCAGAATGCGCGCGCCCAGGGAGTGGCCGATCAGGTTGATACGCTGCACTTGCAACGCTTCCCCGTGCAGGTAACCGGCAAGTTCCGGCAGCAGGCTCCTGGCCACTTCGTCGACCCGGGCCTCGACACTTTTGTAATGGTCGAGGAAATAGGCAATCGCCTTGCCCACCCCCACGGTCGCCGCGCCGAGGCTACCACCGCCAAGCATCGCGGTGATCACGTCCTTGAACGGCGCAAACAGGTTTTCCAGGAAATGCCCCGCCGGCCAGAACAGCATCAGGTTGGTCGAGCCTTCGATCGCCGCCAACTGTTGCTTGAAATTGCCCAGTTGTTGCTGATTGAAGAACGCCGAATAACCGTGGACATAGAGATTGAGCACCTCCCCCTGCGGCTCGCCACACAACACGAACGTGGGCTTGCGAGTGCGGTGCATTTCATCCCACTGGTGCTGCATGGGGCGGTGACTCCTGGTGACAAGGGACGGCGATAGTAACAAAGGGTGAGACTCAACGCCGTACCGCTGGGGGGAAAGGCACCAGGTTGGCGCCCTCCTCCTTTCAGAACATCGACGCCGCCTTGGATTTGGCCAGGTAGCGCGCCGGTGAATCCCCCAGGTTGCGGCGAAACACCGAGGTGAATGCGCTGGAACTGCTGAAACCCAGCTCGAAGGCCACATCGGTGATCGACGAGCCGTGACTGAGCCGCGCCGTGGCCTCCAGCAGGCAGACCTGCTGGCGCCACGATACAAAGGTCATGCCGGTGCACTCCCGGAAGTTACGCGTAAAGGTGCGCCGGCTCATGCTCGACCAATCGGCCATTTCGCCGATGGAGATTTTCTGCGTCGGCGCTTCGAGAAACCGCTGACAAGAACGGGCCAGGCGCGACTCGGAGGGCAATGGCGCGCTGAGCGGCAGCTCGGGCATGGCGCCGATCTCGTCGATCAACAGGGTCAGCACGCAGCGGTCCCTGACACTCGGCGACGCCGACGGCCCGATGGCCAATGCCGCTTCCAGCAAATGCCGCAGCAGCGGCGACACCCCGAACACCTGGCAGTAATCCTGCAAACCGGCACGCGCGGCCGCATCGTCGTCCAGGTAGGTGTTGAGCATCACCACATCGCCGCGCATGTGCATCTCATGCGCCACCCCGCCCGGCACCCAGATCGCCCGTTGCGGCGGGACCACCCAGTTACCCAGGTCGGTGAACATCTTCAGCGCCCCCGTCGAGGCATAGGCGAACTGTCCCCGACGATGGGTGTGGCGTGGAAACACCGTGCCGGACGGGTACTCCCGCAGCGTCACCACCGCTTCGGGGCTGTCGAGTTCGTAAGGAGAAAAAGTGAAGGTCGGTGGCATGGCCCGATTTTGTCAAAGTATGACCTGACATAGCAAGCGGGCCATTACTCTGCCACCTAGAATCGTTGCTCCCCAAGTTGGGTTCATATCGAAGGGATACTCGGAAAATGACGATCAAAAACTACTTGGACGTACGAGTAGATGGCGCGGTGTTGATGGTGGGCCTCAACCGCCCGCAGAAGCGCAACGCCATGTCTCTCGAGGTCATGCATGAACTGCGCGAGACCTTCAGCAACCTGCCTGAAGGCATTGGTGCCGCCGTGCTCTACAGCACCAGCCAGCACTTCTGCACGGGGCTGGACCTGTCGGAAATCCGCGACCAATCGGTGATCGACAACGTCCAGGCCTTCCGTGAGTGGCATAAAACCTTTGAACTGATCCAGTTCGGCAAGGTGCCGGTTGTGGCCGCCATTACCGGTGCCGCTATCGGCGGCGGCCTGGAAATCGCCACGGCCTGCAGTATTCGCGTGGTCGATGACAGCGCATTCTTCTCGCTGCCCGAAGCCATGCGCGGCCTGTATGTGGGCGTCGGCGCCTCGGTGCGCTTCCCGCGCATCGCCGGCATCGCCCTGATGACCGACATGATGCTCACCGGCCGCACGCTCTATGCCAAGGAAAGCTACGAGCGCGGCGTGGCGCAGTACCTGGTCCCGGTCGGCCAGGCGGTGCTCAAGGCGACTGAACTGGCGCACAAGATCGCCGGCAACCTGCCCATGACCAACTATGCGGTCACCCACGTGCTGCCACGCATCGTGGATCAGAGCCAGCAGGACGGCCTGATGACAGAAGCCTTGATTGCTGCAGTGGTGTCCTCCGACACCCGCACACAGGATCGCCTGGCGGATTTCCTGGATCGCAAGAAGGACAAGATCCAGACCGCCCCGGCGGTGTAACTCGCGGTCGTGAATGTTGCCGAGCTTCCTCGGCAAACCATGGATGGCCTTCACAACTCACTATCAACCCGGTGAAACCATGTTTCAGCACAGCACTCAAGACGATCTTTATCGCAGCAATGACGCAGCCGATGAACGATTGATCAAAATCGAACGCAGCTGGCACAAACGCGCACAGATCAAGCTCGATTCCCAACGCCCGGATATCCAGCTCGACCTGCAGGCCCCGGACTTTCTCGAGGCCCTGTTACCTTTCGCCCATGACCCGCACTACCAGCACTACCCCCACGCGCTGAAACTGCTGATCCTGTCGGCGGGCTGGGTGATCTACAACCAGAAAACCATCGCCATCGAAACCGAGATCATCTGCCCGTCCTGCATCGACCTGCTGCAACTGGGCTCGCGCCTGAGCTCAGCCAGCGCCGCGACCATTTCCGAAACCCTGGCGGATGAGGCCTACCACACGCTGTTCTCGATCAACATGTGTGAATTGGCGATTACCCAGCGCGGCATGCGCATCAAATGGCCGGAGCTGGAATTGACCCGCCACTTGAGCCAGGCCCAGGCGACGATGTCCGAGGCGGACTTCAAGATCTACCGCCTGGCCTTCTCGCTGGTGTCGGAGACCTTCATCAGCGACTACCTGGCCGACCTCAGCGACGCACCCGAGATCCAGCCGGTGTTCCGTCACGTCGTGGCCCTGCACAAAAAAGACGAACTGGTGCACAAGCACATCTTCCCGCTGTTCGTGCAGCAGGTGGTCGGCGACTTCACCGCGCAACAAACCACCTTGTTTACCCGGGGCATCGCCAACTCGATCCGGATTTTCCCGATGCGCGAGATTTCCGCGTGGCGAATCATCCTGCCGCAACTGCTTGAAGTGTTCGGCGATCGCTCGCTGCTGCTGCCCACCCAATTCATCGAGACCGGTGAAGCGGACTACTCGGCCATGCCCGAGATCCTCAACTCGATTGGCATACACCCAGCCTCGGTGCTGCCTGAGTTGCAGTTGATGCCGGAACCGGCAACCACCGTTTGAACACCAGCGTGCCGCTGACCAATACAAATTCAATAGAGTAAATCTTATGTGTGGATACATTGGCGTCTTTGCCAAACACCCTCGTGCGTTCAACCCGAACATGTTCGATGCAGCCCTGCGCGCCATCCATCATCGTGGCCCGGACAGCTCCAGCCAATGGTTCGACCCCAAGGGCCAGGCCGCTTTCGGGTATGTGCGCCTGGGCCTGGTCGGGCTGGGCAATGGCACCCAGCCGATCGTCGCCGATGAAGGCGACCTGGTGATGATGGTCAACGGCGAGTTCTACGACTATCAGCGCATTCGCGCAGAGCTGGAGGGTTACGGTTGCCGCTTCAAGACCTCCTCCGACAGCGAAATCGCCATGCACCTGTACCGCCGCCACGGCGTGCGCGGGCTCAAGCAACTGCGCGGCGAGTTCACCATCCTGATCTTCGATCGCCTGCGCAGAAAGCTGTTTGCCGTGCGTGACCGGGTCGGCGTCAAGCCGCTGTACTACACCGAGCATGAAGGCGCCTGGTACTTCGCCTCCGAAATCAAGGCGCTGCTGGCAGCCGGTGTGCCGGCGCAGTGGGACCACGAAGCCTACGCCAGCCGTGGCTTTATCCTGCGCGACCGTACGCTGTTCAACAATATTCGCAGCGTCAAGCCGGGTTGCTGGATCATCGCCGACGAGAGCGGCCTGCAGACCGAGCAGTACTGGGACTGGGACTTCCCCGACGCGCAGGCCACCGAGCAGCGCAGTGAAGCCGAGATCATCGACACACTGCGCAGCACCATCGAGGAGTCCGTACGCCTGCGCCTGCATGCCGACGTACCGGTCGGCGTCTGCCTGAGCGGCGGGCTGGACTCCTCGGCAATGCTGGGCATCGCCACCGAGCTGACCGGCCAGCCCCTGCAGGCCTTCCACTTGTCCTTCGAGGGCGAGCAGGCCTACGACGAACGCCAATACGCCGAAGTGGCTGCCCGGCATAACCGCGCCCACCTCAACGTGTTGTCCGTGAACTCCTCTGACATGGCGGACAACTTCGAAAACGCGCTGTGGCACGCCGAGATGCCGTTCGCCAACGCCCACAGCGTGGCCAAGTACCTGCTGTGCAAGTTCGTGCAGGGCCAGGGCATGCGCGCGGTGCTGACCGGCGAAGGCGCCGACGAAGTCTTCGGCGGCTATCCGCACTACCGCCGCGACATGCTGCTGTACAACCACGAACACCAGGACCCGGCGGTGATCGCCGAACTCACCCGACGCCTGCACAGCAGCGAAGATCGCTACCTGCCCGGCGGCAAGAATGACGTGAAGTGGGTGCAGGACGAACTCGGCCACGGCGTGTCGTGGCTGCAGACCCAATCCGCATTGTTCGGCCCGCTGGCACAGCTGTACACCGATGAGTTCCGCGAGCGTTTCTGCGACGTGGATGCCTATCGCCAGTTCTACGACCGCCTGAGCCCCCGCGCGCTCGAAGGCTGGGAGCCGGTCAACCGCTCGCTGTACATGGTCGCCAAATCCAGCCTGCCAAACGTGGTTCTTACCTCGCTGGGCGACCGCATGGAAATGGCCGGCAGCCTCGAAGGCCGCCCGCCGCTGCTGGACCACCAGGTGATCGAAGCCGCCTGCCGCCTGCCGGTGAACATGAAAGTACGCGGCGCCACCGAGAAATACGCGCTGCGCGAAGCCATGCGCCCGTATGTGCCGCAGGCGGTGCTGGATCGCAAGAAACAGTACTTCCGCGCGCCGCCGGCGTCCGAAAGCCCGCAGTCGAAGCTGTTCGAAATGATCCACGACGTACTGAGCGGCCCGGCCTTGAGCAACGTACCGTTCTTCGATCCGCGTAAAGTGCGCGCCTTGCTGGCTACACTGCCCAGCCTGTCACCAGCCCAACGTGCTTCGGCCGACAACCTGCTGATGGAAATGGCCGGGCTGTGCCTGATGCAACAACGCTTCGCCCTGAACTGATTTGCACGCGGCGCACCGCGATTGCGGTGTGCCGCCTGACCCAAGGAGGGTCCATGCTGAAAAAACATTTGTCACTCGCCGTTCTCGTCACCCTGGTCTGGGGGGTGAACTTCCCCATCACTAAACTGGGCCTGCGCTCGATCGATCCGTTTGTGCTCACGGGCATCCGCTTCGCCCTCGCCGCCTTGCCGCTGGTGTTCTTCATCAAGCGCCCGGCCGTGAAGTTCAGCTATGTCGCCGCCTACGGCTTTATCTTCGGGCTGGGCATGTGGGGCGTGATCAACTACGGGATCCAAGTGGGCGTGAGCCCCGGCATTGCCTCATTGATCATTCAGCTCAGCGTGTTTTTCACCATGGGTTGGGGCTTTGTGTTGTTCAAGGAAAAAATCCGTGGCGCGCAGATGCTCGGTGCACTCCTGGCCCTGATCGGCCTGGCGGGGATCATCTCCACCCAGGAAGGCAACCACGCGGTACTCGGGGTCATGCTGATCGTGCTCAGCGCGGTGGCCTGGAGCGTAGGCAACGTGATCATCAAGAAATCCGGGGTCAAGGAGATTTTCTCGTTCATGGTGTGGGCCAGCCTGATCCCACCGATCCCGCTGTTTCTCACGGCCTGGCTGATGCACGGCAGTGCGCCGTTCGAAAGCCTGCAGGCGAGCCTCGACCTGACGGCGATCCTGTCCATCCTGTTCCAGGTGTACCTGGCCACGCACTTCGCCTACTGGGGCTGGAACTCGCTGCTCAAGCTGTATCCGGTGTCCACCGTGGCGCCGCTGTCGTTGCTGATTCCGGTGTTCGGGATCACCAGTTCGATGCTGATTATCGGCGAGCGTATTTCCACGCCGAACCTGATTTCGATCGGCATCATCATCGCCGGGCTGGCCGTGGGGCTGTATCGCAAGCCGGCGAACCTGGCACCTGTAGAGCCACAGCCGATTGTGCATATGGATAGATAGTCATGGCATGAATTCGGGATTTTGTTCGCCCATCCAGTGCTCTAGCCTGGGTCCGGTCTTGTACTGAACCCAAGGAAACACCATGAGCACGCCCGAATTCTTTGTCACCCCAGGCTATGGCGACTACCTGCGCGAGCACCTGCACTACTCGCAAGCGGTAAAGGTCGGCAATCGCGTGGAAACCTCAGGCCAGGGCGGCTGGGACGATGAATTGCAGATCCCCGCCGACCTGGACGAGGAAGTCGCCCAGGCGTTTCACAACCTGGAGCGCACCCTGGCCACCGCCGGCGCCACTTGGGAGCACGTGATCCACGTCAACTCCTACCACGTCGGCGGTTTCCCGCCCGAAGTCAACGAGGCGATGGTCAAGCACTACCGCCAGTACATGCCCAACCATGCGCCGATCTGGACGCAACTGGGCGTCGAAGCGCTGGGCTTGCCGACCATGCGCGTGGAAATCCGCGTGACCGCGATCATTCCCTGACCCCGAACGTACCCATCACCCAATCGGCGAATACCTTGAGCCGCGCGCTCTGGTGCCGGTTGGGCGGGTAAAGAATATGCAGCGGTGTGGCCGGGCGTGACCAGTGTGGCAACACGCTGACCAGTTGGCCGGTGTCTACGTAGTGCTGCACGATTGCCTTGAAATGCTGCCCGACGCCCAGGCCGGCGAGCAGCATTTCCTTGAGGCCGTTGCCCTCGTTGGTGGAAAACGCGCAGTTTTCCACCTCGATGCGCGTGTCGCCCTGCTCGAAAATCAACGGCTCCGGCTTGCCCGAGCCGGCGAAGAAATAGCCGACGCTATGGTGATGTTGCGCCAGGTCCTGCGGGGACACCGGTACACCTCGGCGCTCCAGATAAGCCGGCGCAGCGCAGGTGAGGTACTCAAGGTCCGTGACCTTGCGACCGATCATCGCCATGTCCTCCAGCTTGCCGGCGCGGATCACACAATCAACCCCCTCCCCCACGATATTCACTGAGCGATCACTGATGCCCAGGGCGACCGTGATATCGGGATACTCGCGGTGAAAATCCACCAGCGCCGGAATCAACAGGCAATTGGCGAACGACGCCGGTGCGTCTACCCGTAAATGGCCGCTGGGCTTGAGGGTTTGCCCGCGCACGGCGCTGTCGACTTCATCCAGCTCTGCCACCAGGCGCCGGGCATGGCGGTAATACTCCAGCCCTTCGGACGTCGGCGCCAGCGCACGCGTGGTGCGGTGCATCAACTTGATGCCCAGGTGCATTTCCAGGTCGTTGATCAACTTGCTGGCGGTGGAGCGCGGCAATCCCAACTGGTCGGACGCACGGCTGAATGAGCCGGTTTCGACCACACGGACGAAGGCGCGCATGGCGAGAAGCTGATTCACGAGAGCGGCCCTTTAACGACTACCCGGCGCATGGCCTGGCGATTGCCAAACACCCTGCTGGACTTCAGCACGCGAAGTTTTCGATCTTGACCTGGCCGTCGGGAAACGTCGCGATGATTTCCAACTCGCCGCCCATCGCGCGGATATAGTCACGCAACGTACTGATGTACATATCGGTGCGCCTTTCCATTTTGGAGACGGCGGCCTGGTTGATATTCAATATTTTCGCCAGGCTTTCCTGGCTCAACTGCTGAGCCTTGCGCAGTTCGTGCAGCGGCATTTCCTTGAGGTGTTGCTCAAGCAACTGCTCGGCTTCGGCACGCGCCTGCGGCGTCATGCGAGCTTGGAGTTCGGCGAATTTCTTAGCCACGGTTACGGCCCTCTTTACGCAATATTTCTACATGCACGTCGTACAGCTTTTCTGCCACGGCGACGTGCGTTTCATACCATCGATGTTGCCCGGTCTTATCACCGCCCATCAGTAACAACGCACATCGTCGCGGATCAAACGCGTACAACACCCTATAAGGCCGCCCCGCGTGCTGGATGCGCAGTTCTCGCAAGTTGCCGTGCCGTGAGCCCCTGATGTCGCTGCTGTGGGGAAAACTCAAACCCGGCCCGAAGAGGCCCAGCAGATCAACGCTGGCCGACACCGAAACCTGCTCTTTTTCACCCAAATGTTCCCACCAGGCACCGAATTCATCCGTGTATTCAATTTCCCAGCTCATGCAAATATGCCATCCAAGGAATATAAACTCAAGAGCCTGAAAACTAGTAGATAAACCGGATGAGCTGCCACCCGCCAACCTCGGGAAATTGTTTGTACATCCTTCCCGGGTGGCGGCGGAATAGTGCTTGCGCAATAGAAATGGCGCCCCATGCACGATGGCTCGCTGCAAAAACACAATTATCGAAATGTAAAAAGCGCTCTAATACCCGCCTGTTGACTGGTTTTGAAGATCCTGGAGTTCGCAATGCCCCATGAAGGCAACCTGTTACAAGCAGCCGTGGTGTTCCTGCTCGCCGCCGTGCTGACCGTGCCCCTGGCCAAACGCCTGCAACTGGGTGCGGTCCTGGGCTATCTGTTTGCCGGTGTGATCATCGGCCCCTCCGTGCTGGGTTTGGTCGGCAATCCGCAAAGCGTGGCGCAGTTCTCGGAGCTGGGCGTGGTACTGCTGCTGTTTATCATTGGCCTGGAATTGTCGCCCAAGCGTTTGTGGGTGATGCGCAAGGCGGTGTTCGGGGTTGGCCTGGCCCAGGTGCTGTTGACCGGCCTGGTGATGGGGGCCGTGGCGTTGTGGCTGTTTGGCCAGCCCTGGAACAGCGCGATTGTGCTGGGCCTGGGCCTCGCGCTGTCGTCCACCGCGTTTGGCCTGCAGAGCCTGGCCGAGCGCAAGGAGCTGAACCAGCCCCACGGGCGCCTGGCGTTTGCCATCCTGTTGTTCCAGGACATTGCCGCGATCCCGCTGATCGCCATGGTGCCGCTGCTGGCCGGCAGCGATCATCCGACCACCGAGGCCCAGGGCCTGCAACACGTGCTGCAGATCCTCGGCAGCATCGCCGTGGTGATCATCGGCGGCCGCTACCTGTTGCGGCCGGTATTTCGCATCGTCGCCAAGACCGGCCTGCGTGAAGTCTCCACCGCCACCGCGTTGCTGGTGGTGATCGGCACCGCCTGGTTGATGGAACTGGTGGGCGTGTCCATGGCCCTCGGCGCGTTCCTCGCGGGCCTGCTGCTGGCGGACTCGGAGTACCGTCACGAACTCGAATCCCAGATCGAGCCGTTCAAGGGCCTGCTGCTCGGGCTGTTTTTCATCAGCGTGGGCATGGGCGCCAACCTCAGCCTGTTGCTCAGCTCGCCGCTGGTGGTGATCGGCCTGACGCTGCTGCTGATCGGTCTGAAGCTGCCGCTGCTCTACGCCGTGGGCCGCATGGTCGGTGACCTCAACCGCGAAAGCGCGCTGCGCCTGGGCGTGGTGCTGGCGGCAGGCGGGGAATTCGCCTTCGTGGTGTTCAAGATCGGTCGCGACCAGGGCCTGTTCGAACCGCACCTGTACGACATCCTGGTGCTGACCATCACCCTGTCCATGGCCGTGACGCCGCTGCTGCTGTTGGTGTGCCCGAAGCTGTTCAAGCCCAAGGTCAAGCCGGTGGAAGTGCCCGAGGAATACCGCACCATCGAAAGCGATGCACCGCGCGTGGTGATCGCCGGCATGGGCCGCATGGGGCAGATCGTGGCGCGGATCCTGCGTGCGCAGAACATCTCGTTCATCGCCCTCGACACTTCGGTGGAAACCATCGAGCTGACCCGCAGTTTCGGCGGCATGCCGGTGTTCTATGGCGACCCGCAACGCCCGGAAATCCTGCATGCCGCCAAGGTCGACCAGGCGGAATTCTTCGTGATCGCCATGGACGACCCGGAGATCAACATCAAGACCGCCGAGCTGGTGCGCAGCCTCTACCCGCACATGAAGATCATCGCCCGCGCGCGTAACCGCCAGCACGTGCACCGCCTGGTGGACCTGGATGCCTCGCCGGTGCGCGAGACCTTCTACTCCAGCCTGGAAATGAGCCGCCGTACCCTGGTGGGCCTGGGCTTGAGCCAAGCCCAGGCCGATGCGCGCATCACCCGTTTCAAAAACCACGACTTGCAAGTCCTCGCCGCCCAACACGCTGTCTACGACGATGCGGCCAAGGTCATGCAGACCGCCCAGGAAGCCCGTGCAGAACTGGCGCGACTGTTTGAGATGGATCGGCTCGAGGAGGAGTCCGACAAGGTGTAAGGCTTCGGATGAACGATATTGCGAAATTTCTGACAGAATATGCCGCAATTTCGTTCATCCCTGGAGCGCTTCATGGCCACTTTCACCAAGACCGCCGTCCTGCTGGCCCTTGCGCTTACCGCCGGCAGCGCCTTCGCTGCTGCCAAGCCTGCCACGCAAACCCTCTCCACACTGGGCGGTAAGTTCACTTTCAGCCTGCCCAAGGCCTACGTCGCCGACACCCTGCCGGCCGGCAAGGCCGAAGATGGCACCGCCGACACCCAAGGCACGATGTACGCCAACCAGACCACGAAAAGCGTGGTGATCGTCGCCGAAACCGTGCGTAACGACGGGGTTACCATCCAGGACAACGACACGCAGTTCCTCGACGGCGCCGTGGCCGGCTTCGTCAAGGACCAGACCGCTGCGCTGCCCGACTTCAAGAAACTCAACGAGAAGAAACTCACGTTCAAGGGCCTGGGGTTGCGCCAGGTGGACAGCACCGCCACCCAGGGCGGCGGCAAGACCTTGAACTCCACTTTCCTCGGCGGTTCGGGCAACCATTTGCTGGTGATCCAGGCCATCTCGCGGGCCGATGATGTGAAGGGGCATGCGGAGTTGGTGAAGCAGATCACCGGCGGCAAGTGAGCCGATCTTCCTGACGCCACCAACAAATGTGGGAGCTGGCCAGCCAGCTCCCACACTTAGCCAACGTCAGTTCAGGCTTTTTTCCAGCCAAGCCTTCAGGTCCTGCACCTCCGCCTCGCTGATGGTATGCGGCATGCCCGCATAGCCATGAAACTCCGGCGTCAGCCCCAACCCCGTCAGCACCTCATTCGCGCGCGTCGCCGACGTATACGGCAGCGCCTGGTCCAGGGTGCCGTGGCCGATAAAGATCGCCAGCTGTTTCAGGCGCTCATCCGGCTTCAGCTCGGCCTTGAGCACCGGCAACACGCTGCCACTCAACGCCGCAATCCCACGCACCAACGCAGGCTTACGCAAGCCCACCTCGTAGGACATGATCGCACCCTGGCTGAAACCGACCAGGAACACCCGGTCACTCTGGGTGTGGTATTTGGCGGTGGCCTGGGTCACGAAGTCTTCGAGCAGTGTGGCGCTGCGCTGCAAATCAGCGGTTTCGCCGTTGTACTCGCCGTCGCCCGGGGTCTTGGTAAACCAGCGAAAACCATGCGGGTCGACCGGCATCGGCGCACGGGCCGACAGGTAGGTCCAAGTGGAGGGCAGCGCGTCCTTGATGCCGAACAGGTCCTCCTCGTTGCTGCCGAACCCGTGCAGGAAAATCACCAGTGGCTGGTTGCGCGCATCGCCCTGGGTCTGTTCCAGGTATGAAAGCGGCAAATCGGTGTGCAGGCTGGTATCGGCCTGGGCGGCACCGGCCACCAGGGCCAGCGCCAGGGCAAACAGTTTGAGCATGGGACGTTACCTCAGGGTTTGCGCAACAAATAAGTGTCCATGATCCAGCCATTCTCCAGGCGCGCCGCCTTGCGCACCCGTTCAATTTCTCCAGCCACTTCGCTGACCTTGCCGCTGATCAGGATTTCATCCGGCGTGCCCAGGTAGGCGCCCCAATAAATATCCAGGCCTTGATCCGCCACGCTGCGGTAGGAATCTTCGGCGTCGAGCATCACCACCAAGGTATCGGCATCACTCGCCTGCCCTGCGGCCAAACGGCGCCCGGTGGTGATTTCGACGGACTTGCCGATGCGGTTCAGCGCCACCTTGTGCTGGGCCGCCAGGGCTTGCACGCTGGTGATGCCGGGGATGACTTCAAACTCAAAGTGGCAGCGGCCACTGGCGAGGATCGCCTGCAGGATACGAATGGTGCTGTCGTACAGCGCCGGGTCTCCCCAGGCCAGGAAAGCGCCGACTTCACCGTCAGTCATTTCCTCATTGATCATGCGTTCGAACGTCGCCTGCTTGTCGCGGTTGAGGTCCTGCACGGCCGTGGTGTAGTCGATATCCCCGCGCACACGCTCGGGGCAGTCGGCCTCGACGAAGCGGTAGCCGGGCTCGGTGATGTAGGTCTCGCAGATCTCGCGACGCAGGTCGATCAGCTTGTCCTTGCTCTGGCCCTTGTCCATCAGGAAAAACACGTCGGTGCGGTTCAGCGCTTTCACGGCCTGCATCGTGATGTAGTCAGGGTTGCCGGCGCCAATGCCGATGATCAGGATGCGTTTCATGGGTTGCTCTCAGTGCGGGGCGTGGATTTTGCCATGTTCATGCGGCCAGGCGTGAGTTTCCAGGCGCAGGCGCCAGACAGTGTTGAAGCGCAGTTCGGTGGCGCAGAGTGGCTCGACGTCGATCCGGTAGAACATCGCGACGGGCAACTGCAACACGTACAGCATCGCGGCGCGGATGACAAAGGGATGGGTGATAGCCACTACGTGCCCAGGCTGTGTTTCGAGGGTTTTCATCCACTGTGCCACGCGTGCGCAAATCTGCTCGACCGACTCGCCGCCGTGGGGCGCACTGGCACAGTTGGTCATCCAGTCCTGCAACTGGCCATGATCCAACTGGCTGATGGCCTGGCCCTTCCAATCGCCGAAGTTGCCATCGCGCAGAGCTTCTTCAATCACTGGCGCGCTGCCGAACAAACCCGCCGTCTGCCGGGCGCGAGCCTCGGGTGCGCAAAGCAGGCGCAGGTTTTTCGGGTAGCGCCCGGCCAGCGATGACGCGGCAGCTTGCCAGTCCATCGCCACCGATTCGTCATCGGGAAAGCGCCCCTGCTTTTGCAGGGGCGTGATGGCATGGCAGATAAGGGTCAGACGGGTGGCCTGCATCACAATTTCACTCTGTTTCAGCGCGCAGTCAGCGTAGACTGGCGAAGTTGTTTCAACATGTTACAACGAACATGAAAGAGGAAGCCGGTTCGATTCCGGCGCGGTCGCGCCACTGTATTCGGCCCAATAGCCGTAAGCCAGACCCTGTTTCAGCCCCTTCGCTATCCATTTCGGGACGCGTCATCCCTGGAGGTTCTCATGGCTAACACTGCTGCAACCCATCCTGATGTCTATGTGCCGACGATCCCGCTGGGCGAAATCCTGCCCTGGGCGATCTTCGGCGGCCTGCTGCTGATGCTGGCGATTTACTTCGTCGGTGCCGAGCAAGGCGCCACTGCGGTGTTCAAGGGCATGTACGTGCACGAGTTTGTGCACGACGGTCGCCACCTGCTGGGTTTCCCCTGCCATTAATTCATAAGGGAGACACACCATGACAGGGCAATTACTCGTACGCGGGATGCTGGTGGGCCTGCTCGCCGGCGTGTTGGCCTTCGGTTTCGCCAAGGCCTTCGGCGAGCCGCAGATCGACAAGGCCATCGCCTTTGAAGACCAGATGGCACAGATGCACGGCGATGCGCCGGAAGAAGAACTGGTGAGCCGCGAGGTGCAAAGTACCTTCGGCCTGTTCACCGGCGTGGTGGTCTACAGCGTGTCCCTGGGTGGCCTCTTCGCCCTGGTATTCGCCTACGCCCTGGGCCGCATCGGCAAGGTCGGCCCGCGCGGCCTGGCGGCGCTGCTGGCATTGGCGGCCTTTGTGACGCTGATCCTGGTGCCCGGGCTCAAATACCCGGCCAACCCGCCTTCGGTGGGGGACCCGCAGACCATTGCACAGCGCACCAAGCTGTTCTTCCTGATGCTGCTGGTGTCGGTGGCGGCGGCCGTGATCGCGATCAACGCCGCGCGCAAGCTGATTGCCCGCCGTGGCGTGTGGAGCGGCGCGATCCTCGGCGTGGCGCTGTACATCGTGATCGTCGCAGTGGCCGGCAGCCTGTTCCCGGTGATCAACGAAGTGCCGGAGCAATTCTCGGCCGTGCTGCTGTGGAAATTCCGCGTGGCCTCGTTGGGCATCCAGCTGGTGCTGTGGACCACCCTGGGCCTGGTGTTCGGAGCGGTGGCCGAGCGCAAGCTCAGCCAGCCAAAAGCCCGATTCAACTCCTGAGTCAAATCCCGGGATGGGCCAGGTAAAACACCTGGTAGCCCGTCCCGGGATGGTCCACCTCCAGCGCCTTGGCCGACAAGGTGATCCGTACCAGCCGCCAGGCCTGCACATCCAGCGCGAGGAACACCGCAAAGGTATCGCCGCTATCCGCCAACTGCTGGTTGCGACTTTTCTCCTCGGCCAGGATCGCCGCCCTGTCCGCCCCCGGTTCCAACGCCCATTCCTCGCGGTACAGACTCAGCGCGGTCTGCGCCGGCCCACGTTGCACATCCAGCGGCAACCAGCTCTCGATATACGGCCGGCCGAAGCTGTCGAGCACCTTCTGAAAGCGCTCTCCGAGCAGAAAATCGGCGGCCTGCAGTGGGTCGGACCATAGATACACCGAGGCATACACCTTGCCTGCGTGCTCCTGGGCAATAAACGCCTTGAACAGCAGTCCTTCGGCGTGATCCCACAACGGCCCCAATTGCGCGGCGCGGCGGCGGATCACGGCCATGTCGTAGTCGGCAGGCAAGCGGTGTGAATACTGTTTGGCAAACATGAAGAAGCTCCCGTGCAAGTTGAGGGTTCAGCTTGCGCAGCGCCGATGATTTCAACAAGATATCATCTGATATATGTGCGATAAGGATTGGATATGACTGACACGCCCAAACCGCTGGATATCGACACCGTGCAGGCCTTTGTGCTGGTCGCCGACTTCGCCAGTTTCACCCGCGCCGCCGCAGCCCTCGACACCTCCCAGGCCGCCATCAGCCTCAAGCTCAAGCGCCTGGAAGAACGCCTGGGCTATCGCTTGCTGGAGCGCACGCCGCGCCATGTGCGGCTGTCACCGCAGGGCGAGCACTTTATCGTTGCCGCGCGCGCCCTGCTCAATGCCCACGAACGCGCACTGGGCGATATGGGCAGCCAAGCGCCCCGGCGCCTGGTGATCGGCATCAGCGACCATGTGGCCGGTCCCGACCTGCCAACCTGGCTCAGCCGCCTGGCCGCCTACGACCCGTTGGTGATCCTTGAAGTACGTATCGCGTCCTCCCGCGACCTGGTGGCCGCCTTCGACCGCAATGAGCTGGACGCGGTGATCGTGCGCAATGAGGGCGAGCGCCAGGACGGCGAAGTGTTGGCGGTGGAACGCTTTGGCTGGTTCGCCGCGCCCACCTGGCAACACCGCCCCGGCACGCCGCTGCGCATGGCAACCATGGCCGCGCCCTGCGGCGTGCGGCACCTGGCGACGCGCGCGCTGGATGCGGCGTGTATCGACTGGACCGAGGTATTTGTCGGTGGCGGGGTGATGGCCGTGGGTGCGGCAGTCACCGCCGGATTGGGCGTCGCTGCCCTCGCCCACCGCGTGGCCCCTGCCGGAGCGGTGGAGGTGAGCGAGCAATACGGCTTGCCGGCCTTGGCCGTGAGTGAGGTGGTGCTCCATAGCCGCATCAGCGACACGCGTTCGCGGGAAACCTTGCGGGCCCTGAGTGCGACCTTTCGTGGCGTGTTGCAACGCTGATCAGCCTTTCTGTGGGCGCTGGCTTGCCCGCGATGCAGGCACCTCGATCCATCAGGCACACCCGCTGTGAGCGCGCGACCGCCAGCAGCCGCTACCCGGACAACGGATAGGCACTCAGCCAAACCACTCCCGCCGCCCCTCAAACGTGCTGACGATCAACTCGACAATCATCTGCACCGCCTGCGCATGCTGCACCTGCGCATTCACCGCCAGCCACACCTGGCGTTGCATGCTGTCGGCCAGCAACCCCGGCAATGCCACCAGCCCACGGTCGAAACTGCTCATGTAGTGCGGCAGCAAACCGATGCAGGCGCCGCAGCGGATCATCTCCAGCATCAGCGAATAGGCCTGCACCTGCACCACCGCCGCCAGGCGTTGCTCCACCACTTGGTTCCACGGCTGCAGGGCGTCGACCTGTGCATCGGGTTGCCATTGCACCAGCATGTAGTCATTCAGGTCGTCGACGCTGTCCGGGCGCGTGGTCAGGCGCGAATAGCGCTTGGCGATATGCGGCAAATATTCCAGGCGGGCCAGGGCCCGTGGCGGTTCGGTGGCGAAGCTCGGGCCGGGCACCGGGCCGTCGGTGTCGGAGAGCCACACCACCACATCGACGTCCACCGCTTGCAGGGACAATTGGCTGTCGAGGGAGATGATCTCCAGGCGCACGCTGGCGTTGCGCCGCAGCAGGGCAATCAGGTCACGGCCGAGGATGTCGTGCAGGATCGGCTCGGCCACCGCCAGGCGAATCAGCGGCTGTTCCAGCACCGGCAGGCGCCGCTCATGGGCCAGGGCTACCAACTGGGCCTGCAACTGCAAGCCGTCGCGGCTGAGGACCAGGCCGTTGCCCTGATAACTGAACAACGCATGGCGCAGGTGCTCCTCCAGCTGCGCCAGGCGCTTGCGCAGCAGCGTCGCCTTGATATTCAAGCTGCGCGCGGCCTGCATGAAACAGCCGCAGCGCGCACTGACCAGGAAGTAGCGCGCCACCTCCGGGTCGATCTCGGCGGCCAGGGCCAGCCAGGCGCCACGTGACTCGGATGGCGCGCGATAGGTTGAAGGCCCTTGTTGGCCGGACGGTTCCAGTAATGCCATGTGAGACTCCCTGTCTGTCGGTCGGTGCATCCAATGCGGGTGGTCGCGGATTACTCCAGCACTTTGTTCAACTCGGCACCGTCGATACTCAAGGTCGCGGTGTTGAGCATGCCTTCCAGGTAGGCCTTGGCGATCTGTTCCTGACGCTGGGCACGCAGGGCCTGGGTCAGGCGTTCGCGCAGTTCGTCGAGGCTGGCGGTGCGCGCCGGCTGTTGGCCGGTGAGCTTGAGCACATGAAAGCCCGCCGCACTCTGCACCGCGTCCGATACCGCGCCGACCTTGAGCCGCGACACCGCGCCGCGCACCTCGGGCACCAGTTGCTGCAACGGCTGCAGACCCGAATCACCGCCGCGCGCAGCGGTCTCCGGGTCCTGGGAAAACTGGTTGGCGAGGGCGGCGAAATCCCCCGGTGCGGCCTGTGCCCGGCGGCTCAGTTCCTGGGCCTGGCGGCGCACCGTGTCGAGGTTTTGCGGGTCATTCACCGCGAGGAAAATCTGGCTCACCCGGTACAGCGGCGGCGTCACCCATTTCGCCTTGCCGCTGTCGTAGGCCTGCTGCAATTCAGCCGCGCTGGGGTAGTCCGCCGGCACCTGGCTGACCGAGAGCATGTAGTCGCGGAACACGATCTGCTCGGCGGCGGCGCGGGTCTGCTGCTCCACCTGCGGGCGCTGGCGCCAGCCTTGGGCGTCGGCCTGTTCGAGCACGGCCTTTTGCGCCAGCCGTGAGCGAATCCAGGTTTCCAACGCGCCACGGTTGCCGCGCAGTTGCTCGCGAGACTCGGCTGGCAGGCTCGCCAGCACGCTCTTGAGTTCGACCAGGTCGATCTGCTGATTGCCCAGGCGCGCCACCGCGGGCCCGGCCGGCGCCGGATCGAACAGCGGTGCCGGTTGCTGGGCAGCCACCGGGTCGCTGCCCGGACGCAGGCACAGCGCCACGGCCACCACCAGCACCGCCAGCGCGCCGGCGCCGACCATCAGGGTTGGCTTCTTCACAGTACGGGTGCCTCTTCGCCGACCGCCGCAGCCTGGGCCTGCAACTGCGCGGCCTGCTGGCTGTATTCACGCAGGTAGACGATGAATTCCTGCAGCAAGCGGTCCCACAATTCCAGCTGGCTGCGAAGGTGCGAGGCGCCGACGCCGGCCACCACCACGTCCATTTCCATCAGCAAGAATTCGCCCTGCAGCGACAACCGCGCAAAGCGCCGCGAGGCATTCCACACCTGGGCCAGGCCTTCGGGCAACTCGCCCTGCACGCGCAGTGCGCAGCTGTAGGTGAAGTCCACGTAGCCGCCCTGCTCCGCCGCCGGGTTGCCGAAGCGCACGGCAAAGCCGATGCCCTGGCTGGCGCTGAGCAATTGCACGATGCCGTTCTGTTCGCTCTGGTTGACCCGGTAGCCGGCTTCCTGCAGCAACTCGGTGAGGCTCTGGGTGGTGACGCTGGTGATCAATTCGTTCATGTGCGGTTCTTCCTTGTGATCAATGGTTGACGCCCGCCTGGGGCGCATCGAAACGGCTCTTGTAGAGATCGTCGCCAAAGCCCTGGGCCAGTTCCTCGAACTTGACCCGCGCGCTGCTGGCGAAGGGCTGGCGAATACTCATCACCTCAGCCACGTCGATCTTTTCGTAGGCCGTGAGCAGTTGCTGCGCCACGCCGTACATCTGTTGATTCTTGACTGAACATTGCTGCACTTGTGTGTCACGTTCGCTCAACTGTGCCTGCAAGCGGGCGCGCTCGGCTTCCTTGCCTTTGGCCAGGACCAGCAGTTCCTCATACGCCTTCTTGAACTTGCCGATCTGCTCATGGCTGGCCGCGACCTGAGCTTGCGCCTGGCTGTGCAGGTTCTGTTGCTGGCCAGCCAGTTGTTCGGCCGTGCCACGGGCCTTTTCCAGCTCGGCCGTCAGTTGCTTGATTTGCGCCTGGGCCTGCTTGGCCTGGGCCTCAGCGGCGACACGCGCCGCACTGGCCTGGGCCTGCTCGCTTTGCAGCGCCTGCAATTGCTGGGTGGTGCTGCGCAGTTGCGTACGCAGGCGTTCCTCCATGCCTTCGGCGCAGGCGCCGCTGGCCACCAGCAGCAACAACAGCCCGCAGATTCGCGTGTTCATGTGGCATCTCCCTGCGCATCAAAAGCGCGTGTTGAGTTCCAGTTGCATCACATCGACTTCGAACGGCGCGCCATACACTTCGGACGCGCTCAACCAACGCGCACTGGCGTAGATGTTCTTGTCGATGCCGTAGTTGCCGCCGATGAAATAGCCCTTGGCATTGGTGCCGCCCAAGTGGAACGAGGAATCGTTGAAACCGTCAGGCAAGGCGTCGGGCTGGATGTACTTGTAGCCAGCCAGCACGTTCCAGTCGCCGCGCTTGCGCATCTCCAGCGCGCTGCCGAGGGTCATCTGCACCATCAGCGCGTTGCCACCGCTTTCGAACTGGCCCTTGCTGTTGATGTTGTTGACGATCTCGCCTTCGCTGCGCTTGAGCATCTCGCCCTTGTCGTAGGCCAGGTTGTGGATGAAGTTGCCCTGGGTGCGCAGCTTGAAGTCGCTGGGCAACTCGGCATCCCACGCCAGGTTGAGGTCGAGCACGTCGAACTTGGACGCCAGGCCGACAAACTGCGGTTGCGGGGTCAGGCCGGGCGTGGCCGGGTTGGGGGTGATATCGCGCAGCAGGAACACGCTGTTGCCCTTTTGCATGAAGGCCAGGCGCGAGCCGTCGCTGTCACAGGCCGGCTGCCCGGCCCAGGGTTCGCAGGCGCCGGAGCGTTTACCTTCGATGTCGTCGAAGTGGTAGTACGCCACCGCACCCTTGAGGCTGTTGCCGCGGTTGAGCTTCCAGTTGGCGCCGATCTGCCCGCCAAACAGCCATTTGGTTTCGCTGTCTTCCTTGTCGAAGCCGTTGCTGCTGGCCGAGTCGGAGGTGTACTCCACCGGGAACGCGCCGAGGGTGCCGAACAGCCCCCATTCGCTGTTCAGGGCATGGTTGAAATTGGCGGCGATACCGTCGAAGTTGAGGTCGCCCGAATACATCATGTCGGTGGAATAGAACGGGTTGGCGAAGCGCCCGGCCGTGAGGGTCACGTCTTGGCTGGCCTTCCAGCTCAGGTAGCCCTGGTCGAGCCAGATGTCCTTCTTGCCGAAGCCACCGCCGAGGGTCTGCGTGGTGGACACCGGGTTATTGTCGGAGCCGGTGCCGATGCGGATACCGGCAGTCCATTCCGGCGAAATCACCGCCTTCATGCCCAGGCGGGCGCGCAGGCGGAACAGGTTTTCGCGGTCCTTGGTGGTGTTGAGCAGCGGCGGCAACTTGGTGTTGGTGTCTTTGTTGGTGTCGTACGGGCCGCTGTCGTTGAGCTTGGCGTAGTCGACGATTTCATTGCTGTTGTTGCCCGAGAAATACCGCGACTCATCGCGCAGGCGTATGTCGCCGTCAAAGGTGATACGCGAGACCCAGTCCGGGAACGTATTGGGCTGGGCCCAGTTTTCCTGCTTGGCGGTGGCCATGACCTCGGCCTTGACCTGGTCACGAATCTGATCTTTTACCGCCTGCGGCACGTACTGCACCCGCACATCACCCGATGCTGCCGTGGGGCCGGCGGCCACCACCGGCGCGGCATTCGCCTGACGGGCCTGCTGGGCTTCCTTTTCGGCCTGGGCGATCAGCCCATTGGCGGTATCCTGGGTCAGCACACCTTGCTGCACCAGCAGGCGGATCAGGTTGATAGTGACGTTTTCCGAGGGGGCGACCGGGGCTGCCCCCGCCTGGCCGACCAGGGTCGCGATGACCATGCCGACCGCCAGGGTCAGTCGATTCACGGGGGAAATCATGTGTACGCAACTCCTGTAAAAATCCGTAGATAAAAGGTGTCGATCAATCCGGACGCCGGCCCTTGAGGGACAGGCGCAGGGGCAGCGTCAACGACGCCGGCGGTTTCTGGGTGGCACGCGGTGCCTGGATCAAGGCGAGCATCTGCGCGTCGGTCTCGGCATCGCCGCTGGACTTGGCCACCAGCGCTTTGGTGACCTGTCCATCGGCGCCCAGCCACAGGTCTATCTGTATCGAGAAGGCCTTCTTGCGCAGCGCCGGGTCTTCGCGCATCAAGCGCTGGTAGGTGCCGGCCAGATACTGTTTGTAAGTGCCGGTCCCCAACCCGCCGCCACCGCTGCCGGCCATGCCGCCGCCCTTGCCGGCACCGATGTTGAAACCATCAGTGCCGGACTGCGCGTCGCCATCGATCTGCATCGGGTTGGCCAGGTCTTCGTTGGGTGACGGCGGCGCTTCCTCGGCCGGCTTGACCTCTTCGGGTTCCGGGCTGGGCACCGGCTCCGGGACTTTTTCCTCGACCTTGGGCTCGGGCTCCTTGGGCTTTTCCGGTGGCGGCGGCGGTGGTGGCGGCAGCGGGATAATCGTCGGCACCTTCGGCGCTTCGCGGCGTACGCCACTCATGTCATTGGCCCACTGCCACAGGAACCAGGCAGCCACGGCGCCCAGCAACAACCCGGCGCCCCACTTCAACGGGCGCAGGGGCGGCTTCTTCTTCACTGGCAACGGCGCAATCGGAATCTGTGCAGTCATGGCTCAGCCCTGGCTCGGTTTGCCGGTGACCAGCCCGACCTGGGACAGCTCCAGCCGGCGCAACAGGTCGAGCACTTCGATGACCTTCTGGTACTGCACCAGCGCATCGCCGCGCACGATCACCGGGAAATCCGGATTCAGCGCTTTTTCGATGCGCAGGCGCTCTTCCAGCTCGCCGAGGGTCACCGGGTAGGCGTCGAGGAACACCTGGCCGCCGTCATTCACGGAGATCGCCTTGGTCTTGGCCTCCGACAGCGAGACCGAGGCGCTGGCCTTGGGCAGGTGGATCTGGATGCCCGAGACCTGGGCGGTGGCGGTGAGGATAAACATCACCAGCACCACCATCAGCACGTCCACCAGGGGCGTGATGTTGATGCTGTCGACGGCGGCATCATCGTCATCGTCGTGGGAGGCATTTACGGAAGCCATGGCGATTCTCCTCAGGCCGGAACCGATGCGTGGTGTTCGCGGCGGTGCGCCGCTTCACTGTGCTGGCTCTCGCCGTGCATCTCGGCCAGGCGCGTGATGAACTCGTCGACAAACACGCGCATGTCGGCGCTGACTTCCTTGTTGCGCGTGATCAGGCGGTTGTAGCCAAACAGCGCAGGGATCGCGACGAACAGCCCCATGGCCGTGGCCAGCAAGGCCGCCGCCATGCCTGGGGCGATAGCGTTGATGTTCACGTCACCGGCCATGGCTGTGCCGAGGAACACCACCATGATCCCCAGCACCGTGCCGAGCAGGCCGATATACGGCCCGCCGGCGATGGCGTTGGAGAGGGTCGAGAGCTTGGCACTCAGTTGCTGGTTTTCGCGGGTGCGCACGCCGTCCATGGAGCAGCGAATCGCCTCGATCGTCGCCGCCGAGACCGACGAGGTATCGGCCCCCTGCGCGCGGCGGGTGCGGATCTCCTTGACCGCCACCAGGTACAGGCGCCACAGCGAGGAATGGCTGAGGCGCTCACCCAATTGTGCGTCGTCGGCGTACATCTCCAGGCGCGTGCCGATCTGTGCGAAGTGCTCGCGGAAAATCTCGTTGGCACTGCTGACCCGGCTGACCTGGCGGTTCTTGCGCAGCATGATCACCCACGACTGCACCATCATCGCCACCAGCACCAGGATGATCACCCACGCGTCCACCGGCACGGCGTTGAGCAGGAAACCCAGGCTGCCGAAACCGAAGCCGGACTGTTCTTCATCCACCCCGTAGGCCACCAGTTTCGACTCGGCGCCCTGGGCACTCGCATCGGCCAGCAACAGCGCAGCCGGACGCGCGACCTTGGACAGGCGCAGCTCATCGATGGCGCCGGCAAATGGCAGGTGCGTGCTGGCCGCTTCCGGCACGTCGGCACCGATCGCCAGTTGCGAGTTGAAGGCCGGCATCGCCACGGCCAGGGTCGCGGTTTCGCGGCCGTTCACATATAAGCTGAGCTTGTCGCCCTCGGCGGTGAATGCCAGGTGTTGCCATTGGCCAGGGTTCAGCGGCTGGGTCGACACGGCGCGCTGGCCGTCGATGTCCACGAACGGCATGCCCTGGTTCAGCCCCAGCAGCAAGCTGTGCGGGCCGTCACGGCGGGCCAGCACCACTTGCTCGCCACTGGCCTGGTCCAGGCGCAGCCAGGCGCTGAAGGTGAACGCGGCGCCGGCGGCGTGTTGCAGCGACGGGCTGGCCGGCAGCAGCAATGGCTGGCCACTGAACTGCAGGGCGCGGCCGATCACACCGTCGATGCTCGCGCCGGTGGCGTTTACCGACGTGTTGGCATAAGCGGTGGTGTCGCGGGCCGGTGTGCCGTTGGCACCGTCAAAGTGGTAGAGCGCGGTGTAATTGGGGTCGAACGTCAGCTGCCCATTGGCGGTGGCCGGGGCTTTCTGGTTGCCGTAGTACATCCACAGGTCCTGGCGTTGACCCCCTTCGACCTTGGGCACGTCGACCCAGATCAGCGCCATGCCCATCAGCGGGTCGAAGCTTTCGATCTGGTGATTGAACACGGTCTTGTCGTCGGCACTCACAAAGCGCAGGTCGGCGCCGTCGTCCTTGACCCCGTCAAAGGTGAAGTTGCCGGTGTGCAGGCGCACCAGCAGCGCGGTGCGGCCCAGGGCCTGGCTGATGGCAGCGCCCTGGGCGGTGGTGTCCACCGAGATCTGCTTGCGGTAGTGCCAGTCGTCCTGCCACCAGGCATGGGCGGTGGCCGGGAGCGCGAAGCCCAGGCAGATCAACAGGCTCAGAAATAGGCGTTGCATGGGTGAAGTCTCCGG
>Ga0153921_1000186_pt1 | contig 45761 bp, 73 predicted proteins | sample TSNJ005MetaG_FD_104691 | JGI IMG/M metagenome (GOLD analysis project Ga0153921, IMG submission 104691) | Attine ant fungus gardens microbial communities from New Jersey, USA - TSNJ005 MetaG | ecosystem: Host-associated > Fungi > Mycelium > Unclassified | place: USA: New Jersey, Brendon T. Byrne... | reverse complement strand
ATCGAATCTCAATCTGTTTTTCACTCACAAACATTTTCTTCACCTCGTCCTACATTATAGCGTAAAAATGCTGATTTCGCGGGGTTTAGGCTTGAGAGATTTCGATAGGTTGAAAAATGAAGGTTGAAAAGTTTTGATATTGAATTCAGAAATAAATTTTACGAACGAATATCTCGCACCCATATCAACTCATATTAATTCTTTTAATTGGGGTACTTTCTGGGGTACCGTGGGGTACCATTAGCATAATCACTTAAAATACACGCAACGAGCAGGTGCAATAACAAAAGGTCACTCATTTTCTTTTTCAAATGAGTGACTTTTTTTATTTCGCGATTCTTGCACTGTTCGACCTTTCCTCTACGTTTTCACCAGTTATGATATTTCTTAGTTTTATTAATTGGTTAATTACTACATCTAAACTCTCAACTTTATTAAAGGCAAGTGTTACAGGAGCATCATTTAAACTTAACATTTCACTCTTTTCTATTTCTGCGCCAATTGGTAAGGGATCAATTCTGGTAAATTGAATGGCACACGTTTTTAGCTTCTTATTTCCAACTATCCGAACACCTACATCTCCTTTTCCAAACAATATTTGAACAGAACTAGTTTTTAGTATTGGCATTATAATTCTCCTTTAGGTAGTTAAATATCAAATTTTCCACTTGTGTTTTTAATGCTTGTTTTGCGTACCTCAATACAACATCTTCTCCTGGCGTTTTAATAACAACGTCACTAAAATATTCGTCTATATGAATCCACTTCACTACTTCTATTTTCTGTTTTGCTAACATTCTTTTTTTGTTGAAATAATCACTTCTTATATCTTTTAATAGGTCATCAACAATTTTGATATAGACCTCTGACATTTTAAGGCTTTTCAGTTTATCGTAGTCATTCTGCAAAGATTTTACTGCCATATCCAAAAGGATAAAATGGTGTACATTTCTGCGCTCATCAGGTTTAATCATCCATGTCTACCAGGGAAAATACATGTTCTATCTGATTTATCGCTTTCCATTTAATATTTCCTCGGTCATTTATCATTACAATCACTCTCCACAATTATTCAACGTTAGATACTTTTAAAATGTCTAAAAAATGTATCTTATGGATGCCCATATATCTGTCTTTTATGTGGATCAATTTAGTGTTTGCATCCATTTTTACGACTGTTCCCTCTAATAGCTCATCATGCTTGTAAATTGTGTATGTATAAATTTTATTTTCTTGCATTGATTCCGTTAAAGTATATGCGATTTCTTCAAGGTCGAACTCATCACGATCCAAATGCTTAGGTTCTTTCTTTTTTGCTGGTGTTTTTGTTTTAGCAGCCATATTAATCCTCCTAATAAGAACGTTTGTTTGTTTTATTATAGAACTAGCGTTCTCTTTTCGCAATAAATTTATTTGGAATTTAAGGAATTAAATAGATAAATATGGTTGATTTTAAATACTAGTACTAGTATAATTAAAGTATAGAAAGGAGGTGAATCAGTGGAATACTTAGGAACAATAATAGCCCTAGTGTTCATTGCATTACAACTTCATTCCAAGTGGCTCGACAACCAGAAGAAGAAGTTAGAAAATGAACAACTAAGGCTACAAAACAGAAGAACAAGAAGAGGGGGTTAACCCCTCCTTGTTTCCTAAAGTATACCATGAGCCCATGAAAATATTAAATATTATACTCATCGTCTTACTTATTGCCCTGCTTGCGTTATATGTAAGAGGTTACTTCTTAAAAAGTGAGCAAAAAAGATTATTGAAGGAACGTGATGACAATGAAAAAAAATCCTCAAACGGAAGCAAATAAGCGCTGGCAAGAAAAGAATAAAGAACGTGCAAAATATACTAGTGCCCGATCTAGGGCACGTAGTTTTATCAAAAATTCTGCTTTAGAGGAAGATTTAGAAGAGTTTATGGAATTGATTTTAGAGCGTAAACAATCTTTAAAAGAAAATAGACCCGACTACTGAATATGTATGGTTTATATTTATATAAATTACTATACAAATATTATTTGCTTAAATTGTTGGAGGTAATTATACTTGATTTTTAAAAACATATTCGGTTATTCAATTATTAAATTCAATCCAGAGAATTACAATCAGATTGTTCAAAAATTACATGACACAAACCTTGTTCTTACTCATATATCTCATAATAATTCAGAAAACTTCTATATTAATAAAGACTTTCAAGAATACTTACTATATAAAAATTCATTATATATGTCAGAGGGCATTAAAACTGAGAGAGATTCATTTTATCTATTTGATGTGAATTTAGAACTAATTAATGAAACAGTCTTTAACAATCTAAAAAAGAATTTTTTAAGAAAAGATGATTTTTCTTTAAGCAGTACAGAAGAAGTCTCTTATGTTAATGGGAGCAAAATATTAATTAAATATCATAATATTCACCTTTATGAAGAAGACCTTCTTGATTGCTCTATTCAGGTAGATAAAGCATACTATGATATTGAGGAAATGTGCTTAACTCCGAACGCTAGACACGGTTCTCAAGAAAGACGAATGTTGTTACCCTTAAGAATCAAGCATAATGGTGAGTATATTTTAAACTATATAATGATTACGGTTTTTAAAGAAGGTATAATATCATTGCAAATTTGTGTTCAGGATTTCAATGATAAGCAGTTACAATTATCAGAGTCAACTCCTAGGTCTATTCATTTCGACGAAGTTACTTTTTACAAAAATAAAAAACATTATATGTTTGATGATTTCTGGGAAGAAGAAACCTTCGAAAATATATCCATAGATAATATCCTAGTTGAATACAAAAAAAGGATTATCAATTTAATTAACTTGGATTTATATTCAAATGACAATTTTAATTCCCTTAGTTGGGGCATAGGTGATTTTAGTTCTTTTAAAAACCCCTATAAAGATTATTCTGCATTTTATTCTAGATATAAGTTTAATATACTACAGTTCTTAACCAATTCTGATAAGCAGTTAACTGAAAATAGGGAAGAAAGAGAAGAAGAAATTCAAAGTTCTAAAATCCGAAGTGATAAAGATCTTTCTTTTTACTGCAATTCATTTAGTTCTGTTTTCACACTTAGAAGTGAAAGAATGGCTAATATTATTGAACAGGATATAGCGGAATTAAAAACTTCACCTTATTATAAGGATGAATATAAAAGGTCAGCTTCAATATATTTCCTTGTTGCTAATTTAAATTTTATGAAGTTTTACGAAATGTCATTTGTTAAAAAGTATTTTCTAAAGGATTTACTAAATCAAATTAGTGAATCAGAATATAGAACTATTGATGAGTACAACCGAATGATAAAGCAACTAAATACAATAAAGTTTAATTATGATAGTGATGTAATTTTCTTTACGGATGGGAGTCCTAAAACCCTTTACGAACGTATTTTAGAGAGATGTAATATAAATGATTTAGAAGAAAAAGCTGAGAATTTTTTAAAATTATTTAAGGATGACATTCAAATTATTAAAGATGAAAAAAAGAATGCAAATGAATTATTGTTGTTAACCATAAGTTCGATTTTAACAATTGTATTAGGTTTTACAGGTATATTAAATATCTTTAAAACTATTTTAGGCAAAGAAAATCCTAATTATATATTTTATTCTTTAGTAGTTTGGGGAGTACTGATAATTTTAATTATTATCTTAAATATTAGAAGATGGATACTAAAATAAAAAACTAAACTTGACCAAGACAGAACAAACTGTCTTGGTCCTTTTTTGATTAAGCACATACAACATTTGCAACTAATGCAAGTTTTGCTGTCTTTATTTTATTAGCCCCTTCTTTAGCAGCTACAGCGCCTGTAAATGTTCCAGTTCTAACACGCCATAACTGGCCGTCTTGTACGATATATGCCACCCAACCAAAACGGTGCTTTATTACATCAAGTACGTTTTCGGCGGCTTGAATTGTACTGTATGTGCCTGTTAAAACACGATACTTATTAGTGTCAGTAACCGGTTTAGGTTGCTGTACATCCCCACCGCTTTTAACCAATTGTAAAAAATTAGCCCAAGCCACATTGCCTGCACGGATTTCACGAGGACAGTTTTTACCACTGTAATAATTGTGTTGCACCACATCATTAATACTAAGTCCCTCGTCTTTTAATATTTTAACAACTAACGCAGCAGTATTTTCTAATGTTTTGCTATAGTTGCCATCACCATTCACACACATTTCTACATGGATGCCCTCTGTATTGCCTTTCGCTGTACCTGCAGCCCAACATTTCCATGTATGTTCAAAGGATTGTACGGCTTCTTTATCATCTACTTGCCAATGCCAGGAAGCAGAACGACTGTTACCATTTGCTTGTAAACGTGCATGCGCATCAGCATCAGCCCCAGTACGATAATTGTCAGTGCCATGTACAACTACTTTTCTTTTAGTATTTCCTTTACCGTTTGTAACCTTTGCAGCCTGTTCATCAGATACTAACTTTTTACGAATTGTTACCATTATTGCTCACCTTCCTTTTTAGCAACTTTTAATAAATCGAACGTTCCCGAAGCAGTAAGCCCGGCCACAAAGCCAGCCATCAACATCACATATGGTGGATACTCTGATAACGGCCAACAAACTAAGCCAATAAAAATACCAATCACTACCGATGTGATAGGCATGTATTGAGTATTAATTTTAAAAGTATTTTTTAGTACTTCTGATACGGCTAAAACGATAGCCACCATCACCATTGCAATCATAAAAATGTTTGTTAAATCCATTATTCATCATCCTTTTCTTTTTTGTAATTGTATTTTTCCATGCGATCCATACGACCTTCTAAAACGGTTATATTTCGATTAATTCCTTCCAAAGCTATTGCGGTTTTTTCTTGTGATTCATTAGACCGTTCTAAGTGGTCCATTAATTTGTTTTCGCGTTCTTCTGCTCGGTTCATCAAATTATCGTTCTTACTAATTAAATAACGAAATGCTCCAAAAGCTATGATTAAACAAGCTATTGCCCAAACTGCTTGGCTTGTAGCAATTTCATTTACTGCAGCTACATCCATTCCATCACCAATCCTTTGCCCTTTTCAATTAAATTAAAAAGCCATGAGAAGCATCGAGAATCAGTAACTTGCACTGTTGCCCATCTCGATTGTTCTCACAGCTCATAATAAAAGCCCTCCACAATTATCTATGGAAGGCACAAAAACTAACGCTAGCTATGTTGCGTATAATTATGTTCAAGAAAAAACCCCGCCAAAAGGTGGGGTTTAAGAGTATAGACTTACTTACTATAAGAGCCTGACCAATTTACTCCATCAAACGTAAGAGTGATTTCTCCAGTCATTTCTATACCATTTTCATCTTGGAAGTTGTTTAGTGGTACCTTAATAGTCTCTCCTAGTATACCTCCGTTAAAATAGAAAGCTAATCGATATGACTGAGTCCGTACCGCATACAAACGATTCGATGAATCCAATATTCCATTTAAACTACTCTTAAAATCATCAAAATTTAAGCTAATCAATTCTCCAGGTGTTCCATTTGAGTTTGGTGAATAATACAGAAGACCATCCTTCAATACTTGGACACCGTGTGGATCTGGGTCACTCCAATTTGTTAATTCAATTCCAATGCTATTACCAATGCTATTCTCGTCTTATACCTTATCGATATCTTGGTTTATAACGAGCCTTCACCGTACAGGCGACTTTCATCGCATACGGCGATCCGTCAGCAATAGAACTTTGTGCTTATTTCCCCGTCAATCATCTTAATTTGATTTCTATTATTAATCAATAGAATTTCTATAAGGTAAAGAAATCTTAACCTTCCACCTTCTAATTTAGACAATAAAAATAACGCTAAGCCTATGCTTGCGTTTACTTTGTTACTACACAAAATGAGGCGATTATTCACCATAAACAGTGCCGATTAATGCGACTAATGATTGAAATTCATCATCAGATAATAACGGCCCAATCATTGATACACGTTTAGTAGCTGTATCCTTTGTATAAACCTTCCCTTTAATCATTTTCTCCCACAATTCGTAGGTGCTCATATTACACGCCTCCTAATGTATTTAGCTCTAATAACATAGTCTGATATTGATTTTCTGCTAAGATTTTTTCCTCAATTGTTGGTTGAGGTTCGACTGGTTTAGGAACGATAGGAATAGGTGCTGTAAACTCGCCTGTTTCGCTATTGTAATCCCAACCCTCTTGAATATCGTTACGACCTGTAATATCAAACAAAACAATATTCGGGGCAAACTCCGGCTTTTCTTCAGCTTCAAAAATCCAATGTGCTTTATTATATAAAATTTGTGCAAATTTCATCTAATCACTCCCACCATTCGACTGTTAATATTCCATTTCCGCCATCTCCGGCCACTACACTTCCAGATGGATCATATTTTCCACCAGCTCCCCCTATGCCTATAGTTATAGGGATTGTAGTAGAAGGGGTAACAGCTACTATTCTATCGAACACAAAGTCTCCTCCACCTCCACCGCAACCGTTAAGGGAACCGTAATATAAACCACCCCCACCTGAACAATAACCACCTTTCATTATTAAAGAAGAATCAGTATTATTTAATGTAGAGCCTATTCCACCAAAATAAGGTCCCGAGTTACCTCCTGCAGATCCAACCGTGATTCCGTTACTTGCATAGTTTACTTCTCCGGTTTGACCACCTGGTCCACCCCTTACACCTGGCATTTGGAACACAGTGCTAGTTTTATTAGTTGCTCCACCTCCGCCACTAAGTGTTAACAGGCTACCAAAACTTGTAACTCCACCTGCTTTTCCAGATTGAACAGGAATAGGATTAGCTATATTTCCTATACACCCACCTCCACCAGCTCCTCCACCTGTGATGAATACTTCTGTTACACCTTCAGGAACAGAAAATGTTCCGTTTGCTGTGAAGGTTTTCGACTTCAACACTTTTCCAGCATCTTTGTTTTCTATTTGTAAAGCTATATTATCTACACCTTGTTTTATAGCTTCTTGCTTTTCATAAGTAGGAAAATTCCCATCTAAATTCATCTATATCACCTCTCGAATACTAAATGTAAAACAGCCTAATGTTGGATTGTAACCAAATCCAATTTGGTGAAGTTTACCTTCATGGATAAATTGATTATGTTGCGCCTTTTCTTCCAAATGTGCAGTAAGAGTTTGGTTAACTTTATTAACCGCCTCTACAATAGTTTTTGTATTTTCAACTTCAATATTTTCGGTATTACCGATTTTATCGATTATTTGAGTATTATTCTGAGAAATAGAAGCTACTTTTTCATCTACATATTGACGACTAGCTATTGCGATTGATGGATCAACTTTTAATGTAATTGAATTAGCATTCGTTGTTTCTACAATAATTCGAACAATTAAATCTTTAGCTGCTCCTTGTTCCGTAGATGGTTTATAAGTAGCTGGATATTTTCCAATACCTACTAAATCACCATTACTATCCATTAACCCTATTTCGCGTATTGTAAAATTCCCCACCGTTGCTGGTATCACTGATTCAATTTTTACTCTGTTTGTAGGTTGACTATTTCCATCTTTTACCTGTTCCACAATTGAAATAACGGATCTATAAACCTCATTTTTTAAACTTGTTGCTTCAGCAGAAGGTTCATAGTAACCTCCATTGCCATCCCCAAATGCTACATGCGAATATTCCACTTTTGATTGTGTCATTTGTGCATTTACCAATTTTGCAATGCCGGCTTTTGTTAATATGAAATAGAATGTATTACTCACTTATTGCACCTCCTGGATATAAAATTATTGTTTCTACATCTTGTTGATAGGCTCCTTGATGCCATTCAATTGTTGCTTCAATTGGGGTATTGGCATAATAAGGATAGATCGTTGTAATCTCTCCGCTTAAACAAACAGAAGCTTTATACATAACAGGTTCATTAGGGTTCAGTACTTGAACTTGTATAATCCCTACACCTGCGGTTTTCATTCTTTGAACGAGGTCGAACGGAAAAGGGGATATACTTGGTCTTGTTTCTACAATGAGAGTTGCTGGCTTGTTATAATTGCGCCAACCTTCCTCAAAGCCAATGAAATCATTCCCCATGTAGGCATCCATAATCTGATTCATCGTTTCTATATCTCCCTCGGAGAGGTTTAGAATGCACTGTATTTTAATCATTTTTCGGTATTCTTCATCATCCCAGCCGCCACGTGTAATTCCTTCGTCTTTACCAAGTCTATCTAAGCCGTAGCCTTCTGCTTGATCTAAATCCCAATATTTTAAAATGGTTTCCTGTGTAGCTAAATTTTCAACACCATTTTCAGCAATAATTTTAAGTAGCTTATAGTTATTGCTGTCCTCACCCCAAGCAAATTGCCGTGGCATACGGTCCAATAGTTTTTGTAATTGTTTTCTAGACAAGGTTCCTCACCTCTACCTTTGATCCATCTGTTTCAGCAACTTCTGGAAATGCGATTAATACATTTTTTGATTCATAACTAACGCCATCTGTTGAAAATTCTATACTTACATCATCAATACCCTCTACAGATAACACACGTGCTTCTGCTTTAGCACATATAACATCAGAACTCATACCAACACCGTTAAAGAGCGTGCCGTTATATGTACCTCCGATGTATTTAACAATTTGAGCAATAACTAAGTCATCACCATTCAGAGGATATTGCTTGTTCTTTTTAACGCTTACTTTCACAAAGATTGAGATGGTCGTAGCGCGTGTAAAGCCAATTTCATGTACGATACCTCTAGCATCTTTAAATGTGTATATAGTTGAGCCATGAGCTCGAATACCTCCACCTTTTTTTCTAAAGATAGCCATAGCTACTTCTTCATCTAAACCACCTAATACGACAGTCTCTACAGAATGTGGAGGGCGTCCTTCTGCATCTACTTCGTTTGTATCATTTTCTATTGCTATTGCAGCGCGTACCCCTTCTACTTCATCAAGGACGTTTGCTTCTATCGATTCAATTCGTCGAGCTCCTACTTTCCCTAAAGATTCATAATATCGGTCCTGCAATTCTTCGTCCGTTTCTTCATCTTGTCCATTAAAAAAAGCATCAGGATTCGTTATCGAATTGATGCCACTCTGTGGATTCACAATTATTGATATATCACCAGGCTCTATGTTACCTATAGCCCCGTATTCAAGTGCTTCTACAATAGCTCGGTAATTCCCATCCTCTGACGCTTGAATACCTTCTAGAGCTTTAAAATATACATTATACGGTGTTTTAAATAAATCACCTGTATTAACCTTAGCGCCCTTTGTTAAATTCAAAATTACTTCTCCACTTGATTTTAACCAACGCTTACGAGTAATTAATGCCCGCATAACATTCGCCTCTAAAGTGGCACCTTGACTTGTATCAACAAAACGAGCATTGTAAACCAGTTCTAGTTCTTCGTTATCCTCCGCTCGTTGTTGTGCCTGTAATAAAATCATTTTGCCAAGTGGGGTATTGTCGGACAGGTCGGCATCCTCACCAAATAACTCATGGGCCATTTCTTGGATTTCAGGTAAATAGTCAGCGGTTCGTTTGCGTTTAAACCCAAATTTGGTTAACAACAGTTTCACCCCCTATTTCGCTACCAACTGTCGTACGAGCTTTAAAATAAATGGTTAAATGACGTTTAATTCGATTAAAATCATATTCCACACTCAATACCTCAGCAATACGCGGCTCTTGATATAAACAATCATGCATTGCCTGTACAATTTGTTTTTTATTCGGTAGTTTTTGTTCAATTACAGACCTACGGAAACCGTGGTTATCATCAAACATCCATTCACCTACCCTAGTACGTAATAAATGTTTTAGATTCTGAATTAGTTGGTCATCCCCATAAACTAATTCATTTAATACCCAATCACCGTTGTCATTATATTTAAGTGTATGCATCTTTTACCCCCTACACTAAATCTACAGTTAAATCCTCACCGTTAGCGGTTATCGTTTTACCAATTAATTCGATGTCATCGGCTTCTACTTTAAATTTCAATGATTTTACACTTATTTCACCAGCTTCATTAATAACAATTTTTGTAGTAAAGTCCTTTGTTCCAATGACTAGATCATCAGGATGTTCATTTTGTATAGGCTTAGTGAAATAGTTAATGCCTCCGATAATTAGCGCATCATTCGCACTAAACGCTCGACTTGCAGCTTTTCCGCCGCCAAACATCAATGGATCAATATCTGCTTGGGAACACGCTACTAAAACGGTATCACCTTTTTTATATGGCACTTGAATTATGAATTGCCCCGTTTGATGAAATGCTATAGGTACATCCAAAATAGGCGTGGCTTCTGAATCATTTAATGGTTGAACATCAGCTTTCAATAAATTCATATCAACTTCGAGTATCTCGCAAATTAAACATGTGTTAATATTCTCTAAACTTTCTTGAATATTATCACTTACGAATTGTGTCATTGATGTTTTGGTCATACCGGTACCACCTCGCACTCCGTGTAATATTCTGTTCCGGATGTATCTACCTTGTGTTCGCCTTTAGACACTCGAAAAACCCCATTAACCTTTCTAGACGTCAATTTTATAATTACGTCTGTGGTGATTTTATGGTTTAACAACATTTTTATTTTGTAGCCTTTCAGCTTTTTCTTAGAAGTAGTTGTTTTGGACTTTTTCTCATCCTTTACCTCTTCTTCGATTTCTTCTGGTTCATTAATTAAGCCCGTATTCTTTGATATATCAAGACCTAACTTATCGCCTTTAGAACGAACTCGCACATATATACGCCCTTTATTGATATGCAATTTCGCCTCACAATCCTTCGCAATTTCAGATACAAGTATCTTAATTTTGCCATTAAGCGCTTTGCCTGAACGATAAATAAAATCCACTGGTAAATCTATATCTCCAATTGCAAGACCTGCATCAAGAGCAAGTTCCCTTAATATTAAAGACGCAGGTGTATTCCTTCCGTATGTCCTTTTAATAACGCCTTGGGTATAGTCTAAAGTGCAATCGATGCATTTAAACGTTGTTATTTTGTCTAGACCTTCCCACTTCGTTTCCTTTTTCTTTAGAGTGCCACTAAAAATCACACCGTTATCATCAACATAACCAGCGCTTAAAATAGCTGCCTTATTAGTAGTAATGGCATTGATTGTTTCGTCTTTAAAGTTGTACACCTGGATGTCGATTGTATCTACCTTTTCGTTATCTCCAAAAGGTACGCTAAATTTGATAGTGAGCGGAGCTGTAATTTCTCGGCCACCGACTAAAAAAGTCGTTTTACGCATGTATAAGTTACTCAATTAATTCACCTACATATAAAATGACCGTCTCATTCAAGTTGTTGAAAGTAATTCTATCAGCAACTCCTGCACGGTCTTTCGGTATAATATTTACTTTAGGTAAATCTAAATTTACACGATTCCGGAATAACGGACGGTTTAATATTAGCTTTTCGCCAATCACAAGGACTTCATCCTCTTTAAAAAGATCGACTGTAAAGAAATCGTGAGCTCGATTGTAATTAAATTCTAATTCAAATACTTCCCCGCCTAAATCGATTTCCATTGAATAAGGAATTCCGTCTTTATTTACATCAATATATTCTTCAAAATCAATCATATCGGTATCGAGCCCCCTTTTCTGATTTCCTTAGTTTTTGCTGGTGGATTGTATTTCTGTTTGGTTGTCTTAGTTGATGAAGTTTGAGTTTTCTTTGTTTGTTGCCGTCCTTTTTTGGTAACTGCTTTTGTCTGTTGTTTAACCGGAACAGAAACACTAACGTACTTCGCAACTGTTGCAACCTTTATTTGTTTAAGCGTCATCGTAAAAGCATAGCCATCTTTTATTTTCGCCTCATAATCGCGGCTGAAATCAGTGATAACAACGTGTTTCAAAGATGTCATATAATCAAAATCAATAATTTCACCTTTTTCTCTGTATTCACGTAGTTTTAACACTTTTCCCTCGGTTTCATCAAGAATTACCCCAGTAATAGAGATGGTGATAGGATTGCTTATCACATGATCTGTAATCTGTTCACCATCCTCTAGTGCATGGTCCGTTGTCGTTGACGTCTCGGGCATTGACACCTTTGTTATTACATCGATTAAAACATCTTTAATATACGGCACTCCTATCACCACCTAAATTGTTTGCATTTCTGTATCAAGAATATCGCTAATTGCTGCACGTACTTCCTTAGCAATATCGATTGGATTATTACCCGAGATTTGAAAGATAAATTGATTACCGCCACTATTATTAGTGGTATTATTTCCACCACTTAAAGGTTGAGGTATCGATGATGACGAACCCGAATTATTGTCTAGATTCAATTCTGGTGTGCCTGAACTACCTTGACTTAAAATACCTGCGCGTCGTAATGTATTGGATTGGCTTGCCGTTAATACAGACTCATCTTTATGCAATTCTGCGACATAGCCATCATATGGCACACGTTCAAGCCCTGTAGCATGGGAACCGCTAATGAAATTGCCCACTGCTCCAGCAGCTTTTCCAATGGATGTTACCCATGTTGGCATTTTAAAATTAGATAAAGATTTTTTAAAATTGTCCCACTTTGCCCCCAAACTCTTAAACCAATTTATTGCTGGTTGAACAAAGTTTGATACAGATTCTTTAATACCTGCAAATTTTTCTTTCGTTGCACTCCAGAGTTCTCCTGCTTTAGCTTTTACTGTATCCCAATTTTGATATAAAAGTACACCACCAGCTACGAGTAAACCAATAGCAGTTACTACCATGCCGATCGGATTTGCTCTTAAAGCCGCATTAAAACCTTGTGTAGCGAACGTTGAAACAATAGTGCTATTTTTATATAAATCTAATGCCGCTTTTACGAATGTGATTGCCTTTAATGCTGCAAATCCACCAGCTATTCCTGCTAATCCTGAAATTACTATGTCTTTATTATCAATAACCCAACCTAAACCTGCCTTAAATCCATTAAAAGCTGTTTCTGCAACATCTATACCTGCCACAAATGTAGTTTTCATTGTATCTGCAAAAGAAGCGATTTGATCACTTGTTTCTTTAGGTAATCCAAAGTTTTGCCATAAGTCTGATACTTCACCAGTATCATACACCAAAGACATGATTGTTTCTTTTACTGTTCCAACAAAACCAACAACTCGATCTATTTTACTCACTAACTTGTCAGTATCAAGATTCTCCATCCATTGTGAAGCTGACATCATAGAATCTACAAATGGTTGTAATAACGGACCGCCAATTTTAGCTTTAAATTTAGTCCATGCCATTTTCATGTTACCCAACTGATTTTCATATGCATCAGCCTCATTTGCAGCTTGATGTAAAGCACCAGTAAGTAGGTTTCCATCTTCCACCATTTGCATTAAAGTATCTTGCTTCTGATATTCAGTTAAATCATTAAACTTTTTCCCGAACTTTGTCATAGCAGCTGTATTTCGAGTAAATTCTGTAGCTGAAATACCTAGAGCTGCATCATTTTCATAGTTACCTTTTAAGAATGATTGTAAGCTTTCTGCTACTTCCTCAATAGAACGATCATAGAAGGCTGCGCTATCTGCTGCTGCTATAGTTGCTCGCTCAGTTAACCCTAAAGCTGATTCGGTATCAACTCCAGTTGTTTTCGCAAAAGCAGCTATTTTTGTAAAACTACCTTTTAATCTTTCTGGCAGCATCCCTGTTTTTTCAGCAATAGCGTTTAAACTATTTTCCGATTGACTCTCCATACCTTTAAATACTTGTTCAAATTGCGCATCCATTGCTTTAAAGTTGGCCGCAGTTTCAATTGCACTTAAACCAAAATTTTTGACTTTATCTACAGCAAATACACCTGCCACTAGACCAACCATATTTCTCATGGTTTTTTTCAAGCCATGAATACCATTGATTGCTTTGTTGACACCGTTATAGAACTCCCTAGCCCCATCATCTGCAGCTTCAAATCCTTGTTCTACATCCCTGGTAGCGCTTAAGCCCACGTTCCCAAAGCGGTTGATATTCCTTTCTGAAATACCAAGCCGCCTACCAACTCCAGCAATGGTATCTTCTACCGCATCCATTTGTCTATCTAGGTTTTGTAATACCCTTGTGGCTTCATCCCTGAAATAGATGCCAACAAACATATCGCGCATACTGCTCATTTAATCACCCCTAGCATTTTTAAAGATGCGAGTGTTTCTAAAATTGTGTCGTTATCCCATTGCTCAACAGTATGAGGATCAATTTTATAGTGAAAACCTATTACGTATTTCCACCAGTTTTTACTGGCTTCTTTTTCATAAAAAGAAGGGATGCTTTGCACCCCTGAAAGATTTTTGAGTTTATTACTTTCCTGTTCGAAGAAAGCTAAAGGCTGCGTTAGTGACCTCCTCTAACTCTTCCCATGTTTCAAATTCGTCCATAGTTAATCCATTTGGTACAACTACGACATTTTCTAACATTAGAGGCATCATGCTCGCATTTAGAACCTTCCCGTATAAACCTGTACCTTTGTCCGTAATTTCAGCTTGCTTCGAATTCGGTACGTTTTGGAAAGTATATTGATTACCAGCCTCCGAAGTAAACTCTTTTGTTTTTGGTGTAAATGCCATTTTAATTAATCCTCCTTGTATTGTGCTGCTAAGATTGTATATTCAACAGCTTCAATTTCAGCTCCGCGTGAAAAGTTTGGGTTTTTCGCAAAACGACAATCCAAACCATTTACACGTTTCTTGCGTTTGGAATCATTAAGAGAAACATTAAAAGATTCCTTCGATTTCAATAAAGCATCTAACATAGGAACAACACTTGAATCTTGTTTCAATGTAAATGTAAATGTTCCAGTCTCGTCTGCTGATTCGTTATAAGTAACTGATCCATCAGCTCCAACATGTTGACTAAATGTATCTTCATTTTTCTCAGCCTCGATAGGAGTACCATCCATAAATCCAGTGAGGATTATGCTGCCTACAATCGCAACTGTGTCTTTAAAATTAAAAGTTTCAGCCATTTAAACCCCTCCTTAAACCGTTAGTACGCCACGAATCTGGACTTTTTCGAATGCTCCTGCAATAGTTGCAGTCCATTGAATATCCGGCAAAATACGTTGAGCTAGTGTATTTTTAGGGATATCTTTTCTTCTTGGGAAGGTTATTGTGTACATTGGATTGCCTGCATCGTCACGAGCAATAATACCTTCACCAGTTGTTGTATTTTCTACTACAGAAGCCAACACACCTTCCACCTCAGCAACAACCAAACCGATACCAGTATCAGTACCAGGCACTTTATCTCTTAACGCAAGCAACCGGAATACACTTTCAGCCAAACGAGCTTTTAGATAATGTGTTGATTGAATTACATCAATGTATTCCCCGCTAGTTGCAACCCCTTTAGAGTTTAATAACAGGCCTGCCTCGTTGATATAAGTCGATGCATTTGCATCATGAATACGATTAATCGTTGTGTTGTCGTACTTTACTGCAGGCACCCCTTGAACATTTTTGAAAGTCCATGTATAAGCACCGATTTTCTTTGGCGCGCAAGCTCCAATTAAACCTTCTGCTACATACGTATCTGGTTGATCGTGCACAAGGATAAATGTGTTATCGTACTGATCTTTTAGTGTTTCTGCTAGTTCGACACTATCAGTCGTGACTCCATAAAGTTTATCCTGCGTATTAGTCCATTCTGCAAGTGCTGTAATTTCCTTATCACCTTGTTCAGGACTGACAACATAATAAAAATCGTTATGCGTTTTAATTAATTCATTTAGCTTTGTAGCAAGCGTTGCCACATCATCAGACGCTGAATTATAAACAATTCCGTACACAGCTATTTGAGCAGGTCTTAGAGACTGTCCAAACATTCGAGAAAGTATTTTATATTCTTTGGTGCTTACGTTAAAATCAGCAGCTACATCCTCGATGCCGGTATATTCCTTGTAATCTAGTTCCTTACTTGTTGCTAGTAACAAAGGTAATCCAAAGCCCTTTTCTGAAATCGGCTTTGTTTCCCTTGAAATTTGCACGTCAACATAGCGCATTTAATCACCTTCCTAATTTCATTTCTACTTCCACTTTGTCGAAGTAGTCTATTTCGTGTTCATCAATTTCTTGGTATCGAATAATTGCATCAAAGCCCCATTTTTCATCATAGGATTCTAACAAAAACGTTGTACGGTTGGTTACATCAGTAAGATTGATTACAGCAACATTTATCTCATCTAAAAACAAAGAACCTCGCCACTCAAACCACTTACGAAGCTGTGTAGCTACTTCATAGGCGTTATCATGCGAAGTTCCATAAATATTAATTGATAAGGTTGTATTTCGTTCCTGCTTTCGCGTTTCGACTAATGCAGCAACGTTGTCAACATGCGAAACATCTTCTTGCCCTACACCTTTACGGTCGCTTATCACCTTATATGTAGCGTAAGGTAACTTAGGAACATCACCTAGTTGGTCTGCCCTAATAATCGTAATAGCCGTATCAGTTGCGAGTTGTTTTCGAATTGATTTAACTAAATTCATTTAGCTCGCCACCTCATCAAGTAGATGTTAACGTCAGTGTAATCTGAGTAATCCTTGAATGCTTGAACAGTAAATAGTTGGCCCTTGTATTCTACCTTGGTTCCTTCAGGTATCTGGTCCACTGTTAACAATTTCTTTTCTTTCTCGGTGTACTTACCGTTTTCAAGATATTTTAAGTCGTCATTACTTAGCGGGAGAATAATACCTGTCATACCTTTTGGTTCTTCTTTTCCCTCAACCCATTCCCCATCTTCATAGCCACTTTCACCTGTAATATGAGCAATAAATGGTACACCTTGAGACTCGATAACCGAGCTAAACAGCATTTTTTCAGGCATTATTTTCTCACCACCTTATAAGTAATGCGGGCTCTTAATCCACCTGTGTCAATCAAAGGATTACTTGAACTTTTTTGTGCAATCGTAGACGGAGCATTTGCCGGATCACTTAATTCAGTTAATTTCTTCTGAACATCACCAACCATCTTAGCGCCAAGTCTTTCGCAAATAGTGCGAGCATTCATGCTACCGTTTAACAGCTTCGGAATTTGCTTATTAACGAAATCAAACCATTTACCACTTTTCTCATCAAACGTTGACCGTAAAAAGGAACGTTCAGGAATATTAATTGAGCCTTTCTTTTTACGAATTGTAATGCCAAATTCGTGTACACTGGCAATCATGATGTATTCAGAATCATCACTACCAACAAGACCTACTTCAATTCCGTATTCACTTAGTTCGCGTAATGCGCTAATAAGCTGTGGTATTCGATTTGTTCCCCTAATTCGAACGTTAGACATTACAACACCACCAAATTAATAGACTTTTTTGGTTTTATTTGTTCTTCTAGCTCTTCTAAAATACGTTGGTATTCTTGGCCGTATTTTGAAGCTAATAGTCCGATGTTTTTACTTGGATCACTGTATTGACGTTCGATAACATCCACCTTTTCACGAATAACCGTTTGGCCTTTAGTAATGCTTAAAATAGCTAAATGGGCAGCTAAATACCGCGTTAATCGCTCTTGGTATAATTCAGGAACATTTAAAGAGGACACTTCAAGTGAAGCATCCTCAATGTACATAGTAAGCCGTTCATCAGCGATTGAAGTAAATTCATCACTTAACATTCGAATACGCTCTAATGACGTTAATAACATGTATATCCCTCCTATTTTTCGGGATTTGTTAACTCTTCGATTCGTTTATCAATGGCATCCAATACAGATTTGCGATTTTCTTCTGCTTTCAAACCTTCTAGCATATCAACATCAAACGCATCTTCAATCATTGCAATTGCATCCTTCGCAGACGGCTTTGCTTTTTCACCTTCATAGGCAAATTCACCTTTTTCATTAAGGTACTTCATCAGTGGATGAGTAAGGAAATGGTCGAAGTCCTTCTCATCTACTTTATTTGTACCAGGGTTAAGGGTTAACCCGTTGGCTGTATATGAATGATTACCTTTGTTTTGTACTAACATGAATAGCCCCCCTTAAATTCCGTCCGCACGGCAAATAGCCATTGGATAACGGATAATTAAACCTGTTGTACGCTCTTCAAATGGCACTTTTGTATTTGGGAAAGCGTACTCTTGTGGATGGCGTGTAACATCCATAGGGATACCTAGCTCTAATACAGATGGTGAAGAATCCAGCACAACAAAGCATTCTGAATTTGCCAAACCTTTTTTAGCTAGATCATTTACTGTTTCGATGCGTTTAAACCAGTTTTGAGATTTAATGTATTCCAACACAGTTTGCTGAGTAAATTCATTAAATGTTTTCTCAAGTTCTTCGTTTGAATCTGGCGTTAATAGTAACGTATCAGCTTCATGACCATTTAATTTATTAATCATATTTTTTGCCTTACGAATATCCGCAACGATTTCTTTACCAGTCTTATCCTTCCATTTCGTTGAAGATCCAGCCTCGTTGTTTGGTGTTGCGTAAATTTGAATACCTACTGCATCCGTTAATCCTTTTATGCCGTGAGTTTTATCACCAGAAAAGGCAACTTGATTTTCCTTTTCAGCAATAGCTTTACGTACTGTATCAGCTTTAGTGACATCAATAGGGCGGTTTGCCATTTGAGACTCACGTACTTCCTGTACGGAAATATTGAATGCTGCAGCGATCGAATAAATTTTAACTGTTTCTTCTGTTAAATCTGCATCTACTAAAGGCACATCAGTTGCACCAGGAGCTAAGATTTTAGCTGCGCCAGAGCGTGTCATAACGTCATAACTATATGTTTTCGCCCCTGCCGGAATATCGGTTTTTAATGCAAAAATAGAACGCGCTTTTAATTCCGAGGCGTGTGGTTCATAAATACGTTTATCAATAGCGTTTAAGTCTTGTGGACGGATTAATGACATATAAAAGTACCTCCTTAAGGTAAGTTAATTTCGATTTCTACTAATTGGTCTGGTGTAGCATTACTTTTGAAAACAGCACTTGATACATCTATTACCGAAGCACCGGATGCAACAAACTTTTGTGTCGCAGGATCTACTTTGACAGCTTGGCCGTTAATCACATCTCCTCCGGCAACTACGAAGATACGACCTCGTTTAACGATTGCCGCAGGTTCACCAACAGGATAATTCTGGTCATCCTTTTTCTCAACATAATCATGAATGCTTTGAGCTAGAGCAATACCGATAACTGTGCCGCCTGTTGAGATTGGCTTAATCGCTGTTCCTGATCCATTTAGTTGTACTGCTGCACCAAAAGGAACCTTTCCTTCTACTGCATATGTGTCCGCTGTATAGTCTTGGTAGCTTGATAATTGACCAGCTTTGCCCGCTGGTTGCATGTAATCTGGATAGTTTGTAATAGGCATTTGAATTCCCCCTTATTTACGCATGTTTAAGCGTTGATTTTTCAATTCATCTAAATCTTTGTTTCCACCAGCATCACCTGTGTAAGCACTATTTGCCCCTGTGCTTGAGAAGCCGTTAGACTGCACTTGCTCAACTGTTGCATCAAAAAAGGCGTTGATATAATCGTCAGATTTACCATCGCCTTTAAAATCCTGTTTAGTTGTAGAGATAACCGCCTCTTTAATTTCTCGATCTGATTTACCAGTGAAGTCGAATGAATCGCCTAACAGCGGTTTAGATGCATCAATTAGCTTCACACGAACTTCTACCTGCTTATCTAATTCATCAGCAGAAAGCACTTTTTCCTTTAGACTAGCAATTTCTTGGTCCTTTGCTTGGATTGTTAAATCTAAAGCATCAAGTCGCCCCTGCAATGCATCAGCGCTATCACCTTTGACCTTCGCTGTTTCTTTTTGAGCTTTCAAAGCATCGATATGTGCTTTTACCGCTGGGTCTACCTCGTATTCTGTACCCTCAATTTTGATTTTTACCATTTTGGTGTTTCCTCCCTTTTCATCAATTTGCCAAGCGTCTGAATCAGCACGAATAGCAACTTCTGGACCTGCCCGGCCTTTTTCTACGATTGCAATGTGATTTATTTCGACATTACGCTGTGCGTACTCATACTGATCGCCATTATATGTTCCACTTTCAGCAACTACATCTGATAAGAAGCCAATGCTGATTTCGTTGTATCCCTCATGAATTTTTTCAATGAGTGCTTTATCCGTTACTGTCAGTGAAATATAAAGTTTGAAGTCCTCTACACGTGAATCTGTATGACTCATACCTTTCGCGTAGGTTTGATAATTATCAATTGTTACTGGCTCATTAGGATGACCGTCAGTAACAGGCTTAGAACGTGCAGAATAAATGGTACGGTCACTAAAGATTTCTTCGGGTAGCTTTGCCTCCATTTGCACCGTTCCATCTTGCCGTTGATAAGGAAAAACACCAGGGCGAGTAATCGGTACATTAACCGTTAGATAGCCTTCTGGTGTTTCTCTGTAGTCTTTTATATAAGATGTGTCGTAGCGTTGTAGTTTCAATATTTCACCTCCCTCTAAACGCACTTTTTTAAATAATAAATACGTTCACTTTAAAAGTAAACGTATTTCAAATTCTATTTTTTTAAATAATCATAGAGATCAATACCTTTTTTAGAAATGAACTTTTCAATTAAGTCAAAATTATTTTTAATAAAATCTAATCCTTGATCTGTAATAGCGATACCACCATCATATTCTGTTTTACCAGGCGTTATTGTATATGAGGGAACAGAAATAGTTAATCCTTTTTTATTTAGATGGCTAATCCATCCAGCCATAGATTTTCTAGTTGCTTTAGGGTTGTATTTTTTTATATTTCTTAGGGATAATTCTGTTAAATCGCTGTAGTGACTTATACTCTCCCAATTATTATGTTTAAAGACCGTAGCAATAATAGAAAAAATAGTTCTTTGATTTTCGTTAAACTTGTAATTCCAAAGATATTTTGACTCAGAAACTATCATAATAATTAACCTCTTTCTTTTTATTGTTAATTATACTAGATTTATCAAGAAAGAAAATATAAGATTATTCCTACTATTCATCTTCAAAAACAGGAATAGCGACACATCTACAGCGATAATCCTCGCCAGGCAATACTACACGACCATTTACAGTCGGTGGGTCATCATATGAAAATACCTTTCCGCTAAGCCTTTTATGTGAATCTCGAACACGTTCATCTGCCGCATCATACCATTCAAACTTTTCAATCCCAATATTTTGGTGACGTTGAGCAGTCATTTGCCCTAATATAGAGCCTGCTTGGTCAACAGCAATGAACTGCGCCTTGTTTCTAGAAATATCAACTTCTTCCATGAGTTGCTCACGCATCTGTTTAATAGATACTCCACTCTTTACACCGTCATTAACGATGTTCTCGATGCAGTCGAAATAGTCCTCATGGATTGTTTTGATATAACCAACATTGTCATTGACCTTCGAGTGTAAGAAATCCTTTAACCAAGGTTCATTGGCTACTAGAGTAATTCCCTTCACCTTCATTTGCTGTTCGATATTGTGCCGATTGAAACGGTTAATGTTGTTTACGAATGAAGATGCGGCACGCTCACTTTTTATAGTGGCGAATATCACACTTGCCTTACTCTTCACTGCTTCAAACATCTTCTTAATGCCATCAAAAATGCCATCCTCTATATAATCAGCGTCTTGCCTCGTTGTTAATTGAGGTGCAACGTGCTTATCAAATAGCTTTATCGTTTCTATGCCAAGCGAATTAATCATCTTTTCGATAGCCCGACTATAATTGACTGTTGCAGCATCTGGAAACCGCGTAATGGTTACTTTCTTAGCCATTTGCACCAACCCTACCTTTATACACGCTGTCTGCTAACGCTTTTAGGTCTGCTTCGTCACCACTAAACTTTAGTGTTTCAGATAAGCCAAACTGACCAAAACGAGCCTCTCGAAGTTCATCAGCAGTAACAATATTATTTAGTAAATAAATCTGATCTGTTTCAGCAACTAACTTACGGATTTCTGCATCTGTTTTAGCATCCACGTTCCATAAAGGATTGAATTGAATCTCCCATTCCAATGATTCGGGGTCAATACTTCCACCAAGCTCTTTTTCGGCCATTAACAACATACGAACAAGCTTTTCTAAATGCGGCTTCATTTCGTTCTCTTGGTCGGCTACAATGCGAGAATAATAGTTCATCACATCATACTGCGCACCGGCGATAGTACCTGACTCTTGACCTTTAATAACTGTTTTCGGCATACGTGCAGCACCGGCTAATAGGTCCCAAACATAATCCAACAAGTAATTGATGCCACCGACTGAGGTTGTTTCTTTCTTTAGTTCTTCACCCTCTGCAATCATCGCAAGAGCTTCAGTACGGAACATATAGTCCATAATCATAGATAGTTGCTGCTTATCCTGTGATGATAAGTTCTCAATATCTTTAGATTTATACACTTTAAAGGTGAAATCATGCAAAATCTGACCAACTGACCAAACAGATGTGTCAAAGACCGTTAGAATATCATATAAAGGCTCTAAAAGAGAGCGCCCTTGTGCTTCTCCTTCCATACACCTTGTCTGGCTGTGGAGCAAGCGAGAGATGTGTATAGACGATTCCGTTGTTTGCGTCTGCGCTCCGTGGCTAGATGCTCGATTAATGCGTAATAGTTCTAATTGACCGTATTTAATATCAAATACATCCTCATTAATCAAAAATTCATTTACTTTCAACGAACTGAACGCATGCAAATAATCTACGGAATGTAATTTATCCATTTTCAACTCTTCACTTAAATCGAACTTACCAGCTTGTGTCACGCCTAAACTAATAAAACCATCTCCACGAAGACGATCATAAGTGAACATTTCTTTAAATGCTTTCTTTGCGTTTAAATCTGCTAACTTACTCATTATGTCACGTGCCAATTTTTCATCTTTCATGCGGAGAGTAAACCAGTTACGTGTCATATCCTCCGCTGGAATATCAATGATATTTTGCACAATGCGGCTGTCACCGTATAAGTTTGTTATTTCATCATGTGTTAGCTTTCGACCAACACCAGCTACCTGTCTGGTCAATTTATCTTTTTTATTAGCCTTGCCGTTACCCTGCATAAAGTCGTTGCGCATTTCCTTTACTTTGTCTAGTAATTTCATATTCTCACCTACCTTCCTAATAACCTTTGATAACGATCTAGTGGATTAGCGTTATTTGTATAAAGCTGATTCAATGCTTGGGTTGTCATATCCACTAAGTCATCATGTGCAGCGTTAGGGAAGGAAACAAGTTCCTCTTCTAAGTCCTCAACCCATGAGCACATATTTGGATGCGGTAGATAAACGTTTCCAGACTCAAATAAAGGAGACACCGCATTTGCACGTGCCTCCTTACCACCTTCGGGATCAACCGGAACGATTCCACTAATCTCATCTTTTAACATTTCGATTATAGCTGAACCGTTTGCTTTATCCTCAATATATTTACTTCGTGCGTTAGGCCACTTATCAGACATTGCGCGAATAGCTTTCATCGTATCAGCAAAGCCCATGCGCCTGTGGTCAATATCCAGTAAGAAGTATTGAGCTTTCTTCCTTGCCCAAACGCCACCAGCTACAAAGTCGCTTGTATCAGTACCTTTAAATGTACAATCCCATGATTGCGCCATCTTATCAAAATGAATAGGTAACACTACAACGTCATCACTTAAGCCCCACTCTCGCTTTTGTTCCTCGGTTCGGACAAAATACCGTATCCATTCACGCTTGAAGATGGAACCACCCGCTGGTGAAGGTCTTTGTTGGTATAATGCATTCCATGTACGACTACCAACCTCTGCTTTTTTATCCGCAGCCCATTGCTCATCAAAACCTAATTCCCGACATAATGGTTCGCCAGGAGCACGTCCTAGCAAATCATCTTCATCTTCTGCTAATGCTGGCAAACGTAACCGAACCCAATTACGAGGGCTACGTACAAGTAAGCGACCAATTAGGTCATCTTCATGCCAGCGTGTCATAATGACAATAACAGACGCACCATCATGTAAACGTGTAGAAAGAGTTGCTTCCCATTCATCCCAAATATTATCTCGGATTAACTGCGAGCTTGCTTCTTTCATATTTTTGATAGGGTCATCAATAATCATCAAGTCTGCACCTTGACCAGTAATAGAACCTCCAATTCCTGTACTAATCATTCCACCGCGCCGTTCTGACACACCCCAATCTTTATTAGCTGCATTCGCCTCAGATAACTTTATGTCAAATAGTTCAGGCGCAAATTCATTGAACTTATTACGATTCATACGCCCGAACTTAGTAGCTAATCCGTCAGAATATGCAGCAGTAATAACTCGTTTATCTGGGTTACGACCGATATAGTAGCTTGGGAAAGATTCAGTTACTGTCATTGACTTGCCATGACGAGGTGGCATTTCGATTAGAATAAACTTTTGCTTCCCATCAGCTATTCTCTGTAATTCATCACAAACGATTTTTGTGTGAGGATAATGCTGATAATGACCATGATGTACATATTCCACATAATCATGATAAGAGCGACGAGCAAGCTCTTTTCTAGCTTCTATAGCTAAGGCATCAATCTTCTCTTTGCTTAGAGTTGGCAATTGCTCTCAACTCCTCTGTGGTTAATCCGCTGAAATCTACTTTAGTAGTAACGGAACCATTGACATCAACCTGTTGTTTGTCCGTCCACATACTGAAACGTTTGCCAAGTAATTCAGCAGCTTTAATACGTTCGGCAGTAGTAGGAGGCATATCTTCATCTATTGTTTGTGCACCTTCACCAATACCACGTAAAGTTGCCGAAGTTGTCTCGCCCCTTGCAATAGCCGTTAGCAATTCTAATATTTCTTGCTGATCTGCTACTCGCTCTGTTTTTAATTCCTCCATGCGATTTTCTATATAAGCTTTCACGCTAACATTTGTTAACATTCGACTTCCCGCTGCCCTCGCTGTCGCTTCCTTCTTAACATTCGGATATGCCTTTAAATAAGCTTCTGTGGCATTCCCTAGCTCAATATAGAAATCAGCAAACGCTTGTTGTTTTACTGTTAATTTACTTTCAATCAATGGCATCACCCCATTATGCTAGTTGCTTTGTAAAATAAAAAACACCCCGAAGGATGTTTATGTTCTCAATATAACTTTAAATTTATACCTATTGTCTAGTGAATCCCTAAAGAACATATATGTTTTTAAACGCTTCAAATTCTTTGACTTCAGATATTTATAAACAGGCTCGTAATCTAATGCATGTTCATAAAATTCCCCAGGATTAATAAGTTTTTTCACCTTATGACTTTCGTCAGGAAAATACAACCTTTGTTTGCTGAACTTACTCGGACTGATAGTGCATTCTACTAGATGAATCGGCACTTTACCGGTGTTTACTATCTCCATCGAAATTTGCTATGGGTGGGCAGTCATTTCTCCCGCATAAGTGACACCATAACTTACTGTCGATTTTACCCTCGCCCTCGGTTTCTCATCTCTTCTTGATAAATACAAAGCTACAAATACTGCAGAAATCGTTCCAAAAGCTACTAACCAATCTGCTATACTACCCAAATCATAAGTTACCATTTATTTCGCCTCCCACCCTATCATAATTCAAATGGGAATCTATTACACTAATATAATTTTACATTCAACAGTAAGTACCGGTCGTTCAGCAGCAAGGAGAGCTCTCCTCGATAATCACTTTTCAGAACAAAAGAAAAACCACTCAAGCGAGTGGTTTGTAAACATTAAAAGTGGTTTTTTATAGCTTCCTTTTCCGTAGCAGTTAAATTAATTACTTTCATATTACAAATTTTGCTCATAGGAATAAAAATTGTATCTGTTCCTAGTTCTAAAATTATCATCCTTGTTAAATCATCTACTTTATAAAATTTCTCAAACACCTCTTGATATGAATCAGCTTCATATTCTGGTGTAGAAACCTCCTTGCCATTATCTAAATAAAATTTCATAATATATTTATCCATAATCTCACCTCCTAACTAACCAATCATAAACCAGAAGATGAAATATATGTAATAACTTTTTGCTCTCAAAACCACACCAATCTCTACCATCTCGACACAAAGCGTTTTGGCTGTTTGATGCAGTTTTCAAAGCAAAAGAAAAAGCACCTCAATGAGAGGTACTAAAATATTTAAGGGGGTAATTCAGTAGTTTTTTCAAATCGTAATACAACACCCTCGTTTTTTACTTTTTCAAGTTCTACAATATATTCTTCTTTACGTTCCTCTAGTCTGGAATCTAGTGAGTCTTGATAGGATGGAAAAAGATTACAATCTACTGGTTTACCCATTAAATCACCTCAATTTCTCAAATTTTTACTCATCATACAATATATTTATATTTTCTGACAATTCATTTAGATATATTTGATTAATTGGGGTGACAAGACAACTAAACGTAATACTTACAAAAAATAAATAAACATACTTTATTACCTATGTAATGTATAAAATACAGGTAAACAAAAAGCCCCATCATATTGATGAAGGCTTTTTACTGTGGTAAATGTCGAGTTAGCTCGCTTCTAGCAACCGTGGTAGAGCTTCTTCTCCACGTTAATTATTGTATCGAATTGTTTTCGTGCATTTCCGTGCACTTTTAGTAAGTTTGACTGATCAAAATGGAAAGTGGACGAAGTTCACATAATAACCACTCCTTATTCCGTTTTTAGCCCTTTATATTAATTAAGATACCTAATCTTTTTAAATATATGGGCCGGCCATGTATGTCGCGCTCCGGACTAATCTGACAAGCGCAGGTCGGTCGTCGGTCTGTCTTTACCTAATATTTAGTATTTCATAAATACCAAGGGAAGAAACATTTACCTGTCCGACCTCCCCTTTAGTTTACATCGCAACCTATCCAAAATGATACGTTTGGAACATCTGGAACATTTGTAACACTTGGCACATTTGTAACATTTGGAACAACTTTGTTATTAGTTAGTGATTATATTAAAATTTCATTAGTTTTTTTGTAGTTGTGTATATTATTTTATAATTAACATTATCTTATGTTCTTTTAATCTCATCTATTTCCTTGGTTAAAAAATCAATCTGTTTCTTCAAATTTTCAATGGCTTTAATAGTATTTTGATCTACCTTCTTGGCATGCTCTACAGAAATATTATTTATTTCATTACTGATTTGGTACATGACTTCTGAAATTTCAACCAATCCCTTAGCAATACCTTCAGCTTTTAAATTTTTAAAATCCCAGTTATAGATATGATTATCCCTCATCACTATCCCCCAATTAATGATTTTTTATTACATCCAATACATTTTATCGGAATATGTAATAAATATGATTTGAAGTATCTTAAAAAAATTACCACCTAAACATTTTCTTCACTTGATTTAATTCATTTATTAAATCATCAATCTGTTTTTGCATTTTTTCTAACTGTTTTGATTGTCCATTCTGGCTTTGAGAACTTTTATCATTTGATTGTTCCTTTTTTTCTAAAGCCTCTAATGCAATACCTGCTGCGATCGCTTGCAAGCCATCTCCAAGAGTAGATATGCTAGCTCCGATAAACGTAAGTTTAGCAACGTATATATCTATAGATTCAGGAGATTGATTTAATTGATTCTGATTTTTATCTTTACCCAAGCCTTTACCTCCTAATTTAAAAATATACATGAATCATCCTCAATCATTATATGCTCCTCATACTCAATAAGATAATTAAGAAATCCATCCCCTTGTTTATTGTAGGCGCAATTACTAAAATCATGCCAAAAAAGAAAAGAAGCAACCCGAAGGTCACTTCATCATCAAATCAATAACTCGTTCTCGCACTCGTTGTACGCTTGTATGGCTCATATTAAGCTTTGCCCCTATCCAACGGAATGGCATGCCCTCTAGCAACCAATAAAGTACTTCTTGCTCTATGTCGCCAGTTACCTTGCTCGTTAAATTTTGCACCAAAAGTAGCTCGTCTTTAATCTTGTTAATTCGTACCTCGCGCGCTGCTCTGATTTGCACATGTGCATGGACTGGATCACTTGTGCCACCAACTGCTTTTGGCATTGTTGCTTCAATTCCATATTGCGCTGTAGATGCAGCAGCTGTTAATGAATCAAGCTCGTCCTTCATTCTCATGTATTTACACATGTTGTCATGGTACTTCTTGATTGCCTTGTCTAGTTGGTAGCGATTTAATTCTGTTTTCTCTTTTAACATAGTTTTGCCCCCTATGATATAATGCTTGTATGACTAAGCCATTATTCAAAAGGGCATAAACCAATTCGAGCTGTAGCGTGTTACGACGCTGCGGCTTTTTTAATGTATAAGTGACTTTTATCTGCGCAAATTATTATTGAGTGTGTCGCCCGCACATTTTAGGTTATAGCATTGGTTGACCGTCACGAACTCCCTCATTTATTTCAATTTTTCCTCATATTGCTGAATCCTTATTTTTTTGAATTAATTTTTTAATTTCAACCATACTATCCTTGTTTGAAAAATAGCAATAAAAACAGAAAAGGATGTGTAATTATGGGTATTCTTGGTGGAAATCCAAAAGATGAACCATTGCATTATGGTGAAGTATTTAGTGTTTGGACAGGATTAATGACAGACTACGGCATGATTGCTGGCTATCAAACGTTTTATAATCACACAGGTGATGAAGATCTTAAAAAAATTATTGAAGATATAATCGAACTTTGTAGGGATGAAGTAAAACAATTAGAAAAAATACTAAAAACTAATGGAATTGGTTTACCTCCTGCTCCACCTGAACGACCTGTAGCAAGATTGGAAGATATTCCTGCAGGCGCAAAGTTTAATGATCCAGAAATTAGTGCTGCACTGTCAGTAGACCTAGCTGCTGGATTAGTTGCATGTAGCCAAGCAATGGGTACATCAACCCGCGAAGATATAGCATTAATGTATGGTCAATTCCATGCAGCAAAAGCTCTAATTGGGGGCAAACTGCTTCGCCTTAATAAAAATAAAGGTTGGTTAGTTCCACCACCACTACACGTAGATTATCCTGAAAAATAATATTAAAAATTCCGCACTGAATCGAGGAATACTAAATGTATTATTACAAAGAAGAATTAATAAACATTATTAAACCTGACAAACCAGATCCTCAAGCAGCACGTGTATTACAAGAAATACTTGGTGGTCATTATGGTGAAATGAGAACCATGATGCAATATTTCTTCCAAAGCTCAAATTTCAGAGGTAAAGAAACTCAATATCGCGACTTACTTCGTGGTGTATTTTTAGAAGAAATTGCTCACGTAGAGCTTGTGCAAAATACAATTAACCAATTACTAAATGATTCTGGGGAATCTTCGGCACCTGGTAATAATGGTGTGGACCAAGCTCCTTTAGATGAGGCTATCAAACACGCAAACCCTCACCATTACATTGTGGGAGCACAATCTTCATTACCTGTCGATGCCGCAGGTAATCCTTGGAATGGATCGTGGGTTTATGCACATGGCAACCTCATTGCTGATTTATTAGATAATTTAGTACTTGAGTCAACTGGAGTACTTCAAAAAACACGTATTTATGAAATGAGTTCTAATCAGACCTTTAGAGAAACGCTCGCATTCTTAATTGTTCGTGATAATGCGCACCAAAACGCATTTGCCAAAGCATTAGAAACTTTAGGTGTTGATTGGGGAAAACTGTTCCCTGTACCAAACTACGATATCAATAAGTACCCTGAGTGTAGAAAATTTGTTGAAATGGGTTATCACAATGCTCAATTTAACTTCAGATTAGACCCAACACGTATGGGTGAAATATTCCAAGGCCAAACGCCAAGTAGGAATGGCGGAGAATTAAATGTAACTCCTCCTCCTCAAGGATTCCCAGTACCACTTATGCCAGAAATGCCTAATGAACACAGCCCAGGCCTTTCAGATATGAATAATTAAGCAATTAAAGTAGCTGTAAAGTTAATCACGTTTCGGCTTTTATAATGTATAATAATCCTTAATCTTCACAAAGTATTTTTGTGTATCACACACATCTTAAAGGTTGTGGCGTTGGTTGACCGTCACGGCCTCCTTCTTTTTTCAAACAATCGCCTAATCCCATGCTTTTTAATACATAGAATAAACTGTACTGTTTATGCTAGAGAAAAATCACCCCAGCTAATCCCATAATGGCACTTCCCATTAGCTCCTTGATAGGATTTAGTTACCATTTGGTCACTTTCTTAATTGAAGTGATCTTTTTTATTTGAATAAAATTTTGCAATTTAGAAAAGACAGATATGTGGCTATCACACACTTCTTTATTGGGCTATAACGACCTCGCCGTTATAGCTTGTTTTATTTTCTTTTAAAGGCAATGAACTATATAAACATAGTTATCCAATCATATAAATAGTAATGTTAAGCTAGTTTCTTAGTTTGACACCTCTTGATTTGTTGGTTTAGGGTCACTCTGGTCCAGTGATCCTTTTATATTGTTCGATTTACTTAATCCTTGTTTAAAATTAAACAATTTTGTAAATGATACTTCTAACTGCTATGAATTCTTCTAACATTTTGATGATTACGAACCGCCGATTTCAGTCATAGCAGTTATCTACATATTTTTTAATAATGCTGTAGCGTCTGCAAACTCTGCGGCTTTTTTATGTTATAATTTACACAAAATACATAATGAGGTATTGCTATGGACATATCTTCTGATTTATCAATTGGTATAAGCTTGTGGAGTTTCATACCACCGATCATTCTATTAGTGGTTGCTATGAGCGTCTGTATGGGAGTCTATGTTGTTTTATTCAAAAAGGTTCTTCCTCGCAAAATATATAATTTCTTTTTAGGACCTGTTGCAATTATAGGTTTTTATATTTGGGCTGTTCCTATGGAAACAGGATTTTATGAATTCTTTAGAGCGATATTATAGTCGCTCTTTTTTCGTTTAATCCTCAACATGTGCAGTAACTTAACCTTCAATAATGAACTAAATTTAGTCGATTGTTAGTCCATTGCCCTCTACTTCATATTTCACGCGAATAAAATACACAAATGGAGGTGAAAAAATGGATAACTGTAGTAACTGTAATAAACGTTCTTGCTTATGCGGAAGCCAATCGGGACCCTTCAGAGCTATTGATCTCTGTGGAATTGCTGGCGCTATTCCTCCGATAATACCAACTACATGTAATGGTCTATGCGAATATGGATATATATATAATCTTGGTCCTGAGACTGTAGCTGTAGAAGCTGATATTATTTTTGATTCCACAGGTATAGTTACTCCGGGAATTACGCATGTTCCTGGAACCTCTGAAATTTTTGTTACTAGACCAGGGATCTACGAAGTTACTTTCAGCGTATCAGGTGTTGAACCTAACCAATTCACATTATTTTTAAATGGTGTACCGATTCCAGAAACAGTTTATGGTTCAGGGGCTGGTACTCAACAAAACAATGGTCAGGCAATAATTGCTATACCGTCTGGCGGTATACTTACACTTAGAAATCATTCCTCCGCTGCAGCGGTAATTCTTCAAACTTTAGCAGGAGGCACGCAAACTAACGTAAATGCTTCTATTATCCTTAAATTGTTGAGTCCAATTGTATAGATATAGAAAGACTCTCTTTGTTTCGAAAACATCAAAAAATAGTTTTCGTAGTTAGGAGTGATTAACCTTGTTTTCAGGAATTACTCCTTTTTTATTTTCATATTTATGCACGCTTCCTTTCCTGCACAATATCTTTCTAATAAGTGTATAAAAGCATTTCAATTTGTAAATAGTGGTTGTATAACTGCTAAGATACTTCCAGCGTAAAGCTGGCTGAAAACCCGTTTTATTTTGATTCTTAGCAGTTATCTACATATTTTTTTAATATTGTTGTAGCGTCTGCAAACGCTGCGGCTTTTTTAATGTATAGGTAACTTAAATCTGCACATTTTAACATTGAGTGTATCGCACGCACTTATTTGGTTGTGGCGCTAGTTGACAGTCACTACCTCCCTCAATTTTGGGTCACAGCTCAGTGACCCTTTTTAGTTTCTTTCCTCAAAGTGTTTAGTAACTCTCTTTACATATCCGATAGACGTAAAGCACTCTCACCTTTTCTATTAACTTCTGATGACTTTAGACCAGAAACTATTCTTCACTCTCCATTCCTAAATGTCCAAACAACTGTATTTGATATGAATAATATATTTATAGGATAGGAGGTGAATATAAAATGGCATCATTTGAAATTGGAGCGAGAAGTCTTTTCAATTTTAGAAACGAACGCTTTTTCCTACTAGTTGAAGATGAAATTACAATACCAGATAAAGGTGTTGAGATTGATCCAGTAAATATCTATGAGATTGACCAACAAACATTCAATTTCATCAGAGAAGAAGGAGATACACCTGTAATCGTACCGCGTTTTACCCTTCCAACTGTACCACCTGGATTTAAATTAGAACGAAAATGTATTTTTACAATCAATAATTCTTACTTTGTAATCTATGATTTAGAAAACGGCACTGATAACAATGTTTTATTAAGAATCAGTGCAGCTTTATTTAACTCATTAAGAAATTCTGGTGTTCGTGAATGTGTACCTCAAGATTTCATTAATTAATATGAAATCCAACCTTTAGTAAAATTATTATCATCATATTTAAAGTAATGTTCAGCAAGATTCTTCCTTGCTGGACATTTTCTTTCAAATACTCACCTAGCCCACCTACGCAAACGACTAATCTGCTCAAGCTCTTTACCAATACCTCTTAGTTCTCTATAAACCTTGCATCCTCTGCATTTCTTACTAGGATCAAAAGCCTTACGTTTTGGACACACTTTGCATTTGAGAAAAGCTATGTGGTCCTGCTGATTGATTAGCCGGGCTCTGCGTTGTTTAACTTCCTTGCGAACTGTGTTCACCTCTGGCACCCCATTCAATCGTCACCTCTGCCCTTGAGTTATTCGAATACCGTACAATCACACCTTTTTATAACGTCTCATCCAACTTTCAACAAATTACCAATTGTTGTATAATTCAAGTGAGGTGAAATTATGAAAACATATGACGATAAAAACTGCATTTCTTGCAATGTTTTATTCTTACCTACTTCAGCTGTACAAAAATATTGTGTTAATTGTTCTAAAAACGTGACATAGCTCGCAAAAGAGAATGGTATATAAAAAACAATCCTAATGCATATAAAGTTAAAACAACTCCAGAAAAATGTTCTGTTTGTGATAGTCCGTTTTCAGCAACTTTCGAATCTATTCCTTACTGCAACAAACATTACTTGAGAATGTGTGCCAACGGCTCTTTGGAGCTGAAAGGCAAAAAGAAAAATCCTTACTTAATTGATGGGGATGTCGTCAGGATGACAACCCATAAAGGTGAAGATTTTATATTTGACTTAGAAGATCTAGAAAGAGTATCTAAATCTTCATGGTGTATCAGTAAAACTGGTTACTTGGTAGCACGTATCAATAAAAAGAATACTAAGCTACATCGTTACATTCTAGATTTGGATAACCCTAAAGAAGTTGTTGATCATATCAATGGGAACCCTATGGATAACCGGAAAGAAAATTTACGAGTATGCAGCAATGTCCAAAATACCCGAAATAACAAAATTTCTAAAAACAACTCAACTGGTTATCCAGGTATTAGAGTTATGCCTAGTGGTCGGTTTCGTGCGAGAATAATGGTAGATAGAAAAGAAATTAGTCTCGGAACTTACGACACTTTCGAAGAAGCTAAACAAGCTCGAATAAAAGGTGAATTAAAATATTTTGGTGAATTCGCACCTTCGTTGAACGTCATTGAATAGTGACGTTCTTTTTCATATCATTACGTGCTTTTCTAGCCTTTTTTAGTTCATCATGAGTTATCCAACCACCATCAATCTTTGAATACGTTAGAAGCTTCAATTCATGCGGATAACGATATTCAAATAACTTCTTCCTCAATTCAAATTGCTGTGTAACCATCCCCTTGATGTCAACCACTTCTGTATGACCATCTGCATAATGAACAGTAAAATCCGCATTATAACCTATCTCACGATACTTCTTTCCGTTCTTTTCGAACTTTGGCAATAACACAAACCTTGGCTGTAATTCAAAGGAAGTCACAATACCTTGAGCTTGTAGATGTTTCAAGTAATCGTAATACTTTGCTTCCATCGCTGAATCGAATGTTATTCCATCATGTACAACTTTTTTGTTACCGTATTTTGCTTTACTCACATTAACCTCCAATTAGTCTTTTTCTCAAAATGGTAAATCGTCCTCACTAACCTCAATCGGCCCCTTACTATTAGCAAATGGATCTTCATCCACTCTCGTATAACTTAGCTGGTTATTATTACCGCAATAATTGCCCTGTGGTGGGATTTGATTCGTTCCACCTGTATTTGTACTAGATTGATAGTTTAGCGTGTTCTGTGCGCCTTCTGTGCTGTTTCTTGGCTCTAAGAATTGGATGCTGTCGGCTACAACGTCAGTCGTATATACACGCTTACCATCCTGCCCCTCATAGCTGCCGGTTTGGATTCGCCCTTCCAAACCTATTAAGCTAGCTTTCTTCATGAAGTTGGCCAAATTCTCGGCTTGTTTACGCCAAGCTACACAACTAATGAAGTCTGCTTCCGGTTCACCATTCTGCCCTTTGAATGTACGGTTGACGGCCACTGTAAAGCGACAAGATGCAATACCGTTCGGTGTGTAGCGTAATTCAGGATCTTTTGTAAGCCTACCGACTAATACGACTCGGTTTATCATGCTATTTCCCCCACTAGTTCAGGATTATCGTAAATGTTGCCGATGACTTTGAAATCATGTTCGTTCAAGTAAACAGCTTCCTCACCTTCAACACCTACTGGTAATCTAGCTACAAAACAAGCTTCCTCGTTTTTGTATTCGATAACACGTAATACATTGCTGTTAACTAGTTCGATATCACCTAAATAATCAACAACATCACCTTCATAAATATCCTTGCCGTTAGTGTCCTTTAAGCCTGTGTATTGCATGAGAGATACACCATCTTCTTTTTCCTCGTTTGTAACTATCGTGTACATTGCATGTGTTTCTTGATCCATATCAATCAATTGTTCGTGTGATAATAATTCATTATCAATCCATGCTCGAAACTTAATCTCTCTACTCATGCAGCCATAGCCCCTTCCATTTTCATAATGAGGTAATCCGTAGCCTCGTCAGCATCCTTTAACCCTTTAAGCACTCGCAATTGCTCTAGACGTTTGTAAGCTAATGTTTCGTTATGCTCACCACCGAAACGTTGAAATGTGCCTAGATATAAAATGATTTGATCAATTAGAAATTGTTCAGTCATGAGCTTCACCCCCTAGTGCTTGACTTGCGATTTCTCCACCATCATTGTCAGCGACTGACGGCATGTATTCGTCACATTTGTCGCTCCATTCAATTAAGTAGTTAGAGTTTTTTGCATAAAACTCAAGCGCTTCACGTAACAGTTCGTTTTCAGCAACCTCGGCTTCTAGTTCTTCATCTAGCTCCTCAGCATGCCGGATGGATACTTTCAGTTGAAATTCAAGTGCTTCCTTTTCGCTTTTTAAAGTGTTATTCGCAATACACGCAGCATCAAGTTCAATTTTTAATCGTTCAACCTCAGCAACAAGTGCTGGTACATCTGTAATAGCATGTTTAATAAATTCTGTATCACCATCATTTAAGCAATCGTATGTTTCATTACCTGTTTGGCAAATGGCATAGTCTTGATTAGGATTGAATATATCGATATGCCCTTCTGTTGTCTCTTCACTTTCCCAAGGCCCTGGTGTAGCCTTTGCCACACGTTCTTTAATGACCTGTAACTGTTCTGTGTTCATTTATAATCCCCCTTTTCAAAATCAACTTGGCTCCAATCAAAAGACAAAGGATTACCTAAAAGTAATTTGTTGCAGCATTCCTCACATACATCATCGCCTAGTGGGAATGACTCTTTTTCTTGATCGCAACGTACACATTTCTTCATCCCTTCACCCTCCAATCAAGGGGCTGTGTGCCCCTCATAATCTAAAATCCTAAATCTACACTGCGTTTATCCTTAGTCTCCTTAAAGAGAACAACGTTTAACCTTGATAGAGTCTTGCTGTCGTAAATAGTGTTCAGCTTGGCCCCTGACAAGTTCGTCGTAACGATGGTCACTTTATCTTGCCGCGCATTCGAAATGGCTCTTAGCATGCGCCCTATAAAGTCAGATGCTTTCTTGTCAGTATCTTCATTACCAACCTCAGCCCCTAGGTCATCCAAAACAAGAACATCCACCTTACTAAGTAGATCAGTGAAGTAAAACTCAGTATATTTACTATCTGGATTTTTAAATGACCCGCGTATTTCGCGTAACATTTGGTCAAAATCAATGAATAAGCACGACATTTCTTTGTTACTGTTGTTATTTACACGATGCAGCAAGCTGTAGCTTAAATGTGATTTACCAACACCTGGTGTTCCGTTAAGGAAGATATTGAATACTTGTCCGCTAATAATTTCATCTGCATATTGCGTCATTAGACGAGCATTTTGGCGTGCTTCGTGTTCATCTTCTTTTAATTGATAAGTGTTAAAACGTGCATCCAAAATTGTTTTATCAGGAACAATGCTTCGCTTTTGAAGGGTGTTGAATTTTGCCATACGCTCTTGTTCTTTTTTTAGTTCAGAATATTGTTTTTCTAAAACGTTGTTGTTACCTTCTCTAAAGCACATAGGACACTCAAATTCTCCTGAACCTTTTTGTCTTTCTAGCATTCTGACGCCTGTTGTAAACTTCTCTTTGTCATGCTTAAAGCAATGCTTATCAGAAGCCCAGCTCAACCGTGTACCCATTGCCTGTATTGTTTCCTTTATTGCTTGCATGTTGCGGAACCTCCTTTAACTGCCAATCTGCATAAGTGTTAATACCTTTTTCAGTGCGCCAATTACGCAAAATTGCTTCAACGTATTCCATGTTTGATTTACCTTTATCCGCTGTTACCTTGATAGCTTCGATTATTAGTAAATGGTCAGGGTAAAGTTTTAGGATGTTGTCCATTTTTTTATGATCTGTAAAATTGCTGATTCGTATCGTTTGGTCGAAGAAGTTTTTAATTGATAAGAAATCATTATCGATTAGTGAAGGAGTGACAGACTGACCGATTGGCTTTTTTTCTTCTTCTCTTTCTCCTTCTTTTTCTTCTTCTTCTTCTCTTTCTTCTTCTCTTTCTTCTTCTCTTTCTTCCCCATAGTCTTTGCAAGGGGTATCTATAGGGTTTGGATACGGTATCGAACCCTCGCCATTACTAGTGTTAGGTACTTTCTGCTCACTTTTTTCATCTAACAGTATTGATACGGTATCAATACGGTATCCTAACTGTTCCAATGAGGTTAAGTAGCTCCTTACAAACGGTATATGTTTCACTGCAAGCAGCTCTTTTTCGATACATTTTTTCACTTTCGGCGAGTTGATAAAGTTGTACTTTGCCCAGTTATTCAACATGATTTCTTTTGTTGATTCGTTGTATGTGATTTTTCCGTACTCCACAAATCGTTGTAGTAACTTCTGCACTGTTTCTCTGTTGTAACCTGTGTGCATTTCTATTACTCTGTATGGTAATTCGTAGATGCCGCATTGCGTTGTATTGCCATTAGTCATCAAATACAGATAGAAGTATTTCTCCTCTGGTGTAAGATCCAATACAAAGCCGTCATCCCAAAACGTTGTGTGTACATTTCTGTATTTAGCCATTTGCCCTCGCCTCTCCTTATGTCGCAATATTCAAATTTTTAATCACAAATCTTGCCCTATAAAAGCCCCTGCTCCCTCTCACAAACTGCGAAACTGCCACTTACTTTCATAACCCTATAGTTCGGGTATCTACGCATGTAATCGAGCACAAGGCTTATAATTTCATCTTTATCCTTTGCCTCTTGGAATATCCAAGCAGGCAATAATACTCTTGACGGTACGTTATTCATTCAATGCACCACCTAATCTAGTAGATACTCAATTTCAAATGTACCTTCTAACTTCTTTGAAGCCCGGCAGTATTCACACTTGTCACAACGATGTGGATTTTTATGTCCTAACTTCGCTTCTATGATGCTTGGTAACATAGTTTCGACATATTCCTTTTCGAAGTCGAAACGCCCTGTATCGAAGTGTAAAACTGCTTTATCTGGCGGTGATTCTTTTGTTACTGCCACAATATATGGATCATAGTAATGACCTATATTTTGATAAATAATTTCGCGATACACCCACATCTGCAGCACATAATCAAAGGCTTGTACAAATGAAACCCAAGTGCTGTATTTCTCGCTCCAGTATCGCTTTTTAAGCTCCTGTGTACTTTTTATATCACTGAAAAATCCACGCTCATGATTGATGTTATCGACTTTGATTTTCCACTCAACACCGAATAATTCACCTGTGTAGATGACTTCTTTTTCACCTTGCAAAGCGAACATACAAAACTCGTCATTTTTAATCGTTTCGATCATGTCATCAGCTTTCTCGTAATCCTTATATTTGTTTCCACGATTGTTATAGATAGTGCTGTGATTTTGCTCTAGAAATTCGCGAAACGCCTCATTACTTTCAAAGGCAGCATGTAAGTATGAGCCAACCAATAGTGCTGTAGAGGGGGGACGAGTAAACTCTCCCCTTACCTCTGCAAATGCTTTAGCCTCGCATTCCATTGCACTTTTAAACTGTGACACTGACATATAGCGTTGATTCGCTTCATTAGAGTGGTAGTTCTGACTGTTCAATCGGAATGTCGTTTGGTGCATCTTGTTTCACCTCTGCTTTTTGCTCGTCTTTATATGCATCACCTAAGCCACTAGATTGATTTTTCGCATCATCTTTTGGGAACCAATCTTCTACTTTCGACATTCCATCCTTTAAGCTGTTGGCAATGTTAAGAAGTTCTACGTAATCGTACTCACTGAAAGAATCAGCATTGTAACCGAACTTTGTTTCAACCATTTCTTGGGTAACACGATAATGGTCTTTAAAACCTTTTAACATACTAGCAATCCGGTCTTTTAATGGTCCTTTGCTATTACCAGCTAGTGTTTCTGTACACTGTAAAACTGCTTTATCAACGATGTCGCCTGGAATTACTCCAAGGATGCAAGAACGTAATCGACGCGCTCCATCGTTAGCTACCTTTTCATAAATATCACGTGGATCAGTTAATTGCTTTAAACCTTTTTTTGTTCCAATTGCATGTTTTACAGTGAATACTTTTTCTTGGCGCACGTTTGTTTCAAGGTCCCAACAAAAAGCTTTGGCTACTGATTCACCATTACGTTGTTCTAACTCTTGAATGCCATATGAAAGGTTGCCCCAGTTCTGAGCAATTGCCTCTGCTAATCGTATTGATGGACCAGTTACCTTTGTGCCACCTTTTGGGTAACTGTACATTGCTGTTTGAGCTAGTGCTGGACGTTTACATGTATCTAACACGCGTTGTTCAGCTTGGAATACATTGCGCGGAAACTGTTTAGCCATGAAAATTTGCCCTTTTACTTCTTCCATTTCGCGTGAAGCACTAGCTTGTGCTAGCGCTCCGCCTTGAAATTGAGGTTGTCCCATTTGAGGGCTGTTGTACTGTTCAGTAAGGTTGTTCATTGAAATTCCTCCTGTAGTGCGCTATAATGAGCGCTAATATATTGTTTTGTAAGCCACTATTGCGAGTAGTGGTTTATTTTTTTGTACAAAATGCCGCACCGAAATACGTTTCTAAATACGTGTGAATGTTGTCAAAATGCACTACATCACCATTAGGGAATTTCATATAATCATCGTTGCTAACGATTAGAGAACCGTATAGATCCCTAAAATCTTCTATATAACGAAATGTGGGTACATGATTTACTTGCTCTATAGTGCCTAACACCATTGGATTTTCTAATAATAAGTTCACGCTATTGCCTCCTTCTGTTTGCGTAAAAATTCTGCGTAGGATGCTGTTACATATGATGTATAACGGACATTATTTTCAACAGCAACTAGTGTAAGAATGATTCCGTTGAATTGACTAATGATGTCATACTCGCTGAAGCGTTCTTCAAACTCTTCTGTTTCAATACGAACATCAGGTATCTTGTTTTTAAACGGTGCAATATTATTCATTTAGCAACTCACCTTCTTTCTGATGGCTTTTCCCATCAAGCAACTTGTAAATTCCATAGAGGAAAAGGCTAACCAACCATTTACAAGCTGCTTGACGAGAGCGAGTTTCGACTCGCAAACGTCTGATTTTGTGTTATAATGTAGGTAGACATAAACCGTACTGCTGTTTAATCACTCCAATGATTAAGCAGCTTTTTTATTGCCAACAAGCAATAATTACTAGTACACCAATGACTAACATCGTTAGCGCTGCACCTACGCAAAACTTTCTATGTGACTCCGGCATCTCATCCTCTGGTAAGTAAAAATAGTTATCTAGCCATTTCCACAACCTTCTTCACCACTTTCGCTTTTTTCACTTGAAGTTTTAAGTCTGCAGCTGTCGACCATAATTTACTGCGTCTATGATGTTTTTCTAGTTGATCCAATGAATTATGTAGGTCTTGTTCTCGTTGTTTCGCTAAGTTGATTTGACCTTTTCGAGCAAGCATTTTGATTTCAGTTGTTAGATCATCGATACATGTTAACTCTCTATTAATCTGTTGATTCAGTTTTTCTAAAGCATCCAACTAAATAATCCTCCAATAAACATAGGTATTGTTTGCATAAGGTGAATTGCTTGAGCACATACCTCAGTACCGAATAAAATTGCTGCTGCCTGCACTTCACAATTTGTTATCTGCACCCAGCGCATAAATGTTTCTAGGTCTATTACCTTTCGGCCACATTCGTATTTACTAACATGCGATTGCGTTATATTAAGTTCGTGTGCCATTTCCTCTTGAGAAATCTTTGCTTCTTCACGAAACTTCTTTAATACTTTTGTAAAATCCAGTGATAATGCCCCCATACTTCCATTCCTTTCATTAGTCGTTTATGGACTTAGTCCATTATGTGTTACTAATTTCAATCAAGTTAACTTAATATAGTGATAAGAGGTTGATTTGCCCCAACCTCTTACTAGATTGGTAGTTTGACGAGGCCATTTGCCCTGGCCTCTCCTGTTTACTTGCACCTGCTCGTGCTTTTCTATTTTTAATTCCATTCGTTCATTATGATATTTTTAATAGTTTCTTTTGTTGGTCCAGCAAGCCAGATTCTTTTACTTCGTGGTTTTGGCTTTCTTTCAAACCGTTTAACTCTTGGATCACATAACAGATTCGCTTCAAGAAATGTTTTTTTATATCGAGTTTCTCGAATGATGTCATCTATATCCCAGAAAAGTGTTACATCATCTTCGATTTGCTCTTGAATCATATAGCAACCTCCTTTGTCAAAAACTTATTAATGAAGTAGGATTGCCCTTTACCAGTTATTTTTGAAGTTCTTGAAATGCTGATTTCTCCACTAGTGTGATGAATTGGTGTTTCTTTTATTTCGAATAAACCTAACTCCATACTCTTTTGAGTCGGTGTGTTATAGTCAGAACCTTTTCGTTTGATTAAATATCCATTATCTCTAAGCCATTCGAAAAGTCTCTTTTGTCCAATGTCTACACCGTTTTGCTTTAAGATTTTTGCATACTCGCCAATAAGTATTGTTGTTTTACTTGCTTGAATTGCTTCTGCGAATAGAACTTTAGGTTTTTGTTCTTCGACCTTAGCAGCCAACATTAATCGCTGTTTTTCTTCTTCAATCCATTTCTCAGCACGAGTAACTGGATCAGATATTTCATAGGATGGTCGATTCTGTTCAAGCAACATTTTTTCCATTTGATTAAACGCTTGAATGTACTGCAATTTAAACTGGATGGCTTTCTTTCCTGTGAAGCCCATTGCTAGTAAAGTGAACCCATCTCTATTCATAAGAAAAGTTCTTCGAGGTCGTCCATAACTATCCGGCATATCAGTTTCGAAAAACATCTCCTCAAAATTGAGGACATCTTTTTTAAAGCTTTCAATATCACGCAAAATATTGTCGTGACGCTTTTCAAATGAATCAGCAACATGTGTTGATGTTGTTAACGCTTGGCGATTTTGAATAATTACTAATTGATCCATAAAGGAACCTCCTTTTGGGTTTTATTAAGCTGTTTTATTCTTAGAAACTAAGAATTTATCTTTAAAAAAATTTAACTCGACGTCTAAACCTATACAAATTTTTTCGTACTCATCCGCCGATAAAATAGAATCACCATTAATAACACGATAAAACCTCTTTAATTCAATAGATGATCTATCAGCAACATAATTCATTTTTAAACCATTGCTTTCTATATACCGACGAATTCTTTCATGTACTTTCATTAGGATCACCTCATTTTCTTAATATCTAAGAACTCGTTAGACTAACTATAATTCTTAATTTCTAAGAAGTCAATAAAAATTCTAAGTTTTTAAGAAAAATATTCTTTATTTTTGAGATTATGTTTAAATGTTCTTAAACTTAAAGAAAAAAGGTGGTGTTTTAATGCAAACTTTAGGTGAACGTTTGAGAATAGCTCGTCAAAAAAGTGGGTTAAGACAAACCCAGGTTAAAGACAGAACTAATATTAATAATAAGACGCTTAGTGGTTATGAGAATAATGTTAGCGAACCCGATATGAATACACTTGCCATACTCACTGAATTATATGGAGTTTCTTATAAATGGTTATTAACTGGTGAAGGAGAAATGATTCCTAAGCTAAACGAGAAAAAGTCTACTTCCCTCTCCAGAAAAGATGAAATTGATATTTCCAAACGAATGGCAGAACTACGCGAGGATTTATCATCTGCAACCGGTCTACTTTTCGATGGTGAACCAATGAGTGATGAAGCAAAAGAATCCTTATTAGAAGCAATGGAATTTGGTGTAAGACTAGCGAAGAAAAACAACAAAAAGTACATTCCTAATAAATATAGAGATAAAGAAGATTAAAATGATTCGAGGGGATGCGGATGGAGTGGGTTAGACAAAAAGTAGGGGCTTTATATAAAAAGTACGGTACCCGGAATCCATTTTCGTTAGCCAAATATTTAAAAACAGAAATTTTTTATTGGGATCTACCACCCGATATAAAAGGTTTTTATCAATATGAAAAACGTAACAGGTTTATATTTATTAACAGTAGCTTAAGCAGCGAAGAACAACTAATTGTTTGTGCTCATGAATTAGGTCATGCATTATTACATACTAAACTAAACACACCTTTCATGAGAACAAATACGTTTTTCTCTGTTGATAAAGTAGAAATAGAAGCAAATACCTTTGCTGCTCATCTTTTAATACCCGATGAAAATTTATTTGATTACGATGAACAAAAAACTATTTACGATATAGCTTCATTACATAATGTACCGCTAGAGCTGGTAAAACTGAAATGTAAGAGGCTATTTTAATACATATTTATAAAATGTTAATGAAAAGGATGGGATAAAATGGGCTTTTTTAGTTTAAAGCAAGTATGTGGTGTATGTGATCAAGAAGTAGGTTTAAACCGTTTTCGTATTGCAGATAAAAAATGGGTGTGTCCTTCATGTTTTAAAGCAGCTAACCTTAAAAAAATAGGCCAAAATGAAAAGGCTATTACTCATATGACCGTTGAAGATATAAAAAATGCAATCCTTACACAAAAAGAAAATAAACTTGAATTAGAATCATTTAATCCTACAAAACGAATTGGAAATTTTGTAGAGTTTGATGATAATAATAAAAAATGGCTTATTTTATCGTCAATTTTAGGGAAACGCAATAAATCTACTGTTTATGACTATAGTGATATTGTTGATTTTGAATTACTAGAAGATGGTGAGTCTATAAGTTCTGGTGGCTTAGGTCGAGCTCTTGTAGGTGGAGCTTTATTTGGAGGTGCTGGTGCAATAGTAGGTGGTGTAACCGGCAAAAAGAAAACCAAGGGTATTTGTAGTAGTTTGAAATTAAAAATTACTTTAAACAATATTTATAATCCTGTAGTTTATGTTAACTTCATTGAGACTGATATGAAAAAAAGTGGAGTGTTATATAAAAATGCATATAAACTGGCTCATGAATGTCTTTCGGTTTTAGAATTAATTTGTAATCAACAACAAACTTCAGTTGAATCAACTAGTCACCAAGGGCAATCTATCTCTGCAGCAGATGAAATATTGAAGTATAAACAACTTTTGGATATAGGTGTATTAACACAAGAAGAATTTGAAGAAAAGAAAAAAGAACTCTTAAAAATTTAATCTGAATAGCGTTCGTATGAGCGCTTTTTTCTCATCTAAAAAAGAACGTACATTCCCATCGAAAGGAGTGATGCAAACGATTTTCTTCAATGTACCTGCTCGTGCTAAAACGGAGGAAATCACAATGGTTAGGAAAAAGTTTTATACTACTAAAAAAGATTGCATTTACTGGTACAAGGATTCAGAAAATGAAAAGAAGTATGCTTTTCGCTATAAATACTATGATCGATTTGGAAAGCGAAAGGAAAAATCTCAGCAAGGTTTTGATACTGAACTAGCAGCTGAGCGTGCTTTGATAGAAGTAAAAGCAAACGTATTAGATGGAAATGATAGATATGTCGAAAATGCAAATTTAACCGTGGCTCAATGGATGGAAATTTGGTTTGAAATGAAAAAAAGCGTGTGGCGTCCTGGAACGTATATCCTTTATCAAGAGTCTTATAATAACCATATTAAACCTCTTATTGGCCATTACAAATTACAAAAACTCACTAAAATGACTCTACAAAGAGAATTGATTGATGTGTTAGTTTCATATAGGTTAAAACGTGCAACCATTCAAGGAATATTTAGAGTGTTTAAGTCTGCTTTATCTTATGCTGTCGATGAAGAAATACTGCCCAAAGATCGCTTTAAGAAAATGGACTTTAGTGCTGCCCCTACTGGTGATAAAGATAACTTTTATACAGAGGAAGAACTAAAACATTTTCTATCCTGCGTAAAAGAAAATGATCCTACAACTAGATATACATCTATTTTAACTTTAGCAATGACAGGTATGCGTAAAGGCGAAATGATGGGATTAACTTGGAAAGACCTTGATTTTAAAACCAAGTCTATCACGATTAATAAAGCACGTACTAGAACTGGACTAGGACCACCGAAGAGTGAAAATGGTTATAGGAAAATTAGTATGAATGACGAATTATACGTCAAACTAAAAACATATAAAGCTTGGTGTATAAAAAAGAAATGGAATAATAGCATGCAACACAACGATGAGGATTTTGTTTTCATTTCCAGACAAGGTTGTGCCCCAATCGGTTTGACTTATGTCGAGGATGCAATCGATATGATTTGTAATAAATATGAATTACGAAGAATATCACCTCACGGTTTAAGACATACCGTTGCTTCTATTTTACTTGCGCGCGGAGAAACACTTGTTACAGTAGCAAAAATACTTGGGGATGATCCTAATACGATATTGAAAGTATATGTCCATTCATTTGAAAAGGATGAAATTAAATCTATTGATACGATGAATCAATTTGCAAGTGGATGATATACAAAAAAATAACCTTCTTTTATGAATTTGGGGTACTTTTTGGGGTTCGGTTTCATCTGACCCCCTCCCCGCCCTTATATATCAACGTTTTAAACTTGTCTCCATCCAAATGATGTAGTTAGCATGGTAGACAACACCCATTTGGTCCGTCTCTGCATATCGAATCTCAATCTGTTTTTCACTCACAAACATTTTCTTCACCTCGTCCTACATTATAGCGT
>Ga0153921_1000185_pt1 | contig 45827 bp, 31 predicted proteins | sample TSNJ005MetaG_FD_104691 | JGI IMG/M metagenome (GOLD analysis project Ga0153921, IMG submission 104691) | Attine ant fungus gardens microbial communities from New Jersey, USA - TSNJ005 MetaG | ecosystem: Host-associated > Fungi > Mycelium > Unclassified | place: USA: New Jersey, Brendon T. Byrne... | reverse complement strand
GTGCCGAGCTCGGTCGTCTGCGTGATCGACACGACCAGCGGCTGCGCACGGTGCTCGTCGCCCCAGCCCCAGGCCTCCTGGTCGATGAGCTCGGGGGTGAGCTTGCCGTCCGGGGTCTCGACCGGGAGCAGCTTGAGGCCGCCGACGCGCTCGGGCGCCCCGGCCTCGTCGGTGTTGATGTGCGCCGTCTTGGCGCACACGACGGCGCCCCAGCGCGGCACCATCGACTGCAGGCCGACGACGTTCGCGCCCGTGCCGTTGAACACCGGGAACACCTGGACGCCCTCGCCGAAGTGCTCGGCGAAGACCTCGTGGAGGCGCTCGGTGTAGACGTCCTCGCCGTAGGCGATCTGGTGGCCCTGGTTGGCCGCGGCGATCGCGTCGAGGATCTCGGGGTGCACGCCCGCGTAGTTGTCGGAGGCGAAGCCGCGGAGGTTCAGATCGTGGAGTTGTAGCGTCACCCGTCCATCCTCGCAGGATTCGCGACCAGCGGGATGCGCGTGCCGTTCACGTCGGCCGCCGGGCTCTGCCAGAGGCGCACGACCTCCTCGCCGAGCTGCTCCTCCAGGCCCGCGAGGGTCTTCACGACGAACACGACCGCGGCCGCGTCGGGCGCCTCCTTGCGGAAGCCCTGGGCGACGGCGCGGGTCCATGCGTCGGCCGCCGCCTTGGCCGCGGCGTAGTTCGCACCGCCCGCGTAGGGGGAGTCGACGGCCGTCGACGAGACGATCGCGAGCCGGCCGGCGGAGGAGGCGACCAGGTCGTCGTAGAACACCCGGGTCGTGTTGCGAAGGGTGCGGAACGCGCGCTCCAGGAAGTCCCAGTCCTCGTCGGTCTGACCGGCGAGCCCACCGCCGCCGCGCCAGCCGCCGACGAGGTGGATCAGGCCGTCGACGGCGCCGAACTTGAGGTGGATGCGCATCGCCAGCTCGGCGACGGCATCCCGGTCGGCGAGGTCGCAGACGCGGGTGTCGACGCCCGGGACCGCGGCGGCGAGCGCGTCGAGCGCCTCCTCCCGGGTGCCGACGGCGAGGACCGTCGCGCCCGCTGTCGCCAGCGCACGCGCGACGGCCTCGCCGCTGGTGCTGGTCGCTCCCGCGATCAGCACCAGCCGGCCGTGCAGAGGCAGGGCGTCCGTCACGCGGCGTCCGTCGTGCCGGTGATCCCGGCCGTGGACTCGATGACCGCCGCCATCTTCTTGTTCAGCGCCTCGTAGAACATCGAGAGCGGGAACTCGTCGTCCAGGACCGCGTCGGTGTAGCCCTTCGGCGCACCGGCGAGGATCTCGTCGGAGAGTCCGCGCGCCCAGTTGGAGGCGGGGTGCGGGGTGAGCGTCTGCGTCAGCATCTCGTACGCGGCCAGCCAGTGCGAGACCTTCGGCCGGTCGATCGACCGCCAGTAGAGGTCGTTGATCTGGTCGCTGAGGGCGACGACCACGTCCGGCACGGACTCCCAGTCGATGGTGAGCTGGGTGTCGGTCCAGTGCAGCACGTCGTGCTGGTGCATCCACGCGAACAGCAGCTGGCCGCCGAGCCCGTCGTAGTTGCGCACGCGGCTGCCGGTGATCGCGAAGCGGAAGATGCGGTCGAAGATCACCGCGTACTGCACCAGGTGGGCGTGGTCGCGGATGGCGCGCTGCGCCTCCGACAGCTCCGCGTCCGGGAGGGCCGACAGCGTCCGCTCGAGGCGCACCGACTCGCGGAACGCCGTCAGGTCGCAGCGCAGTTCCTCCAGGGAGTAGAGGAAGAACGGCATCCGCTGCTTGATCATGAACGGGTCGAACGGCAGGTCGCCGCGCATGTGGCTGCGATCGTGGATGATGTCCCACATCACGAAGGTCTCCTCCGTGAGGTGCTGGTCGTCCAGCATCGCGGCCGCGTCGGCCGGCAGCTCCAACTTGGTGATCTCCGCGGCGGCGCGCACCACCCGGCGGTACCGGGCAGCCTCGCGGTCCTGGAAGATCGCGCCCCAGGTGAACTGCGGGATCTCGCGCATCGCGACCGTCTCGGGGAAGAGGACGGCCGAGTTGGTGTCGTAACCGGGGGTGAAGTCCACGAAGCGCAGCGCGACGAAGAGCTTGTTGCCGTACTCGCCGGCCTCCAGCTCCGCCACGAACTCCGGCCAGATCACCTCGACGAGCACGGCCTCCACGAGGCGGTTCGCGCTGCCGTTCTGCGTGTACATCGGGAAGACGACCAGGTGGCCGAGTCCGTCGACGCGGTGCTGCTGCGGCTGGAACTCGTTGAGCGCGTCCAGGAAGTCGGGGACGCCGAAGCCCTCGTCGGCCCAGCGGGTGAAGTCCCGCTGCAGCGCCGTGAGGTACGACGCGTCGTGCGGGAAGAACGGAGCCAGCTCGTCGATCGACTCGATGATCGCGGTGACGTGGCTTGCGGCGGCCGGGCGGTCGGACTCCTGCTCGACCGAGCCGTCCTTGACCTGCAGCGCCTGCAGGGCGACCGCGGCTTCCTTGAGTCGGAGCCACGCGGGATGCGTCGCGACCTCGCGCACCGGACGGGCGTCCTCGACGACCTCGGGTTCTCCGACAATCGCGTTCTGCGTGAACTGGGAAACGGACTGAGACATTGACGAACCTCCCGTCATCGGTCGGCCGCAGGCTCGCGGCAGTGCGGACGCGCGAAATCGCGCCCTCGCTTGAGCCTATCCGGGGATCGCGGACGTTTCTTTGCCCGGTTCGGCGGAATCGTGCGTGAAATCAATGAACCGCGCAGGATTCGTCAACGCGACGGCGCCTCCCGTGCGGTTCGGTAATCTCGGCAGCGTGACGAACGACGCGGCGGAGGTGCAGGAGGCGCTCGCCGCGGTCGCCGATCCCGCCGACGCCGACTTCCTGCAGCGCTTCTTCAAGACCGGGCCCGGCGAGTACGGCGAGGGCGACGTCTTCATCGGCGTGCGCGTGCCGCAGACGCGCGCCGTCGCGAAGCGGTTCGAGGGGATGCCGCTGGAGCAGCTCGACGTGCTCCTCGACAGCCCCGTGCACGAGCACCGCCTCGCCGGGCTGATCATCCTGAACCGGGCGTTCGAACGCGCGAGCCCGCCGCGCGACCGGGACGACGCGGCGCGCGAGCGCCTGGCCGCGTTCTACCTCGCGGCCGTGCGCCGCGGGCGGGTGAACAACTGGGACCTCGTCGACTCGTCCGCCGAATTCGTGCTCGGCGCGTGGCTGTGGGACCGGCCGCGCGACCTGCTCGACGAGCTCGCCGCGAGCGACGTGCTGTGGGAGCGGCGGGTCGCGATGCTCGCCACCTTCGCCTTCATCCGCCGCGGCGACGCCTCCACGACCCTCACGCTGGCCGAGCGTCTGCTCGCCGATCGCGAAGACCTCATGCACAAGGCCGTCGGGTGGATGCTGCGGGAGGTCGGCAAGCGCGTCGACCGCGCACTCCTCCTCGCCTTCCTCGACGAACACGCCGCCCGCATGCCGCGCACCATGCTCTCCTACGCCACCGAACACCTCGACCCGCACGTCAGGGCCGAGTACCGCGCGGCACGCTGACGGCGCGGCCCTGCGGCGCCCACGCAACTCCGGAGATCCGGCCCGACTTGCCCCGATCCTCCGGCCGAACGGCGTCGTGAGCGGCGCGTCGCTCCTACTCTCCGGAATTGACCGGAGCCGGAGCCGCCGCTCCCCGCGCGACCCGCGGCCGCAGCGCCGGCGCACTGATGAACGCGGCCGCCATCAGCGCGACGACCAGCCAGAGCGCTCCGAGCAGTCCGGTCGAGTGGGCGACGAGGCCGAGCACCGGAGGCCCGGCCAGGTTCGCGATGTAGCCGATGGAGGCGACGACGCTCACCCGGGCCGCCGCGTTGCCGCCGCCTTCCGCCGCCGCCGACATCCCGAGCGGGAAACCCATCGAGACGCCGACAGCCCACAGCACGACGCCGACGAGCACCATCCACAGCTCGCCGCCGAGGATGAAGAGAAGCAGGCCGGCGATGCCGAGCGCCGTCGTCCAGCGGATGGTCGCCACCCGGCCGAGCTGGTCGACCACCGGGCCGCCGAAGATGCGGGTCGCCGCCTCGCTGGCCGCGAAGATCGTGAAGAACAGGGCGGCGATCGCGGCGGTCTGGCCGTGGTCGTCCTTCACCGAGAGCGTCAGCCAGGTGTTGGCGGACCCCTCGCCCAGCTCGACGCCCAGCATCACGACGCCGATCACGAGCAGGCGCACGTCCATCCAGCCGCGCAGCCACTGCCGAACGCGCACGCCGACGGGAGGTCGTGGTGCGTCGTCGGCGACGGTCTCGGGCGCGGCCGTGGGGATGGCGCGGGCCATCGCCAGCGTCACCACCACGACGACGACGCCCAGCGCCATGAACTGCGCGGAGGGCGCGATGCCCAGTGCGGCGCAGGCCGCCCCGATCCCCGAGCCGACCGCCGCGCCGACCGACCAGGCCGCGTGCATCAGCGGCATGAGCGTCTTGGCCGCCGCCTGCTCGATCGCGGCGCCCTCCACGTTGATGAGCACATCCAGCGTCCCGATGCCGAGGCCGACGGTGACGAAGCCGAGCGCCACGAGCGGGACCGACTGGGCCAGCAGGGCGCCGCCCATCAGCACGAGCGACCCCGCGATCGTGAGCAGCGCCGTCGACACCGCCCACCGTCCGCCGAGGCGACCGAGCAGCGGCGTCGAGATCCCCAGGCCCGCGATCGAGCCCACCGTGGAGCAGGCGATCAGGATCCCCACCGTCGGAGTGTCGATGTTGAGCTCGCGCATCAGCTCCGGGAGGCGTGGCCCCCAGGTCGCGATGGTCACCCCGCCGAGGCCGAACGCGGCGATGATCGCGTTGCGCCAGCGGACGAGGGTGCGGCGGTCGAGAGTGGTCTGCGTCATCACAGTGACCTCGGATCGGAGGGGATGGGCACGGGAGCAAAACCGACCAGTGATCGGTGTTCCCGTCGATCGTACACGCCGCACGCGACGCGCTCGCCTGCGATGATGGACGGATGGCGAGAACGGTTCGGGGTGCACGTGTGCTCATCACCGGGGCCGCGTCCGGGATGGGGCGGCTCTACGCGGAGCGCGCGGTGCGCGAGGGCGCCCGCGCGGTGGTCCTCTGGGACCGCGATGCGGCAGCGCTCACCGCCCTGACTGACGCCTTGCGGGCCGAGATCCTCGCAGGCCGCACGGCCGCCGCCTGGGGTGCGCCCCCGCGCTCGCCGTCCTCCGCCGCCGGCGCTCCCGTCACGAGCGTCCACCCGTACTTCCTCGACCTCGGCGAGCTCGGCGCCATCGCGCAGAGCGCCCAGGCCGTCCGCCGCGAGCTCGGCGGCATCGACGTGCTCATCAACAACGCGGGCATCGTGCGCGGCAAGTACTTCTGGGAGCACGACAACGGCGACGACACCCGCCCCACCATGCAGGTGAACGCGCTCGCCCCCATGTACGTGACCCGCGAGTTCCTGCCCGGGATGATCGAGAGCCCCCGCGAAGCCCGCATCGTCAACATCGCCTCCGCCGCCGGCACCCTCTCCAACCCCCGCATGAGCGTCTACGCCGCGAGCAAATGGGCCGTCATCGGCTGGAGCGACAGCGTGCGCCTCGAGCTGGAGCAGCAGGGCTTCGGTCACGTCAAGGTGACCACCGTCGCCCCCAGCTACATCGACACCGGCATGTTCGAGGGCGCCCGCGGGCCGCTCCTCACCCCGGTGCTGACCCCCGAGTACGTCGTCGACAAGGTCTGGAAGGCCATGCTCTCCGGCCGCCCCCTGCTCATGCTCCCCTGGTCCGTCGGCTTCGCCCGCCTGCTCAAGGGCGTCCTCCCGACGCGGGCGTGGGATGCGGTCGCCGACAAGCTCGGCGTGTACCACTCGATGGACCTGTTCACGGGGCGTCGGCCGTAGGCGTGCTGTACCTCTAACTGGGGTCCTTGTCGGTATTCCATTCTGGTGCTGTCAGCCGCCAGGCTGAGCAAGCCGCTTTTCACAGGTGGTTCTTAGCTTTTACCTGGGGGATCTTCATGATGCGTCGCTATTCCATGCCTTTTTTCGCCGTGACGGTGCTAGGGGCGCTGCTCGCCTCGTCGATTCCGGCCCTGGCGCAGGAGGCACCGGCGGAGGCGGCGCCGGCAACGTCTGAGCCGGCCGATTCCGCTCACGCGGATACCGAAGGCGAAGCGCGGGCGATCGCCACTGCGTACGACCACGACGTGGTGGTGGACTCGCAGAGCAGCCCGACTCTTCTGATCAAAGCTCGTCCTGATGGCTACATGGAGGCGACGAGCAGTCAGGCTCCGGAACAGGCCGAGGTGAAGGGCGAGTGGAAGAAGGTCGACACTGCGCTCGTCGAGAAGGACGGATGGTTCGAGCCGAAAGTCGCGGCCGTCGGCGTCAAGGTCTCGGCCGGCGGAACGGACGAGCTCGTCAAGGTCAGGACCGAGACGGGCGAGTGGGTCACCGAGGTGTGGCCATACGGCACTCTGCCGGCGCCAAAAGTCAGTAAGAGTGCGGCCGTCTTCGGTGAGGTCCTTCCCGGCGTTGACCTCCGAGTCAGCGTGACCAAGACGGGTATGCGTGAGGTCCTGGTCGTGAAGAACCAGGCGGCTGCCGCCGACCCACGCCTGGCCTCCCTCAAATTCCGGATCAAGGACGCGACGCTGTCTGTCCATCCTGAAACAGGCACACTTGCGGCTTCTCCCCTGGACGGCACACCCGTCGTCGCGTCGACGCCGCTGTGGTGGGACAGTTCGGGAGACCGGGCGAATGCCGAGAGCCCCGGCGACAGCGAGCCGAAGGCTGTCGACGTCCAGGCAGTCTCAGCGACGGAGTCGGTTCTCGACGTGCAGTCGGTCACGGACGGTGACATCCAGTATCCGCTCTACGTCGACCCGGACTGGGGCGCCTACCTGCAGTACGACTGGTACACCGATCGTGCCTACCCGAACCAGTCGTACCTGAACCCGCCCGAGAACAGCGCGGGCTATGGCATCCAGAGCGGCACGGGATACCTGTCGAGGGCCTTCTATCGCTTCGACACCGCATTCCTCGCGGGCAAGCTGGTTCAGAACGCACGCTTCAACGTCGTGCAGACGTGGGCGAACAGCTGCGCCAGCACCTGGATGCAGCTCTGGCAGTACGGCCAGTCCGGAGTCGGCTTCACGTGGAACTCGGACCCGGCCCAGTGGAACCGCCCGATCGACGCACAGCCCTACAACACGGGCGGGTCGTGCAGCCCCAACCCCGCCTGGGTCGGCTTCTCCGCTACCCCGGCGATCCAGGATGCCGCCAACGCCGGTGCGGGCTATCAGACGCTCGCACTTCGCGCTGCCGACGAGGGCAACTCGCTCACCCGCAAGCACTATCGCTGGGACGCACAGCTCATCGTCACCTACAACTCGCGACCCAACACCCCGGTCAACCTGGCGATGACGTCGCCGAACCGGGGATGCAGCACCGACTCGGCCAACCCTTCGTTCGTCAATGCGTCGGCGGGCGTCACGCTCAAGGTGAACGTCACCGACCCGGACGCGGGCCAGAATACGGCGGCCAACTTCTACGTGAAGAAGCTCTCGGACGGAAGCGTGAAGGCGTACTCCTCCACCTTCCAGCAGCAGGGCGCCGATCTCACACGAGCGATTCCAGCGGCTGATCTCGCGCAAAACGAGCGTTATGCCTGGCAGGCACGCGGATCTGACAACATCCAAGACTCCGCCGCGTTCAGTGCCTGGTGCTACTTCACCACGGACGCGACGAAGCCGGCGCTGCCGACCATCACGATCGATCCGACCGGCGCTCGAGTCGGATCCGCCCTCTCCGCCACGATCACACCACCGGCCAACGACAACATCGCCGGCTATCAGGTCTGGTGGACGAAAGGGGCGAAGACCGACACCAGCCCCGCCGCGCCGGTGACGAACTACACCACGAGCGTTCCTTCCTGCGCCGCCGGTGCCGGGGGCGCGGTGCGAGTGGTCTGTGCTTCGGCGAACGGAACCGCGACGATCGACGTTGCACCGATCGACCGCCTGTCGACCCTCTGGATCGCGGCATACGACAAGGCTGGAAACGTCTCCTTCAACACAGCGACGTCGTCGGCTGCCGCCGGCGTGGAGGTCACCGCCGACGCAGCGGACATGTCGGCAGGGCACGTCTGGAACGCGGACTCTGCGGGCGCGACCGCCTTCACCGACCGGGTCGGAACGTCGAACATCACGATCGGGGGGAATGCGGGCTGGGATACGGCGGCTGCCGAGGACCCGCCGCTCCGTTTTCAGGGCATGACCATGCTCAACCGGTACATCAAGCCGGGCGTCAACCACAAGACTGAGACGGACTCCGGACTGGTCCCCGGTTACAACCTCGAGTACAAAATGGGACTGATTGCCCGGTACGGTGCGGGGAGCCCGCAGCCGGCGAACACCTGGACCCTCTACGCCTGCAATTACGGTTCGGGAAACATGCTCTCCCGCTCCGCGAACTGCGAGGGGACGAACGTCGCCTCCAGGCCACTCGGTTACAGCTGGATATCCGCCGCGGACGTGCCGAGCGGCTACCCATCGATCGAGATCTTCCGATGCCGGACCGGCGTCGACTACTTCATCAGCACCAACACGACGTGTGAGGGGCAGGTCAACGAGGGGAGTCGCGGCTTCATCATCGTTCCCAACCCTGCGCTGACCACCTCGCCGGACGGCATCGTCGACACGACCAAGTCGTTCACGGTTTCTGCGCGCGTCAAGCCGACGGGGAACACTGCGGCTCAAACGTATGTCTCGGCGAGCGGTGCCGCGAATTCGGGCTTCTATCTGCAGGCCGCCGACGGTGTGTGGCGATTCTGCGTCCGAGCACAAGGCCCGACCGTGACCACCGGATGCGTCGATGGCCCGACGATCGACTATTCGGCAGGGTTCGTCACAGTGTCGGGGGTGTGGGATGCGGTGAACCGCCAGGTGCGAATCGGGGTCGTGAGCGTCGGAGTGCAGACCTTCACGTCTTCCACGTACACTCCTCCGGCCGATGACAAGAAGGCAACCGGGGCCATCGTGCTGGGCTCGGCCGTTTCGGCGGGACTGGCCTCGGACTACTTCGACGGCCGCATCGCCGACGTGTCGTTCTACCAGACCGCCTTGCCTGACAGCGCACTCATCGCCTACCCAGTACCGCAGCCGTAGCGCTGGGCATTCGTCAATCACATAATCGGGGGATCGTTCATATGGGTCGTTTGCGCATCGGTGCGCCGCGTCGTGCACGTGCGGTGGTCGGGCTGGGAACCGCTGCCGCCTTGGTGTTCGGGTTGCTTGCGGGGTCGCCCGCGCTGGCGGCAGAACCCCCGGCCCCGCCTCGATGGCCGGACGCGGTTCCCGGCTCCGGTGCGTCCAGCCTGCGCGACGGACGGGCGGAGGCGGAGTCGGCACCCATCGTGAGTGCTCCGGCTCCGACGGGCGACTTCACCGTTGACACGGAGGGGAGCAGCGCCCCTGTCATCGTCGATTCATCGAGCGACGATTCGATAGTCGTCGATGGCGCGTGGCGACCTCTGGGCGATACAGGAGCTTCCGTCGCCTCCGGTGGGGATCCCGTCTCGGGCGAGGCTGCGCAGAAGCAACGAGCAGAGGCCGAAGAGAAGAGTGCGAAACGTCATAAGGCCACCGCCCAGGATCGCGTCGATCGTGTCGAGGCCAGTTTCGTCGACGCGGACGACGTGAAGAAGCTGGGGCTCGCCGGCCCCGTGCTGACCCTGAAGCGTGCCGACGGGAGCAAGGCGGCAGGCACCGTCGGCATCCGTCTGAAGCGGAAGCTGCTCGACGCGGTCTACGGCGCGGACTTCGCGACGCGTGCGCGCTGGGTGCAAGTGGATGCCTCGAAGAAGCTCAGTTCGCGCAAGGAGGTCGTCGCGAAAGCGAAGGACGCCGCATCCATCGTCTCGGGACCCTCCGACGATGTGGTCGTCGTCGCTCGCGTCGCATCGGCCCCCGTCATGCTGGCCGCGTTGGGAGCTCCCGTGTCGTCGTCGGGCACCGGCGATTTCACCGCTACGCCGTTGAAGCCATCGTCATCGTGGGATGTCTCGGCTCAGACCGGTACGTTCAGCTGGCAGTACCCGCTCCGGGTTCCGCCGGCACCTGCCGGTCCGAGCCCGGAACTCACGCTCTCGTACGACTCCCAGTCGGTCGACGGTCTGACCGGATCGACGAACAATCAGCCTTCGGCGATCGGCGAAGGCTGGTCATTGGGCGGGTCTGGATTCATCGAGCGCGGTTATACGGCGTGCGCGATCGACGACGGTGCATCGGGGCCGGTGACCACGTCGGGTGATCTCTGCTACAAGACCGCGAATGCGACGATCTCGTTCGCCGGGCACTCCGGCGAGCTGATTCCGGTCTCCGGCACCAACCAGTACCGGCTCAGCACCGACGACGGCACGCGGTTCACCGAGTTCAAGGGCGCCCCCTGCGCCTCGAACGGCACCTCCGACACCGCCTGCTGGCAGATGGTGACCACGGACGGCACGCAGTACTTCTTCGGACTGAATCAGCTTCCCGGCTACGCCTCGGGCAAGCCGACCACCAACTCCGCCTGGACGGTTCCCGTCTTCGGCAACGATGTCGGCGAGCCCTGCCATGCGGCGACGTTCGCCGCCTCGGCGTGCACTCTCGCGTGGAGGTGGAACCTCGACTACGTCGTCGACGTGCACGGGACCGCCGAGGCGTTCTACTACAACGCGCAGACGAATCAGTACTCCCGGAACGGGACGACCGCGACCGCCTACACCCGAGGCGGTGAGCTCGAGCACATCGAATGGGGGCTGAGCTCCGCGAACGTCTACGCCACGAATTCGGCGGCGGGCAAGGCCGTCTTCGGCTATGACGCCAAGGGGCGCTGTTCCGATGCAGGCGGCAGCCAGTGCACCGCCCAGGCTGCCAGCGGCAACGCGACGAAGCCGACGAACGCCGCCGCGTACCCCGACACTCCTTTCGACCAGATCTGCACGTCCGGGACCTGCGCCGGGCTGATCTCGCCGACCTTCTGGACCACCACCAAACTGACCACCGTGAAGACCCAAGTGCTCGCCGGCGGCGCGTACAAGGACGTCGATTCCTGGGCGCTGAAGCAGTCCTTCCCGGCCCCGGGCGACAACACCTCTCCGGCGCTCTGGCTCGACTCGGTCACGCATACGGGCTACAGCGGAAGTGCGAGCCTCACGGAGCCGACAGTCAGTTTCGGCGGAGCGGCGATGCAGAACCGCGTGTGGGCGGTCGACGGGCTCGCGCCGCTCGACAAGTGGCGCGTCGTCTCCATCAAGAACGAGCTCGGCGCGCGCACCTCGGTCAACTATTCCGCCCAGGAGTGCACGACCGGCGACCTCGCCGCGATCTTCGCCGCTCCCGAGGCGAACACGAAGCGCTGCTACCCGCAATGGTGGACCCCATCCGTCTCGCCGCCGATGCCCGCGAAGAAGGACCTGTTCCACAAGTACGTCGTGACCTCGGTGATCGACAACCCGATGACCGGGGGTGGCCGGGACGCGGACATCGAGAAGTACTACTCGTATGGCACGCCGGCGTGGCGGTACAACGATTCGCCCCTGACTCCGGCCGACAAACGGTCCTGGTCGATCTTCGCCGGGTTCGATACCACGGAGGTCCGGGTCGGCGACGCCGATCATCCCGCGCAGCAGAATGTTACCAAGTACACGTTCTTCCGCGGGCTGGACGGCGACCGCGCCTCGGGCGCGGGCGGGGCCAAGAGCGTCCAGGTCGGCGGGGTGGCGGACTCGAGACCGTTCGCCGGCATGGTCAGAGACCAGACGGTCATCAACGGCGTCGGTGGTGGGGTCATCTCCAGCACGGTCACGACTCCATGGGCTTCGCCGCCGACAGCCGGATCCGGGCTTCATTCAGCCTGGCATGTCGGGCAGGCGCAGACGGTCACCACGCAACCTGTGTCGACGGGTGGCTCCCGGACCACAACGGTCTCCACGGCCTACGACGGTGCGTCGGGGCTCGCCCTCACCCAGGAGTCGGTCCCCAGCGACGCGAACGCGTCGTGCACGACCACGACGTACGCGAGCGCCAATTCCGCGAAGAACATCGTCGGCCTCGTCGCCGAGTCGTGGTCGACGTCTGGTACGTGCGCACAGGCCGGTTCGGCGGGAGCGGATCGCACCATCAGTGACGTGCGCACCTCCTACGACGGTGGCGCTGTCGGTGCGGCACCATCGCTCGGGGACGCGACCACGGTCGAGACGGTCACCTCGTTCGACGGAGCGAACAAGTCGTGGAGCACTCAGGCCGTGACCGCCTACGACGCTCAAGGGCGTCCCACCCAGGTCGCCGACGCTCTCACCCGCGTGACGAAGACGGCGTACACACCGGCCGGGCTCGGCGGTCCGACGACGAAGGTCGTCGTCACGAATCCGCTGAACTGGACCACCACGACCGATCTCGATCCCGCCTGGGGCGCTGTGACGAAATCCACCGACGTAAACGGCAAGGTCACGTCCGCGGGCTACGATGCGCTCGGCCGGCGGACTGGTGTCTGGCTGCCCAACCGGCCGATCGAGAGCAACGCGGGGTCGCCCTCGAGCAAATTCACGTACGCGCTCTCTCAAACGGTCGCATCCACCATCACCACGGAGACCGTCATCGCGGCCGGCACCAAGAAGACGTTCGACCTGTTCGACGGCCTTGGACGTGTCGTCCAGAAGCAGGCCCCGGCTGTCGGCAGCGGCAGCGTCCTGACCGACACCGCGTACGACTCGCAGGGTCGCGTCGTGTCGACCACACTTCCGTATTGGGCGACGGCGTCGCCGTCGACGACTCTCTTCGTGCCGACCAGCATCGCGCAGATCCCATCGCGCACCGACACGTCCTACGACGCCTCGGGCCGCACATTGGCGACCGTCGTCTACAAATACGGCGACGAGGTGTACCGCACCAGCTACGGCTACCCGGGGGCCGACCGCGTCGATCTGACGCCGCCGGCCGGCGGTACCGCCTCGACGACGATCACCAACTCGCTTGGACAGAAGACCGGCCTGACCCAGTACCAGGCGGCGACGCCCACCGGAAGCGGGATCACGACGTCCTATGAGTTCAGCCCGCAGGGCAGGATGTCCGCGATGGTGGACCCTGCCGGGAACCGGTGGACGTGGAGCTACGACCTCCACGGCAACACCACCGTCAGCAACGACCCCGACTCGGGGACCACGACGAGCACCTACGACCTCGCCGGAAATCTGCTCTCCACGGCGGACGCGCGCGGCCAGGTCCTCGCCTACAGCTACGACCAGCTGAACCGGAAGACGGCGAAGTACTCCGGCAGCACGGCGGGGGCGATCCTGGCGAAGTGGACGTACGACGCCACTGCCAAAGGCCAGTTGGATGCCTCGACGAGCTTCGCGGGGTCGGTCCCCGGTACACCGGGGCTCGCATATGTGTCGAGCGTCGACGGGTACGACAGCCTGTACCAGCCCACCTCGACGACGGTGAAGATCCCGACGGGTGCGCCGGCGTTCGGCGGCACCTCCTACACGATCGGCCTCGTCTACAACCCGACCGGGGAACTGCAGCAGCGCACCCTTCCGGCCATCGGCGGCCTCCCGCTCGAGCGTTTGCGTACTCTCTACGACGCGGTCGGCAACGTCGGCTCGGTGCAGGGCACGTCCATGTACGGAGTCGCCTCCTACACGCCGACCTCGCAGGTCTCTCTGATCTCGCGCGGCACCTCGGGCAACCAGCTGTACACGACGTTCGGCTACGACCCGGTGACGGGCACGGCGAACCAGGTGATCGACACGTCGTTCGTCGGTTCCGCATCGGCCACGCAGGCCAACCGCCTCTATAAGCGCAACGCCGCGGGTGACGTCACGAGCATCGAGACCACCGGCACCGCTGGCACCGACAAGCAGTGCTTCCGCTACGACTACCTGCATGCCCTCACCGAGGCGTGGACCCCGGCGACCGCGGCGTGTGGCGACAACCCGACCGTCACAGGTCTGGGCGGCGCCGCTCCCTATTGGACGTCTTACGCTGTCGACCCGGCCACGGGGAACCGCACGGCGACGACGACCCACGCGGCGGCGGGTGACACCACCGCGACGTACTCGTACCCCGCTGCCGGTGCTCCCCGCCCCCATGGCGTGACCGATGTCTCGGGCAACGCCTACGCCTATGACGCCGCCGGAAACACCACGACGCGTCCCGGCCAGAATCTGACCTGGGATGAGTCCGGAAAGCTCGCCACCGTGACTGCTGGCGGCGTGACGCAGTCTCGCGTCTACGATGCAGACGGCAACGTGCTCATCCAGATGGATGCTCAAGCTGGGTCGAAGCTCTACCTCGGCGACACGGAACTGACGATCGCGCCCGGAGCCACGACGGCCTCCGCTATCCGCACGTACAGCGTGGCCGGCAAGACCGTCGCCGAACGCTCCACCACCGCCGGCGTGAGCGGTACCAAGCTCACGTGGGTTTCCGGAGACCTGAACAACACGCAGGACCTGGCGCTCGATGTCACCACGGGAGCGGTCACACGTCGGTTCGCCGATCCGTTCGGCAACCAGCGCGGTGCGGCGGCCACGTGGACGAGTGACCACGGTTACCTCAACAAGCCCACTTCACCGCTCAGCGGACTGGCGCAGCTGGGTGCGCGAGCCTACGACGCCGTGTTGGGGCGGTTCTTGTCGGTGGATCCGGTGTTGGCGCCGGACAACCCGCAGCAGAACAACGGGTATTCGTACTCGGCGAACAATCCGGTCACTCTGAGCGATCCGTCCGGGCTATGCGGGATGGGAGCTGGCGACTTCAAACCGGGATGCACTAACAACAACAAGACCCCCGGCGGTGGTATCCAAATCACGCCTCCGACCGCTGCGGGCAATGGCGGAGGAAGCGAGAGCACAGGAAAGCCAACTGGTGGTGGGTCACGGGGCGGAAAGCCGGGCAGCAAAGCCTCAGTAGGCAACTCGAAGAGTTGGACAAGCCAACTCGTTAATGGTGGTAAGTCAAACTTTTATTCGACTCCGGTTAGCCCAATCAATTCGGGCAGCGTCTTCGCAAAGCAGAAAGACAAGGATTGGACGGACAACGTCAAAAAGATTGCCAAAGAGTGGGGGGAGTCTGTCGATGACGTCAACGATGCAATTCATAGCATCAAGAAGGAACTCAAGATCGGCGGCAAACTGCGAAATCCTGATGTCGAAGTCAACACTGAGACAGGAGATGTCCGCATCAAAGGCGGGGACGGGGAACCAATTGGAAACCTCGATGACTATATGGGTACGTGGCAAAATCGGTCGACGATCGATTGGTCAGAATTCGGTAGGTCCGTCGGCGCTGGTCTAGTCACGGTCGTAGTAATCATTGGAGGCATCATTGTTTCGCCGATCACGACAGCAACCGGGTGATTCCGTGGATGGGGTCATCGTTAGTGCGGGATGTGCGTTTCCCGAATCGAACGACGAGGTCGAGTCGTTGTTGACTCTGGCCGCTCGCGCTAAGAGGCCCGAGGGCGGAGGTGTGATCGCACTTCTCACGCAGAACATTTCGTTCCGCGCTGCGGATGCGACGGAACGGCAAGAGCTCTTCGCGAGGGCGTTCGACGAGATCATTGCTCGGGTGGATGCGTGCCGGATTGATTCGGAATTCCTGCAGCGAAATCACGGCGATCTGTGGGTGTCAGTGTCACTTTCCCCAGAGAGCGGCCAAGCGGGGATCGTAATCACGCCGGAGATGATCATGAAACTGGCAACACGTGGCGCCTACGTGGATGTCGACGCGTTGACGTGAACGCGGCGATTTTACGGAGGGGTGGCATCAACGATTCCCAAATCCCACAAAGCACCCACTTCATCGCTCAGTGGATTGGCGCAGCTCGGTGCGTAGGCGTAAAGCGCACTGCCGGGACGGTTCGCGTTGGTGGATCCGGTGCTGGCGCCGGACAACCGCAGCAGAATAACGGGTACTCGTATTCACCGAACCACCCAGTGGCGGAGCGATGCGGATGAGACTTGCTACGTGGCAGTTCAGACGAATCAGTCGATGAGCCTGATCCTAGTCACCGCGTGTTTTCCGAACGGCCGGGGCAATGCAGGAGACCTCAGCCTGTGAAGCGGGTTGGCCTTGATGGAGGCTCGCGCTATTTGATTCCGACCAGCGGATCTCGGACGTCGGGGACAGCATCGAACGCGTGCTCGAACTCAACTGGGCAAGGTCTGAAGCATCCTCGTTTCCAACGTCACGGGCCTCAAAAACAGTCAGGAGCCTCAAAAGAACTCAACGCGCACTCGCTACACGGGACCGCGCTTAGCGCAGCGCACTCCCGAGAGCGGCGAGCGGTCCGACCAGGAGCTCGGTGAGCAGGCGTGCGTAGCGTCTGTCCGGGTCGAGGTCCGGGTCGAAGACGGTGACGGAGACGCCGACAGCGTGCGGGGCGAGCTCCGCCAATAGCCCGCTCAGCTCGTCGCCGTCGAGCCCGCCGGGGTCGGGGCTGTCCACCGCGGGCATCACGCTCGGGTCGAGGATGTCCACGTCGAGCTGCAGCCAATATCCGCTGCCCGCGACCGCGAGAATACGGGCAGCCAGCGCGGCCGGCGCGGTCTCCTGGGCCTCGCGTGCGGAGATGACCGCGCCGAGCAGGCCGCGCGCCTCTGCCGCATACTCGTCATCGTCCCGGTGGCCCAGGTGGACCGCGCGGGCGGGCTCGACGTACGGGCCGAGCCGGTCGATATCGGAGATCGCCGGCCAGTGCAGCCCGACCGCCGCCGCGAGGTCCTCACCGGCGACGCTGGCGCACACGGCGCTGTTGCCGGGGTGCCGGAAGTCGGTGTGGCCGTCGAGGTGGAGCAGGCCGGCACCACCTCGGCGTGCCAGGGCGACACCGATCCCGACGAGCACGCTGCAGTCGCCGCCGACGACGATCGGGGCCTCACCGGCGTCGAGGATCGAGGTCACCGGTCGGCGAGACGCCGGGCGTGCTCGACGAGTGCGGCCTCGTTGCGGACGCGGCCGGGCGCGCGCGTCGCGTCATCGTCGACGTAGCGGCCCGGGATGACCAACCCGGCATCGAGTGCCCCGCTCGCCAGCAGCCGCTCGTGGAGTCCGGCCTCCCGCAACGCCTCGGGCGCCTTGGCGGAACCGGGAACGCTCCCGGGCTGCGGCGGGCGCAGGCCCAGGTTCGTCGGCGCCGAGACGAGTGCGATCATGCTCGCAGCCGGCCAGGTGCCTCCCGCGCGGGCCAGGATCCGCGCCGCGCCGACCCGGTCCACCCCCGAACGGGTCGCAAATCTGAGAGAACTCACATAAAGTCTCCCCTACGCACGTCACCGCGGTCGTGTGGAAGGGAGCAATCGTGAGCGATCCGTCCTGGACCCAGGTGGTCAAGACCGTTGAGCCCGAGCAGCCGGAGCTCAAGCGGGCGCTCGGCCCGGGGCTGCTCCTGCTGTTCATCGTCGGCGACATCCTCGGCACCGGCGTCTATGCCCTCACCGGACAGGTGGCGGCGGAGGTGGGAGGCGCAGCCTGGCTGCCCTTCCTGCTGGCGTTCGCGGTCGCCACCGTGACCGCCTTCTCGTATCTCGAGCTGGTGACGAAGTACCCGCAGGCGGCGGGTGCCGCGCTCTATACGCACAAGGCGTTCGGCATCCACTTCTTCACCTTCATCGTGTGCTTCATCGTCATGACGTCGGGCATCACGTCGGCATCGACGGCGTCGCGTGCGTTCGCGGTGAATCTCACCGTCGGCTTCGGGATACCGGACGAGAACCTCACGACGATGCTGATCGCGCTCGCGTTCATCGTGCTCATCATGCTGGTGAACCTGCGCGGGGTGACGGAGAGCGTGTGGCTGAACGTGGTCCTCACCCTCGTGGAGCTCTCTGGTCTGCTGCTGGTGATCTTCATCGGCATGTGGGCGATCGCGGGCGGCAACGCGGACTGGTCGCGCGTCGTGGCGTTCGAGACCCCGGAGGACAAGGGGGTGCTGCTGGCGGTGAGCACGGCGACCTCGCTGGCGTTCTTCGCCATGGTCGGCTTCGAGGACTCGGTCAACATGGCGGAGGAGACCAAGGAGCCGAGCCGCATCTTCCCGAAGATGATGCTGAGCGGGCTGGGCATCGCCGCCGTGATCTACGTGCTGGTGTCGATCACGGTCGTAGCGCTGGTCCCGATCGGTCAGCTCGCCGGCAGCGAGACGCCGCTGGTCACGGCGGTCGAGGCGGCCGCCCCGGGCTTCCCGATCAACGACCTCCTGCCGTTCATCTCGATGTTCGCCGTCGCCAACACGGCGCTCATCAACATGATGATGGCGAGCCGCCTGCTCTACGGCATGGCCAAGCAGGGCGTGCTGCCGCCGTTCCTCGCGAAGGTGTCGCAGAAGCGCCGCACGCCGTGGACCGCCATCCTCTTCACGTCGGCGCTCGCCGTGGCCCTCATCGTCTACGTCTCCCTCGACCCGAAGGGCTCGATCGTGGCGCTGCTCGGCGGCACGACCTCCCTGCTACTGCTCGCCGTATTCGCGGTCGTCAACGTGGCGGTGCTCGTCCTGCGCAAGCAGCCCGTCGACCACAAGCACTTCCGCTCGCCGACGGTGCTGCCGATCATCGGCGGTCTGACCTGCCTCTACCTGGTGTTCCCGTGGACATCGGGGCGCCCGGCCGGCCAGTACACGATCGCCCTCGGGCTGCTGGCGATCGGGATCCTGCTGTGGATCGTCGAGCGCCTCTACTCCCGGATGGCGAAGCGTCGGGCCGCCCCGCCGCAGGCGGATTCAGAGCGGGCCGACTCAGAGCAGTCCGACTCGGAACGGGCCGACTCGGAACGCTGACGAAGCGAACGGCGCCGGTGCGTGGTCGCACCGGCGCCGTTCTGCGCGTTCTAGTTCGCGGACCGATCAGACCGTCTTGCCGCGGTCGACCTCTCCGCGCCAGGAACCGGACTCGGTGCCCTGCGACTCGATGAACTCCTTGAAATTCTCAAGGTCCTTCTTGACGGCGTGGTCGTCGAGGCCGAACACGGCGCCGATCTTCTCGAGCGCGTCGGACGGCGCCCACTCCAGCTGGACGGTCACCTTGGTCTCGGTGTCGGACAGCCGGTGGAACGTGACGACGCCCGCGTGCTCGGTGTCGCCCGCGACGGACTTCCACGCGACACGCTCGTCCGGGAGCTGCTCGGTGATGACCGTGTCGAACTGACGCTCCGCGCCGCCGATCTTCACGCGCCAGTGGTTGGTGGTGTCGTCGACCTGGCGGATCTCCTCGACCTCGTCGAGGAAGTGCGGGAAGGACTCGAACTGGGTCCACTGGTTGTACGCGGTCGAGACCGGGACGTTCACGTCGATGGACTTGGTCACTGCAGCCATTGCTGCTCCTTTCGCTGGCTTCTGGTTTCCCGTCGAACGGTAGGCCGGGCAGCGGTCAGGTACAGGGCCTGGACTTCACAGGTGGATGGTGCGACGCAACGCGATACGAAGCAACGCGATGCGACGCGACGCGACGGGCCGCGTCCGCTCAGGCCCAGCGGCGGTTCGCCCACCGCTCGAACAGACCGACGAGGGAGTCCGTCGCCTTGCCGAGCAGGGCCAGCAGGATGATCGCCAGGAAGAGCCGGTCGGTGCGTCCGTTGTTCTGGGAGTCGCTCAGCAGGAAGCCGAGTCCCATGGAGGAGGCGATGAGCTCGGCCGCGACCAGGAACAGCCACGCCTGCGCGAGCGCGAGCCGCAGGCCCGAGATGACCGCGGGAAGCACGGACGGCAGCTGGACCGTCGTGAACAGCCGCACGCCGTTCAGCCCGAACGCGCGACCGGCCTCCACGAGGTGCCGGTCGACATGCTTCAGGGAGGCCGCCACCGTCGTGTAGACGGGGAAGAAGGCGCCGATCGCGATCAGGATGATCTTGGAGTCCTCGCCGATCTTGAACCACAGGATCAGCAGCGGCACCCAGGCGAGCGACGGAACCGCGCGCACCGCGGCGAGGGTGGAGCTGAACAGGATGTCCGCGAGCCTCGAGAGCCCGACCACGGCACCGAGCACCAGGCCGAGCGCCGCGCCGCAGGCGAAGCCGATCAGCACGCGCTGCGTCGAGATCGCGATGTAGAGCCCGAGCAGCCCGCGCTGGGCGAGATCGACCGCCGCGTTCCAGACCATGGCCGGGGACGGCAGCTGCGCGGACGTGAACGCACCGGAGGTGCTGGCGAGCTGCCAGACCACCAGGATGATCGCCGGCAGGACGAGCCCGCCGGTGATCCGCACCCAGCGCCGGGAGAGGAACGGCGTGCGCGCTGCGAGCGCTCCGCCCTCCACCACCACGCGCGGTCCGGCGGGCGGCCGGGGCGTCTCCCGTGAGACGGAGGTCGCGCTTCCGACCTCGCCGCCGGGGCCGCCGACGACGATCAGCGGGCCGTCGCCCTCCGGTGCGTTCTGATACGACATGGCCGGGTCAGCCTCCGATGGCGCTCGGGTCCGCCTTCTTCGCGAAGGTCGGGTCGAGCAGGCTCTTCAGCGCCGCGTCGATGTTCGACTGCGAGGCGACGTCGCCGGTCTGGACGAAGATCGGGCCGACCTTCTTGAGCACCTTCAGCTGCGCGTCACCGGGGATCGGCGAGACGTCGAGGTTGGTGCGTTCGGTGATGACGGTGGTCGCGACCGGGAGGGAGATGCTGGCGGCGTCCGCGAGGATCTGCGACGTCTCGTCCTGGTGCTTCAGCGCCCAGGCGCGGGCGTACTCGTAGGTGTTCACGACGGTCTGCGCCACGTCGGGCTTGCTCGACACGAAGGACTCCGTCGCGTTGAGGAAGCCGTAGGTGTTGAAGGCGACGTTGCGGTAGATCAGCTTGGCGCCGGAGGCCTGCGCGTTCGCCATGATCGGGTCGAGACCGGCCCAGGCGTCGACCGAGCCGTTCTGCAGCGCGGCCCAGCCGTCGGCGTGCTGGAGGTTCTGGATGGTGACGTCGTCGGCCGAGAGCCCGTTGGCCTCCAGCGCCTGCAGCAGGAAGAAGTAGGGGTCGGTGCCCTTGGTCGCGGCGATCTGCTTGCCCTTGAGCTCCTTCACGTCGGTGATGGTCGAGTTCGGGCCGACCACCAGGGCGGACCACTCGGGCTGCGAGAAGATGTCGATCGTCTTGATCTGCGAGTCGTTGGAGCGGGCGAGCAGCGCCGCCGATCCCGCGGTGGAGCCGACGTCGATGGCACCGGAGCGGAGGGCCTCGTTGGCCTTGTTGGAGCCGGCGGACTGCACCCAGTTGACCGTGATGTCCTGCTTGGCAAGGGCCTTCTCGAGCCAGCCCTCCTTCTTGATCACCAGGCTGAGCGGGTTGTAGGTGGCGAAGTCGATGTTGAGCGTTCCGCCCTTCGTGACCGTGCCGGGGGTGCTGCTGGCGGCGGCGCCCGAAGCCGAGCCCTCTCCCGCGACGCAGCCCGAGAGCAGCAGTGTCGCCGCGGCGGCGGCCGCCACGAGGGCGGTGACGATGGTGGGTGTGCGGCGCATGAGGCCTCCTGGTCCGTGGCTCGGTCGAGCCATGCTGTGTGGGTGCGGTGGTGAGGTGCGGTGCTGGTGCTGGTGCTGGTGCTGGTGCTGTGGTGCCGGTGGTGCGGATGGTGCTGGATCGAGCCTCCCGTGCGGTGCCGGTCCGCGGGGGTGGGACCGCCCGATCGGTGGAGTCAGACCAGTGAGGCCTCGGTTGTGGATGACATTCGACCGCCGGCCGGCGCGGAGCCCGCGTGTGCGTTCCCGTGCCGGTCGATGCCGAGTCCGTCGAGCAGGTCGGCGCGCAGTTCGGCGAGCTCCGCCGACCCGCGGCCGCGCGGGCGTGCGCCGGGCACGGTCGTGATGCTGCGGATGGTCGCGCCCGCGCGCCCCGGCTCGGCGCCCAGCAGGATGATGCGGTCGGCGAGCTGCAGCGCCTCGTCGACGTCGTGGGTCACGAGCAGGATGGTCGCGGGCGCCGCGGAGTGCACGTCGACGAGGAGGTCCTGCATCTTCAGCCGGGTCAGGGCGTCGAGGGCGCCGAACGGCTCGTCGAGCAGCAGGACGCCGGGGTTGCGGGCCAGGGCGCGAGCCAGCGAGGCGCGCTGCGCCATGCCGCCGGACACCTCCCGGGGCCGGAGGGCGGCGGACGCGGACAGTCCGACGAGGTCGAGCAGCCGGGCGACGCGTTCACGACCGGCCGTGCGGTCCAGCCCGCGCGGCAGCCCGAGGGCGACGTTGTCGGCCAGGGAGCGCCAGGGCAGCAGCCGCGGCTCCTGGAAGCCGACCGCGCAGCGCGGGTCGACACCCGCGACCGCGGAACCGTCGATCAGGGCCGCACCTGCGGTCGGATGGTCGAGACCTCCGGCGATGCGCAGCAGCGTGGACTTGCCGCAGCCGCTCGCACCGAGGATGGCGACGACCTCGCCCGCCTCGACCCGCAGGGAGACATCGCGCAGCACGGGGCGCACCTCGCTCGCCGCGCCGCGGGTCTTGGGCGCCGCGAAGGCGCGACCGACTCCGGCGAACTCGACGGGGTAGGCGGACGATGTCTCGGACATGGTGCTCCGACGCTACCGAAGCGCCCGCATGCCCGCCCGGGCGATGAAACGTGGCGTAACGAAGCCTTGCCCGCTGGGCCGTGGCGACTCCGCGGCGGGCGCGCCGGGTGCGCCGGGCGCGTCCGGTGTCAGCCGAAGATCATCGGTCGGTCTTCGTCCTCGTCGCCGGGGTCGTCGGTGAGCTCCACCAGCACCGGCACGTGGTCGCTCGGGGCGTCGCCCTTGCGCTCGTCGCGGTGGATGGAGGCTCCCGCGACCCGGTCGGCGAACGCCTCCGACCCCATGATGAAGTCGATCCGCAGGCCCTCGTTGCGCGGGAACCGCAGCTGCTTGTAGTCCCAGTAGGTGTAGCCCTCCGGCACGAGCGGCCGCACCACGTCGGTGAGGCCGGCGGCCTCGAACGCCGAGAACGCCGAGCGCTCCGGGGGAGAGATGTGCGTCGAGACGCCGGGGATGAGGCTCGGGTCGCCGACGTCGGAGTCCAGCGGGGCCACGTTCCAGTCGCCCATCAGCGCGAGCGGGAGGTGCGGGTTCTCGGCCAGCCACCGGCGGGTGTCCTCCGCCAGCGTCGCGAGCCAGTCGAGCTTGTAGTGGTAGTGCGGGTCGTCGAGGGCGCGGCCGTTCGGCACGTACAGGCTCCAGAGCCGCACCCCGTCGACGGTCGCGCCGATCGCGCGCGCCTCCGTGGGCAGGTCGGGGCCGTCATGGCCTTTCAGGAAGCCGGGCATGTCCGGGAACCCGATCTGCACGTCCTCGATCGGCAGACGGCTCGCGATCGCGACGCCGTTCCACTGGTTCAGGCCGTGCAGCACGACCTCGTATCCGGCGTCCTCGAACGGTCCGTACGGGAACTGCTCCGGCTTGCACTTGATCTCCTGCATGGCCAGCACATCCACGTCTTCACGGACCAGCCAGTCCACGACTCGGCCGACTCGGGTGCGGATGGAGTTGACGTTCCAGGTGGCGACACGCATGCACCGATCGTATCGGGGGGCCCGCCCCCATAGAATCGGGACGTGACCGACGCACGACAGCAGCTCATCGACTACATCTCGGCCGACGCCGTCTTCCACGGGGACTTCACGCTCACGAGCGGAAAGAAGGCCACGTACTACGTCGACCTGCGCAAGGTCAGCCTCGACCACCGGGTCGCCCCGCTGATCGGCCAGGTCATGCTCGACCTCATCGCCGACATCCCCGACGTCTCCGCCGTGGGCGGGATGACGATGGGCGCCGACCCGGTCGCCGCCGCCATCCTGCACCAGGGCGCTGCACGCGGCGCAGAGTACGACGCGTTCGTCGTGCGCAAGGAGCCGAAGGACCACGGCCGCGGCAAGCAGGTCGAGGGCCCGGACCTCGCCGGCAAGCGCGTCATCGTCCTCGAGGACACCTCGACCACCGGAGGCTCCCCGCTCAAGGCCGTCGAGGCGCTGAAGAAGGTCGGAGCGGAGATCGCCGCCGTGGCCGTGGTCGTCGACCGCGACACCGGCGCGCGCGAGATCATCGAAGCCGCCGGATACCCCTACTACGCTGCGATCGGCCTGAAGGATCTGGGGCTGGCCTAGTGGCCGACCACCGCGACCCGGCGAACGGAGACGGCGACGACGCCGATGCGCCGCCGAGCTCTGCTGCGCCCGGAGCGGAGGAGCCGGAGTTCGGCAGCCCCGAGTGGCTGTTCCGGGAGCTGGGCACGCAGCCCGAGGTCGTCGAGCCCGACGAGCCGGAGCCCGCGCCCCTGTCGCGTCGTGCACGTCGTGCCGCCGCCGCGGAGCCCGTCGAGCCGAGCGCGCCGAGCGAGCCCGCTGACCAGGGGGATGACGCCGAAGGGACCGGTCCCCAGGCGGAGCCGGCCGCGGGACCCGCGCCGTTCACCTGGAACCTGACGCCGGGAGCCGGCGAGGACCCGCTCGTGGTGAACACCTCGTCGAAGCCGGTCGAGCCCGGGGTGCCGCTGGTTCCCGCGGTGCCGGTGGAGGCATCGGGGCCCGAGGGTGCGGAGGCGGAGCCGGAGTCGGAGCCGGAGTCGGAGCTGCCGGCCGAGCCGAGCCGGCCAGGCCTGCCGGAGCCGACTTTGCCGGAGCCGAGCCAGCCGAGCCAGCCGAGCGAGCCGGGCCTGCCCGAGCCGACTTTGCCGGAGCCGACGTTGCCGATCGAGCCGAGCCGGCCGGGCCTGCCGGAGCCGACCTTGCCGGAGCCGAGCGTGCCGGTCGAGCCGAGCCAGCCTGGCCCGACCGTGCCGGAGCCGACGCTCCCCGGTGCACCGAGTGTGCCGGAGCCGACGCTCCCCGTCCCACCGAGTGTGCCGGAGCCGACGCTCCCCGTCGCACCGAGCGTGCCCGAACCGGCGGAGCCCGAGCCTGTTCTTCCCGAGCCTCCCCGATTCAAGGCGCCGGTCTCGGAGCCCACTGTCCCGGTGGTCCCGGTGGTCCCGGTGCTTCCGGAGCCCCCGACCGTGCCGCCGGTCGCCGCGGAGACGCCCGCCGCCTCGGAACCGCTCGTGCCGCCGGTGGCCGCTGAACCGCCCAGCTTCCTCGCGTCGCTGCGGATGCCGAAGCCTCCCGAGTGGGACGAACCGGCCGCACCCGCCGAGTCGACGGCCCCGGCCCCGCAGGCCGCCGACGAGCAGCAGGCCGGCCGCGAGCAGGATGACACCGCGCCGGCGGAGCCGCAGGGCCACGGCCTCGCAGCGCTCCTCGGATACGGTGCGCCCGCCTCTGATGCCCCGTCCTCCCGCTCGGTGATCGGCGACACGACCGGCATCATCCCCATCCTCCCCGGATCCCTCACGCCGCCCGCGCCCACCGTGCTGCCGCCCGCGACCGTGCTGCCCCCGGCCACTCCTCCTCCCGCCGCTGCGGAGCCGCCCGCCGCCGCGCTGCCTCCCGTCACCCCTCCGCCGGTGGTCCCGCCCGCGTTCGCGGCCCCGACCCCGCCGGCCGAGCCGGTGCTCCCGCCGCCGCACGCCGCGGACCTTGTCGAGCCGGCGCCCGACAGCGCAGGTGTGCCGACAACGAAGCTCGACACGTCCGAGATGGCTGCCCTGCTCGCCGCCCGCATCGGCGACCCGGACCCGCTCGCGCCCGTCACTCCCGTCGAAGCGCCGCCTGCGGCCGCCGCGGCCGAGCCGACCACGGTTCTCCCGGTCGTCGAGTCCGTGTTCTCGGAGTCGGTGCCGGTCGAGCCCGCTGCCGCTGAGCCGACGCCCGCAGAGCCAGCTGTCGCCGAGCCCCCGTTCGTCGAGCCGGTACCGGTCGAGCCCGCGTTCGTCGTGCCGGTGCCTGTCGAGCCCGCGTTCTCGGAACCCGTGCCCGTCGCGCCCGAGCCCGCCGCCGATCCGCTCGACGCGGAGTCCGACCAGCCTGAGGACGAGGCGGAGCCGGACGACGGCATCGCGGCACTCTTCGGCGACGTCGCCGAGCCGGAGCCGGAGGACGAGCCCGAAGCCGACCTCGAGCCCGCGTCCGACACCCCTCCCGCGTCCGACACCCCTCCCGCGTTCGCGGCCCCGGCCGACCCGGCCCCCGCCGACCCGGCCCCCGCCGAGCCTTCCGCCGCCGACACCATCCTCTTCCCCGAACAGGGAGCCGCGGAGCCGAGCGCGGCGATGGAGGGCCCGCAGCTCACCGAGCCGTTCACGGAGCCCTTCTCCGCGCCGTTCACCGGCCCGCTGACCGTGCCGGAGGAGACCCTCCCCGCGCCGGCCTTCGCCGCCGACCCCACGGTCGTGATCCCGTCCGCGGCGACGCCGCCGATCGCCCCGCCGCCCGAGCACCCGGCGGACGTGCCCGGCAGCCCGACCACGTCCGGCGGCGGCCCCGGCGACACGACGGGGACCACCCCGCCGGAGCGTCCGCGCAACCCGCGCAACAACCGCATCCTCTTCATCGTGGCCGGTGCGCTCGCCGTGATCCTGGTGCTGATCGGCCTCTTCGCTCTCGGCACGCGCCTGCCCTCGCTCTTCGGAGCGTCCGCGTCGAGCCCGAAGGCCTCCGGGTCGACGCCCCCCTCGGCGACCCCGACGCCGACTCCCACCCCGACGCCCACGGTCACCCCGAAGCCGGCGGCCCCCGCCGCGGCCGGCGTCGCCGCGTGGGATGCGCTGGGCGGCGGCGAGTGCATCGAGCCGTACACGACGCCCTGGGCGGAGTCGTTCACGGTGGTCGACTGCGCGGCGCCGCACACCGCGCAGATGGTCTACACGGGCATCCTGAACCCGGACATCGCGGCCCCCTACCCGGGCGCCGACGCGCTGGGGCAGCAGATCAACGGCCTGTGCACCGCGCCGGGCGTGATCGATCTGAACGCCGCCGCGGCGTACACCGGTCTGCAGGTGCAGGGCACGTTCCCGGCGACCGAGGAGCAGTGGAAGTCCGGGCAGCGCGCGTACTACTGCTTCGCGACCCGCTCGACGGGCGAGCCGATGACGTCGTCGGTCGCGGGGCCGGGCCCGACCGGCTGACCTACGCGGACCAGTCCGCCTCGTAGAGCGAGAGCGCTGAGGCCGGGTTGAGTGCGCGTGCCGACGCGAGCAGCTCGTCCGCCTCGTCGTGGCCGGGCATGGTCACGTTCACCACGACCGTGTCGCGCTCGGTGCCGGTGCCGAAGAAGCCCTCCGCATCGAGGTCGGCGAGCGCACCGGTGATCGCCTCGAAGAGCGCCTCGTTGACCGCGCGCGGCCGGTCGTAGGGGTTGCCGAACGTGTCGAACAAGCGCTCCACCTCGGCGAATCCCTCGTCGCCGAACAGGTCGAACGGCGAATCGTTCTCCGCCCAGCGCAGTTCGTCCCTGCTCACGACCATCCCACGCATCCGGTAGTCGTCGACGACGCGGGCCTGCCCCTCCGCCGAGATCGCGGTCGGCACCGGCCGGTGCGCGAGCGGCGTGGTCCAAAGCCCGAAGTAGTAGAACGACTCGGGATGCTCGCGACGCAGGTCCGTCCACGCGGCGCGCGCGGCCTCGCGGATGGCGGCCCGCACGCGGTCGTACGCGGCGGGGTGGTGCTCGAGGGTCACGCCGTCAGAGGTCCGATTCCACAGGCTCGGGGGAGAGCAGGTCGCGCACGCCGCTCAGGATCTCGTCGGGACGGAACGGGTAGCGGTCGATCTCGGCCTGGTCGCTGATGCCGGTGAGCACCAGGATGGTGTGGAGGCCCGCCTCGATGCCCGCGACGACGTCCGTGTCCATCCGGTCGCCGATCATGGCGGTGTTCTCGGAGTGGGCGCCGATGCGGTTGAGCGCCGAGCGGAACATCATCGGGTTGGGCTTGCCGACCACGTAGGGCTCCATGCCGCCGGTCGCCTTGGTGATCATGGCGGTCACGGCGCCGGTCGCGGGCATCGGGCCCTCGGCGCTGGGGCCGGTCGCGTCCGGGTTGGTGGAGATGAACCGGGCGCCGGCGCCGATGAGGCGCACGGCCTTCGTGATCGCGTCGAACGAGTAGCTGCGCGTCTCGCCGACCACGACGTAGTCGGGGTTCGTGTCAGTCATGATGAAGCCGGCCTCGTGCAGCGCGGTCGTCAGACCGGCCTCGCCGATGACGTAGGCGCTGCCGCCGGGCTTCTGCGACTTGAGGAAGTCGGCGGTGGCGAGGGCGGAGGTCCAGATCGACTCCTCCGGCACATCCAGACCCGAGGCGCGGAGCCGGGCGGCGAGGTCGCGCGGGGTGTAGATGGAGTTGTTCGTCAGCACGAGGAACGGCGTGCCGTTGTCGCGCCACTGCTGGATGAGATCCGAGGCACCGGGCAGCGCCTGGTTCTCATGGACGAGCACGCCGTCCATGTCCGTGAGCCAGCATTCGATCTCGTCGCGTCGCGCCACGCAAACCCCTTCCGATGGAGACTGGACGCCACCAGCTTAGAGGGCGGGCGGCTACGCTGGCTGGGTGGATCACCCGGGACCGTCGCACGAACTCAGCACCCACGGCGTCGGGCCCTGGCCGGGCGAGTGGCCGGAGGGCGACCACTACGACCCCGAGCTGCTGCGCCAGGGCGACACCCGCAACGTGATCGACCGCTACCGCTACTGGCGGATGGAGGCGATCGTCGCCGACCTCGACGAGCACCGGCACCCGTTCCACGTCGCCATCGAGAACTGGCAGCACGACATGAACATCGGGTCGATCGTGCGCAGCGCGAACGCGTTCGCCGCCGACACCGTGCATATCATCGGCCGCCGCCGGTGGAACAAGCGCGGCGCGATGGTGACCGACCGCTACCAGCACGTCGTGCACCACGAGGATGTGGAGGCGTTCGTCGCGTGGGCGCGGGAGGCCGGCCTCCCGATCATCGCGGTGGACAACGTCCCCGGGTCGGTGCTCATCGAGACCTTCGCCCTGCCGCGGGAGTGCGTCCTGCTGTTCGGGCAGGAGGGGCCGGGGCTCTCGCAGCCGGCGATCGCCGCCGCCGACGCCGTGATCGAGATCTCGCAGTTCGGCTCGACGCGCTCGATCAACGCCTCCGCCGCCGCCGCGGTCGCGATGCACGCCTGGATCCTGCAGCACGTGCGCTTCTGATCGCCGCGAGATTTGGCACAAATGTCGACTTCAACGTCGGCATTCGCGACATTCGGCACAAATCGCACGGCGGGGTCAGCGGTTCTCGCGGCGCCAGACGATCTTGAGGCCCGACCAGTCGGTCGAGAGCGCGGCGACCTTCACATCGACGAGCCCGCGGTCGAGGGCGGCGTCGCGCAGGAGGTTCTCGTCGAGGTCGCTCACGTGGCCTGCGGCCTTGCGCGGCCACGCCGCCCACAGCATCCCGTCGGGCCGGATGCGGGCGCCGATCGCGTCGAGCTCGCCCCGGTACTCCGCCGCCTCGCGGTAGAACGCCAGCACGAGTCCGGCCGGCCCGTCGTCCGCGGGATCGAGCCACTCGATCGGCTCGGGAGCGCCGGGCCCGTCGAGGGGGATGCGCCAGCCGGGGTCGGCGTGCAGCAGCTGCGCGCGCATCCCGGGCTTCAGCCCGAGCTTCTTCCACAGCGGCGTGCCGGAGTACCCGGCCGGAGCGCTCATTGCTCTGCGCGCCGGCCCGACGTCTCGGCGATGCGCGCGACGTCGGCCGCGTCGAGCTCGTAGACGGTCTCCCCGTCATCGGGCCCCGGTGCGGTGACGATGAGCGCTCGCACGGGCTCGTCGTCCGGGAGGTCGATCACCGCGAAGCCGGAGCCGCGCACGGCCCGCTCGCCCGGCGCCGGCCAGAGCACGTCGGTCGTGTTCGCCACGGCCGGGGCGACGACCAGCGGGATGTACCCGGGGTCGGTCTCGGTCGCCAGCGCGTGGTGGTAGTGCCCGGCGAGGATCGCGCGCACGTCGCCCTCCCGGCACGCTTCGAGCAGCGGCTCGGGATCGATCAGCCGCAGCGACTCGAAGAGCCCGGTCGTGGGAGGGGTCGGGGGATGGTGCAGCACGACGACGGTGCCGTGGTCGACCGACTCGGAGAGGATCTCCCGCAGCCGCTCCAGGCGCTCCTCGCCGACCTCGCCGTAGCCAGAGCCTGCGACGGTGGAGTCCACGGTCACGATCCGCAGGCCGCGCACCTCGACGACGCGCTCGCGCTCGCCGAGGACCTCCTCGAACGGCTCGGCCAGATCGTGATTGCCCATCGCGTAGACGACCTGCGCGCCGCGCTCGGCGGCCCACGGCTCCAGCAGCCCGGAGAGGATGCGGTACGACTCCGCCGAGCCGTCCTCGGACAGATCGCCCGACACGACGACCGCATCCAGGGCTCCGAGGGAGGACGCCCGCTCGAGCACCCGCTCCAGCGCCGCACGGGTGTCGACGAGGTCGTAGTGCCGACGGCCGTCGCCGAAGAGGTGGGTGTCGCTGAGGTGCAGGATGCGGTGGGAGGCGGTCACGCGCCGAGCCTAGCGCGCACGGGTGACGGCGCCTCCCACCCCACCCGGGCTAGCCGATCAGCGACGGCCGCAGGTCGCGCAGCGTGCGGAAGTGCGTCATCCGCGTCACGCCGATCGCCGAGACCAGCAGCGCGATGAGCAGCCACAGCCCGAGCACGCCCGCGTCGGCCCAGGCGGTGGCGGGGTTGCCGCCGTACATGAGCTGGCGGATCCCGTCGACCGCGTACGACATCGGCAGCACATGGTGCAGGGCGGCCAACGGGCCTGGCAATGTCTGCCAGGGGAAGGTGCCTCCCGCGGTCACGAGCTGGAGCACCATCAGCACCAGGCCGAGGAACTGCCCCACACTGCCTAGCCAGACGTTCAGCGCCAGGATGATGGCGGCGAACGTCAGAGACGCCAACGCCATGAGGCCGTACATCCCGACCGGGTTCTCGATGCGGAAGCCCAGAGCGCCGGCCACGATCGCGAACAGCCCGACCATCTGGATGGCGCCGAGCAGACCCGGCGTCAGCCAGCCCGCGAGGGTGATCTTGACGGGCGAGTGCAGCGCCGTGATCGCGCGGCGCGAGACGGGCTTCACGATCAGGAACAGCGCGTAGATCCCGATCCAGCCGGCCAGCGCGACGAAGAACGGGGCGAGGCCGGCGCCGTACGTGCCGGCGGAGGTGATGCTGTCGTTCTTCAGGTTGACCGGGTCGGAGATCGTCGACGCCTGCTTCTTCTGCAGCTCGGGGGAGTTGTCGGGGATCTGCTTCACGCCGTCCTGGAGGCCGTCGCTCAGGGTCGTCGTGCCGTCGTGGAGGGTGGTGAGGCCGTCGCGCAGCTGTGCCGCGCCGCTCGCCGCGGTGCCCGCGCCGGTGGCGAGCTGGGTCGCGCCGGCCTGTGCCTGCGCCGAGCCGCTGGCGACCTGCGCCGCGCCTCCCGCGACCTGGTCCGCGCCGGCGGAGAGCTGGTTGATCTTGCCGACGGCGGCCTGGATCTGGTCGTTGCCGTTTTGAACCTTGGTGTCGAGGTCGCCGAGGACGGCCTTCACTTGGTCGAGCTGCTCCTGGGTCGCACCGGCTGCGGCGAGCCGGGCCAACAGGTCCTGCTGCGCTTGGGGTGCGGCGGTCGCGAGGTCGGCAGCGACCTGCCCCGCCTCATTCGCCTTGCCCGCGAGCTCCTTGTTGCCGGAGGCGACCTGCGCCGCCCCGTCGCTCACCTGCTGGGCGCCCGACGCGAGCTGGCCGAGCGAGCTCGCCAGGGTCTGGGACCCGCTCGCGAGCTGGGCCGTGCCGTCGGCGAGGGACGACGCCCCCGACTGGGCCGTGGCGCTGCCGTCGACCAGCTGGTTCGCGCCGTCCGCGGCCTTCACCAGGTTGGAGCGGATGTCGGAGAGCCCGAGGAGGAACTGCGCCGCAGCCTCCTGGTTGACCTGCTTGACGATGGAGGTGCGGATCTTCTCGGCCGCCTGGGTGCCGATCGTCGACGCCAGGTAGCTGTTGGTGTCGTTGGTCGTGAGCGTCACGATGGCGCGGTGCGGGCTGTCGCCCGACGCCGAGGCGAGCGCCGACGAGAAGTCGGACGGGAAGGTGATGCTGAAGTCGTACTTCGAGTCGTCGACGCCGCTCGCCGCCGATCCCGACTTCACCCGGTGCCAGTCGAACGAGCCGTCCTCGATCAGCTGGTCGGCCACCTGGTCGCCGTAGTTGATGTCCTTGCCGTCGACCGTGGTGCCGGTGTCGTCGACGACGATCGCGGCGGGGATCTTGTTGAGGTTCGCGTACGGGTTCTGGTTGGCCCACAGGTACAGGCCGCCGTAGAGCACGGGCACGGCCATGAGGGCGATGAGCGCCACGATGGCCATCGGGTTGGCGGTCAGGCGGCGGAACTCCGCCGCGATCATCTGCGGGATCTTCATGCGTTCTCCACGATCAGGTCGGGAAGGTCATCGGTGTCGTCGCGGCCCGGGTCCTCGTCGAAGGTCGCGGGGGCGGAAGCGGTCTCGTCGAGTCGCGAGACGAGGGAGGCGGCGGCGATCGCCGCGGCGGAGGCGTCGCCGGCCACGACGAGCACGGCGATGCCGCGGCCCGCCAGCTCGCGGGCGAACGTCCACCATTCGCTCGGGTCGCCGCCGTGGCGGTCGGGGGAGACGATCACGAGACCGTCGACGCCCTTCCGCATCAGGGCGAGCTCGGCGAGCAGCCGGATGCGCACCGTGGGCGGCACCGTGCCGATGCCCCAGCGCGCGTACTCCGAGGCGCCCAGCTCGTTCAGGCGCTTGTTGACGGCGATGGGATGGGAGGCGCGCCCGGCGAACATGAGCTCCTCGGCCACGATCCCGGCGACGGTCACGTCGGCTGCGGGCTCGCACACGTCGGGCGCGTCGATGAGGGCGATGCGCCGACGCATCGCGCGGTAGTCGGTGGCGCCGTCGATCGTGACGACGCCGGCGTCCGGTCGCATCCGCCCGGAGGCGATCAGGCCGAGCACGGTCGGGCGCTGCTCGGTCTCGGCGCGTGCGAGCACGGCTTGACCGTTCGCGAAGGCGACGCTGGTCGGCGGCAGGGCGGCGTTGCGCGGGCCCTTCGCGACTGAGTCGAGGGCGATCTTCATCGGTTCATCTCCGGGGTGAATGCGAGTTCAGGTGTGTTGTCGATGAGCGCGTCGGCCTCCTGCCAGCCGAGGCCCGCCGCGCCGAGGCCGGCCAGCATGACCAGCCGGTGCCCGGCGGCGCGGGAGAATCCGGCGCGCGTCGCCTCGTCGAGCACGGCGATCGCCGCGTTCTCGATGAGGCGGGTGACCGTCTCGCGGTCGAGGTCGGTGCGCACCTGGCCGGCGGCCATCCCGCGCTCGACCGTGGAGCGCAGGCGCTCGCGGGCCGGGTCGAGGGCCGTGGCCACCATCTGGCGGTGCGGCCCGCGCACGGCGAGAGCGGCGCTGACGCGGATGTGCTCGACCTCGGCCCACAGGGTCGCGCCGAAGAGCGCGATCTCGACACGGGCGTCGGGATGCGACACCGGGTCGAGCAGGGCGGCCAGCCGGGCGGCGCCGCGGGTGAAGACATCGATGAGCAGGTCGTCGCGATTGGCGAAGTGGCCGTACAGCGCGCGGCGGCTGAGGCCGGCGCGCGCGGCGATGGTCTCGAGGGAGGCGTCGATGTCCTCGTTGAGAGCGGCCGCTGCGGCCACGAGGAGGGCCTCCCGGTTCGCGGCGGCATCGCGTCGCGGAGCGCGGGCAGGGGAGGCGGTCATGCGTCGATCTTACGCTTCTTGCACACTGCTGTGCAACTTAGTGCGGCGGCCGCGCCCGAGGTTCACGACGTGGTGCTGATCGTGGGCGGAATGAGCGCCACGTCGTGAACCTCGGCGGAGGGGAGGCGGAGGGCGGAGGGGAGGCGAGGTGGCGGCGGCGGGCGGCGTCAGGGCGCGCGGGAGTGCGGAGCGGTCGGGCGGCGCGGGAGTGGCGGCCGGTCAGGCCGCGCGGGAGCGGGCGGCCGGTCAGGCCGCGCGGGAGTGCGCGGGCGGCGGCGCCGGAGGCGGCGGAGGCGCAAGCGGCGCCCTCGGGCGCGACCGCGGCACGAGGTCGCCGAGCCGCACGGATCGACGGGCGGCGACGGCGGCGAACAGCAGCGCGAGCGCGCCCACCGCGCAGAGCACGAGCAGCCCGATGTCGCCCCACGCGCCGCCCGCGTCTCCCGCGGCGATGGCGCGCAACCCCGAGAGCGCGGGCGCGGTCGGCATCGCCGCGGCGAGGGAGGCCACCGCCGGCGGGACCGTGGACGACATCCCGGACACCAGCGCGAGCAGCCCCACGACGAGCGCGAGCAGCCGGCCGACGCCGCCGAATGCCGCGGCCAGCGCCTGGTTGATCAGGCAGAACACCGCGCCGACCAGGGCTCCGTCGATGGCCAGCTCGAGCCAGACGTCGGGCCGCAGGCCGAGCCAGAACTGCGCGAGTCCGGCGGCGAGCACCCCCTCCCCGGCACCGACGAGCGCGGTCACCCCGGCGGCTCGCAGGGCGATGCCCACCGACGGAGCCGTGGTCATCAGATCGCGGCCGGGAACCGCGCGCCGGGCATACGCGGTCGCCATGGCGCCGACCCAGAGCGCCAGCACGAGGAAGAGCGGCACCGTCGCGACACCGGGCGGCGGCGCCTTCTGCGTCGCGACGACAGGTTGCGCGACGACCGCCGTGAGAGTGGCGATGTCTGCGGGCGAGTAGGTCGGGATGTCCTTCACCGCCATGTCGAGCCCGCTGCTCAGCTGCTGCGCGCCCGCATCCACCTGGGCGGCGCCCGACGCCGAGGAGGTGGCGCCGCCGCTGAGGGAGGCCGCTCCGCTGCTGGTCTGCGCCGTCCCGGAGGCCAGCTGCGCAGCGCCCGCCGCGGACTGATCGATGCCGTCGACGACCCGGGGCAGGGCTGCGGCGAGCTGCTGGTTGCCCGTGGCGACCCCGTCGGCGACGGTGTCGAGCGTCCCGACGGCGCTGTTCGCCTGCTGCAGCGTCGCGAGCGCGGCGGTGACCGCCGCGCATCCGGGACCCGGACAGACCTGCGCCTGCGCCTGGGCGAGGGAGGCCGTCGCGGCCGACACCTGCCCGGCGGCGGCATCCGTCGCCCCGGCCACGGCGGTCGCGCCGCGGGCGAGCTGGGCGGACTGCGCGGGCAGGGATGCCGTCTGATCGCTCAGCGTCGAGAGCCCGGAGGCGAGGGACTGGGCGCCGGCGTCGACCGACTGCGCGCCGGTGGCGAGGCTGGCGGCGCCCGCGGCGAGCTGCTGCGTCCCCTGTGACAGCGCGTCGGCCCCGCTCGCGAGGCTCGTGGCCCCGGAGGCCGCGCTCCCGATCTGCGTGTTGATCGTGTTGAACCCCTGGTACACGTTGCCGAGGTACTGCACGGTGAGCTGGCGGCCGAGCGCGGCGGTCGCCGTCTGCGTGATCGCGGCCGTGAGGGCCGGGTCGAGCAGGGCGACGGCGGCCCCGGTCCGCACGGTGATCGACGCCTGCTTCGCCTGCGCAGCGGGTCCCGAGAACGAGAGGGCGTTCGCCGAGAAGGAGGAGGGGATCGTCACGACCGCGGCATAGCGCCCGCTGGACAGGCCCGCGCCGGCCTCCGCGTCGTTCGTGAGCACCCAGTCGAAGTTCTGCGGGTCGGCGGCGGGCGGCGCCTCGGCCGGGACGGGCGTCGGGCTGGGAGCCGGTGTCGCGCTGGGAGTCCGTGTCGGGCTGGGAGTCGGCGTCGCGGTCGGTGCGGGCGTCCCCGTCGATGTCGACGCGCCTCCCGAGACCGTCGCGGACCCTCCGCTCATCAGCGCCCCGGCGAACTGTCGCCCGAGCGGGACGGTCTGCCCGTTCACCGTGACCGGGGTGTCGTCGTTGACGATGGCGGCGGTGACGCGGTCGAGGTTCTGCGCGGGCGCCCAGAGGGCCCAGGCCAGCACGCCCGCGACGATCAGGGGAACCAGGGCGAGGCCGGTGAGCGTGAGCGGCGCGAGCCGTTCGGTGCCCGCCCGGGCGGAGAAGGGGGTGCGTCTCATGGCTGGGGCTCCGGTTCCGTGAGGAGGGTGGAGGTGGTGACGTGCCGCACCGCGCCGAGCGGGACGAGCCCGTCGAGGTCGGCGTCGATGCCGCCGCCGAGCACGAGGGTGAGCGGTTCCCCGGCGTCGCGCGCGTCGGTCCACGCCCGGTCGAGGGCGACGGCGAGCTCGGCGCGCGCCGACGCGCCCGCGGTGCGGTCGGCGCCGTCGACGACCAGGATGCGCGGGTCGCCGCGCAGTGCGACGCGCACCGCCGCGATCGGATCGGCGCCGGCGCCCACCCGGGCCAGTCCGACGCGGGCGCGCACGGCGCCCCGGCGCACCGGGAGCAGCAGGCCCGCCACCTTGAGCCGGCCGCCGGTCACCGGCGCGCGCCCGGCGATGCCGTAGAGGGCCGCCCCGACCGCGGCGGGATCGGCCTCCCGGATCACCAGTACGTCGCCCGCAGGGACCATGGCGTCGACCGTCGCGAGCGTGCGGTCGTGGCCGCCCATCCGCGCGCCCTCGGCGGCGATGGCGATGCGGTCGCCGGGCTCCGGCCAGTCGGCGGCGTCGAGCTCGCGCTGGAGCGCCTCCCCCTCGATGTCGAAATGGGGAAGGGCGCGGTCCAGCCACCGCGGCATCCACCAGGCCGCGCGCCCGAACAGCACGAGCACCGCCGGGATGAGCGTCATCCGCACGATGAACGCGTCGATCACCACGCCGACCGCGAGGCCGACGGCGATGGGCTGGATGGAGGCGTCCCCTTCCGGGATGAACGCGGCGAAGACGGCGAACATGATCGCGGCGGCGGCCGTCACGACGCGCGCCGAACCGGCGAACCCGCCGTGCACCGCCTCGCGCGGCGCCGCCCCGCGCACGTGCTCCTCCCGCATCCGGCTGGCGAGGAACACCTCGTAATCCATCGCGAGCCCGAAGAGCACGCCCATCAGGATGATCGGCATGAAGCTGATCACCGAGCCGACGTGGGCGATGTGGAGGGGTCCGGCCAGCCAGCCGCTCATGAACACCAGGCTGGACACGCCGAAGGCGGCGCCGATGCTGAGCAGGTAGCCCAGCGCGGCCGTCACCGGCACGACGATCGAGCGGAAGACCATGGCCAGCAGCACGAGCGAGAGCCCCACCACCAGCAGCGCGAACGGCAGGAGCGCCCCGGCGAGCCGCGCCGAGATGTCGATGCCGGCGGCGGTGTAGCCGGTGACGGCGAGATCGATCCCGTACTCGCGCGCGAAATGGTCGTGCATCGAGCGGAGCGTCGCCACGAGGGCGCCCGTCTGCTCGGAGTCCGGCGCTCCCGTCGGCACCACCTGGGCGATGCCCGTGTCGCCGTCGGGGTTGGGCGTGGCGAGCGGGACGGCTGCGACGCCCGGCACCGTGCGCAGCTCGGCCGCGACATCGTTCATCAGGTCGACCGGATCCGAGCTGCCGATGACGGAGCCCGTGACGATCAACGGTCCGTTGTAGCCCGGGCCGAAGTGGTCGGCGATCAGCTCGTAGGTGATGCGGGCGGGCTCCTGCTCGTCGAGCGATCCCGCGTCCGGGAGGGAGAGCCGCAGGGACGCGGCGGGGAGCGTCGCCAGCCCGAGCAGCACGACGATGCCGAGCACCGTGACGAGCGGCCACCGGGTGATCGCCCGCACCCAGCCGAGGGCGACGGGATGCTCGGACCGCGGCCGCCGCGGGCCGGCGGCGCGACTCGCGGCGCGTTTCGCCGCACGCGCCGCCGCTCGACTCGCGCCTCGCTTCGACGGCCGCGCCGGCACCCCGCGGTAACGCCGCGCCACCACCTTCATCCCGCCGAACCCGAGCAGCGCCGGCGTGAGCGTCGTCGACAGCAGCACGGCGATCGCGACCCCGAGGGCCGCCGCCACGCCCATCGTCGTCAGGAAGGGGATGCCCGCCACCGCGAGCCCGAGCAGCGCGATGATCACCGTGACCGCCGCGAACACGACCGCGGAGCCGGCGGTGGCGACGGCGCGCGCGGCGGACTCCTCCGGCGGCATGCCGTGCTTCACCTGCTCCTGGTGCCGCGAGATGATGAACAGCGCGTAGTCGATCCCCACCGCCAGACCCAACATGAGCGCCAGCAGGGGCGTCGTGGAGGCGATGGTGAGCCAATGCGTGGCCGCGAAGATCAGCGAGAGCGAGATCAGCGAGCCGAGCAGGGCCGTCACGAGCGGCATCCCGGCGGCGACGACCGACCCGAAGGTGAAGAGCAGCACGACGAACGCGATCAGGATGCCGACCAGCTCGGTCACGCTGATCCCCGCCGCGGACTGCGAGAACACCTGGCCGCCGACCGCGACCTGCGAGCCCGACGGCAGCTGCTTCAGAAGGTCCTTCCCGGCCTTCTGCAGCGCCTCCATCGTTGACGGCTCGACCGCCGTCTGCGCGACCGAGAGCTGGATGGGCACGAGCGCCGCCGACCCGTCGGCGCTGAGGTTGCCGCTCGACGGTCCCGAATACGGGGAGGAGGCGCTGGTGACCTGCGGGATGTGCCCGATCGCCGTCACCGATCGCTCGACCGCGGACTGGAACGCCGGGTCGTCGACGCTGCCGCCCGGCGGCGCGACCGCGATCAACTGCGCCGACGCACCGCTCACCTGCGGGAACGTCCGGGCGAGCGCGTCGAGCGCCTCCTGCGACTCGGTGCCCGGGATGCTGAACGTGTTGTCGGTCCCGTGGCTCAGCAGCGCGCCTCCCGCACCGATCAGCACCGCGACCAGCAGCCACAGGGCGAGGACCCTCCGGCGCCGCCGGAAGGCGATCCGGCCCAGCGCGTACAGGAAGGACGCCACGGCGCCAATGTAGAACTTTCCTCAGCTCCTCGGCAATGGCACTGGCAGTGGCTGTGGCACTGGCGCTGCCTCGTCCCGGACGCCCCTGACGGCCCCCGCACACGGGTCGCGATAGGATCGAGTGCAGCGGTCGTCCGTGTGACGCACCGGTGCGCCCATCCATCGAGAGGACGTGGACAGTGCCCGCGATCGTGATCATCGGCGCCCAGTGGGGCGACGAAGGCAAAGGCAAAGCGACCGACCTCCTCGGCAGCCGCATCGACTACGTGGTCAAGTTCAACGGCGGCAACAACGCCGGGCACACGGTCGTCGTCGGGGACGAGAAGTACGCGCTCCACCTGCTGCCGTCGGGGATCCTGACCGAGGGTGTGACCCCGGTCATCGCCAACGGCGTCGTCGTCGATATCGAGGTGCTCTTCGAGGAGCTGGACGGCCTGATCGCCCGCGGCGTCGACGTCTCGCGCCTCAAGGTCTCATCCAACGCGCACGTGATCACGCAGTACCACCGCACCATCGACAAGGTGACCGAGCGCTTCCTCGGCAAGCGCCAGATCGGCACCACCGGTCGCGGCATCGGCCCGACCTACGCCGACAAGATCAACCGCGTCGGCATCCGCATCCAGGACCTCTTCGACGAGAACATCCTGCGCCAGAAGGTCGAGGGCGCCCTCGACCAGAAGAACCACCTGCTGGTGAAGGTCTACAACCGACGCGCGATCTCGGTCGACGAGATCGTCGAGCAGCTGCTGAGCTACGCGGAGCGCCTGCGCCCGATGGTCGTCGACTCCTCGCTGCTGCTGCACCGCGCCCTCGAGGACGGCAAGTACGTGCTCTTCGAGGGCGGCCAGGCGACGATGCTGGATGTCGACCACGGCACCTACCCGTTCGTCACCTCCTCCAGCTCCACGTCGGGCGGCGCGGCCATCGGCTCCGGCATCGGCCCGAACCGCATCGACCGCGTCATCGGCATCGTCAAGGCGTACACGACCCGTGTCGGCGCCGGCCCGTTCCCGACCGAGCTGTTCGACGAGTGGGGCGAATTCCTGCGCGAGCGCGGCTTCGAGTTCGGCACCACCACCGGCCGCCCCCGCCGCACCGGCTGGTATGACGCCCCCGTCGCCCGCTACACGGCGCGCATCAACGGCGTCACGGACTTCGTGCTGACCAAGCTCGACACCCTCACGGGCATCGAGCGCATCCCGGTCTGCGTCGCCTACGACGTGGACGGCGTGCGGATGGACGAGGTCCCGGCGTCGCAGAGCGACTTCCACCACGCCGTCCCGATCTACGAGGAGTTCCCCGGCTGGACCGAGGACATCAGCGGCGCGCGCTCGTTCGACGACCTGCCCAAGAACGCCCAGGACTACGTGCTCACTCTCGAGCGCATGTCCGGTGCGCGCATCTCGGCGATCGGCGTGGGCCCGGCCCGCGACGAGATCGTCGTGCGCCACGACCTCGTCGACTGAGCGCGGGCGTCACTCGGCGGCGACGCCGATGCGCGTGAGCGTGCGTGTGGAGAGCGACGACACGAAGGTGACACCCGTGATCGGGTCGGTGGCGGTGTAGTACGCGCCGGTGATCCCGGTGAGCGTCTGACGCACCGTGCCGTCGTCGCCGACCACCGCGAGCGAACCGCCCGCGGTGAACGGCTGGCTGACGAAGCGCAGCCCGAGCGCCGCGTCCTCGGACTGGTAGTACGAGTTCGGGAGGCCGACCTCCCCGATCACCGTGTTCGCCGGGACGGAGAAGAGGGCGGCCGCGGTGCCCAGCTGCTGGGTGACGAGCGCGGTCGACCCGTCCGCGCTGAGCGTGACCTGATGCGGGGAGGCCAGTCCCGTCCAGGTCGCCCGGTGCGCGCCCGTTCGCGCGTCGACGACCTCGACGCTGTTCGACAGCGGGCTGGCGACGAACAGGGTGGTGGCGTCGGCGCTCTGGGTGACGGTCTCGGCCGAGTGCTGCAGAGGGATCGGCGCGATCGCGCCCGGCGCCGCCGGGTCGGACAGGTCGAAGACACTGAGGAACGGCGAGAAGTAGTTCGCGACGTACAGCAGTATCGCGTCCCGGGACAGGGACACGCCCACCGGCGACAGGCCGGTCGGCACGGTGGCGGCGACCGTCGTCGCATCCGGGGCGATCACGGAGACGGTGCCGGGCAGGTTATTGCCGGTGTACTGGCTCACGTAGACGTACCCGGTCGGCCCGATGGCGATGCCGTACGGTTCGTTCGGCACGGTGACCGTGCGCACGAGCGCCAGCGTCGACTCGTCGTAGACGAAGACCGCCCCGGCGGAGCGCGCCGCGACGTAGACCAGCCCGCGTGCCGGGTCGACGGCGACGCCGGATCCCTGCGACGGCATCGCCACCTGCGCGGTCACGGCGTAGGTCGCGGAGGCAGGAGGGGCTGGCGGCTCGATCGGCGCGGCGGGCAGGGTGTCCGTCGCCTCCTCGGGGCCGTCCGGAGTCGGTGAGGTCGCCACGGCAGTGTCGCCGAACGCGTCCGCCGGGTTCTCGGGCGGCGCCCCCGTCTCCACGGGCAGCGGGAGCGCAGCCTGCGGGGAGGGCGACGGCGTCGCTTCGGCGGAACGGGGCGCCGTGCCCGGGACCTCCGGCGCTGCGGCGGGCGACGGGAGGAGCGGTGCGGGCGTCGTGATCGCTCCGCTGGTCAGGAGCAGTCCCGCGACGCCCATGGCCGCGACGCCGCCGAATCGCCCGGCCGCGCGTCGCGACGACCACACGGACGGGGCGCGCTTCGTCGGCTCCGCCGCGACCGCCGACCCCTCGCGATCGAGCCCGCTGTAGGCGCCGGCGCCGGCTCCCGCGAGCAGCAGCGGGATGAGGACCACCCGCAGGCGGGACGCCGTCTGCTCCGCCTCCGACGCGACCAGGGCGCAGCGCGCGCACGAGGCGAGGTGCGCATCCACGCGGCGCAGATCCCGTCGCGGGAGCCGCCGACGGGCCCGGGCGGCGAGCCGGTCGATGACCCAGCGGTGCTCGGAGCCGGCCTCGGCGGAGGCGAGGTGCTCCTGGATCCACGCGTCGCGCAGCCCTTCGCGCGCCCGCTTGGTGAGCTGCGCCACCGCGTTCGGGGTAATGCCGAACAGCTCCGCCAGGCGGACGTTGCTGGCCCCTTCGACCTCCGTCAGCCACAGGGCACTCTGCCATCGCTCGGGCAGCGTGCGGAAGGCGCGGACCGTGAGCTCCTGGTCGACCTTCGCGAGCAGGCTGCTCTCCGAGAACCGCTCGTCTTCGAGCAGCTCGGGATCGAGGGTCGTGCTCTCCCGGTCGCGTCGCGCCCATTCGGCCACGAGGTTCCGGATGCTGGTGAACAGGTAGGGGCGGAAGCCGGACTGCGGGCCGCCTCCGGAGCGGATGGTGCGGAAGATGCGCGCGAACGATTCGGACACCACATCGTCGGCGTCGTAGCGGCACAGCGTGCGCGCGAAGCTCCGGCCGGCCGCGTGATGACGGTTCCACAGCTCGGCGAAGGCGCGGGTGTCGCCGGAACGGGTGAGGGAGACCAGATCGGTGTCGGCGCGGTCGGGGAGCAGCTCGGGGAGCAGGTCGTGGGTCACGGTGGTCGTCGTTTCTGAGGCGGGTGCGGGTCATCGGGAGCGGCGTGCGGGCAGGCGCGCACGACCATCAGCGACGCCGACCGGGTCACGGATCGGCGGCTGGGGGCACCGCCTTCGGTCGGGAACGAGGCGGAGAGCGCGGGGACGGGGCGCGCGGCCCCAGTATCGCACCCGCCGGCTGACCGAATCCTCCGACCGTGTCGTCCCCCGGACCGGCGGAGACGAATTCGGCGAATCGCGTCACACTTCGTGGATTCGTTCATGAGGTGTGTGTGGGTATCCCCGATTCGGGTTCGGGCGCCCACGGTCCGGGTGCGCCCGGACCGTCCGGCCGGGGAACGGGTCCCCAGCCGGACGCGGGCCGCGCGGCACCCGTCGCGCGGCCCGCACGACCCGATCCCCGACCCGAAGAGGACCACCCGAAATGAACATCTTCCCGACAGTCGACCCTGCGCGTAGAGTTCGCGCATCACTCGCGTCCCGACGACGACTGGAGGTGACCGGCATGAAGTCGCGCATCGCGCTCCTGCTGGTCGCCGTCTTCGCCGCCGCCGGCCTGGCCGTCATTCCCACCGTCCCCGCCTCGGCCGCGGCGCCGACCTATCAGATCGCCCGCCAGATCGTGCTCCCCGCGGCCGGCGCGGGCGTGGCCGTCGACCCGGCGCGCGGGCTGCTCTACGTCGCCGGTCGCGGGAGCGGGGCGGTCTGGGTCTACGACGAGGCGACGCTGACCCTGCAGCACACGATCGCCGTGCCGAACCAACCGTACAACCTCGCAGTCGGACCCACCGGCCTCGTCTACGTCTCCCAGTACACGGGCAACAATCTGGCCGGGACGGTGTCGGTGATCGACCCGGCGACGAACGCGGTCGTCGCGACCCTGCCGACCGGCAACTCCCCGGTGGGCGTCACCGTCTCGAACGACGGGTCGCGGCTGTACGTCGCCAACTTGGCCTCTAGCTTTCTCAGCGTCTTCGATCTCGGGACGCCCGCCGCCCCCGTCGCGCTGGCGAACCTCCCGCTGCCCGGCGGAAGCGAGACGGTGACCGAGAGTGCGGACGGCTCGACCCTCTTCGTGCCGAACGACGGAGGAAGCGTCTTCGTGGTCGCCACGGGGACCGGTTCCGTGACGAGCACCTGGACCGGCTTCGCCTCGGCGCATCAGGTCGCCCTGTCGACGGACGGCACTCAGGCCTTCGTCAGCCAGCAGCTGGGCGGCCCGATGCCGGTGTTCTCGGTCGCCTCGAACACGCAGACCGGGACGCTCCCGCTCACGACGACGTACTACCAGGCGACGGATGCCGCGCTGGGAGCCGGGTTCGTGACCCAGCCCTTCACGAACGGCGGGACGCTCGCGATCATCGATCAGTCGACCGGCGCCGTGCTGCAGTCCCTCCCCGGCGTCACCAGTGCGTACTACCCGGCCGCCGACCCGATGACCCACAGCGTCTTCGTGACCTCGATCACCTCGTCCCTCCTCACTCAGGTCGTCCCGGCGCCGCCGACGGTGACGACCGACCCGGTGTCGCAGACCATCCCGGATGGATCCACGGCGACGTTCTCCGCCGCTGCCTCCGGTGCCGCGCCGATCACCGTGCAGTGGCAGTCGAGCACGAACGGCGGCGCGACCTGGACCGATGTCGCCGGGGCCACCGCCACGAGCTACACCACCCCGGTCGCGCTCCTCGCCGACTCGGGCACGCGCTTCCGCGCCGTCTTCACGGACGCCGTCGGCGCGACCGCCACGACGGCGGCCGCGTCGCTGACCGTCGTGCCCGCGCCGGTCACCGTGGTGACCGACCCCGTCTCGCAGACGGTCGGGGAGGGGGCAGCCGCGACGTTCACGGCCGCGGCATCCGGCACCGGACCGATCACCGTGCAGTGGCAGTCCAGCACCGACGGCGGGTCGACCTGGTCCGACATCGCGGGCGCGACCGACACCTCCTACACCACCCCGGACACGGCGAGCGGCGATGACGGGACGCAGTTCCGGGCGGTCTTCACCGGTCCCGGAACGGGCAACACAGCGACGAGCGAAGCCGCGACCCTGACGGTCACAGCGATGGTGCCGACGCCGACTCCGACGCCGACACCCGGTCCGACGTCAGCGCCGACCACCGCGCCCGCCCCGGGCACCGGCCTCGCGGATACCGGGAGCACCACGCCGCTGCTCCTGTTCGTCATCGCCGGTCTGGCCGCGATGGCGGGTGCCGTGGTGCTCGTCGGATCGCGTCGCCGCCTGCGCCGCTGACGGCCTCGCCGCCGCGTCCAGCGCCTCCGTCAGAACCAGGTGCTGAGGCGCGGCGGGACCGCCGTGCGGAAGAGCCGGTCGAGCGCGGTCACGTCGCCCTCGATCCTGCCGGCCACGCCGAGCGCACGGGCGAAGTCGTGGCCGAGGTACACGCTGCCGAGCGACGCGACCGGCAGGGTCACGTCGGGGGCGTCCGCGGTCTCAGACACGGTCGCGACTCCGTCCGTCACGGACAGGCGGAAGCGGCCTCCCGCCAGGCCCAGATCGTCGACCACGTCGAGCACCAGCTCGCCGTCGCGCTCGTAGCCGCGCGCCGCGAGAGCGGCAGGGACGTCCAGGATGCGCACCCACAGGTGGTCGCGGATGCCCGTGACGGCGGCGCCGCGGATGTCAGAGACGAGCGCCGGCAGCGGCTCGTCGACGCCGAGGACGCCGGCGCGCACCTCGGCGACGAGGTCGAGCTCCAGCAGGAACCGCCACAGCGCGGTGAGCGCCTCGTCGGTCGCAGCGGCGAGGTGGTTGACCTCCACCGTGTGCCGCACGAAGTCGTCGCTCCCCTTCACGGCGAAGCTGACGAACCCCTCCGGCTCGCCCGACGGGGAGTCGTAGCGCACCAGGCGGTAGCGCTCCGGGTTCTCGGTGCCCGCCACCGGGCCGATCAGCCGGTCGGACAGGTACGGGGAGAGCCCGATCTCGCCCGGACGCGCGGCCATGACGGCGTCGAGCACGGCGCGCCCGGTCTCGCGGTACTCGTCGGGCTCGGTGAAGGACAGCCGGCCGGTCGTCGGGCCGCCCGCCCAGCGCACGCGCTTGGTGTCCACGCTCCAGTCGCTGACGAACGTGGCAGGGCCGAAGCCCCAGCGCCCGTAGATCACGGACTCCGAGACGGTGAGGATCGCCAGCGGCACCCCCAGCGCGTGCGCGGTGCGCAGCTCGCCGCCGAGCAGGGCGCGCGCGATCCCCCGGCGCCGGTGCGTCGGCGCGACGGTCACCGAGCTGATCGCCCACGCCCCGACGCGGTCGCCGCCCGGCACGGTCAGCGGAGCGACCCACGAGTTCACGGTGCCGACCGGCTCCCGCGACGGCAGGAGGTCGTCGTACACGGCGGTCGTGCGACGGTCCGCGAGCGTCGCACGCCCCTCCGCCAGCACCTCCTTCGACGGAGCACCGCTGTGGAACCCGCGCTGATCGGCCCGCAACCACTTGTCGAACGCCTCCGCATCGGACGTGTCGACCAGGGCGAGCCGCAGGCCCGCCTCCTCGACCTCGTGGGCGGACTGCTCGTCGACGGGCGCGTTCTCGTAGCTCTGGTTCACCTCTCCACCGTACCCACCGGCCGTCCTCCGCCGCGAGGACCGGTC